>Ga0315904_10007813_pt1 | contig 14283 bp, 13 predicted proteins | sample LakEriMetagenome_6_FD_203529 | JGI IMG/M metagenome (GOLD analysis project Ga0315904, IMG submission 203529) | Freshwater fungal communities from buoy surface, Lake Erie, Ohio, United States - Buoy 12 MA120 | ecosystem: Environmental > Aquatic > Freshwater > Lake | place: USA: Lake Erie, Ohio... | reverse complement strand
CCGAGACGAGGACGGCGGTCGCCAGCAGCCCGCGGGCAAGCCGCAGCACGGTCCCTGTCCGGAAAGTTCGGTTGCTCCTCATCACTCCATCGGCTCCGGCGGACACGGAGCGTCGCCGGCCATACCATGCATCATCCGGGCACCGGCTTCGAGCGAATCCGGGTCCGCCCCGCCGTTGTCCACCCACCGCGTGCGGTCCTCGTGAGGCTGCTTGAGGTGAAGGTGGGGAACGTCGTGCCGTTCGAGCACGTAGGCGTGCCGTGCGGGCTTCGGGTAGCTCAGGCCGGGGTACTCCTGCACGTGCAGACCGACCGACCGCGACGGCGGCGGGATGTGCATCTTCGTGTGATTGGTGATCGAGTGCTTCTGCAGGCCCGCCGGGACACCGAGCGGAATGTGCGCGGGGCCGGGCAGCCCGATCGGCGTGCCCACCGAGGGCATGCCGTACTGCGGCGCGGTCATCCCGGCGAGGAACGCCGGGGGCATCTGCGACGGATCACCGCCACAGGGCATGCCCAGCGGCGCGGCGAGTCCGGCGGGCGTGGCCGTGCCCGCTCCGGCAAATCCACCAGCGGCGACGGCGCCGCCGTTGCCCGGAGACTCGAGATCCTTGTTGCCGATGCGGATGATCGCCAGGATCGAGCCGCGGCGATCAGCCTCGACGACCGGGTCGCAGCCCGGATCGAGGCGGGTGCTCACCAGTGTCTCAACACCGGCCACGGCGAGTTCCTGATATTCGGCATCGGGGAGGTAGACGACCTTGGTGACGAAGTTGCCGCTTGTCACCTGGTCGAGATCCTCGTCGGTGAGTTGAAACGGCACCGCGTTGTGCGCGAGATAGGCCGCGGTGCGGGGCGTGACGGGCGCGACTTCGAGCGACGGATAGAGCTCGATGCCCTCGCGACCGGGGATGTCGGTGACCTTGAGCCGGTAGATCGCTCCCTGCGGGAAGTCGTATCGGCCCGGTGCCACGAGCGGCTCCGAATCGAAGCCGCCGCTGGCCGAGACGTCCCAGCGGACCTGCATGCCATCGGGACCGACGAAGCCGATCTGCGACGTCGGGGCCATCGCACAGACGCCGCCAAGACCAGCTCCCCCGCCACTGGCGAGTCCGCCCGGGCCGCCCGCACCGGCCGCTTCGAGCGCGGCCTCGTAGGAGGCAGGCGTGATGATGCCGGGGCCGGGGCCCTCGACACCCGGGCCGGGGTGGTGCAGCATCGCTGCCGGCGGCAGGACGTTGGTGTGCGGCGTGGCAACCGGCCGAATCTGGGCGAGCCCGGTGAACGGTGAGTTCGCCGGAATCGTGCAACCCGTGAGCGTGGCGGCCAGCGACATGCCGACGAAGCCCCGCAGACGTCGCGTTCGCATTGCATTCCCTCCGGATTTCCGGGCCGAACTGGCGTGTTCCGACCGCAGCGGACAGCCACCTGATCCGGCATGGGCCGGGTCGGGCGGTTTCCCTACACTCGCCCCCCACGGAGGCGTCGGCGGATGGCCGCGGTCGGTCCATCCACGAGAGATGTTTCGACGCTCCGATGGTGGTTTCTTTGGCAAAACCGACAGAGTCACCCCGATCGTGACGATCAGCCCATTCGCCAGACTCCCCAGCCTCCGTCGCCTGCCGCGTGCGGTCGCGCCGCCGATGGTGGTGCTGATGGCGGTGGTCATCTGGTCCGGTCCGATCGGGGCCGAACCTGGGGCGACGAGCGTCTATCAACGGCAGGTCGAGCCGGCCCCGACGCCGGAGGCCGGCAACGCGGCGCCAGCGTCCAGCAACCCGGCGCCAGCGTCCGGCAACCCGGCGCCAGCCACGGCCACGGTGGCCACCGGCGAACCGGAAGACGCGGCGGCCCAGGCGGAGCGGATCGTGCTCAGCTCCGCCGCAGTGATCGCCCGCTCCCAGTCGTTCTCGGTGCGATTTCGCCAGAAGGCGCGGGTCGGCGACCGGGTGCTCGTCGGCACCGGCCGCTACGTGCAGTCGGGGCAGGGCGAGGAGCAACGGTTTCGCTTCGACTCGACGCTCACCGGCGACAGTGAGACCTTCGAGTTCACCGAGGTCTCCGACGGACTCTTCTGCTGGACGCATCGACACAACGGCGAGGAGGCGGCGTCGCTGCAACGGATCGATGTCCGGCGGGTGCGGAGCAAGCTGACGGAACTCAAGGCTCCCGACGCCGCCGACGGCGCTTCGTATCTCGGCGGCCTGCAGCGAATGATCCGACTGCTGCGGCATTGGTTCCGGTTCACCAAGGCGATGCCCCTCGATCTCGAGGGCCAGCCCGTGTGGCTCGTGGAGGGAAGCTGGTCCGCCGACTTGCTGCCGATCGTGCTCCCGGCGCTCAAAGACCGCGTTGCGCAGGAGGGAGGCATTCGCGCCTGCGACCTACCGGACGGCATGCCGTGGCAGGTGCGGATCGCGATCGGCCGCAACGATCTCATGCCCCGACGGATCGAATGGCTCGCGATCCCCGGGCCGCGACCGGTCGCCGACGGCCCGCTCGAGCCGATCGCGGTGCTTGACTTCCACGACGCCGAGATCGACGGGCCGATCGATCCCACCGCCTTCTTCTACCAGCCCGCCAGCGCGGGGCTGATCGACGTCACCGAGATGACGGTGGGCACGCTCGGGCTGATGCGCTGACCGCCGGCCAGCCGGCCTCGACGAGCCGCCCCGCGGCGGCAATCGCAGCCATCATGCTGGCGGGATCCGCACGGCCCGTGCCCACGATGTCGAAGCCCGTCCCGTGGGCCACGCTCGTCCGCACCAGTGGCAGACCGAGCGTGATGTTCACCGCGCGGTGCATGCCAAGTAGCTTGATCGGGATGTGACCCTGATCGTGGTAGAGGGCAATCACGCCGTCGAACTCCCCTCGGCTGGCGCGGAGAAACAGCGTGTCGGCAGGCAGCGGCCCCGTGACGGCCATGCCGGCGGCGGCGAGGGCCGCAACGGCCGGCGCCACGATCGCAGACTCCTCGTCGCCGAACAGTCCGCCTTCGCCGCCGTGCGGGTTGAGCGCCGCCACGGCGATCCGCGGCGGACGTCCGAGGAGCGCGGTGAGCAACGACGCGAGCCGGACGCCGGCCGACTCGATCGCGGCGGGCGACAGCCGAGCGAGCGCCGTTCGCAATGATTCGTGGAGCGTGGCATGGACGACGCCAAGGCCGTCACCAGCCGCCGACGGCAGCCAGAGCATCATCGACGCCGCGTCGTCGCCGAGGCCGCAGGCCCGCGCGAGCAGTTCCGTATGGCCGGGCACGTCGTAACCAGCCGCATGGAGCGCTTCCTTGTGCAGCGGTCCGGTGACGATCGCCGCAGCGTGCCCCGCCCGCGTGGCCGCGAACGCCGCCTCGACCGCCCGGGCTGCGGCGCGGCCACCGGCCGCAGACACCTCGCCGAGTCGGATCGCCGGAGCAGCCGTTGCGCCGCCCAGAGGCGGCCCGGCCGTCGAGCCTTCTGGATCGATCACCAGCAGCGTGTCGGGCGTGGAGGGACGGCGGTCGGCGGCGGACACGACCTCGATCCGGAGGCGGGGCATGCCGCGCCGGTCCGCCACCGCGGCCGCAAGCATGGCCGGCTCCGCGACCACCCGCAGGGCCCCGTGGGCGTGTGCCACCGGACTCGCCCAGGCCAGGCAGGCGATCTCCGGGCCGATGCCGGCCGGGTCGCCGCAGGTGATGGCGATGACAGGAACCACGCGGTCGGTCGGGCTTGAGAGAGGGGTGATGGTGTCGCTCATGCCCACAAGCCTATAACGCCGATGCCGGCGACGCAGGCGACTCTTCCGGGTTGCCCGCCGACTCCGCCCCGGAAGAGAGTGCAGTCATGGAGCAGGTGTTCACGCGGGCCGCCCTCTTCGCGCTGGTTCTGCTGGTGGCGACCGCCTGCCTCGGCCTCTGGCTGGGTGACCTCCACGGGGTGACCGACCCCGCCGTGCTCCGCTGGGGCACCGTCCATCGTCTCACCGGCGTGCTCACGGCGCTCGTGGTGGTGCTCGTCAACAGCCTGACGGTCACCTACTTCATCGGCACGGGCCGCTGGTGCCGGGAGGTCGTCGAGGCATATGGGCTCGATCAGTCGTTCGTGACCCGCAGCGCGAAGCTGAAGCGTTCGGCCTTTCCGTTCGCCATGGCCGGCATGCTCGCCGTGGTTGCGATCGTCGCGCTCGGCGGTGCCGCCGATCCCGCCGCCGGCCGCAAGGGAAGCAGCGACTGGGTGACATGGCACCTCATCGGCGGCCTCGGCCTGGCCGGGGCGATCGCCGCCTGCTTCCAGGCGCAGCTCCCGGCGCTCCGCGGACAGCATGGGCTCATCGACGACGTCATGGACGAAGTCCGTCGCGTGCGGCTCGCCCGAGGACTCGACGTCGACGGCTGACGCGACGCCCAACGCGAAACCAGAGCGGCCCGCGGGGTCAGGAAGCCCAATCGCGTGAGCGATGGGGGCCTGCCCGCTGCGCCGCTCGGGGCTGCCCATGCCCGTCGCCAGACGCTCGCTGCGGGCTCCGGCCCTTCGCTCGCTCGATGCTGACTGCGCTTCACCATCCTGGCTGCGCTCGTCAGCAACGCCGGCTCCCGGGCATGGGCAGCCCCGAGCCCTCCACGAACCAGGAAGACACGCAGGTTGAAAACCTGTGCGACGAGAGGCTGCGCGGGTCAGTTCCTGGCTGGAGTGACCGAAGCACGCGGCGTGTGCATCGCATGGGCGTGCGATGACTTCTCGAGCACGGTGATGCCCCAGGCGAGCGCGAGGCCCAGGGCGAGGGCCGTGGTCAGTAGCACGCGGTCGTGGCTGTGGAACTGCACCTCGGGCAGGAGGTCGGCGGCGGCGATGCAGATGAAAGCACCGGCCGCCAAGGCCATTGCAACCCCGAGCATCGCTTCCTGCTTTCCGCCCGCGAACGGCAGGCTCGCGAGAAACGCCGCCGCCCCCAGGGGCACGACGGCGGCGTAGACCGCATTGACGATCGTCCGCAGCCGCGGCGAAGCGCCCGACTCGACCATCAGCGTGGCGATGATGCCCGCGTCGAGTGGCTTGTGGAGCAGGATCGCCAGAAAGGTCGCCAGCCCGGCGAACAGGCCCGCCCCGTGCTCCGCGTCGGCCCGCACGCTCGCAGCCAGGGCTGCACCGTCGGCGAGGCTGTGCAGGGCGAGCCCGGCGAAGGCGCCGCACCAGGCCCAGCGGCTGCCGCCATGGTGATGGACGGGCCGATGGTGGTCGCGGCCGTGCTCATGGTCGGCATCGTGGTCGTGGTCGCAGCAGCCATCGTCGGGGGTGTGGTGGGCGTGGGCGTGAAAGGCCCGCTCGAGGAGGAACATCAGAAAGAAGCCGCCGAGCACCCAGGCCATGGTGGCGTCGAGGTTGCGGCCGAGCTGCAGCCACGCGTGCGGAAGCAGGTGGAGCATGCCGACACCGAGCAGCACGCCACCGGTGAGCGAGAGGAGCACCTGCATCGGCCGGTGGCCGAGCGAGGCGAGGGCGACCGACGAACCGCCGGCGAACGCCGCCGCCGCGATCAAGGCCAGCGCCACGGCGAGAGTCACTGCCGCCGTCGCGTTCGGAAGGATGGCGGCGACAAGGAAAGGGCACATGGCGGGCGTCCGGGAGAGGGCCGGCCATGATCCCGCGGCCCGGCGCGGGGGGCAAGTGCCGGCGGACTACCGCCGGAACTGGTACGGCTGCTGCTGGTATTGCTGCTGCGGCGGCTGGTACTGCGGCTGGTACGTCTGCGGATACACCCGGGCCGAGTGTTCCATGTGCTGGCGGTAGCTCGCCATCCGTTCGGTCCAGTGGGCGTCGCCGGCGGCGATCACTCCGAGCGCGACGACGATCCCGTAGGCGACGAGGTTCGGCCAGATCTCGGGGCCGGCGAACTTGAGCGCCGTGCCGAACGACTTCTTCACCTTCGGGCCAAACAACCCCTGACGCACGGCCCAGATCTCGTCGAGCACAAGGTGCGACAGAAAACCGAGCACCACGGCCCCCGCGATGAAGTAGCGATGGAGAGGCTCCGCGGAGACGAATGCCAGAAACGCGAGCTGCCCCGTGATCGCCGCCGCCGGCACGCTGTGAAGAATGCCGCGATGCTTGGAATAGTTCTCCAACAGCCAGGTGAGCCCGAACCGCACGACCGCATAGATGGCGGCGGCCGCCAGGATCATTCCTTCAATCGGAAGGCCCCACTGCTGAAACCGCTGAATCATCAGCATGGGGACGATCGCGGCCGCGAACCCCACCGTTTCCTGGACCGGCATCCCCTCGCCGCCGTCGAGGTCGGGCAGCAGGCCGGATGCGGCACAGAGACCTGCACCCAGGGCAGCCGTCACGGGAGGCATGCCGCCGAGGTACCAGGCGGCCACGCCATAGCCCGCGCCAACGATGGAAGAGCCGATGATGTGCGCTCGGAATCCGGGCACGACGCGATTCCCTGCTGACGCTCCCCTCGGTCCGGAATCCATTCCGAACCGCGCAGACTCTCGATCCCTATCGGCCGCCGTCGCGAAAACCGCCAGCCAGCGGCCCGTCGCATCCCCTGCACCGCCAAATACATACGACCGGCCCTGGTCGGCATTCCCAGCCACCGCCGCACGAAAACCACCCATCCATCAACACAACTGGGCGACCTGAGGTGCCTGGGAAAGAAATCCGGCCCTCGCGCATTGCGGCAGATGTGAACATAAAGAGCCTGCGTATTTTGAAGCGACTGCGTGATCTGTAATGGCTTTTTCTGGCCGTTGTCGCAGACTGTGATTCGCAGCTGCCGCGGCACGCGCGGCATGGGAGCCCGCATTTCTGACCTTCGTGGCGAGCCGCGGTCGTCTCTACACTCCGCCGCCCACCCCACAACGAGTCCACCTCTCCGGAGACCGATCGGCGATGGCGATCGAAGGCTATGACCTGGTCATGCTCGGCATCCTCGCGGCAGCCGCGGTCCTCGGCTATTTCAAGGGGATCGTCTGGCAGATCGCCTGGATCGCGGGAATCGCCGCGAGCGGCTTTCTCGCCCTGCGTTTCAGCGGCCCGCTTGCCCCGATGTTCGGCCAGCAGGCCCCGTGGAACCGGCTGATCGCGATGCTGGCGATCTACGTCGGCACCTCCCTGGCCGTGTGGCTCGTGTTCCGCGTGATCTCTGGAGCCATCAATGCGATTCACCTATCGGCCTTCGATCACCAGCTCGGCCTTCTCCTCGGGATCGCCAAGGGTGCGCTGATGTGCGTCGTGGTGACCTTCTTCGCGGTCACGCTCGCCCCGGCCTATCGCAACCAGATCGTCGCCAGCCGGAGCGGACGGCTCGTCGCCGAAATCATCATGCGAGCCGACGAGATCCTGCCCCCGAAGATCGTCGAGCCGGTGCAACCATTCGTGAAGCAGTTCGAGGATCAGTTTCGGCAGCCTGCCGCGGGAGGCTTGCCGCCGCCGCCCGCCGGGCTCGCGCAGCCGCAGCAGCCGTCGGCTCTCAAGGCGATCTGGGAGAGCGTGACCTCAGCGACTGCCTGGACCAACTCCGGAGCCGTGCCTGCCGGGCCGGCCATGGTGCAGGGGCAGGGGGGACTGGCGGCGCCGGCCGGCTTCACGGCACCGGCCGCATGGGTCGGCCCGGCCCCGGCTCAGCCCGCGCCGGTACAACCGGCACGACCAACGACGAGTGGGTTCCCGAACCGGCCGTCGTTTTCGCCGCCGCAGCCGGCCCCCCCGGGCCAGTTCCCAGTGGGCGCCCAGTCACCTCTTCCGATCCGCTGACGCCGTCCGACCAAACGCTGGCGACATCCGCGAGCATCGGATCTGATTCAAACGTGTCCAACTCGGCCCCACGCGATGGCCGCCGCGCCACGAGACCGCGAATCCACATCGGGCACCTCGACGCCTGATGAGGCGAGCAGGGCAGGCGAGCGAAAGGCCTTGAAAACAAGGCAAAAAACGTCACCCCAACCGGACATAAGAGACATTATCGGACGTTGGGGAGAGGGGCGAAATCGGGGCCGCCAGCCATCGCATTCTTTCTGGCGCCGAGCGAGTGCACGGCACGTGAAAGCCGACCGCCCGTGAGGCCGCGGGCGAATCACGCTGGACGCCGCATCGTGTCGTGGTTCGCCCCACGCCTCACGGCGTTGGGCTTGGACGGTGCGAGGCGAGTAGCACAGGTTTTCAACCTGTGCCGGATGTGCCGCAGGTTGAAAACCTGCGCTACGGGACGCAGGGTGCCACGCCGCATTACTCCTGAAACACGCCCATGCGGCGGAACTTCTCGTACCGCTCCGACACCAGCTGGTCGCGAGGCTTGGCCAGGAGTTCGCGGAGCGACCGCGTCAGGAACATCTTCAGCCGGGCCGCCATCCGCCGCGGGTGCCGGTGGGCTCCTCCCGCCGGTTCCTCGATCACCGCGTCGATCACGCCAAACTCCTTGAGGTCGGCCGACCGGAACCGCAACGCCCGGGCCGCGTTGGCCTTGAACTCCACGCTCTTCCAGAGGATGCCGGCACAGCCTTCGGGGCTGATCACGCTGTAGTAGGCATGCTCAAGGACGGCCACCCGGTCCCCGACGCCGATGCCAAGAGCCCCGCCGGAGCCCCCCTCGCCGATCACCACGCAAACGATCGGCACCGGGAGCGTGGCCATCAGGAACATGCTCTCGGCAATCACCTGGGCCTGGCCGCGTTCTTCGGCCCCCACGCCCGGATAGGCGCCCGGCGTGTCGATCAGGCAGATCACCGGCAGGCCATACTTCGCCGCCAGCCGCATCTTGCCCATCGCCTTGCGGTAGCCCTCCGGATGGGCGCAGCCGAAGTGGCAGGCCTGCCGCTCGGCGAGGGTTTTGCCTTTCTGGTGCCCGATGACCAGAACCTTGTGCTGGTCGAGCTTCGCGAATCCGGTGAGCATTGCCCGGTCGTCGCCGAACGACTTGTCGCCGTGCAACTCCACGAACTCGTCGAACACGAGGTCGAGATAGTCGCTCGTCTTCGGGCGATTGGGATGCCGCGAGACCTCGACCGTCTGCCAGGGATCGAGGCTGCCGAAGACCTTCTTCTGGACCTCGACGAGTTCCCGCTTTAGCCGCCGGAGTTCTTCCGGCTCCTGGCCCCCAAGGGGCGCGGCCTCCAGGGCGGCGATCCGGTCCTCGATCTCGTAGATCGGCTTCTCGAGCGGCAGGCGATGCAATCCGGCGGCCATCGGCGTCGGGCTCCGGGGAGGGTGATTCGGACCCCAGAGTGTCGCCGCCCGCGAAATCCCACGTCAACCGAGGAAATCCACGTGGAGGGGCGGCACCGGCAAGCACAGGCTGCAAACCCGTGCTGCGGCAAGGTATCCGATTCACCGTAGCGCAGGTTTTCAACCTGCGGCACTCCAGTCATGCACAGGTTGAAAACCTGTGCTACGGGAAAGTGTGCTACGGGAAACCGCGAGGGGCTGCCCGTGCCCAGGAGCCGGCGTTGCTGACCAGCGCAGCGAGGATCGCAGAGCGCAGTCAGCATCGAGTGAGCGCAGGGCAGGATGCCCGCAGCGAACGTCCGGCGATGGGCATGGACAGCTCCGAGCCCAGCGCGGTTCAGCGGTGAAGCATGCACAGGTTGAAAACCTGTGCTACGGGAAAGTGTGCTACGGGAAACCTGTGCGACGCGACGCTACACGGTGACCCGCTCCACCAGCCGGATCGACCGGAACTGCTGGAGCACTTCTTTCATCGACGCCGGCCGATCGGAGGGCTTCTTGGCCAGCATCTGCCGAAGGTACTTGGCCGCGCCGGTGGTGGCGAGCTTGTTGAAGGCATCCACCGCCGGAACGGTGGCCGAGACGTGCTTGTTGAGCAGGTCGTTGGTGTCGGCGCCGGTGTAGGGCGGCCGGCCTGCGATCAGTTCGAAGATCACGCAGCCGAAAGAGTAGATGTCGCTCCGGGCGTCGAGGGCCTCTCCGCGGATCTGCTCGGGCGACATGTAGCTGGGGGATCCCTGGGCAGGCGTCTTGCTGCCGAGGAGCTTTCCGAGGAATCCCGATGACTTGGCCGCGATCGCCAGATCGATCAGCTTCACCTGGCCATCCTCGGCGGCGAGGACGTTGTCGGGCTTCACGTCGCGGTGCACCCAGCCGCGGGCGTGCATGTGGTCGAGAGCGAGCGCCATCTCCGTTACGATCCGCTGGAGCTTGGGCACGAGGGGCTCGACGCCGGCCGCGATCTGCTTCTTCAGGTTCGGCGCCGGAAACAACTCCATCACGAGGTGCGGCAGCCCCCCTTCCTCGGAGAGCCGGTCGATCTTGATGATCGTGGGGTGATCGAGCGACGCGGCCACCTTGAGTTCGTGCTCGAGCAGCTTCCGCTGGCCCGCGTCGTTGGCCATCGCCGGCACGATCACCTTCACGGCCACCTTCTTGCGGGCCTTCGTGTCGAGCCCCTCCCACACCTGGCAGTGCTTGCCGAGGCCGATCTGCTGGACGAGCTTCACGGGGCCGAGTTGTTCGGGCATCGCGGTCATGGTGGGCTGCGGTTCGAGGGTTCGGGTGCGGTCATCATCGGCCAGGCTGGCCCGAGGGCCGTCGCCACGAGCACGAGGCCCTGCGGCGGCGCCGTCGGGCCCGCGGCGGGCCGACTGCGGGCTGCCAGCGCCTCCCCAAGCCAACCGGGAGACCGCTTTCCCGCGCCGACCAGCACCAGCGAGCCGGCGATGATCCGAACCATGTTGTACAGAAATCCGCTCCCCTCGACCTCGACCCAGACCTCGGCTCCCGGGGCGTCTGCGGCCAGCGGCGGCCGAAACACGTCAAGGGAGTACATCGTGCGGATCTTCGAGAGCCGCGTGGAGGGTAGTGTCTCGAAGCTCGTGAAATCGTGCTCGCCGACGAGGGCTGCCGCCGCCTCCTGCATCCGTGCCTCGTCGAGCCGACCCCGCCAATGCCAGACGAGGTGCCGGTCGAGCACCGGCCTCCAGGATGCGTCGTGGATCCGGAAGCGATACCGCTTGCGGATCGCGGCCTCCACCGGGTCGAAATCGGCCGCGACCTCCCTCCCCTCACGAACGGTGATGTCGGTGGGCAGCGTCGCGTTGAGTGCCCGCACCCAGACATCGGCGGAGTGGCCGCTCGCCGACGTGAAGGCCGCCACCTGGTCGAGGGCGTGCACCCCGGCATCGGTCCGGCTCGCGCCCTTTGGCAGAAGGTCCTCGCCCGATACCTCGCGGATGGCCGCGGCGAGAGTCCCCTGCACCGTCGTCCGGTTCGGCTGCACCTGCCAGCCCGAATACCGCGTGCCCTCGTAGGCGAGCCGAATCGCAATCCGTCGGCTGGCGACCGCGGACGCCTCATCGGGCACCGTCGGCGAGCTCATGACCGGCCCGAGTGCCCTGCCCCCTTCAGTCCGTGCTTCGCCAGATACTCGGCGATCTGCACGGCGTTGGTGGCCGCGCCCTTGCGGAGGTTGTCAGACACGCACCACAGCGCGATGCCGTTGGGGCACGAAATATCTTCGCGGATCCGCCCCACAAACACCTCGTCGTGGCCGCTGGCCGTCCGCGGCTGCGGATACTTCTTCGCGGCGAGGTCGTCTTCGACCACGATCCCTGGAAAAGCCGCGAGCAGCTTCCGTGCCTCGTCGGCGGTGAGCTTCTTCTCGGTCTCGATCAGGATCGACTCGCTGTGTCCGTTGGCCACCGGCACGCGGACGCAGGTGGCGCTCACCGCGATCGACTCGTCGCCGAGGATCTTCCGCGTTTCGAGCACCATCTTCATCTCTTCGCTGGTGAACCCGTTGGGCCGCGGTGAGCCGATCTGCGGAATCAGGTTGGCGGCGATCGGATGCGGGAAGATCTGCTTGGCCTCCGTTTCCCTGGCGAGCCAGGCAGTGGTCGCCTGCTCGAGTTCCCGGGTCGCGGCCAGCCCCGCGCCGCTCACCGCCTGATACGTGCTGACGATCACTCGCTTCACGCGGGCGGCGTCGTGCAACGGCTTCATCACCATCACCATCTGCGTGGTCGAGCAGTTCGGGCTGGCAATGATTCCCCGATGCGTCGCGATCGCCTCCGGGTTGACCTCCGGGATCACCAGCGGCACCTCGGGGTTCATCCGGTAGAAGGCACTCTCGTCGACGACCACGGTGCCCCGCTCCACCGCCCAGGGCACGAACTCGGCCGCCACCTCGTCGGGCGTGCTGCCGATCGCCACATCGACGCCCTTGAAGGAGTCGGGCGTGAGCACTTCGACGTCGTAGGTCGCATCACCGACGCGGACCGGCGTGCCGGCGGAGCGGGCCGACGCGAGCAGCTTGAGCCGCTTCGCGGGAAACTTTCGCGCCACGAGCATGTCGAGAATGATTCGGCCCACGGCGCCGGTGGCGCCGACAACGGCGAGCGTGTCGATCATGGAAGGTCCGAAGGGGTTCCTGGGAGAGTGTGGGGGGACGGGGACATTCGAAACGTGAACGGGCGCAGCAGGCTCGCGAACGTGGCGGCCGGCACGAACGCCAGGTTGGCGGTGATCATGGCCAAGCCGAACTCCATCATGCCCATGGCGAGCCCGATTCCCAAGTGGACCAAGACCGCCATCGCCAGGCAAAGCCGCCGCGTCAGCCTCGGCCAGACGAGGGCGGCGTAGGCCACCTCCCACCAGAGGGTCGCAAGCGTGAGGGCGTTCACGACGAGCGGATGGCCGGCAAATCCCCGGAGGTCGAGGGTGCGGTAGCGGTCGTTGGCGATCGCACCCCAGAGGGCCGTTCCCTCCCACCAGCTCGCTCCGAAGAGTTTCCCGGCGCCCGAGAAGAGGTAGACGACGCAGAGGTGCACCTGCAGGAGCCGCAGGGCGACATTCGCCCGGATTGAAGGCTCCCCTCCCCTGCCCCGCTCCGGACCGGCCAGCAGCCGATCGACCGACAGCCTCGCGCCGCTCGGGCCGATCAGCAGAGGAACGAGCAGCATGCCGAGCGTGTCATCGAGGCCGAACACGTTGAGTGGCGCGCGGTTGGCCGCACTCACGAGTCCCAGGAACGACACCGCCGCCGCCACCGGGGTCGCCAGGCCGATCGTGAGCAGGATCGCGGCCACCAGCGAGATGCCCGCGAGCACGCGGATCATGGTCGGCGAGGAAGCGGCGAAGTAGCCGCTCCACTGCCAGGGCTGGTCGTTCATGCGCCAGACCTGATCCGGCCGTAGCCAGCCACGCGCGCCGAAGAAGGCATCTGCATCGAGCAGCCAGACGATGCACGACCAGGTGAGGATCAGGCCGGTGGCGATCCGAATCACAGCGAGCGGAAGCGGGTCGGCCGGCCTGAACCAGAAGGCGTTCCAGGCGGCGGCCCACTCGGCGAGCCAGCCGAGTTCTGGGGCGACCAGCGCGGGTGGGGGAGCGGGCGGCCTGCTCGCGATGCGGTTCGGGGGTAGGGAGCGAACGGTGGTCATCGCTGCGGCTCCGCCCAGGCGTAGGAGCCGAGCGGCGTCACCGCATCGGCGAACGTGCCGCTGGCGAGCACCTCGCCGGGATCGGGGAGGTAGTGCTCGACCGTCTCGAGCGTCACGCTCAGTCCCCCCTCCCGTCGCAGCAGGTTCGTGGCCACGCCCTTCACGAGCGGCTGCCAGTCGCCCCGCGCCCGTTCGCGAACCTCCGCCGGAGCGTCCACTGGGGGCACGAGCGCCGAGATCTTCTCGCTCACCATGAAGCGGCGGTGGTAGAGCAGCCGCGGACGGTCGAGGATCTCGTCGGGAATCCGCCCAGACCGCTTCGAGCCGTCGGGCATCGTCATCGTCCAGCGAATCGTATGGCCGGGCCCGGGATTCGGGGCGAAGAAGCGGTATCCGTGCCCGAGATAGATCGCCCCGACCAGGGGCCGCAGCGGCTGGAGGATGCGACTGGCCAGTTCACTCGCCGGCGGAGGACCCGCCAGCGGAGGCACGATCACGGCTGCGAGGTAGGCAAGAATCGCCACCGAGGCGCAGGCCCGCGCCACGGGCGACCACCGACGCTCATTCAAAGGCTCTGACGCCATGCCAACCACGACCTCGCTCCAGACGAGCATCGGACCGTGCCGCCGCCCTGCTGCACTGCTGCTCGAAGCAACCCTAGGTCAGGTTTTTTCCGAACGTTCGAGCGACGAGCCGACGCCGTGACGCGGCGCGGTTCCGCGGAGTGAAGGGACTGGCCCGGTCGTACGGGTCGTACCGGGGAAGTGTTCGCAGACCCTGCCCGTCTCTGAGCCATGAAGCAGTAAAAACGAAAAAACCCCGGCCCTCGCGGGTGCGAGGGCCGGGGCTCGTATCGTTTTCGGATCGGTCAGGCCTGGGCTCAGCCGGCGATGCGGGCGAGGGCCTTCT
>Ga0315904_10007812_pt1 | contig 14284 bp, 13 predicted proteins | sample LakEriMetagenome_6_FD_203529 | JGI IMG/M metagenome (GOLD analysis project Ga0315904, IMG submission 203529) | Freshwater fungal communities from buoy surface, Lake Erie, Ohio, United States - Buoy 12 MA120 | ecosystem: Environmental > Aquatic > Freshwater > Lake | place: USA: Lake Erie, Ohio... | reverse complement strand
CCTCGCTGCGGGTGAGGCCGCCATCCAGGCCGTCTACCCGGATGCCCGAAATCCCTTCGCGCATCCGTCATTGCTGCATGACGAAGGCCTCGAAGCCTGGTCCGTGCCCGAGGTGTGGGTCATCGGAGCACCCACACCCAACCGCTGGATCGACGTCACTGACACCTTCGACGCCAAACTGGCAGGTATCCATGCCCACGTGAGTCAGCTGCCGGATCCGACCGAGATCGATGATCGCGTTCGAGGCTGGCTCACGATGCAGGCCGAACGCGGCGGTCTGCCCGAAGGCCGTCTTGCGGAGGCCTTCATGGTCGTGTCGACGGCCTAGAGGCGACTCAACGCCCCCGACGCCGCGGGGCTAGACGAAGACGGCGATGACGACGTTGGCAAGCGTCAGCAGGCCGATGATCAGCCACAGCACATTCTGCGGGGGCTGCCTGCGGCGCCCAATCGCAGCGAGCACCGCGATGACGAGCACGACCACGAGCTTGATGGCGATCTTCGTGGTGTCGACCTCAGCCTTCTCGGCCTCTCCCATCACGCCGCTCTCCAGCATGCCCACCATGATCAGGCCGGTGAGCAGCTGAGTCATCGCGCCGTCGAACATCCAGCGGGTGACCGCCTTCTCCTTGGACGTGATCTGGATCAGGAAGGCACCCAGCAGCAGGGCCAGGCCCACGAAGTGCAGGACGACGACGATGTTGTAGACGATGTCCACTCAGACCACTCCCACTCAACGGAGCAGTTCCTGACGGAACTACTCCCACTCAACGGAGTAGTTCCTGACGGAACTACTCCCACTCAATCGTGCCAGGCGGCTTGCTGGTCACGTCGAGCGTAACCCGGTTGACCTCAGCAACCTCGTTGGTGATGCGTGTCGAGATGCGCGCGATGAGGTCGTAGGGCAGGCGGGACCAGTCGGCCGTCATGGCGTCCTCGCTCGACACCGGTCGAAGCACCACCGGATGCCCGTACGTGCGACCGTCTCCCTGCACACCGACAGAGCGGACGTCGGCCAGCAGGACCACCGGGAACTGCCACACGTCGCGGTCGAGTCCGGCAGCCGAGAGCTCCTCGCGAGCGATGGCGTCCGCCTCGCGCAGGATGGACAGTCGGTCCTCATCAACCGCGCCGATGATGCGGATCGCCAGACCGGGACCGGGGAACGGGTGCCGCCACACGATCTCGGGGGGAAGGCCGAGGTCCAGGCCGACCTGCCGTACTTCGTCCTTGAACAGGGTGCGCAACGGCTCCACAAGGGTGAACTGGAGGTCGTCGGGCAGACCACCGACGTTGTGGTGGCTCTTGATGTTCGCGGTACCGGAGCCGCCGCCGGACTCCACGACGTCGGGGTAGAGCGTCCCCTGAACCAGGAACTCGATGGACTCACCCTGAGCGCCAGCCTCAGCGACGAGATCACGTTCGGCCGCCTCGAACACGCGGATGAACTCGCGACCGATGATCTTGCGCTTGGTCTCCGGGTCACTGACGCCGGCGAGCGCTTCAAGGAACCTCGCCTTGGCGTCGACGACGACGAGGCGGATGCCGGTGGCGGCAACGTAGTCGCGCTCGACCTGCTCGGCCTCTCCCTTGCGCAGGAGACCGTGGTCGACGAAGACGCACGTGAGCTGGTCGCCGACAGCGCGATGGACGAGAGCCGCGGCAACGGCTGAGTCGACTCCCCCGGAGAGTCCGCAGATCACCCGACCGCTCCCGACCTGGGTGCGGATGCGGGCGACCTGCTCGTCGATGACGTTCGCCATCGTCCAGGTCGGCTCGCATCCGGCGATGTCGAACAGGAACCTCTCGAGCACCCGCTGGCCGTGCTCGCTGTGCAGCACCTCGGGATGGAACTGCACGCCAGCCAGTCGACGATCGACGGCCTCGAATGCGGCCACCGGGGCGCCGTCCGACTCCGCCGTGATCAGGAAGCCGGCCGGCGCCCGAGACACCGAGTCGCCATGCGACATCCACACGCTCTGAACCGTCGGCAGGTCCTGGAAGGTCACCCCGGGAACGAGGACCCGCAGCGGTGTGCCGCCGTACTCGCGCAGCCCGGTGCGCTCAACCGTGCCCCCGAGGGCACGCGCCATGGCCTGGAATCCGTAGCAGATGCCGAAGACGGGGATGTCGGTCTCGAACAGCTCGGCATCGAGTGAGGGCGCGCCGGGCTCATAGACGCTGGCTGGCCCCCCGCTGAGAATCACGGCGGCCGGCCGTCGGGCGACGATCTCGGCCACGGGCATGGTGTGCGGGACGATCTCGGAGTAGACCCGCGCCTCGCGCACGCGCCGGGCGATCAGCTGCGCGTACTGCGCCCCGAAGTCGACGACAAGGACGGTCGCAGGGGCGTCGGTCACGAGTGGAGCCTATCGACGCCCGCACAGGGCCCTTCAGGAGGAGAACGCCCCCAGTAGTGCGAACACTGCTACGAGGGCAACGTCAACCACAAGCCCGACGACGACGGTGACGACGATCCACCGCAGGGCCACCCGTGCCCGGCGTCGGGCACGTGCCTCGTCACCCGCCCCGAGGGCACGCGCCGAGGCCAGGCTGTAGGCCACGGCCACGATCCCGAGCGGCAGGAAGCACACGGCCGTGACGAGAGCCGCCCAGCCAAGATGCGTGCGCACCCGCCCCTGCCCCGCAGGAGGATCCGGGGCGAGCGGGTGGGGGTCGGCGTCGGACATCACCGGAACCCTAGCCCTCCTCACCTCAGCCCCGCGTGGCTCGATGGCCATGGAGGCCGTCCGCGAATTTGGCCGATTCGCCTCCGCTCCCTCTGCTACCGCCCTAACGTGACGTCCATCACAGGTCCTTCTCACAGGCCTTCAACGCACGCGAGATTGGGGAACGGATGCAGCACATCTCCGTCATGGTCGACGGCACCCGGTACGACTCCGACGTCGAACCTCGCACCCTCCTGGTCCACTGGCTCCGCAACGACCTCGGCAAGGTCGGGACGGTCGTCGGGTGCGACACCAGCAACTGCGGCGCCTGCACCGTCCTGCTCGACGGCCGCAGCGTCAAGTCCTGCAGCGTCCTCGCCGTCCAGGCGGACGGCTGCGAGGTCACCACGATCCAGGGGCTGGCGACGGGCGATGACTGGCACCCCGTCCAGACCGCCTTCAAGGAGTGCCACGGCCTCCAGTGCGGCTACTGCACTCCGGGCATGGTGATGTCGGCCGTGGATCTGCTGTCCGAGAACCCGAACCCCACGGAGGACGAGATCCGCGACGGCCTCCACGGGAATCTGTGCCGCTGCACCGGGTACCACAACATCGTGAAGTCCGTTCAGTACGCCGCTGACCTCATGGGGGGTAGCAAGTGACCGACATCCTGGAGACCGGAACCGCCATCGGTCGGCCCATCCGACGCAAGGAGGATGCCAAGCTCCTCCACGGTCGCACGAACTGGACCGACAACATCCAGCTGCCCGGCACCGTCCACATGGGACTCGTGCGCAGCCCGATGGCACATGCACGCATCGCCAAGGTCGACCTCTCAGCCGCTCTCGCCATGCCCGGCGTGGTGGGCGCATACGACGCTGCGAGCCTCGGCGACATGAACGCCAACGTCCTGTGCGTCTGGCCCGTCACCGACGACACCGTCATGCCACCCTTCCCGGCACTCACCGGCGACAAGGTGCGCCACGTCGGTGACGTGGTGGCAGTCGTGCTCGCAACCAGTGCGACGCTGGCTGAAGACGCCATCGCCGCCGTCGAGGTCGAGTACGAGCCGCTGCCCGCCGTGGTGAACATGGTCGATGCCGTGTCGCCAGGAAGCACTCTTGTCCATGACGCCGCCGCCAACAACACCAGCTACGTGTACAACCTCGGCGGGGGGTACGACGAGGCAACGGCAACGGCCGATGTCGTCGTCAAGCGGCGTTTCGTGAACCAGCGGATCATCGCCGGCTACATGGAGCCCCGAGCCGTGGTCGCGGCACCGATGGGCATGAGCGACGAGATCACCGTCTGGAGCGCTACTCAGATTCCGCACGTTCTGCGTGTCGTGCTGTCACTGAGCACGGGCATTCCCGAGCAGAACCTGCGCATCGTCGCCCCCGATGTCGGTGGTGGATTCGGCGGCAAGCTGCAGATGTATCGCGAGGAGATTCTCGCCCTGCAGCTCGCGCGCAAGCTCGGCCGCCCGGTGAAGTGGAATGAGACCCGTAGCGAGGACATGGTCGCCAGCCACCATGGCCGTGATCAGATCCAGGATCTCGAGCTCGCCGCCACCAAGGACGGCAAGCTGCTCGGGATGAAGGTTGACCTGCTCGCCAACATGGGCGCCTACCTGCAGATCATCACCCCGGGTACCCCGCTCCTGGGAATGTTCATGTTCCCCGCCATCTACAAGATGGATGCCTATCAGTTCCGCTGCACTGGCGTGTTCACGAACACGACTCCCACGGACGCGATCCGCGGGGCCGGGCGACCGGAGGCGACCTTCGCCATCGAACGCATGATGGACGAGCTCGCGGCGGAACTGGGCATGGATCCCATGGAGCTGCGCGTCAAGAACTGGATCCAGCACCACGAGTTCCCGTTCACGACGGTCGCGGGCCTGACCTATGACACCGGCAACTACGAGGCGGCAACGGCGCGCGCCCTGGAGCTGTTCGGCATGGAGGAACTCCGCGCCGAGCAGAAGGCCCGCCGCGATTCCGGTGATCCGGTTCAGCTGGGCATCGGTATCTCGACCTTCACCGAGATGTGCGGCCTTGCGCCATCGCGCACGCTCGGTGCGCTGAAGTACGCCGCGGGTGGCTGGGAGCACTGCACCATCCGGCTGCTCCCGACCGGCAAGGTCGAGCTCGTCACCGGCACCTCCCCGCACGGCCAGGGCCACGAGACGGCCTGGAGCCAGATCGCCAGCAGCATCCTGGGCATCCCGATCGAGGACATCGACGTGATCCACAGTGACACCGGCCGCGCGCCGTACGGGATGGACACCTACGGATCCCGGTCCCTCGCCGTTGGCGGGCAGGCGATCAAAAAGGCAGCCGACCGGGTCATCGAGAACGCCCGGCCGATCGCCGCGCACCAGCTGGAGTGCGCAGCCTCCGATCTGGAGTTCCGCGACGGTGCCTTCAGCGTCAAGGGGGATCCCGACAAGTCCGTGACCCTTGGTGCACTGGCCTGGGCCGCCTTCTCCGCCCACAACCTGCCCGACGGCATAGAGCCGATGATCGAGGGGGCGGCCACCGTGGACCCGGAGGACTTCTCCTACCCGCACGGCACGCACCTGGCGGCGATGGAGGTCGACACCGAGACGGGCAAGGTGCGCGTGCGCAAGTACGTGTGCGTCGACGACGTCGGCAATCAGGTGAACCCGATGATCGTCGAGGGACAGGTCCACGGAGGTGTCGCCATGGGCATCGGGCAGGCCCTGTACGAGGGCGTCGAGTACGACGCGGACGGCAACCTGCTCACCGCGAGCCTGGCCGACTACCTCATCCCGAGTGCCGCCGACCTTCCGTCGTTCATCACCGATCGGACGGTCACGCCGTCCACTACCCACTCCCTCGGCACGAAGGGCGTGGGCGAGGCCGGGGCGATCGCCTCGACTCCGGCCATCATCAACGGCATCGTCGACGCCCTGCGCCCCATGGGCGTGACGGACGTCCTGATGCCGGCTAGCCCGCAGAACGTGTGGAGAGCCATCCAGGCAGCGAAGGGAGCCTCAGCATGATCCCCGCAGCATTCGACTACGTGCGTCCCACCACCGTCGACGAGGCGGTAGCAGCGCTCGTCGCCGGAGGTGACGACGCGAAGATCCTCGGAGGCGGACAGTCACTCATGCCTGTCCTGCGCCTGCGGATGGGTGAGCCGTCCGTCATCGTCGACACGACCCGCATCGATGAGATGAAGGGGATCACCGATGCCGGTGACTCCATCGTCATCGGTGCCGGCGTGACTCATGACGACGTGGCGAAGAGTCCATTGGTCCGCGACCACGCGGCCCTGCTGGCCCTGGCGACCGAGCACGTCGCCGATCGGCAGATCCGTCACCGCGGGACGATGGGCGGTGCCATGGCGCATGCCGACCCCGCGGGTGATCAACCACCGGTGGCTCTGGCACTCGGCGCCGCCTTCACCATCGCTGGCCCTAGCGGGCGGCGCACGGTGGCGGCGAGCGAGTTCTTCGTCGACTACTTCACCACGGCAGTCGGCCCGGATGAGATTCTCGTAAGCGTCAGCCTTCCCAAGCACACCGGCTGGGGAGCCCACTACGAGAAGCTGAACCGAACGGCACAGGCGTGGGCCATCGTCGGCGCAGGTGCCACCGTGCGCATGGACGGAGGTTCGATCGCCGAGGCGCGAATCGGCCTGACGAACATGGGGTCAGGACCAGTTCGGGCGACGGCCGTCGAGCAGGCTCTCGTCGGTGCATCCTCGCTCGCCGAGATCGCTGCGGCGGCGGAGCAGGCCGCACAGGGCACCAGCCCGACCAGCGACATCCACGCCGACGCGGAGTACCGCGAGCACCTTGCCCGGGTGCTCACCAAGCGAGCCGTCGCCAAGGCGGCGGGCCTCACCTAGGAGAAACCTCCCCCACATCTGCGTCAGTCGTGGCTGCCGAATCCTCGATTACGGCAGCCACGACTGACGCAGATGGCGTTTCGGGACGCTCACGCCCACGAACTGCGCTAGCGTCCACTCATGGCTCTCTACACGTGCGCAAAGTGCAACATGTCCGTCAACACCACCTGCGGCCACTGCTCGGTCGATCTGGTCGATGCCTCTCTGACCAAGGATGACGGCACCATGGTCGAGATCTCCGAATGCCCCAACGGGCACGGCAAGATCAAGTCGCCGCTGTGCTGCGGCGCTGACATGACCTGCTCCGTCTGACGTATTCCAGCTCCAACGCTCAGCCGCGGCAGCGCCGGGGACTCCCCCGACGTGATTCCCCGCACCTCTTCGATGGTGCCGCAGATCACCCGACGGGCATGGGGGCTATCGCCACCTCCGCCACCACCCGGGTGCCGGAGGCCTCGGAATTCCTCCGCCAGGAGACGCACATCTCGTCCAGCATGTGGGACCCCAGACCCGGCGCGGCCGACGCGCTTGAGCCGATGCCATCGTCGGCGATGTCAAGAACCACGCGGCCTTCGCCCGAGCGCTGAATCTGCACGGTCACCGAACGGGCGCACCCATGGCGCACCGCATTCGTGACGCATTCGCGCACGATCTCGGTGATGCTCATCCCCGCTACCGGGGACTCCGCGAGCACACGCACGGTGCGATGGTCCATCGTCCACTTGACATCGCAAGAGCCGCTCCAGAGATCGGTGATCTCCTGAAGGGTGTCGACGAGCATCACGTTGGGTGATACCGGCTCATCGAGCCGTGCCGTGGCCTCGAAGATGTCGTGCCGGATCGTCGCGATAACAGCATCATCCGGCTTGTCCAGGGTCGCGAGTCGCAGTGCAGCAGCATGCAGGGCGCCTTGAATGCTGCCGTGGATGACGTAGCTCAGGTGCCTCCGCGCAGCGAAGGCGTGCATACGCAGCAGGCTCGAGGCCTCCATGAGCTCCAAGATCGAGGCCCGCAGCGCCTCCTCCGTGTCGGCGCGACGCTGGTCGACGGCGGCATACAGGGCGATGAGGACTGCCACCATGGCACCCACGAGGAACGCCGCTCCGTTGATGAACCTCGGCACGGGCAGCCCTAGCACCGACTGCAGCAGTACGCCGGAGAGCACGCTTGCGCCCCCCACCACCCCGACCACGGAGATGCCCCACCACAGGGGTGGCACCCATCGGCCGATGAGTCCGCGGACGGCCGCCATCAGCAGGGCCACGAAGATTCCCGAGAAGATCGGGAAGCTCAGCACGAGCGGGAACGAGAACTCCCGCAGCGACTGCGAGGTCGTGATGAGGGCCATGAGGAGACCGAAGAGAACCGGCTTGCTGAGGCGGGCCACGGGAAGGCGGGCGGGCAGGGGGCTGCGCCCCGGAGCGTGTCGGGATTCCTCCGCGGCCAGAACCTCGTCAACGTCGGTCGTGATCGCCAGGCGGTGACTGAGGGGGCGCAAGTCGTCATCGACGGCCGACCGGATCGACTCGCGCAGAGGCGCGACGTCGATCTTGCCGGTGAGCGCTTCGAGCGCCGCATCGACATCGTGGATCAGCGGATCGATCGTGCGCCGTACCTCAGCGCGAAGGGTCGAGATCGTCTCGTCCAAGCGGGCCCACATGGTCCGGTTGACTTCTGCCAGGGCCTCGCGCTGCGCCTCGAGCGCAGCGGCCTGCCGGCCGTGTTGCACCTGGGCGCTCACGACCACCGAGAAGATCAGCAGCACACCAAACTGGGCCACGAGGGACGAGCCGATCCGGTAACCGAACTCGAAGTTGTCCGAGAGCCCGAGAATGGGAACGAGACAGGCGAGCACGAAAGCGCGAGCGATGATCGCCGCACCCATGACAATGAGCGCGCCGATGGGTGAGCGATCAGTGCCCCCGCGGTGAAGCACCCATCGACCCAGGGCGAACACGAGCATGAGGGCCAGCTGGCCGACAAGTCCCACCAACAGCCAGTCGGACCACCTGCCACCCAGTCGGGCCGGATCGATGATGAGCGGACCCACGAGCCCGAACGGCAGGTACAGGAGGGTGACGATCGGACTGAGGGCTGCCGAGGATCCCAGCAGACGCCATGTGGCGCGCCAGCTTTCGCCGCGGGCCGCCCTGAGCCACACCGCCGCACCCGAAGCACCCTTATCGAGGCCAGCCATCACCTCGCACCCTAACCCGCGTTAACCCGCGTTCAACAACAAGCCCAGCCTTGGATCAGAGTGATACGGACACGGGGTTAGCCCCACCAGTGGCCGCGAGGTAGCGCCGCACGGCGGCAACCCGAAGATTGCCCTCCTCCTGCGTGTCGATCCCCAGCGCTTGAGCGGCCCGACTGATGGTGTCCTCGATCGCCTTGACGCTGACACCGCGTTCCTCAGCGATCTGCGCATTCGACTTTCCGGCTGCAACGAGCGCCAGAACAGCGATCTGCTTGCGCGTCAGGTGCGCCAGAGGGCGCTCGGGATCACGGTCCTGCCGGTATCTCTCGACGCCGGTTCCTCTCAGCGCGGAATCAAGTGCAGCGATGAGCGCATCGACGTCACCCAGGCTTGACTTGCGGAGATAGGCAACGCCCTTCGGCAGTTCTTCCGGTGAACGTCCGGCAAACCGCGAGTCCGGAAGATTGGTCAGGAAGACGATGGCCACATGCGGTGCCTGCTTACGGATGACCGCGGCAAGGTCGAAGCCGTTCGGCCCGGGACCCAGACTGATGTCAAGAACGAGGGCATCGTGATCGCCTCGAGAGAACGATCGCTTCGCATCCGACGCTGAGGCAGCAGTGTCGACGGAGAAGCCATGACGCTCCAATGCGACAGCAAGGAGCTCACGCAACAGTGCGTCGTCCTCGACGACGAGTACCGAGCGATCCTGGTCGCCCGACACGCGCTCCTCCGTACCCCAGGTCACCCGAGCACCTCATAGAAGCCCTCAGGCAGATCGACGGCAAGCATCGTCGCAATAGCCCGGATGTGATTGCGCTCGTACGACCAGTCCATGTGGTCATCACCGCGGCCCTCCTCGACGGCCGTGACGAAGGACGGGCGCAGATTGAACCGAGTGGCCACATCCTCGATCGACAGGCCGGCATCGATGCGCGCGGCAGCCAGCAGGCTGCCCACCGAGGCGCGCAGGTCAGCGTCAGGAGCCTCTCGGTCCTCTGCGCCGATCTCCGCCACGCCTCTTCCCTTCCTTACGAGGCACGTCCCTTGCCCATACGGGGCAAGGCTGTCACCACATCGACCACTTGCGGGCCACAACACGGGGCAAACCCGGTCCTCCGATCGGACGACACGGGCCGAGCCGGAGCAGTGACTAGGCCGCCGTCGACGGTTGCGGCAGGCGCAGGGCGCCGGGCGCACCTCCCGGCACCGCGGGACTGACCGGCGGAATGGGCGCGATGGGGGTGTAGGCGCTCCCCAGCTCGGGCCGGGGATCGAGCTCCCCCGCATTCGGCCACATCGCCATCGCTCGCTCGGCCTGCGCTGTGATGGTGAGTGAGGGGTTGACACCGAGGTTCGCCGCGACGGCCGAGCCGTCGACGATGTGGAGGCCCGGATGACCGAATACCCGGTGGTAGGCATCGACCACTCCGCGGTCGGCGTCCACACCGATGACGCACCCTCCGACGAAGTGGGCGGTGACTGGTGCATCGATGTTCTCGAAGATGCTCCCGGTCGCAATACCGTCGATCTGCTCGGCGATCCGTCGGACGACCTCGTGCGCGACCGGCAGGTACGTCGGACTCGGCGCCGTGCCGTCCTGCTCGGTGGTGAGGTGCCATCGCCCGAGTCGCCCGCGAACTCCTCTCACGGTGAGGGAGTTGTCGACCGTCTGCATGACAAGCGCGATGACTCCACGCTGGCTCCATTCACGCACGTCAAGCAGAGAGGCGAGTTCGAGCGGGCGTCGGGCGATCTCACTCAGCAGGACCTGCCACCGCTCACGGCCCGGACGTGGTGTCGTGAGGAGCGATTGGAACAGACCCATGGAGTTCGAACCCCGGCCGTACCGGCAGGGCTCGACGTGGGTCACGGAATCCGGGTGGAAGCTCGACGTGATAGCGACGCCTCGCGTGAAGTCCTGCTCGGTCGTATCGGCCACCGCCCCGACAATGGCCTCCGAGTTCGTGCGGGTCTTGCGTCCGAGCATGGGCGAGAGGTTCGGCAGCATGCCGTTGGCCTTCATGCGGTGCAGGAGCCGTTGCGTGCCGTATGTCCCGGCGGCGAGGACGACTTCGGCGGCCGTGAAGGTGCGGCGCCGGTTGGTGCCGGTGCGCACCGTCTGCACCAGGTATCCGCCACGAGTACGCGGCAGCAGCGCCGTGACGGTGGTCATCGGATGGATGACAGCACCGGCCTGCTCGGCCAGATGCAGGTAGTTCTTCACGAGTGTGTTCTTGGCGTTGTGCCGGCAGCCGGTCATGCATGCGCCGCATTCGGTGCAGCCGGTGCGCTCGGGCCCGACACCGCCGAAGAACGGATCGGGCGAGGTGACGCCTGGTCCGTCGCCGAAGAAGACACCGACCGGCGTGAGCCGGAAGGTGTGACCGACGCCCATGTCATCGGCCACCGCCTTCATGACCTCGTCGCTGGGTGTCATGGTCGGGTTGTCCGTGACTCCGAGCATGCGCGAGGCCTGGTCGTAGTAGGGGGCGAGCTCCGTCTGCCAATCGGTGATGTCGCGCCACTGCGGATCGGTGAAGAACTCCCGGCCGGGCGTGTACAGCGTGTTGGCGTAGTTCAGCGAGCCGCCCCCGACGCCTGCGCCGGCGAGCACGAGGACGTCCTTGAGCAGGTGCATGCGCTGGATGCCGGTGCAGCCGATCTGCGGAGCCCACAGGAAGTCCCGCAGACGCCACGAGGTCTTCGGGAGCTCGTCATCACTGAACCTGCGCCCCGCCTCGAGCACCCCGACTCGATAGCCCTTCTCCGTCAGTCGCAGAGCCGCAACGGAGCCGCCGAAGCCGGACCCGATGACGAGCACGTCGAAGTCCAGGTTGCTCATGCTGCGCAACCTACTTCAGGCCGAGTCGCTTCATGGCCGTGACGGCGAAGACGAGGGCGGATCCCCAGCGCTCGTCGGTCAAACCCTCCGGTGAGCCGAAGCCCAGGGCGCGCTGCGTGACGATCGACTGCGACTGGGTGTACTTCAGCAGCCCTTCGTCCCCGTGGCGGCGACCCAGCCCAGACTGCCCCATGCCCCCCATGGGCGCCCGCACGCTGCCCCAGGCAGCGGCGTAGCCCTCGTTGACGTTGACGGTACCCGCCCGGAGTTCGCGGGCCACTCGCCGGGCGGCTCGACGATCGCGCCCCACGACCGAGGCGTTGAGCCCGTACTCGGTGGCATTCGCCCGACGCACGGCCTCCTCGTCCGATCCCACCGGGTGGATCGCAACCACCGGACCGAAGGTCTCCTCGTCGCAGGCCACCATCGCCTCCGTGACGCCGGCAAGGATGGTCGGCTCGAAGAAGTACGGCCCGATGTCCGGCCGGGGACGCCCTCCAGCCAGACTCGTCGCGCCTTTGCTGACCGCGTCGTCGACGTGCGACTGCACGCGGGCCAGCTGACGACCCGAGATCAGGGACCCTACGTCGCTCCCCCAACCGATCTGGGTTCCGAGCCTCAGAGCCAGCGTTCGCCGGACGAAGGCAGCGGTGAATGTCGCCTCGATGGTCCGGTTGACGTAGATGCGCTCCATCGAGATGCACAGCTGGCCCGCGTTGGCGAAGGACGCCCGGACGGCGATCTCAGCCGCGCGCTCAGGATCGGCATCGGCACGGATGATCATCGCGTTCTTGCCCCCGAGTTCCATGGAGCACGGGATGAGGCGCTCCCCGCACGCCGTGGCGACGATCCGTCCGACGCGGGTGGATCCGGTGAACATGACGTAGTCGGCCTCGTCGATGACCCACGGGCCGACGACGTCGCCGGGTCCGAGAACCGTCTGGAGTACGTCACGGGGAAGACCGGCCTCACGGAAGCGCTCAAGCACCCACAGTGCCGTGAGACTGGTGTGCTCGTCGGGCTTGACGACGACGCAGTTGCCGGCGAGGAGGGCGGGGATGGCATCGCTGGCGGTGAGCGTCAGCGGGTAGTTCCACGGTGCGATGACCGCGACCACGCCCCACGGGATGTGCCGGACCTCGGCACCGACCACCAGGGGGATGGCCCCTCTCACCCGACGATCCGCGAGCAGGCGCCGTGCGTCTCGGGCATAGTGCCGTGCCGCGATCAGGACGTCGAGTACTTCCTCGAGCGCATCGCGGCGCGCCTTTCCGGCTTCCCGCTGCAGGAGGTCGAGGACCTCGTTGCGGCGCTGGGCGACGATGTCGTGGAATCGCAGGATGATCGATGCGCGTGCATCCACCGACGTCGCAGCCCACGCTGCGTGGGCCGCACGCGCGCGGTCAAAGGCCTCCACGACCGTCCGACGGTCGTCATCGTCGAATGCTCCGATGACCTCGCCGGTGAACGGAGCCCTCACCTGCCTCACCCGGTGACAACCATCTCCACGCGCTGGAACTCCTTCAGGTCGCTGTAGCCGGTGGTCGCCATCGCCTTGCGCAGCGCACCGACGATGTTCATGGTGCCGTCGGCACTGCGTGAGGGACCGGTCACGATCTCCGCGAGAGTGCCCACGGTGTCCATGCGGTTGCGCTCACCGCGCGGCAGGTGCGGGTGCCATGCCTCCGCTCCCCAGTGAGCACCATGCCCGGGAGCATCCGAAGCACGGGCGAAGATAGAGCCCACCATCGCCGCATCCGCCCCGCACGCGAACGCCTTCACGAGGTCGCCGCTGCGACCCATCGAGCCGTCGGCGATGACGTGCACGTAGCGACCCCCTGACTCATCGAGGTAGTCACGTCGGGCCGCGGCGACGTCAGCGATCGCGCTGGCCATCGGCACCCGAACGCCGAGGACGTCCGCGGTGGTGAGAGAGGCTCCGCCGCCGAACCCCACAAGCACCCCAGCCGCGCCCGTGCGCATCAGGTGCAGGGCCGCCTGGTGCGTGGCGCAGCCGCCCACGATCACGGGCGCGTCGAGGTCGTGGATGAACTCCTTGAGGTTGAGTGCCTCGCCATCGCCGGAGACATGCTCGGCGGAGACGGTCGTGCCCCGGATGACGACGATGTCGGCACCTGCCTGAGCCGCGACCGGGGCGAGCCTCGAGGCAGCCTGGGGCGACGTCGCCACGGCAACGGTGACGCCACTGGCACGGAGGTCGCCGATGCGCTGCTTCACGAGGTCGACGTCGACCGGTCGACCGGCGTAGATCTGCTGCAGTCGCGCGGTCGCGACATCCGTGGACAGCCCAGCGATCTCGGCCAGAAGCGGTGCCGGATCCTCGTAGCGTCCCCACACACCCTCGAGGTTCAGCACGGCAAGGACACCATTGGCCGCCAACGTCACCGCTGATTCCGGCGACACCACGGAGTCCATGGGAGCGGCGAGGAGCGGGGTGTCGAACCGGTACGCGTCGATCGTCCATGCGGTCGACACCGCCTCCGCATCGCGGGTGCGACGACTTGGCGCGATCGCCACCTCGTCCAACGAGTAGCCGCGGCGAGCGCGCTTCACGCCGCCGATCTGGATGTCAGTCACGCGTTACCGCCCCGAGTAGTTGGGTGCCTCGATGGTCATCTGGACGTCGTGCGGGTGGCTCTCGCGCAGGCCGGCCGACGTGATGCGCACGAAGGT
>Ga0315904_10007809_pt1 | contig 14291 bp, 25 predicted proteins | sample LakEriMetagenome_6_FD_203529 | JGI IMG/M metagenome (GOLD analysis project Ga0315904, IMG submission 203529) | Freshwater fungal communities from buoy surface, Lake Erie, Ohio, United States - Buoy 12 MA120 | ecosystem: Environmental > Aquatic > Freshwater > Lake | place: USA: Lake Erie, Ohio... | reverse complement strand
GATGCTTCTATCTCTTTAATTACTTTCTCTGTGAATTGCTCTAGGCCACTTGATGACTTTGATGCTGCTGGACAACCATCAGACATCACAATCAATAGCTTCTTCTTTTCTTTACGTTTATTCAAACGATCATAAGCCCACAAAATATTCTCACCATCAGGATTACCAACCATAAATCCACTACTGAGAGCGAAATATTCTTTGAGGCTATCATCGTTTACCCTTAGATCATTGAAGCCTTTGTATACAAACATCAGTGGTTTAGGTTCTGAGAACCCTCCACTAGCATCAGTGAAACCAAGAATCTCAAGCGGTATGTTGAGTGTTGAACAAACTTCGTTAACAAGTAATGTAGAAGCCAAAGCGTTTAGCACTTTGTCTCCACCCATTGAACCAGACATATCTACCAGTACTGTGATAGCAGCATCCAGTGTCTTGTTATCTATCTTGTTTTTGAAGATACGTTCACTAAACCCTGGTGCATTGAAACAGATACGAGACAGTCGAGACTGATCTAGCTTCCCCTTCTTAACACCAAACTGAGTCTGTGACTTGGCTCTGATCTGAATGAGTCTACGTACTTGTTGTGCAAAGTTCTCTTGTGATACAAGGTTTGGAGTTATCCGTTTCTCATATTCTTGCAAGAAGTTTCTTCTGTAACTACCAGGTTCAAAGTATTTGTCTTCACCTTTTCTACGTGGGTAATCAACAACAATGAACTCTGAGTAGTCGGTCATGTCCCACTCACCTCTAGAACCAGTTGGTGCAAAGTTAACACCTGTCTTGCTCATCTCTGAGCCTTCATCAGGCATAGACATTGAGAATGTTTCTATCTCTTCAGGTGTGAGCACAATGTCTATAACTTTGTACTCAGTAGCTGGTGGCACATCATCATCACTACCAGATCTATCACCTTCAGTAGCCTCACCAGTTCCTTCTTCGTCAGACTTTTCTATGGTCTTGCCATCCATCTTGCCTTCACCGCTACCTTCTTTGGATTTAGCTGGCATCGGTAGTTCTTTGGGACACTCATCACCAAGTTCTTTGAGTAGGTCTTCTGCTAGTTTGTATGTAGCTTCTGTACCTATCTTCTTATCCAGTATCGAATGACAATAAACAAGACGATCAGAGAAGTTATTAAGAACATCCATTATCTTTTTATTGGGAGTTGTTGATGATGCAGCAAGTCCAATCTTTGGAAAACTACTTGCTGTTAGATCAGACTCCCAACACATCATGGCTACAGTGAGCTTTGCAATGGCTGATGTATTCTTACTAGCACGAGCAAGGATTTGCTCTACTAGCGTTGAACTACAGTCATCCCAGTTCTCTCTGAAACCCTGATACTCCTTGGCTTCTATGACATTGATGCGGGAATCTTCCATGAAGTTCCATACAAACATCAAGATGCCTTTAGGATTAAGGTCTTTGCTCTTAAGAACATCAAAGCTGCTAAAGCGATCATGTGCAACCTCATGGTCAACAGATGCCATCAGCTGCTGTAGTTCTATGTCAGTGGTCTTATGAGTAATCTTAGGTAGATAGATGGTCTTGCCATCATGCCTAGGCTCATTAGCGTCTTCAAATACTATAGATATACCAGCCCTACCTGCACTGGCTCTAATGTATTTCTGAACTTCAATAGCTTTTGTAAGCATTAGGCAAACAACATCTTCTTAACTTCGGAATGGATAGTCTTAGCATCAAGATGCCCTGGGATTTCCATAAGAAGTTTGAGAACTTTGTCAATGTACTCTTGGTTAGTAACCTCTTCTTTGTCAGGTTTGGTTTCCTTGATCTTGTTCTGTAGGTAAGTCTTACCACAGTAACTACCGTTATCATCAACTAAGCTGATACCGATCTTCATAGCAGTATGGATAACTGATTTAGCAGATCTCCAAGGTCCAGGCATAGAACTTATTTCAAAGTCTTTCTTGATCAGCTTCTCAGTGTCTTTCAGTTCCTTCGTAAAGGTATCTACAGTGCTATGCGTATACGCAACCTGTATCATCTTCTCAAAGGTGCTAGTAGCTGAAGCATCTGAAACTAACGATTCAGTTGCAGCAGCATACAAGGGTGAGGAAGTAGTTTCCACTTGTTTCTCCACAGTTACGGCAAGATTGCCACCATAGCAAGCTCATTAGAACTTGCTACAGAAGTAAACTTATTCTTGTTCATGCAACCCACGGTTGATGTACTCTTCTTTGAGTTCATCTTCAGTCATGTCTTTGTATCCAGTTACACCGTTCATAGCTGTATGTTCAACATAGTTTTTTAAATCTTCTATGTTTGACCAGTTACTAACATCATCATTTAACAGCTTGTCAATAAGTTCTTGTCTAGTTAACTCAATAACAGGAACATCAAATCCAAACTGTTCTTGGATTTCTTCAGGTGCTTGACCAGTGCCATAGGTTGTATCAGCACCATCTTTGAATACACCACAGAAACCCATACCTGGTTCGTAGTAATAGTTAGTAATGTCAAATCCCATAGCGACTAGTTTGAAACAAGCAGCTTCTGGTGGTGACCAAGCAGAGTTGTATCTAACTGTGAACTGAGTTTCTGATTCATCGTATGGAGCATTATCTTCACCATTGTCATAGCCAATATCCCACTTAGTACCCCACTCATTGATACAGTAGCTATACCAATCTTCATATCCATACTTCTTCTTGTTAGTTTCTTGTTGTGCTACTAGTAACACTTGGTCAGGGTTGTCATCACCTCCAACACGACCAGAGACAATCTCTAGTTCATGTGGAATAGGAATGAAGTCTCTTAAGAATCTACGATCCATCCAAGCATCTTTTGCTCGTTTGATCATCGAAGGATCTGTATGACGTATAGTCATTTTGTTTTCACACCAATTAGGCATCAGCTATCTCCAAAGTTTGTTGAGTAAGTTGGGACACCTGAGTGTCTTCAGTACTGGCAAAAGGGTCGGGGATGATAACCTCAACCAGTACATCGTCATAGTCATTTGTTTCTATCGTCCAGTACTTAGTAATCGTCATTCTCTATTGATCCGTCATAGAACCAATCAAGATAAGCATGAATGCCGTTACGAAACACATGACCATGTATGTGTGTCTCTTCTACTAGAACTGGCTCTTCCAAACCAGCATCTTCCAATGAGATCATCTGCACCTTGCCACTGTCTTCCCACTGCATCTCATCAACTAAATCTAACTGTTTATCTAAATTCATAGCTAACTCCTATTGAGTGAAACAAAGGGCGAAGCCGATCTGCCCCCGCTCAAGGCGGGCAGTCGGCAAGTCCCGCTTATCTATCCAAGCGAAGGCTAAGCAAGCAAGTGCCAACGTAGTTGGCGCACAGCTTGCCAGACTGAGCGTACTAATCATTGCTTCTTAGCCCACTCTTCATACTCACCAACGTGATCAAGAATCATCTGTTCTTGGTCACTTGGATACATATCTTTGAAGGCTACAAAGTGGTACTCACTACAACAATGAGTCTTCCCACCCTTCTCTGTTGTGCAATAGCAACAGTACAGGGTTGGAGATTGCATTAGTTCTTCACGAACTTCTTCTCTGTAAGATTTCATCTTAGTCATGTGGTTACCTTGGGGTTTAGTTGAGATAGAACTGACCTGTCAGTGACAAGCATGTAGTTGCTTTTGTTCATAGGAACAATGGTGTGCTTAACTTGTCTAGCAAGTTCTTCACCACAAGCAGCACACGTTGGACGTAATGCTCTAGCTCTTTGTGGTTCAACACGCACTGCATAGCAGTGAGTACATATAGGTAAATAGCGTTCATTCATGAGTCACCTTTCAATAGATAGTTCTATCTGCATCCCATTTATCAGCGACATATCGAGTTGATATGAATCTGTTACTAGGAACATTGGTAGGCTCATCCAGTGAGCTTATGAGTTCAGACCACTGTTCTTTAGTCAGAACATCCAGTCTGTTTTTCAAAGCCTCAGTTAATTTGTACTGTGAGAGAGAGTGTTCTACACAGCGGCATCCGTGAAACCACTCCGCATCAGTGATGCCTTCAGTCATAGGTCGTACAACGACCTTGCCATCAAAATGTATAGCGTGATACATCATGTGATTACCAGAGGTAGATTACAAATGGGACTGTTACAGCAGCTGCCATAACTACACAGGCTAAGTAGTCCTTCCAGGTGTAGTCGTACTTGATAGCATCAAGTTTGTTCTGAAAGATATTAGTAATATCGTAGTGTTTACGCATCTTCATTCTCCAAGTAAGCAAACAACGGGATAGCTAGAGCTGAGAGTGTTGCAGCATATAGAAATGCCATATCGTGAGTACCGAATACATATCCGATAAGTAGTAGTGGTGTTTTAAGACAGTAGTAGTGCCAGAATTTCATATCTATCTCCAAGAAAGTGGAACAAAAAAAAGGTAGTAGATTTAACTACTACCTTTGATTTAAGGTTAAGCACGAGCGAGTGCATCAGCCTTGAGTTGAGTACGCAATGTCTTGAGAGCATTGAGTGCGTCACGAACTTCAGTTTGACGAGGATTGTCATACTTTTCCATACTCCAGAGAGCGTTAGAAAGAAGTTGTTGAGCCAAAAAGATTTGAAGGCCAGCTGGCTTGCGCTCCGTAAGAGCGTTGAAGCCGTTGAAGTCGAAGTTGGATTGCTGAGACATAAAAAGTTCCTAAGTTAAGTTGAGATTCGAGGGGAACTAGCCCCCTCACAAGAGCTGGACGTGAGGGCAAGCCCCGCAGGGGCGCAGTCGCGGAGCGTAAGCGTAGCGATTGGCAAGGCACTAAGGCGAAGCCCGAAGCCGTGACACAAAGGAACGGAGTGACGACTGGCGCGGTTAGTGCAGAGTTCACGCAGTGAACGGTGCCAACCCGAACAAGAAGCTGGGGGCTAGTTACCAACGGATAGCAAGTTGACGTAGATAGGAACTTTGTCTCGGCTATCTAACGTAGATGCAGACGGTGAGAGGATATGTAGGAGTGGAAGGTAGATGGACGTATACCGTACACCTGATAAGGGCAGGAAGGTAGGCTAGAAGGGTTTTAAATAGGTACTAGAACAATAACATAGGGGGCTGTATAAGTTATTGATACATAAGGGTGTTCAATAAGCCACTACTTAAGTAAGCGCTTACTAACCTAGGTTTAGTAGGTAGTAGAGGGGTAGGAGGGGCAAATATATTTTTCTTTATTATTACTTATGGCAACTTATAACGCTGCTGAGTAGTTTTAAACAAGAGGGGGTTACTACTAAGATCTATTTGGATGTTCGTCTATACATAGACTCACATAGAACCTTCTATATAGCTGTTGTATACCTGAACCTAAGAAAGAAAACAGTAAAAGAAAGAAGCACTCAGTGTCCTGTTTTACAAAATACCTGTCAAGTCCACTGAAAGTATTCATTGATATATATCTCTACCCCTGTAGACAAATATTGAGAGGATGATATAGTTCAGTCCAATGCAGAAAGGAGCCTTATGGCTACAGCTAAAAAATCAAGTGGTAAGAGCACTGGTGGAAAGAGCAATGGCGGAAAGAGTCCAGCTTGGCAACGTAAAGAAGGCAAGTCCCCTTCGGGCGGACTAAATGCTAAAGGCAGAGCTTCTTACAATGCTGCTAACCCTGGTAAGCCAGGTCTAAAAGCACCTCAACCTGAAGGTGGTTCTAGAAGAGATTCTTTCTGTGCTCGTATGGGTGGTATGAAGAAGAAGCTTACCTCTGCTAAGACAGCTAACGATCCCAATAGCAGAATCAATAAAGCCCTTCGTGCTTGGAAGTGTTGATATATGGCAACCAAGTCTAAATCTACTGTCAATGCTGCTGGCAACTACACAAAGCCTACTCTTCGTAAGAAGATTGTTAGCCAAGTAAAGGCTGCTGCTACCCAAGGAACTAAAGCTGGACAATGGTCAGCTCGTAAAGCTCAACTTGTTGCTAAGAAGTACAAGGCAGCAGGTGGAGGATACAAAAGTTGAAAGCTCCTCAGAAATCCCTAAAAGACTGGGGTGATCAGAAGTGGCGTACTAAGTCGGGTAAACCCTCATCTAAAACTGGGGAGAGATACCTGCCTGAGAAAGCTATTAAGTCTTTAACTGCTGCTGAATATGCAGCTACAAGTAAAGCAAAGCGTAAAGGTAAAGCGGCTGGTAAGCAATTCGTTGCTCAACCAAAAGCAATAGCAAAGAAAACAGCGAGTTACAGATGACCATAGCAAGCCATATCCAAAAGCAACTCGATGTCAGTGAACAACTATTTGAGATGATGAGACGCGATCACAAGGAGCGTATGAGTCAAGTACTAGTTTGGGCTGATATGAATGAGAGCCTAATGCACAAACTACAAGAGCGGGATAAAGAAATAGAACGTTTAAGAGGTCTTTTACAAGCACATGAAACTGCGGAGAAACTCTAATGGCTAAAGAAAACTGGATTGCTAAAGCAACTAAGAACAAAGGTGGTCTTCATCGTAGTCTTGGCATACCCCTAGGTACAAAGATACCAGGTCCCAAAATATCTGCTGCTGTTAAAAAGGGTGGGAAAGTTGGTAGACAGGCAAGATTAGCACAAACCCTAGCTAAGATGCGTAAATAGTAGGCAGTTATGCGTAGAAAAACATCTCACGATAAGCGATATAAGAAGTCCCACTGGACTCAGAACCAAAAACTACAGGCTGTTAGCACATATCTGATGCTTGGCAACATGGCTGAGACAGCTGTTGTTACGGGTATACCCTTAGCTACTCTAAAAATCTGGAAAGTAACTGATTGGTTTAAGGAATACAGCCTTCAACTCCAGTCTGAAGACGTACAACAGATGGATTCCAACCTCAAAAGGGTTATAACTAAAGCTCTCAAGGCTACAGAAGACAGATTAGATCTAGGTGATGCTCAGTTTGACCAGAAAACTGGAGAGATTATCCGTATTCCAGTCAAGGCTCACGTAGCTTTGAAGATTTCTACAGAACTAATGACCAAACAACAGAAGCTTTACGAGAATCCTGTTAGGGAAGAAGTAGAAAGAACGATTGATGAGCGTTTACTAAAGCTTTCTGAAGAGTTTGCTAGGTTTGCTACTATAAAAAAGAATACTATAGATGTAGAGGCTAGAGTAATTGAGCAAACTTAATGCTGAAGTAATGGAAGGATTTGTAAACTCTGTTCTTAGAAAGAACTTTGACAAACCAGCCCCTACTCCTCAGTTCCACAAAGAGATATGGGAGCTTGTTACTAGTAACAACAAGCAAGTGGCTATAGCTGCTCCTCGTTATCATGCTAAGTCTACGGCTGTAACTCATGCTTACACCTTAGCCTCTGTTCTATTTAGAGAATCTCGCTATGTTCTCATTGTTAGCGATACAGTTACCCAAGCAGTACAGTTTCTAGGGGACATCAAAAAAGAACTCATAGATAACGATGACTTGCGCTCTCTATTCTCAGTCTCATCTTTTCCCAAAGATACCGAAGACGATCTTATCGTAGAGATGGAAGACGGGTACACCTTTCGTATCCAAGCCAAAGGTTCAGAGCAAAAGCTTCGTGGACTTAAGTGGGCAAACCTTAGACCAGATCTGATCATTGGCGATGATATGGAGAATGATGAGATTGTTATGAACAAGGATAGGAGACAGAAGTTTAAGAGGTGGTTCTACGGTGCTCTTATTCCATGTGTCTCTTCCTCTGGCAAGATCAGGGTTGTTGGAACTATCCTTCACCTAGACAGTCTCCTAGAAAACCTAATGCCAGCTAGTCTGGTCAACTCCCACAGAGGAGTTAAAAGCCTTATTAGAGAAGATCTAAAAGAGTATTCTCTCAATGTTTTACCTTGGAAGTCTGTCAAATACCGTGCTCACACGGATGACTTTAAGGTTCTACTTTGGCCTGAAATGAAGACTGCTGCCGAGTTTAGACTGCAAAAAGAAGACTATGTAAGGCAAGGTTTAGCTGATGTCTACTCTCAAGAGATGCTTAATGTCCCCATAGATGTAGGCGATACCTTCTTTAAGAAGACTGACTTTGTACCCATGAGGCCAGAAGATCAAAAGAAAAAGTTGGTGTTCTATGCTACCTGCGACTTAGCTGTGTCTCAGTCCCAAAGAGCTGACTACTCAGCCTTTGTAGTAGGCGGTATGGATGATGAGGGTAAACTCTACTGTAAACATGTCATAGAAGGACGTATGGATGGTCTTGAGATCATAGATACAATCTTTATGATTCAGAAAATATATAAGCCCGTACTCTTTGGATTTGAGCAGGGTGTCATTCAGAAAGCGCTAGGACCCTTCTTTAATGAAGAGATGCTTAAGCGGGGCGAGTTCATCAACACTGTTCTACTCAAGCCTAGTGGAGACAAACTTACCCGTGCTAGAAGTATCCAAGCTCGTATGAGAAGTGGTGCTTGCAGATTCGATAAGGATGCTGAGTGGTACCAGTCTTTTGAAGATCAGCTTCTTAGATTTCCTAGAGATAAGCATGACGATCAGGTTGACGCTTGGGCATACCTGGGGTTAATGCTCGATAAGATGTGGGAAGCTCCAACTGAGAAAGAGCTTGAGGAAGAAGAGTACGAGGCTTTTGTTCGTGATAGTAATGTAGTAGACTCTGGGCGTTCTACAGTCTGTGGGTACTGAAATGAATTTAAAAAATACGTTTGATATTAATGAGCTTGTATACGAGCCAAATATAGCTAATCTTTTATCCAAAGATGATCTTGAAACAATCGGGGTACAAGTTGTTAGAGATTTTGATAATGACTTGATGTCTAGAAGTTCTTGGGAAAAACGAACTGAAGCTTCTTTAAAGCTTGCACTACAAGTAACTGAAAACAAAAACTTTCCTTGGGCTAACGCTAGTAACGTTAAGTTTCCCCTTATTACTATTGCTGCTCTACAGTACCACGCTCGTAGTTACCCAGTACTCATAGACAACGACTTACCTGTTAAGTGCAGAGTAGTGGGAGAAGACAAAGACGGATTACGTGCTCTCCGTGCTACTCGTGTAGAGCAACACATGTCTTACCAACTTCTTGAAGAAGATGAAGATTGGGAATCAGAGATGGACAAGGTTCTTATTACACAACCTATCATTGGTTGTGCTTTTAAGAAAACCTACTTTGATCCAATACGCAAACACAATATTTCTGAGAACGTATTAGCTAAGGACTTGGTAGTTAACTACTGGACTAAAAGCTTAGAGACAGCTAGTCGTATTACTCATGTTTTACAAATGAGTAAAAATGAAATCTATGAGCGTACTGCTCGTGGATTGTGGTTAGAAGGTGTGAGTGAAGGTCGTAACCAACAGTACTCATCTGTTGCTATGGGCAACGGACTACAAACACTACAAGATAAAGCTCAAGGTTTACAACCACCTGAGCCAAACGACTCTAGTACTCCCATTGAAATGCTAGAACAACATTGCCATATTGACTTTGATGGTGATGGATACGCTGAACCCTACATCGTGTATGTACGTAGAGACAACAAGAAGGTTGCTCGTATCGTTGCTAGATACACACAAAAAGATATAGAAGTTAATGAGAGTGGAGTCATTCTCAGTATCAAAGCAGAACAATACTTTACTAAGTATCCATTCATTCCTTCACCAGATGGAGGTTTCTATGACCTTGGCTTTGGAGTTTTGCTTGGGCCTCTCAATGAGTCTATCAATACAATTATCAATCAGCTTGTTGATGCTGGGACGATGGCGAACACTGCTGGTGGTTTCCTTAGTCGTGGCATTAAGCTACGTGGTGGTAACTACACCTTCAATCCGATGGAGTGGAAACATGTAGATACAACTGGAGACGATCTGCGTAAAGGCATTGTTCCATTGCCAGTACGTGAGCCTTCTCAAGTAATGTTTACGTTACTCAACTTACTCATTAACTATGGTGAACGTATTGGTGGTTCTGTAGACATTCTTTCTGGTCAGAATCCTGGTCAGAATACTCCTGCTGAAACTACTCGTACTATGGCTGAGCAAGGGATGAAAGTATTTAACGGTATCTTTAAACGTACTCACCGCAGTTTAAAACAAGAGTTCCGCAAACTGTATCGTCTAAACCAGATATTTGTTGATGAAAATACACCATACGTATCTAGTGCAAATGGCTCTGGTATGGTCTTGGCTTCTGATTACGAAGGTCCAGTAACTGATGTTATGCCTACTTCTGATCCTAGTATTACATCTGACGCACAACGTATAAACCAAGCATCTGCTATTGCTGCTCGTGTTGCTGCTACCCCAGGTTTGTACAACAGATACGAAGCTGAATACACATTCCTCAAAGCAATGAGAGTCACTAACATTGATAAGTTGCTACCTGATCCAAGTGGTCCTAACGCTATACAGGCACCACCTAATCCAAAAGTTCAGATAGAACAGATGAAGCTACAGGCTAAACAAGCTTCTGATCAGTTAACTATGAAGGTTGCTTTGCTCAAACTAATGGGCGAAGCAGAACTAAATCAAGCACAGATACAAAAGCTAGAAGCAGAAGTAGAAGAAATCAAGATCGGTATCGTTACCGAAGGCGAGAGAATGCGTATTCAAGAGATCAATATGCAGATCGGCTTACAGAGAGAACGTAGAGAAGGTGTTATGAATGCTATCAAGACTATGAATGTTGCCTTTGACAAAATGGTGGCAGGTAGTCAAGAAGATTTAGGTCAATTTAATGTAGAGATGCCACAGATGTAAAGGTTTTTAAAGGAGAAAGCTAGTGGAAATAGTAAGTATAGATAATTTTGAAGAGTGGAAACACCATCCAGTAACCAAACGTTTGATGAAAATGCTTGCTACTGACCGTGAAACCATGAAAGAGGGTTTAGTTAACGGTTCATTTGATGATGAACAAGAGGTTAAAGGTAGATGTCGAGCAATCGCAATCATCCTTAACTTAGAGTATGAAGATCTATTTGAAGTAAAGAGAGAAACAAATGAGTAATCAGAGTGGTATTAATCCTGTAGGTTGGCGGGTGCTTATTAAGCCCCAAGAAGTAAAGGAAGTCTCCAAAGGAGGGATTATCCTAACAACAGAGAAGTCCAAAGAACGAGAGCAGATGGGTAACACCACTGGGATTGTTATTGCAATGGGCGATCAATGTTATGCCGATGAACCTGCACCTTGGTGTGGGGTTGGGGATAAAGTAATCTTTGCTAAGTACGCAGGTTTGTTGTACTTGGGTAAAGACGGAGAAGCATATCGAATGGTTAACGATAAGGACATCACAGGTACGTTAGATGCTGACGTAAGTCTGGTTGATCCCTACCTAGCTAAAACATAAGTTGACATTCTTTAAAATAAAGGAGTAAGATATGAGTGAAGAAAATGTTACTAGTAACGAAATAGCCCAAGAAGTACGCCAAGAGGCTGAATCTCAAGGGTGGGTTCCAAAAGAAAGGTTTCGTGGAAACGAAACTGATTGGGTTGATGCTGATGTATTTGTGAAGCGTGGTCGAGAGATCCTTCCTATTCTGCGTAAGAATAATGAGAACCTCATTAAAGACTTACAGTCAACCAAAGAGCAACTTAAAGAGTTTCGTGAAGCAGCAGAAGAGTTTAAGAAATTCCAGAAAGATGCTTATCCAAGCAATAAAAGAAAGCCGTGCTCAAGCTATTAGCGATGGGGACGGACAGAAAGTCAATGCTTTAGATGATGCTTTAGATCAAGCTAAAGATGAACTCAAGGATGCTAAGCAAGCAGTTAAGGATGCTGACAAGACACCGATTAGTGCTGCACCAGTAAATGAAGAGATTGATCCAGGACTACAACAGTGGTTGGATAAAAACTCTTGGTTTGGTCAGGATAAACGGATGACTGGCATGGTTAACGGTATTGGTGAAAGCCTCCGATTAGAGTTCCCTTTGCTTAAAGGACAGGCATTTTTAAACAAGCTTGACGAAGTGTTAGCAGAAGAGTTTCCAAATAAGTTTGGGGAAAAGAAAAGCCCATCTAGTCGAGTGGAATCTGGTTCAGGAAGAGCAGGTCGTGGTAATAGCAGCAATGCTCCCTCCTATGACAACCTCCCCCCAGAAGCCAAAGCCGCATGTGATCGATTTGTTAAGCAAAAGCTTATGACTCGTGAACAGTATGTAGCTGATTTCGACTGGAATTAATTTAATAACTTGAAAGGAAATTGATATGCCCCGCGCACTAAATGAGTTTGAAAAACGTGATCGTGTAGTAGCTAAAATGGAACAACGTAAAGCAGAAGAGTCTGCTCCTACGCCAGCACTAAACGGTACAACTCGTAAAAAACGTAACGTGTTTAACGGCACGGAAGCTAAGATAAGTGTCCAACAACAGATAGATGGTTACCACCTACATGTCTTTACAGACAAAGGTGGACGCATACAAGCAGCTATGGATAATGGCTATGAGTTTGTAAGACCAGATGAAGTTGGAGGCGTGAGTGAGAATGTGGTTAGCCGTAATGGTGACCTCGGAGAAAGAATTAGGTATCTTGTAAATCCCCGTGCTGAAGGTACGGAGCAATACGGTTATCTAATGAAGATTCGGCAAGAATGGCACGAGGAAGATCAAGCTGAGCTTCAGGCTAAAAACAATCTTATTGACGCTGCTATTCGTAAGGGTAAGATCACTGGAGATAATCCATCGTTCTATACCCCTAGAGATGGCATCAAACTTAACTAACGTTTTAAAGGAGTCTTAAATGGCTAACGTAAATAAAGCCAACGGGTTTAGTCCTGTTGGTAACTTGCTAGGTGGCAAGTGGAATGAGCAGGGTCGTTTATACGCTATCCCTACTGCTGACACTACCAATAGCTATGCAATCGGTGATTGCGTAATGTCCAGGTCTGGTTCGGATACCAATGGTGTTCGTAACATTCAAAAGTGGGGTGGTGCAACTACTACTTCTGCTTTACCTCTGGGTATTATTGTGGGCATTCGTGTTGCTGATCCAGGTGTAAGCTTGGTTGGTAACTCTTTGTCTCTAGAGAAGACATTTATTGCTGCTGGTACTCGTACTAGTGTGCGTTATGTCTATGTTGTGGATGATCCTTTTGTCTTGTTTGAAGCTCAATTTGATAGCACTGGTGCTACTCAAGCTCAGCTTTCTATGAACGCAGCTGTGACTATCTCTGCTGCTAATCAAACATCTTTGGGTAACGGTTCGCCTTTCTCTGATATGGTTCTCACTGGACCAGCAGTTACGGCTACTCTGCCAATCCGCATGTTAGGTGCTGTACAACGTGGTGACAATGAAGTAACTAGCGCAGCTAGTCCTTATGTCCGTGTGTTGTGCAAATTTAACTACCACGAATACGGTACTATCGGCTCAGCTTCTGGCTCTGTCGTTAACTACCTTGCAGTCTAATTAAGGAGATAAATCATGGCTGGAGTAATTACAACCGCATCGCATCCCAAAGCACTATGGCCTGGTATTAAGGCTTGGTGGGGACAAACTTATAACGAGCACCCAGAAGAGTACGTAGATTTGTTTGACAAAGACACTTCTACTATGAACTACGAAGAAGACGTTCAATTGTCTGGCTTCGGTCTGGTGCCAGTTAAGTCTGAAGGTCAAGGCACTGCCTATGACTCTGAGATCCAAGGCTTCACAACTCGCTATACACACGTTGCATACGCAATGGGTTATATCGTGACTAAGGAAGAAATGGATGACAACTTGTATGAGCAAGTATCCAAGAAACGTGCTGCTGCATTGGCCTTGTCTTTCCGTCAAACGAAAGAAAACATTGCTGCTAACGTGTACAACCGTGCTTTTAACAGCACGTATTTAGGTGGTGATGGTGTAGCTTTGTGCTCTACCGCACACCCAAATACTTCAGGCGGTACATTCTCTAACAAGCCAGCAGTTGATGTTGACTTGTCTGAGGCTTCTTTGGAAGACGCAGTGATTGCAATCATGGGCTTTACAAATGACCGTGGTTTGTTAGTTGCTATTCAACCAAACAGCTTGCACATTGCTCGTCAAGAAGTGTTTAATGCTCAACGCATTTTACAAACTGAGTACCAAACAGGTAACGCCAATAATGACATCAACGTTATTAAATCTGGCAACTACATCCCTGGTGGTTTCAAAGTAAATCATTACTTCACAAGCCCACATGCTTGGTTTATTCGTAACACCATCCCTGGTGGTACTGGTTTGAAGTACTATGAGCGTATGGCTGTCTCGTTTGATCAAGACAATGACTTCGATACTATGAACGTTAAAGCCAAAGGCTACGAGCGTTATAGCTTCGGATGGTCTGATCCACGCGCTTTATTTGGATCTAATGGTCCTTAATTGTTATTAGTAACACTCCCCCTCCCA
>Ga0315904_10007808_pt1 | contig 14292 bp, 33 predicted proteins | sample LakEriMetagenome_6_FD_203529 | JGI IMG/M metagenome (GOLD analysis project Ga0315904, IMG submission 203529) | Freshwater fungal communities from buoy surface, Lake Erie, Ohio, United States - Buoy 12 MA120 | ecosystem: Environmental > Aquatic > Freshwater > Lake | place: USA: Lake Erie, Ohio... | reverse complement strand
CAAGGATCGGACGAATGGAAAGCGATCAGGCTTGGCAAGGTGACGGCCTCGCGTGTCGCTGATGTCGTGGCGAAGACCAAGACGGGATGGAGCGCCAGCCGCGCCAACTATCGCGCGCAATTGGTAGCGGAACGGCTGACGGGCAACCTCGCCGACAGCTACACCAACCAAGCGATGGAATGGGGCGTGCTCACGGAGAGTGAAGCTCGGTCGGCCTATAGCTTCTACACGGGCGCCGACGTGGAGCAGATCGCATTCGCCCCGCATCCGACCATTGCCATGAGCGGCGCCAGCCCTGACGGCCTTGTCGGCTCTGACGGGCTTGTCGAGATCAAGTGCCCCAACACCGCGACGCACATTGAGACGCTGTTAGGCGGATCGGTGCCGGGCAAGTACGTCCTGCAAATGCAGTGGCAAATGGAATGCACGGGGCGCGCGTGGTGCGACTTCGTATCGTTCGACCCCCGGATGCCTGAAGATATGCGTTTGTTTGTGAAGCGTTTGAAGCGTGACAAGGACGCCATCGCAGAGCTTCACACAGAAATCGTGACGTTTCTCGGCGAGGTGGAGTCAACCGTTAAAAAGCTCAACGCCATCTATCGGAGACAGGCGGCATGACCCGCGAATGGACAAAAATAGAAATCAAAGACCAGGACGACAAGACTCTCCCCGTCTACGTGTGGCAATCGCCGGGGCGGTGTTGGTACGCGACGTTTGAGGATTGGGAGCCCGGCGCCGTAATGGGCGACGGCAAAACACAGGCCGAAGCCATTGGCGAATTGCTTGCTGAATACGCGGAGCGCCAGTCATGATCCCACAATTGGAGCGCAAGCAACATTCCGGAAATGGCCGACTCGCGTGGGGCGTTGTCGGCCCCAAGGGCGGTGTGCATTTTTGGGTGACGGAACATCCAATAGATGGATGGGGCTACGAAGGAGGCGTGGAGCAACATTGGCGCGAACCTGAGCCCGGTTCATGGAACGACGGACGGCCTTGCAGTCACAAACTGTGCTGGCTGCTTGATGCGCCTTGCTGGCATGACGGCTCGTCTATGTACGCTTCCGAATTCTTTATTCCGCTTTGGCAGCGGGGCGGTGAGGAAGCCGTTTGGCGGCAGCTTGAGCGTGAATACCGCAAGCGGTTCGAAGCGGAGGTTGATCAATGATCCCGAACACGACATCCATAGCCGACGCATGGCAGGAGCTTGAGCAAGCCAGCGTCAAGTTCCTGAGCGCCATGGAGCACGTTCAAGGCAACCCGCGCGTGAATGATCAGCTTGTGATTGCCAGCGCCATGAAGGCGCTTCGTCGCTGCCGTGAAGCGGACGGGCTATCACCCTCCGCACGTCAGGAAGTCAACAGCGCCTATCGGATGTGCCGCGCCGCCATGGGGATCGAGGATGCAACGTAGGGTCTTGAAAGGCGAGCGGTCGGAAGCGTTTGCGTCGGGTCGCGTTACCAATGATGACTACATTCTGCGCTTTGCCGCGCGCGGGTACGGTCCAGACGAGATCGTGTGGAAGATGAAAACACAACGCGAAGTGCGCGTGTCTCGCGATTACATTAAGCAGCTCATGCGGCGGTGTGGATTCTATGGCCAATGACAACATATCCGAAATGCCTCAGCACGAGCGGCCACTGAGCGAACAATACCGCCTTGTTGCCAAAGTCTGGGTTGATGCCGACGCGGCGGCCAACGTCTTGGAAGAAACCAAGAGCGCGTTTCTGGCGCGAAAGATGTTGGAGCTTGGCGACATGCCGGTGAGCAAAGCCGAGATGATCGTCAAAGCGAGCGACGAATGGCACGAGCGCATTGCGGAGATGGTGGCGGCCCGGAAGGAAGCCACGCTGCGCAAGGTCCAGATGGAATACATCCGCATGAAATTTAACGAGTGGCAGGCGTTGGACGCCAACCAGCGCAACGAGCGGAGGATGAGCCGATGACCTTGCAAGAGAGGAAGGAACTCGATCGTCTGGCAGAGATTGCGATGCAGGGTTTGTGTTCCGTTAGCCAACCCGCCGCATCAATCGACACGCCAGCCGGAATTGCAGAATTTGCTTATCGCGTTGCGGAGTCCATGCTTGCAGAGCGTAAACGGAGGCGGGAGAGATGACCCGCGCCTTTCCTGAAACCGTAAAGCGCGCGGCATGGGAACGATCTGGCGGGCATTGCGAGTGCGGTGCGCACGCGATCCCGCTCAAGATCACGAGCGCCGAATATGACCACTATCCCGTGCCCTACGCTTACGGCGGGGCGAATACGTTGGACAACTGCCGCGTGCTGGATCGCGGTTGCCATCGCAAGATCACGTCCACGGTGGACGTGCCCCGCATTGCCAAGGCGGCAAGGATCGAGGCCAAGCGCGCCGGCCTGCGGAAGTCAAAACGTCCGTTTCCAAAACGACACGATCCATGGGGTAAGGGGCTATGACGCACCACCGGCTATGGACAATTCAGGAAGTCGCCGAGCACCTCCGCTGCTCCCCCCGCCATGTGCGCAACCTTAAGATTCCTATCGTCAGAATCGACCGGCGGCGGCTGTATGATCCCCGAGACGTGGAGTTGCATATTCAGGGGGCTAAATGTCTCTCTTCAAAAGGCCGGGGTCTCGTGGCATGAACAGGAACGGACAGGCCGTGAACGAATCTCGAAATTCCCCAGCACCGACTCCCAGCAGCGACACGGCCACCATGTTACGCCCTTGGATCATTGAGGTTGACGGTCGCACCGTCGAATTGCGGGCGTCTGGACCGTACAAGGCCAGATCCGCCAACGATCAAACGGACGACTGGCCGGCTTGGTATGTGACGGACAGCGGGGGGCGACGAAATGTTGCCGGCTTTGGTCGCGGTGCGGTGCTGTGTGATCGGGAGTTTGCGGAGCGGGTTGCGGCGGTTGCCAACGAAAAAGCCCGGCGCTGATGCCGGGCTGTGTAGGTAGGTGGCCCTCGCTTTATAGCTTCGCGCGGCGGGTAATCCGCCGGGCTCGCTTCTGCGCCTTTCGCGCGGCCTTCTTTTTGGCGTCTGCCTGTTTCGACCGGCCATTTGCCGCGCTTCCGTAGTAAGCCGGGCTGTCGAGGCTCATGGCAGCGAGCGCAGCGCCAATGCCAATCTTTGCAATCATCCTCGGTCTCCTGATCACTCGTCGATTAGAGCCATAATGGCCCGCGCGATAGCAGCGCCTACTGCGGGCTCACCAAGTCGATCCGCTTCCTTCTGCGCAACGGCTGCGGCTTCGCGAATGGCCCTGCGCCGATCCTCGGCGCCGGCTTTCAAAAGTGACGTACATTCGATCATCGCTCGCATTTCCGGCCTTTCCTGTGGTTTGGCAGACTACTGTGAAGGGCAGGCCGGGCGCTACTCCGGCTATGCGGGCAATAGGCGTGGGCTCGACGCCTCGTTTTGGTAACTGCTGCATGCGGGGGGCTGTGGTTTTCCACCACGAAGCCGTTGGTTAGGCGCCCCCATTACCCCAAGCAGTCTCTTGCTCCGCTGATTAACGGGTCTGCTTTCCCCGTCGCTGCCCATCGCAGTAGTCTGGCCTTTCCTCTGATCTGGCCGCGTTGCATTTCTGCGGCGCTAACCACTTCTCCACTTATTGATTGCACGTCGCGCTTGCGCTGTCAACAAGTGTGCGCACATGCGTTGACATTTGCACAGCAGTATGGTCTATGGTTCACATGCAAGACATGAGACTCAGAAAACCGATTAACATCACCGTCGACCCGGACATCATGGCCGCGCTTGACGCCTGGATCGAGCAGCAGCCCATAAAGCTGTCGCGCTCGGCGTGCATTGAAACCGCCATTGCGGAGTTCATGGAAAAGCGCGCGAAGCCGGAGAAGAAGGCCCGTGGCTAGGAAAACCCCAGTCCCGAAGGCCGCCTACGTTTATGTCGCCCGTGATGGGGCTGGCATCTACAAGATCGGCGCAACTTGCAACCCCGAGCGTCGGGCGCTTGACCTTGGGTATGGAGACTCGTGGGTCACTCGGCCGGTCACGATTGTTGCCAAGTGGCATCGCCCGAACGATGCGCGGGCCGTAGAGCAGACGGCGTTACGGCTGATGGAGGCCGAGCCGGTGCGTGGGCTGGAATGGTTTTCCGTAGATAGCGCCATCGTTTTGGAGACGGTCGCCATGGCCATCGTCCTTGTAGACAATGGTCGCAGACTTAAGCAACAGGTGTCCGTGCGGCGCTGGCGCCGGGAGAGAATGACGGTGCGAGCGATTGCCGAACGGGTGAAAGATGAGTTTGGCGTGGCCGTCAGCCACACCACAATTGCGAACTATACGAAGACAAAACGATAGGAGGCGTGGCTTTGGACAATCTCGGAGCTTGGATGCTGGTCGCCGCAATCGTCTCTGTGTTTTGGCTTGCCATCCACACCACACCATCCGCGCCACATCAATGCCAAGTTCGCGGCGGGACCAAGGTCCGCCTACATGCAGGCGGATGGGTTTGTATCAAACCTGACGCAATCGAAACGTTTAAATAAGGAGACTGACGTGCGATTTGACGCTCTGGTGCGGTATTGGATGAAGAAGCCCGACAGGACGCCGAGGATCGCGCAGGCGGACTGGAGCCGAAGGCTGGCGAAGCGCTTAAAGATTATCAGTCAGTTTCGTCGTTCCAACCGGCTCCGAGTCTTGGAAGGGAAGCGGTTTGGCACTAGGCCGCTCTGGCGGAAGTCGTGGTCGGACAAACGGGTTTATCTGCTGGCCCGGCAAGAGTTCCGATGTCAGCCCCGCTTGCTGTCAAAGCAGCAAGGCATGTCGGGCATCCGCCCGGTCAATCGACCGAAGCGCAGCGCACAATAAAGGAGACGACGATGATCCTGGCGGGCCGGCGTTCTAGCGATGATGGTCAATGCGGCTGCTCCCGGTGTTGGCATGATCGCCGAGCCGCAATGGATGAAGCGGCGATGAGCGCAGCCGAGCAGTTTGTTCGCCCGTTCATTGTCTGCGATCTGTGCGGCAACAAGCGATGCCCGCACGCTACGGACCACCGATTGACGTGCACGCGAAGCAATGAGCCGGGACAGTCCGGCAGCGAATACCAATAGGGGAGAGATTGAAATGATGAGCATGGGGGCTTGGGCGGTGCTCAAGCAGCTAAAACAAGGCGGCGTGTGGGATGGCGACCTGATCGACAAGGCCGGACGCACAGAATTAATCAACCGCGGTCTCGCACGTCGCGACCGGAAATTTGAGGACGGCCCGTATGCCGGGTGTCAGATCAACGAACTGACGGACGATGGCGCGGCGCTTGCGGCGGTCTGCATCGATCTCGACCAGAAGTTTGGCGCTGTTCAGTAGGGGAGGCGTGGCCGTGCCGACAATCAGTCAAGCAGATCGCGAAACCGCCATCCGCATTCTCGGTGCTGCGGACGGGTTCGCCAAAGCGCTGCTTTGCGTGCAGCGACAGATCGACCACGTGATGTCCAAGTCGATCCCCGAGCACCACACACAGAAACTCGCGGCGCGCGACGCTCGGTTGCGTGACCTCATCGTCTTGCGTGACGTATTTGATCGCCAGCAACATGAATGCCGGTCGGCATATAAGAGCCGGATGGCCGGCGCTGCACACTGAAGGAGGCGACTATGCGGTGGCGCGACACGAAGGTTGAGACGCCAGAGAAGGACGGCAACGCTGTCCTCGCGCTCAGCAACCAAGGTGCGGCCATCGTCTGGTACGATCCAAGCCGGGGCGCTCAGTGGGTAGTTATGCACCTGCCGGGTCGCGGCGTGACCGTCGCTGATAACCTGAGAGAATGGCATTCATGGTGCCCGGTCGGTGAGTGGCATCGGCAAACGAACGGATTGATAAACCCGAGCTACTACGGGCGAAACTAAGGAGGGGATGATGGGCGGCTTTGGCAGGTCGATCGTCTCAGTTATGTCTCGATACACAGACTATGCCGGGCGCTCAAGCCGCTCCGAGTTCCTGTGGTGGTGCTTGTTCTTAACGATCCCGACGATTCCGATTGAGTTCCTTTTTGACCGCGTGCTCGACAAGACGCCGTACTATGTGGTGCTGGGCTTGATCTTCGGCTTCCCATCTCTTGCCCTCGGCACCCGGCGCCTGCACGACACCGGACGCACCGGCTGGTGGCAGTTGCTTGTGCTGGTCCCGTTCGGATTCATCGTCGTGTTCGTGATGTCGTGCATGCAGGGCCAGACTGGACCGAACCAATACGGCGACGAGCCTACATCCGACTGACAATCTGGAACGCCATAGCAGCAACCACCATGGCCACAGCAAGAAGCGAATGGAACACCATTCGGCTTTTCATTTGGTCGCCACTTTGATGAGAGCGTCCACGAGATTGTCTGATTTGATCACCGCGAGCGATGCCGTCGCGTATATTAAGCCCTGGACCGCACGCTCCAAATACGTGATCCGTTCGTGATGCTGACCAAGCGCTCTTTTCTGCTCCTCGGCGTGCATCTCGATCACCGTGATGCGGTGCTCGCGACTGATGTCGTTCGGCGAAGATGGCGGCTGCAACCCGTTCAATCCGGTCATTCATTGGTTCGCCTTCGCAATCTTTGTCTTGCAGTCGTCTTTGTAAATCGTCGGCTTGCCCGTGCTCAGCGTCGCGTGCACGCTGTTGTGCTCGATCACCTGCTTGCGTGTTTCCGGGGTATCAAGGCACGACCAGTTGATCGGCTTGAACGATTTGATCCCCGTGTCAGTCACGACGGGCGGGGTCGCGCATCCCGCCAGTGTCGCGGCGCACCCGATCGCGGACATCATCAGCTTTTTTGACATTTTGCTCGGCCTTCTTCTCGATCCTGGCGCGCTCTTTTTCTGCGCCCTTGCCCCGTTGATCGGCCGCGAACGCCGCGACAAGGCCGGCCACTCCTAGTGCCGTGATAACCCATCGGCCGATTGGCCCGATGATCCAGACCCACACTGCGCTCATGCTTGCCTCCATTTGGGCAACAGCCAAACGCCAACCACGATGGCAATCACCGCCAACACCAGAAGCGGTCGCGAAGTCACAAACCCGGAAAGACCGGAAAGCGTTTGCGCGAAGCCTTGCCAGCCCACGGCCGCACTGAGATCGGGAGCGGCTGGAATGCTGTTGACGACGGTCCCAATGGACGCCCCACCAGCCGCCCCAACGGTTGCGACGGTGGCCGGTGCCGGGGGCGGGGAGCTTGGCTCAACACGTTGCGGCATGTTTGGCTCGCCGTCCGGGATGTCATCTTTTGCGTCCATCTCGAACAGAGCGCGTTCGGCCGCGCGACGCCGCACAAGGCCCTTGTAGATCTTGCCACCCGCCTTATTCCAGCGCTCAAACTCACGGGCCGCGCCGTCAAAATCGCCGCTATTGAGCTTCTTCAGAAGCGTCGACTTCGGAAGCCCGCCCGTGTTGTACTGAAACGAGATCAAAGCGGATCGATTGTTTTCGCCGATCGGAACGGTCACAACGCGATCCACGATCTCTGCATGCTTCTCAAGCTCGCGTGCCAAAGCCTCTTCGGCCGCATCCCGTGTCATGATCATGCCCTGCTTGATCCCCTCGGTGCAGCCAAACCCGATCGTCCAAACGGGTGGCTGCGCGAGCGTGTCAAGGTAAGCCATGCACGAGCCGTCAGGGAGTTGGGTATGATACCCTTCAAATGACTTTACCAGGTCGATGCACGCCCGCGGGATTGGTCGTTTTTGCAAGTGTTCTCTCCCTTGTCAGGGTTTCACTTGTTACTGGTTTCATCCACAAAAAACACGCTCTTGAGATAACCTGACAAAGCAATTTCCATCGAACTCATCTACTATTGACCATTGGTCTTCGTTACATGCTGGAGGGTCAATGGAACAATGGGCAGAAGTAACTTGGATTGAAGGTTACCGAGGTGTACTTGACGTTTCGTCTGTCGGACGAGTGCGTCGGCGCAGTTACAAATACGAAGCCCTAGGACGCTGGGGCAAAACTCACACAACAACCAAGCCAGACAAGATATTGTCGCCGTTCATTGACAATAACGGATACCCAACTATCGCGGCTCAGATTTCCGGACGCCGCAAGAAGTTCCTCGTTCACCGCTTGGTCGCTCGGGCCTTCGTCGAAGGATACGAAGAGGGCCTTACGGTAAACCATATTAACGGCATCAAGACAGATAACAGAGTAGAGAACCTAGAATGGGTAACTTTGGCCGAGAATACGCAACACCAGTGGCGGACAGGCCTTGTGGATTTACGCGCCGACCTGAGCCCTAAGCGGAAACTATCATCGGGAGAAGTCAGAATTATCCGCAGAATGCTTTCGATGGGCGCGACAGCCGGGGAATTGGCAACCCTCTGTGGTGTAAGTTCCTCAACTATTTACCTTATTCAGAAGGGCCACAGGTGGTCATCGGTCACTTAACGATCATCGTGCCTCCTTCTGCCGCATGGCTATTGTCATGCAGCCTCCGCCCGCTTGCGGTATTCGGCACTGACCATCTCAAGAAATTGCTCGATGCGCGTGATCCGCGCTTGCAACTGCGTAACCTCGTGATGCAGATCGGCCACCGCTTGCATCAGTTCGGTCGGCAATCGCTCCTGCACGATTTCGCGCGTGTGGCTGTTGGGCTTGCGTCTTCGCCACGATCTTACGTCGGCCATGTCACGGCCTCATAAGCTGCCTGCGCTGCCGCCGCGTCCGTCGCCTGCTGGATCTGGCGCTTGGTCCCAAGACGCATGCGCTCGATGGCGCCGCTGATCGATGACCACGCTTCATATTTATTGACAACGAGCGTTGCCGCCGCATGCAGCGTGTCGGCATCGATGCCGATCGAGGCGGCCAGCACTGGAAACTGTGCAATTGCGTCTGGCCCCGACATTGCGTTGGCGGCCTCTTCGCCCAAGTCGAGCACAGCCAAAGCCTGATCGATTTTTTCTCGATAGGTGAGCCCCTGACCGGCGCCGCCCGTGATAAATCGTTGCCGCGCGCGCTCGGCATCCGCATCGATCCGCCGGATCAATTGCGCCTTCACATCGTCCAGGGCCGGGACATAGGGCGCCAGCGTCTCGCCGTCGTAGGCCCAGCCCATCTCGACCGGCAGGCTGGTCTCGACCAGGATGCAATCGATCGGGAATAGCGAGGATGGGTCGGTTGAAACCGAATTGACCCGCCCGTCCTTGACCTGGGCAAACGTAGTCCCCGGCAAGGGTTTGGCGTGCGCAATCGCATACCAGTCTGTGCCTTTGGGGTTCCGCAGATGCAGTGCCTTGGCGCGGACATGCGGATGATCCTCGGGCAGATCCGGCTGGTAGAGTTCAAAGCGTCCGTGATCGATCATCATAGCTGGCTCACCGTCACAAAGCCTGCGCCGAGGTTTTTCTGAAGCGGGCGATAGTAGATCGTCGTAATCGGACCCTCGCCACCCGCCACGGTGCCAACCGTGACACCCGTCATCACGTTGCCGGTCGCGGCCACATACTTGGTCGACGAGGCAAACGAGGACGTACTGGCTTCACTGCCGAGCCGCGTATCGGATTGACCGCCAGCCTGCGTTTCCCAGGCGGGATTTGCGCCCGCGCCGTTGGTTTTGAGAAACTGCCCGCTGGTGCCGGCCGGCAGCGCAACCCACGCCGAAGCATTGCGGTAGAGAATATCGCCTTGCGTGGCGCTGATGAAGTCAAGCACCTGCGTTCCGGTGACTTCTTCGACAATTCCCGCGCCAGACGAGACGCGACCCAGCACCCGGCTGGTAGCGGTAACATCCTGAATTTTGGCGTAGGTCACTGCGTCAGCCGCAATATCGCTGGTGCCGATGCTGCTGGCCGTGGCCAAGGCACTGAGCCCAAGTGTCGTTCTCTGGTCCGATGCGCTGGCATCATCCAACAGCGCCGCACCCGCCGCCGTGATCGTATAGGTCGAGTTTTTGATGATTTTGCCGGTGCCGCCGTCAAACAGCGCAATCGCATCAGCCGTGGCCGAGGCGGGGCCAACCACATCGCCCGAGCCTGCGCCGCTGGCGCCCGTGGCGCCGCGCGGGATAGTCAGATTGAGCGTGTAATCGGGGGCCTCGCCCGTCAGCGTGGCGCTGGCGCTGGACCCGGCTGCGCCCGTGGTGACGGTGCCGATCTCAAGCGAAAGATCCCCCACGGCATCAAGCTCGGCCTTTGTGGCTCGCTCCTGCACCATCAGCGTCAGCTTGTCGAAGCTAAATTCCACGGTCGATTGCGGGAAGGCATCAAAGGCGCCCCAGGCCGTGGCCTGCGTTTGCGGCGTCGCGCGCTCGATGCGCAGCGTGGTGCCGGTCGCCGGGGCCGTCAGCATCGTCACCGTGCCCGTGGCCGGCGTCGTGGTGCCGCCACCCGAGACGGTGTAATGTGTGGTAATGGTTTTGACGGTCTCGACGCCATCCGCGTCGATCGCGGTAACGATCAGCGAGCCAGTCAGAAACGGCCACGTCACCGCAAACGCGGTGGTTGCATCATTCCCGCTGTAAGTCAGCGCTGAATAGGTGGTCGTCGCAACGGTCATGCGTGGGCCTCCCGTGAATCGATCAGGACGCGACGCAACGACACCAAAAGCGGAGGGATGAGACCGGGGCGGATTGTCGACGACAGGGCGTCGGTCCAGCGCGAATCAGTCGCCGCGACACTAACATGGCCCGCTGTCAAGCGGTACTGTTAAGCCGCCTTGCGGGTGGTCAACAATTCGATAACGCGCAGCACTTCAACAATATCGTTGGTCTTCACGGACGCGGGTCGCGCGCGGCCCGTGCCATGGGCGCAGTCCACGCTCAGAGGCACCACCACGGCGAGGCTGGCCGAAGACGTGCGGCCCCGCCCCTCGATGGTCAGGCACGGCCATTCCAGGGACACGGGCCGCGTCCGACTGCCTCGCCCGGTGGCAGGCTTGGCCCGCAGAAATACCGTGTCATCATCGGCCCGGCGCCAGCGGCCGGAGCCGGCCATGGCCCCGCCGGTTTCGGCCTTGGGTGGCCTCGTGGCGACCGTTGCCAGTTCGGCCGTCTGCGACACGCTGTCGAGCGTTTGTGCCGCTTCGGCAGTAATTGGCGCAAGCTCACCAAGCGTGGCCGATTGCGCAATCGAGGCAAGTGTCTGGCTGGCACTGGCTTCGACAATGACGGATGCCGCTGCCGATTGCGACACGCTGGCCAACGTCTGCGCCGCGCTGGCCGCGACAACGACAGCCGCCGCTGCGGTTTGAGATACACTGGCGAGGCTTTGCGCCGCACTGGCGTCGACCACAACCGATGCGGACGCCGATTGCGTGACGCTGGCCAAGGTCTGCGCCGCTGTCGCCTGCACAATGACCGAGGCGGACGCGCTTTGGCTGACCGACGCTAACGTCTGGTCGGCCGACGCGGAAATATCTCCCGCCGCAGATTCCAGATTGAGCTGTAGCGTCGTTAGTAACGTCATGCGATTAGCGCGCCCATGGGATGATGCCCGCGCCGATCATGTCCTTAAGCGCGGTCGCGGGCGGGGTCGTGGTATCTAGTTCCAACCCGATCTCGTTGTGATCGGTCAGCGCGCCGCCACTCCAACTGAACAGCGTCGCCGTATTCCCTGCATCATCCCAGCAAACTTGGATGCCTGTCGTCGGCGTGGCCCAGCCCGTGTCGTCGGCTTCGGTGAACCCGGTCGGCGAGGTCAGGGCCGGCGGGTTGTCCTCGCCCATCACGGCTAGGATAACTGGGTTGCTGGTGTCGGTGGTGGCGCTAAAGGTAATCGTCGGCGGGTTTTCGGTTTGGGTGCTTTCGCCGATCGACTGCTTGACCGCTTGCGAGCCCGTGCGCGTCATCCCCGAAAAACGCAGCACCGTCAGCCCGCCGCCCGTGTCGCCCGTGTTGGTGGCGGTAAACGTGGTGCTTGTGGCCGATGAAATCAGCGCATTCCGCACCGAAATCCAAAGTGCACCAGCCGTGCCGCCGCCGTTCGAAAGCGGCGTCGTCGCCGTGCCGATCTTGTGATACGTCCCGCCGCCGCCCGCGTTGTTGTCGGTGATCGTGCTGTCGTCTCCCGAGGCCCAGCCCGACATGCCATGCACAACGACAATCAGATCATTCAACGCAGGGGTTGCGACGACGGTCTTGTTGCCCGCCGTTGTGTTCCATGTGCCGCCTGCGTCGGTGCCCGTCGCCATACGCGCTTAGCTTTCAATCGTGAAGTAAGAAAACGTCACGGTAACGAACCCGCCAACCGGGTCCTCGCACGTCAGCCGCAATTCTTCTCCATCCGCGCCGATGCCAATCAAGCCCGCACCCGACCCTATGACCAAGCCCGATCCTGCCGCAATACCCTCGTGATCAAGCAAAACGCCGTTGGCACCAGTCGTGCTATCGGCCGGAATAGTGGTAGCGCCAAACCCGATCTTGACCGCCGTCGGGTTGGTGTTGCCGGCATCGCAGGTCACGGTAAGCATGGTCACGGCCACCTTTGTGCCAGCCGCAATCGTGCCAACCATCGTCGCATCAGTTTGTGCGCCGTCTGCGTCGGCAATGCGCACCGAGCGCGTGATGATGTTGGGATGCCCGCCAATCGTCCAGAGGACGCCATGACGGTTTGCATACAGGTCCGTTCGATCCGCTGCGGCAACTGCGGTAGGGTTGGTGCCATGCGCCAGCGCCTTGGCGCCGACTTTGAGCGGCTTTGATGTGCTATCGGGAGAGTCGTGGGCGATGTCGCCCTCGATGTCGAGTAGTCCGGTCGTATCCGACGCCAGTGTCACACGTAGCGCCGTTGCAGCCGTCCCGTTGCCCGTTGTCGAGAGAGGCGCGGGAACGCTCAGCACGTCCACGTCGCCGATGTTGTTGGTTCCGGCCGCCAAGTTTGCGGTTACGGTGCCATCGACTGTTAGCGATGCGCCATTGTCATCGACCGAAACTACACCCGTCGAATCTGAGGCCAGCGTCACGCGCAGCGCCGTGGCTTCCGTGCCGCCACCCGTCGTCGAGAGCGGCGCCGGGACGGACAACACATCCACGTCACCGATGTTGTTCGTGCCAGCGGCCAAGTTCGCAGTCACGGTGCCGTCTACGGTCAAAGACCCGCCACCGTCCGCCACGGTGACGGTGCCGCTGACAGCGACCGTTCCGTCGACCGTCAACGATCCGCCGTTGTCTGACACGGGCACAACGTCGTCAGTCGCGATCGTCACACGTTGCACGGTCGCACCGCGCGCGCCAGACCCGAACGCCGGCGCGACGCCGTTAATCGTCAATACGTCCACGTCGCCGATGTTGTTCGTGCCAGCGGCAAGGTTAGCCGTCACGGTGCCGTCGACAGTAAGCGAGGCCCCGTTGTCGCTGACCGGCATCGCGTTGGACGACGACACGTCGCCATCGTTCACGCCATCGGCGCCAAGCGTGATCTTCACGCGCTGGTATTTGACGCCAGGCCCGATGTCATCGGAGGCAATCACATCGCCGCCGGTCCCGGAATTGAGTGTTGTGTTGTCTGCCATCAGGCGTTGCCGTCCGTGATCGTCCAAGACGTGATGTTGACGGCTTGGCCGGTGGCAATAGACGTGTTGCTAACCGTCATATCCCCACCGCCACCGCTCGCCGTCACGCTACCCTGCATGTGGCAGGTCGTGCCGTTCGAGGCATAGACCCGATAATGGCCGGCCGTTCCATCCGCCAATCCCGTCCCGCTGATCGGCGTGCTCGAAAAGGCCTTAGAGCCTGCTGCGGCAGCCCCCGCCCAATCCGACGCCAACGTGTAAGACACCAATTCGGTGCCGCTATTGGCAGCTCCCGTGTTGGCGGGTTGGGCGCCGGTAAAAATCTTGACCACGGCGGTCGCGCCGATTGCCGTCTCGATCGCGTCAAGACGGGCGTTGCGCACCGTCTCCGACATTTGAACCGTCATGCGTCACTCTCCTTAATGCCGCCGAGGTCAGCGGAGCAATTCGACTTCCAACTCGGGCAAGCGGAACAGCACGCCCGGCGTCACGGCTTTGGCATCCTCAATAGGTCCACTTGCGAGAACTTGAGATTGGCCGGAGAGCACCCAAAACTGTGGGCGGCCCCGGCGGGTGGCAGACCCCTCAACCGCGCCGACCGTCACCTTGCGGCCCGCCTCGCACGGCTCGATCGCTGAGACCTTGAAGGCGCCCGTCACTGAGCCAAGGCTGGCGGATTGCAATTCGGAAAAGGATCTGGGCTCGCGCTCGCAAATGTCGATGCGGGAGAGCGTCTTGGCGATAACGGAGAGGCCGTTATCCAGCACGGTGTCGCCGATCATGCGGTGCCCTTGGTCTGGAATCCCGGACGCAACGCAACAAACGGCAGAAATGGGGGAGCGACGGTTGCCGGGATTGTCGGCC
>Ga0315904_10007807_pt1 | contig 14295 bp, 14 predicted proteins | sample LakEriMetagenome_6_FD_203529 | JGI IMG/M metagenome (GOLD analysis project Ga0315904, IMG submission 203529) | Freshwater fungal communities from buoy surface, Lake Erie, Ohio, United States - Buoy 12 MA120 | ecosystem: Environmental > Aquatic > Freshwater > Lake | place: USA: Lake Erie, Ohio... | reverse complement strand
CCTGGCCCTGGGCGCACAACGCATCCACGATCATGAGTTTGTGCGCCGGCGCGACCCTGGCGAACACCGCGGTGCGGCGCACCGCCTCGGCCAGCCCCGGCTTGTCCAGCCGGTCCAGGTCGGCACCGGTGAGCGCCACGGCGCCGCCGAGCGGGATGCCGAGATCGGCGGCAATCTTCGCGGCGGTACGTGGATGGTCGCCGGTGATCATGATGACGCGGATGCCCGCGCGCTGCGCCTCCGCTATGGCCGTCGCCGCTTCGGGGCGCGCCTGGTCGATGATGCCGACGCTGCCGACAAAGATCAGGTCGCGCTCCAGCGCCGCGCCGGCGGCGGCGTCCTCGCCGGGTTCGAGGGGACGGTAGGCCACCGCGAGGGTACGCAAGGCCGCGTCAGACATTGCGTCCACGTCGGCAAGCGCGCGGCTGCGCCACTGGTCGGTCAGGGACAGCACGTCCATGCCCACGCGGATGCGATCGCAACGCGCCAGCAGCACGTCCGGCGCGCCCTTGGCGATGATGACCCGCATGCCGGCATGCTCCAGGTCAAGAGCCAGGGTGGACATCATCTTGCGGTCGGAGGTGAACGGGATGTCGCCAATCCGCTCGAAGCGCCGCCTGCGCCGCTCGTGTGCCCCGAGCTTGCGCTCGGCCACCAGAAAGGCCGCCTCTGTCGGGTCGCCGTGTATCACCCAGTTGCCATCGGGTGAGCGCCGCAGGTCGGCATTGCCGGCCAGGCTGCCGCCGCTCAGCATGACGACGAGTTCGCTGTGCAGGGCGCCGGCATCCAGCGCCCGGCCCTGATGCAGGATGCGCCCTTCCGGCGAATAGCCGACGCCTTCCACGCTGGTGCTGCCCGAGGCGGTCAGCACGCACACGATGGTCATCTCCGAACGGGTCAGGGTGCCGGTCTTGTCGGAGCAGATCACCGACGCCGAGCCCAGCGATTCGACCGATGAAAGCTTCTTGACGATCGCGTTGCGCTCGGCCATGCGTTGCACGCCCAGCGCCAGCACCAGGGAAAGGATCGCCGGCAGCCCCTCCGGAACCGCGGCGACGGCGAGCGATACGCCCAGCAGCAATATCGTCACCACGTCGGCGCCGCTCTTCACATCGGTCATGACCAGCGCCGCTGTCACCACCACGGCGACGATCGCCAGAACGGCGATTCCCAGCGTGCGGCCGATCTGGCGCACCTCCTTCTGCAAGGGCGTGGCCTCTTCCGGAATGGTGTTGAGCAGGTGCGCGATGGCTCCCATCTCGGTGCCCATGCCGGTGGCACAGACTACTGCCGCACCGGTCCCCTGCACGACTGCGGTACCCTTGAACACCATGTTGACGCGCTCCGCCAGCGGAGCCGGGCCGGGCAGCGTGGCGGGGTCCTTCAGGACGGCCTCGCTTTCGCCGGTAAGCGAGGCCTCCTGCACACGCAGGCTGCTGGCCTGCAGCAGGCGCGCATCGGCGCTGACCCAATCCCCCTCGGCCAGCAACAACACGTCGCCTGGCACTAGGTCGACGGCGGGCACGCGCACCGGCACCCCGTCGCGCATGACCGCCGCGGTTGCGGCCGTCATGCGGGTGAGTGCGGCAGCCGCCTTTTGGGAGCGCGCTTCCTGGAAGAAGCCCAGCAAAGCGTTCAGGCACACGATGACCAGTATCACCAGGGCATCGATCGGCCAGCCCGTCCAGCCCTCGAGGCCCCGGATGGTCAGGGTAACGGCCACCGCCAGCAGCAGAAGGTACACCAGCGGGTCCTGGAATTGCGACAGAAGGTGCCGCCAGGCGCTCACCGGCGGTTCGGTGTGCAACTGGTTGGGGCCGGCGCGTGCGAGGCGCAGGCCTGCTTCGGTGGACGACAGTCCCAGCCGCACGTCGACTGCAAGTTCGGTCGCGACCGCCAGCGCGTCCGTGCGGGAAGGATCCCGGAGCGCGGCTTCAGCGCCCATCGAATGATCTGGCGCGTGCCGCCGGCGGGTTCCGGGCAGTGCGCATCATTTCAGCCCGGCTTCGTACCAGGGCCGGCTGGCATTGACCAACTTCACTACCAGCAGCATGACGGGTACCTCGATAAGCACGCCCACCACGGTGGCGAGCGCCGCGCCCGAGTCGAAGCCGAACAGGCTGATGGCCGCGGCGACGGCCAGTTCGAAGAAGTTGGACGCGCCGATCAACGCGGACGGGCAGGCCACGCTATGCGACTCACCGGCACGCCGGTTCAGCCAGTACGCCAGGCCGGCGTTGAAGACCACCTGGATCAGGATGGGCACCGCCAGCATCGCGATCACCAGCGGTTGCCTGAGGATCGCCTCGCCCTGGAACGCGAACAGCAGCACCAGGGTGGCCAGCAGCGCCGCGATCGAAAGCGGGCCGGTTCTGGCGAGCGCAGCGTCGAACGCCGCCTGCCCCTTGCGCAGCAGGAACTTGCGCCAGAGTTGCGCGATGGCGACCGGAATCACGATATACAGCACCACCGAAGTGATCAGGGTGCCCCATGGCACGGCAATCGAGGAGATGCCCAGCAGCAGCGCGACGACAGGCGCAAACGCGAAGATCATGACCGCGTCGTTGAGCGCCACCTGCGAAAGCGTGAACAGGGGGTCGCCTCCGCTCAGGCGGCTCCACACGAACACCATCGCCGTGCACGGTGCGGCCGCCAGCAGGATCAGCCCCGCGATGTAGCTGTCAAGCTGGGCCGCGGGCAGATACGGAGCGAACACGTGGCGGACGAAAATGTAGCCCAGAAACGCCATCGAGAACGGCTTGACCGCCCAGTTGACGAAAAGCGTGATGCCGATACCGCGCCAGTGCCTGCCTACCTGGTATAGCGCCCTGAAGTCGATCTTGAGCAGCATCGGGATGATCATCACCCAGATGAGCAGGCCGACCGGCAGGTTGACCTGCGCGACCTCCATCCGGCCGACTAAGCGGAATACGCCGGGCATCATCTGGCCCAGCGCGATGCCGGCGACGATGCACAGGAACACCCAGATCGTGAGGTAGCGCTCGAAGACACTCATGGGCGAGGCCGCGCCCCCGGCGGCTGGGGTGCTCAATTCCCGGGACGCCGGTTCAAGGTCTGCGCGGCGTCAGCAACATGCGCGGGACGCCTTCACCGGGATGGCCGCGGGCTTGCCGCGCGTAGCCGGCGTGGCGCAACATGCGGCGCCGGTGGCCGGCGCCTTTTCACTGAACACCGGGATGTCCCCGAGAGTATGGAAATGTTCCCAGGCAATGCCCTGCGGGTCGGTAATCCAGTGCTTGTCGCTGCGCGCATAGCAGCAGCTGGTCTGCCCTTCGTCCAGCAGGGTCATGTCGGCCGCTTCGGCGCGCGCCTTGAGTTCGGCTAGCTCTGCCTCGCTGTCGGTCTGGAAGCCCAGATGGTCGATGCCGGGCTTGTCGCCGCGGGTGGAAATGGCGAAATTGATGCGCGGGTCCTCGAGCATCCATTTGGCGTAATCGCCTTCGACACGCGTGGGCTCGGCGGCGAACATCTTCGAGTAGAAGGCGATGCTGGCGGAGAGGTTGTCGACATGCGTATGGACGTGGAATCGCTTCATGAAATGCTCCTTGCTTACGGGACGATGAAGATCAGCAGTCGCATGCGGCCGGGACGGTCGTCACGACGCACTCTCTGCCTTGACAGCAGTTTTCGGTGAGATACCCGAGCACTGCGCTCATGTGGTCGAACGCAGCGCGGTAGATGATGTTTCGGCTGGCGCGCTCCTGCGTGACCAGGCCGGCGCCGGCCAATTCCTTCAGGTGAAAGGAAAGCGTATTGGCGGGGATGTCCAGGGCCATGGCCATGGCGCCCGGTGTCATGCCCTGCTGCCCTGCGACCACCAGGGCGCGGAACACCTTGAGGCGCACGGAATTGGCGAGAGCGGCCATAGCGCGGATGATTTCTTTTTCTTCCATATTTCTATGATACTGGAATCATGGAGTTAATGCAAGAAAAGAGCGAGCCGATCACGGCCCGCGAATCCGATGCGTCGCTTGCGAAGCGGTGAAAACATTCGACACGCCAGGCGCACGCCCAAGTCGGCGGGGGTCCGCGGGGAACCGACCTTCGGCGCGCACATCACGAATGACTACACGCGATGACGAGCCAATCGACCTGGCGGCCGGACGCCATGGCAAACAACGGCTGCCCCGCGGCAGGAACCACCCGCGGGGCCGGTAACGCCGCAGCCAGCGAGAGGGCTCTGGCTCAGCCAGTCAGGAAGGACATCCTGCCTTCAAGGGTAGGAAGAACATCATGACCCAGCGGATTGCGGCATCGGCGCGGAAAACCTTAGGCCTGAATGGTCGTCTTTTTCCGCGCGCTGCAAACGGGTGCGGGCCCGTTTCTTGTGCAACAGCCTTTAAACCGTCTAGGCCTGTGCAACCATTCAAATCGTTGATACCGTTAACCACGCCCGCAAAACAACCCGCACGAAAGGCCGCCACGACCGCGCCGGCAGCAAAAAGCCCGCGAAGAAGGCGGTGCCCACGCCGCAAGGCAAGCCAGCCACCATTCCTGTGCCGAACGCATCGTAGCGGCGCCTGCAAAGCCAAATCCGGCCACGGCACCGGCCCAGAAGCCGGTGGTTCATGATGCCAAGGTTGTTCGCGACAGCTTCACCATGCCGCAGGCCGACTACGATCTGCTCAAGACGCTCAAGGCGCAATGCCTGAAGGTGGGCGTGGAGGTCAATAAAGGCGAGCTACTGCACACCGGCGTACAGGCCCTTGCATCACTTTCCATGCCCGACCTGAAGGCACGCCTGAAGGCCCTCGCGCGGGTAAGGGCCGGGCGACGCAAGAGCAAGGACTGAATTGCGGCAGGGGAACGACAAGCGCCTCGGCGCTTGTCGTTTGGCTCAGCATCGGATCAGGATGGTATTGCCCGCGAACCCACGCGGGATCCGAAACCCTAGCTGAAGTGCCGCGCGTAGCGCGGGTTCATCTGGCTCATGTTGAGCAGCATGAAGAGGTCGGCGGTGTTGAAGTCCGGGTCCCAGGCCGGGGCGCCCCCCACCTTGGCCCCCGCCCGCAAGTAGCCCTTGACAAGCGGCGGCGCGGCGACCGCGTCGCCGTTGGCCAGTTTATCGACCGGCAGCGGCAGCCTGGGGAACACGCGGTACTCGGGGGCCGTGAACTGCGCGGCCTGCAGGCTGTTGTACAGGTTGGCCGCGGCATGGCCGCCGTCGCGCAGCGAGATGCTGGCACAACCGATCAGGTATTCATAGCCGTAGCGCTTCATGAAGCGCGCGATGCCCGCCCACAACAGCATGATGACGGCTCCGTTGCGGTGCTCCCAGTGCACGCAGGAACGTCCCGCCTCGACGGTCGAGTCGCGCAGGATGTCCAGACGGGCGATGTCGAACTCGGACTCAGAGTAGAAGCGCCCGACCCGGCGCGCCGCCTCCGGGGGCAACAGCCGATACGCGCCGACGACCTTGCCGTCCTTCTCTTCGCGCACCAAAAGGTGTTCGCAGAACGCGTCGTAGACATCGCGGTCAAGGCCGGATTCAGGGTCCGGCAGCCTGGCGCCCATTTCCTCAGCGAACACCTTGAAGCGCAGGCGTTGCGCCTCGGCGATCTCGCCCGCGCTGGTTGCGAAAGACAGTGTGTATCCGGTTTCAGATCGCGCGATTTCGGCTTCGCGTCGCGTGTGCGGCACGAAAGACAAACCGTCCTGATGTGTCAACCAGTCCAGTAACTTCATCATCATCCCTCTGGATTCGACATGGCACATGCCGGGCCGAAAGGTAAATCAGGGCAATGACTGTCAGATGAAGGATTGATGAAGATTCGATTACAGCGTCACATCACCTGCTCGGCTGCCAGGACCGTGCGCAGCACGGTCTGGGTCTCGCCGGCCCGCACGCGGTTGGTGAACCACCAGATCGCCCCTTTCTTGATGGTCCAGTCGGCTTCCGCGCCGCCCAGCAGCAGCGCGGCCGTGCGGCCGAGCGTGGGCTGATGCCCGACGACGATCACGCAGCCTGACTGTCCGCCGCCCTCCGGCCATTGCGCCGCGGCAAGCAGGTCCTCGACGCCCCTGTCGGGATCGAGTTGATCGACCACCTTGAAGCGGCTGGTCAGGGCGGCAGCGGTCTGCTGCGAACGCAGCGCACGGCTGGCCAGGAGGGTCGCCCCCTCCGGCGCGCGGGCACGCAGCCACTCGGCCATTGCGGCGGCCTGCTTGAGCCCGCGCCGCGTCAGGTTGCGCTTGAGGTCGAGGCCGAAAGGGCCTTCCTCCGCCTCGGCATGGCGCCACAGGATCAGGTTCATGGTGTTTTCCGTGCTTGTCATCTTGTTCGAGCCGGCGCCGCTCGGGCGTGGCGGGATGCGGTCCGCGCCGTCCCGCAATCATCTTGCCTGCCGAAACTGACGGCCGCATGACATGCGGGCCCGGGCGCGCAAACGCCGCTTGTCATCGTCGCGTCACATTTTGTTCATAAAGTGCCGGCTGTTGCAAATCAGCCCCCGAAAGGACTCTCATGAACATCGTCAAGCATCTCGCGGTCGCCGGCTGCATCGCCGTTTCCGGCGCGGCTATTGCCCAGCAGGGCCCAGTGGTCAAGGTTGACGGCTCCAGCACGGTCTACCCGGTCACGGAGGCCGTTGCCGAAGAATTCCAGAAGCTGAAGAAGAACGCCGTGAAAGTCACGGTGGGCATCTCCGGTACCGGCGGCGGCTTCAAGAAGTTCTGCCGCGGCGAAACCGACGTCTCCAATGCGTCCCGCCCCATTCTCACCAAGGAAATGGAGGAGTGCCGCGCCGCCGGCATCAAGTATGTCGAACTGCCGGTGGCGTTCGACGCGCTCACGGTGGTGACGCACCCGAACAACAAGTTCCTGACCCAGGTGACCGTCGAGGAACTCAAGAGGATCTGGGAACCGGCCGCCCAGGGCAAGGTGACCCGGTGGAACCAGGTCAACCCGGCCTGGCCTGACGCGCCGATCAAGCTCTTCGGCGCGGGCTCGGACTCCGGAACCTTCGACTACTTCACCGAGGCCATCGTCGGCAAGGCCAAGTCCAGCCGCGGCGACTACACCGCCTCCGAGGACGACAACGTGCTGGTGCAGGGCGTGTCGCGCGACGTCAATTCGATGGGCTATTTCGGATTTGCCTATTACGCCGAGAACGCCAAGAAGGTCAGGTCGGTCCCGGTCGTCGAGAAAGCCGGCAAGCCGGCGGTGGCGCCTTCGATGGAGTCGGTGATCAACGGCAGCTACCAGCCGCTGTCGCGCCCGATCTTCATCTACGTGAGCCTGAAGAGCATGGACAAGCCCGAGGTGCGTGAATTCATCGAGTACTATCTGAAGAACAGCGTGAAGCTGATCAAGGAGGTGAAGTACGTACCCCTCACGGACGCCGACTACAAGCACGCCCTTGAAAACTTCACCAAGAAAAAGACCGGCACCGCCTTCGGCGGCGTCGCCGAGGTCGGCGTGAAGGTGTCCGACCTGCTGCGTCGCGAACCCAAGGAGTGACCCATGCCGGCGCGGCCTGCGGCCCGCGGGTCGCAAGCCGCGCCACGCCGCGGCGGCCGTCGCGCAGATGCGCGCCGGCCCCGCCCTCCCGCTCTAGTAGACTGCCATGTCTTCCGTAATGACCGACCGTTCCATGATCGCTGCGGTAACTTCAGCAAGGCTTGCCAAGCGCCGCTCGCGCCACGTTAAGGAACTGGTCATCGAGATGCTGCTGCTCGGGGCGGCCCTGGTGGCCGTGCTGACCACGCTCGGCATCGTCTATGTGCTGTTCAAGGAGTCCTGGGAATTCTTCAAGCATGTTCCCCTCAAGGATTTCCTGTTCGACACCCAGTGGACGCCGCTGTTCGACGACGCCCACTTCGGCATCATCGTCCTGCTCTCCGGTACGCTCACCAGCTCGCTGGTGGCGCTCGCGGTGGCCATTCCGCTCGGCACCATCATCGCGATTTACCTGTCGGAGTTCGCCTCGCCGCGCGTGCGCGAGGTATGCAAGCCGGTACTGGAGATGCTTTCCGGTGTGCCCACCATTGTCTACGGCTATTTCGCCCTGTTGTTCGTCAGCCCCATCCTGCAATGGCTGATTCCTTCGATGCCCGGCTTCAGCCTGCTGTCGGCGGGCCTGGTCATGGGCATCATGATCGTACCGTATGTCGCCTCCCTGTCGGAGGACGCCATGCGCGCGGTGCCCATGGCCTTGCGGGAGGGCGCCTACGCCATGGGCTCGACGCGCTACCAGACGGCGGTGAAGGTGGTGTTTCCGGCCGCCTTCTCCGGGGTGGCGGCCGCCTACATCCTGGGTATTTCGCGCGCGGTGGGGGAAACCATGATCCTCGCGGTGGCCGCCGGCATGCAGCCCAACCTCACATTCAATCCGCTGGAGCCGGCCGCGACCATCACCGCCTATATCGTGCAGGTGGCCCTGGGCGATCTGCCGCACGGCTCGATCGGCTACCAGACCATTTTCGCGGCCGGGCTCACGCTGTTCCTGGTGACGCTCTCGTTCAACATCCTCGGCTACTTCCTGCGCAAGCGTTACCGCGAAGCGTATTGAACAGGACAAGCCCGCCATGACCATGCCCGACACCTCCGCCATCCGCGCCCTTGTGCAGCAGCACAAGCGCTACGACAAGATGTTCGCCATCCTCGGGCTGTTGTGCCTGCTGGTGGGCCTGTTCACCCTGCTCGCCCTGCTGGTCGACATGGGGATTCGCGGGGTTCCGCGGATCGATTGGGGATTCTTCACCGAGTTCCCTTCCAGGCGTGCGGCCAACGCCGGCATCCTCTCGGCATGGGTCGGTTCAGCGTTGGTGATGCTGGTGACCGCGGCGGCCGCCATTCCGGTCGGCGTGGCCGCCGGCGTCTACCTAGAGGAGTACGCGGGCAAGAACTGGTTCACCGACATCATCGAGATCAACATCAGCAACCTTGCGGGCGTGCCCTCCATCGTCTATGGCTTGCTCGCCCTGGGGCTGTTCGTCTACCAGTTCAACCTCGGCCAGAGCATCCTGTCGGCCGGCCTGGCGCTGGCCTTGCTCATCCTGCCGGTGATCATCGTCGCCACCCGCGAGGCGATACGCGCGATCCCGAGCCAGATCCGCGAGGGCGCGTATGCGCTGGGGGCCACCCGCTGGCAGACCGTGCACGATCACATCCTGCCCTATTCCACTTCCGGCATTCTCACCGGCGTGATTATCGGCATGGCGCGCGCCATCGGCGAGACCGCCCCCATCATCACCATCGGGGCGCTGACCTTCATCGCCTTCCTGCCGCCTGCGCCGTTTTCCGGCAATCCGCCCGCGGGCCTGTTCGACTGGCTGTTCTCCCCCTTCACCGTGATGCCGATCCAGATGTTCAACTGGACGTCGCGCCCGGAAGAAGCCTTTCAGATCAACGCTGCGGCTGCCGGCTTTGTTCTCGTCTTCATGACACTTGGCATGAACGGCCTGGCCATCTGGTTGCGCTACCGCCTGCGCAAGAACCTCAAATGGTGATCCCCATGCCCAACGCCACACCGCAGCCGGCGCAGGCCTCCTCCATCAAGGCGGAGATCCGCGACTTCAACTTCTTCTACGGCAACTTCCAGGCGCTCAAGAACATCAACATGGGCATCGAGGAGGGCAAGGTGACCGCCCTGATCGGCCCCTCCGGCTGCGGCAAGTCCACCTACCTGCGCTGCTTCAACCGCATGCACGACCTGTACCCCGGCAACCGCTACGAGGGGCAGATCGTGTTCTATCCGGACAACACCAACCTGCTGGCCGCCGATGTCGATCCGATCGAGGTACGCATGCGGGTGGGCATGGTGTTCCAGAAACCGAACCCGTTTCCGAAATCGATCTTCGAGAATGTCGCCTACGGCCTGCGGGTGCGCGGCGAATCGCGGCGCTCGGTTCTGGAGGAAAAGGTCGAGCAGGCCTTGCACGGCGCCGCCCTCTGGAACGAGGCCAAGGACCGCCTTCACGAACCGGCCTACAACCTCTCCGGCGGCCAGCAGCAGCGCCTGTGCATCGCGCGCTGCCTGGCCACCGACCCGGAGATGATCCTGTTCGACGAGCCGACCTCCGCGCTCGATCCGATCGCCACGGCCAGCATCGAGGAACTCATCGACACGCTGCGCGGCAAGGTCACCATCCTGATCGTCACGCACAGCATGCAGCAGGCGGCGCGGGTCTCCGACTTCACCGCCTACATGTATCTGGGCGAAATGATCGAGTACGGCAAGACCGATGATATCTTCGTCAAGCCGCGCGACAAGCGCACCGAGGACTACATCACCGGAAAGTTCGGCTAAGCCATGGAAAAAGTGCACATCTCTTCGCAATTCGACGCCGATCTCGAGGCGGTGCGCTCGCGCCTGCTGCAGATGGGCGGCATGGTCGAGCAGCAGTTGCGCAACGCGATGGCGGCGTACATCACCGGCGAGCGCGAACTCGTCGAGCAGGTGCGCAGCACCGAGGACTCGATCAACATGATGGAGATCGAGCTCGATGACCGCTGCACCCATCTGATCGCGCGGCGCCAGCCGACGGCCGGGGACCTGCGCCTGATCATGGCGGTCATCAAGATCACCACCGACCTGGAGCGCGTGGGGGACGAGGCCGCGAAGATCGGGCGCATCGTCGGGCAGATGCATGACAGCGGCATCGCCAAGCTCAACGGCTTCTCGGACATCCATGTTGCCGCCAACATGGCCGTGGGCATGCTCAAGGACGCACTCGACGCTTTCGCCCGCGTGGATGTCGTCGCGGCCGAGCGCATCATCAAGCAGGACCGCCAGATCGACAACGAGTTCCGCAGCCTGCTGCGCGAACTCATCACGTTCATGATGGAGGATCCGCGCACGATTTCCACCGCCCTCGGGGTGGTGTGGATCGCCAAGGCGCTGGAGCGCGTCGGCGACCATGCCAAGAACATCGCCGAGTACGTGGTATTCGTGGCCGAGGGAACGGACGTGCGCCATTCCGGCGGGCCGGCCGACACGGCCCTCTGACGCGCTGTCCGGCCCCGGCCCTGGCACCCGCATCGATGGCACTAGACACTACGATCCTGCTCGTCGAAGACGAACCGGCGATCCTTGATCTGCTGGAATTCACCCTCGCTCCGAAGGGGTACGGCATCAAGCGAGCCATGGATGCCGCAACAGCCTTGGACATCGTCCGCCAGGCCTTGCCCGACCTGATGATCCTGGACTGGATGCTGCCCGGGGAGTCGGGCGTGCAGCTGGCGCGGGCGTTGCGCAACGACGCGCGGACCAAGGGCATGCCCATCATCATGCTCACAGCGCGTGCCGAGGAAGCCGACAAGATCTCCGGGCTGGATGCCGGTGCGGACGACTACATGACCAAGCCGTTTTCGCCGCGCGAACTGGTCGCGCGCGTCAACGCGCTGTTGCGGCGACGCGCGCCGGAGCATGCGGACGAGCCCATCGTCTATGGCCCCCTGACGGTCGATCCGGCCAGGCACGAGGCGCGCGTCGGCGGCAAGGCGCTCGAGATGGGGGCGACCGAATTCAAGCTGCTGCGCTTTCTCACCGCCCATCCCGAACGCGTCTTCTCGCGCGCGCAATTGCTGGACCAGGTCTGGGGTGACCACACCTTCATCGAGGAACGCACCGTCGACGTGCACATCCTGCGGCTGCGCAAGGCACTGGCGGCGCAATCGGCCGAAGACCTGGTACAGACCGTGCGCGGCGCAGGATATCGCTTGAGCCGCAGTTCGGCGGATAATTGAGGATTCGCGTTTTTCCGGGCGTTCTCTTGGATCGCTTCTGGTTTCCGGTGTGGTACCGCTTCGGCATCGTGGCGTTTTTCGCCCTGGTTGCCGATACGGCGTTCGGCCACACGGCCGGACTGCTGGCCGCCGTCTTCGGGCTCGCCGTCCTCATCGGGCTGCACCTTTTCTACCTGAAGAAAGTCGCCGACTGGATACAGCGCCCCGATGCCCTGGATCATGTCGGGGAACTGCCGGCCGCCTATGGCGCATGGGCGACCGTGTTTTCCGAACTGCGCCGCGCGCGCCGGCGCGACGATATCCAGCGCGGCGAGGTCGCCGAGACCCTCAATCGCTTCATCGAAGCCTCCAGCGCCCTGCCCGACGGCATCGTGATTCTCGACCGCGGCGGCCTGATCGAATGGTGCAATCCGTCTGCCGAGAAGCATCTCGGGCTCGACCTGGCGCGGGATCGCGGCTTTCTCATCCTGAACCTGGTGCGGGTTCCGGCATTCACCGAGTATCTGATGCGGGCGGATTTCCGCGAACCGCTGACCTTGAACGACCCCGTGGCGAACACCACGGTTTCGGTGCAGATGCTGCCTTTCCAGGAAACCCGCCGGATGATCGTGTCGCGCGATATCACCCGTTTCACGCGGATGGAAACGACCCGGCGCGACTTCATCGCCAACGTGTCCCATGAATTGCGCACCCCGCTGACCGTCGTCGGCGGGTTTCTGGAGCAATTGATCGACCAACCGGACATCGCCCGGGATCAGCGGCTCCGCATCGAGGCCATCATGCTCGACCAGACGCAGCGCATGCAGCGGCTGATCGAAGACCTGCTCACCCTGTCGCGCCTGGAAACCCAGTCCGGGCCGGAACGCGAAGAGGATTTTTCCGCGGAATTGCTGGTTGACCTGGTGGTGGCGGAAACGCGCGCGCTTTCCGGGGGCCAGCATGCGATTTCGATCGAGAGCACGCCGCTGCGCCTGCGGGGGGCGATGGACGAACTGCGCAGCGCCTTCGCCAACCTCACCTCGAACGCGGTCCGGCACACGCCGCCCGGTGGCTCGATCAGCATCACCCTTGGCAGCCATCCCGAGGGGGCGCACTTCACCGTCACGGATACCGGACCCGGGATCGCCCCCGAACACCTGCCGCGCATCACCGAACGCTTCTACCGGGTGGACAAATCCCGCTCGCGCGAAACCGGCGGCACCGGGTTGGGACTGGCCATCGTCAAGCATGCCCTGGCGCGCCATGGCGGCCGCCTGGAAATCGAAAGCGAGCCAGGCAAGGGCAGCACCTTCCGCGCCATCCTGCCGATGCTGCGGGTGCTCTGAAACCCCTCATGTGAAGCGCTCGGCGCGCCTGACCTGCACGTCGGACAGGTACAGCACCAACGAGTAGTCGCGGGCATAGCGGCCCATCACCCGGTCGGCGATCACCCCCGCCGTCGCCTCGTCGCAGACCACCCGGAACTCGATCGAGCGCTCCCCTTCCCAGTCGCCGGCGCGTTCGCCTGCCTGCCCGGCGCCGCGCACCTCCGCGATGGTGTAGCCAAGGGCGCCCGCATGACCAACCTCGGCGACCAGGGCCCGCTCGAGCGCGGCTTCGGCGATGATGGTCAACAGCTTGCGTGCGTGCCAGTGCGGTTCCATGATTCACCTCGCCAGATGGACGGCGTACGCGTGGTACACCTCGAGACCGATGAAGACGTTGAACGGAAACGTGACGCCCAGCACGATGGGCAGGGAGATGCCGGGGTTGGCCTCGGGCACGGCCACGCGCATGGCGGCCGGCGCGGCGATGTAACTCGCGCTTGCCGCCAGCGTGCCGAGAAGCGCGGCCCCGCCCACCGACAGCCCCAACAGGTTTCCCAGCGCAGCGCCGGCGAACCCGAACAGCAACGGGGTCAAGACGGCGAACACCACCAGCCGCGGCCCGCTCCTGCGCAATTGCGACAACTGGCGCCCCGTCACCAGCCCGAGTTCCAGCATGAACAGGCACAGGGCGCCCTTGAACAGGTCGACGAACAGGGGCGCGGTGGACTTGAGCCCGGCCGGCCCCAGCAGGGCGCCGATGGCGAGGCCGCCCAACAGCAGCAGAACGCTCTTGCCTGTCAGCACCTCGCGCAGCATCGGCCCGAACCCGGCGCCGACGCGCAGGCCGCGTGCCAGCAGCACGCCCACTACGATGCCAGGCACCTCAAGGATGGCGAGAAACAGCGCCAGGTAGGCCTCGAAGGCGATGCCGCGCGTCTCCAGCCAGGCCACGCCGGCGGCGAAGGTGACCACGCTCACCGAGCCATAGTGGGCGGCGATCGCCGCAGCGTTGGGACGATCCAGACCTACCATGCGTCGCAGCCCGGCAAAGGCCAGGAGCGGCAGCACCAGCCCGAGCGCGATCACGGCAAGCACCTGCGGCAGCAGTCCGGCGGCCGGGTGCTTCGCCAGCTCCACGCCGCCCTTGAGGCCCAGGGCCAGCAGGAGATACACCGAGAGCGCCTCGTAGAGCGCCTCCGGCAGGCGCAGATCCGACTTCACCAGGCGGGCCAGGATGCCCAGCAGGAAGAACGGAATGACCGGATCGAGGTTCATGCA
>Ga0315904_10007806_pt1 | contig 14296 bp, 14 predicted proteins | sample LakEriMetagenome_6_FD_203529 | JGI IMG/M metagenome (GOLD analysis project Ga0315904, IMG submission 203529) | Freshwater fungal communities from buoy surface, Lake Erie, Ohio, United States - Buoy 12 MA120 | ecosystem: Environmental > Aquatic > Freshwater > Lake | place: USA: Lake Erie, Ohio... | reverse complement strand
CCATCCCGAACAGAGAAGTTAAGCCCGCCTGCGCAGATGGTACTGCAGTTATGTGGGAGAGTATGTCGTCGCCTTTCTTTTTAAAAACCCTATTCATTTACTTGGATAGGGTTTTTTTATTGTTGCGACGCTGTACCCCGCTACGCTGGGTCAAGTCGTCATCTTTCTTTAGAAAAGCCTAGCTTATTCAAGCTAGGGCTTTTTGTTTTATAGGTATTTAGAATAAATAAGTTAAAGTTAGTCAGATCAGATATGTTGGTTAGACGTTCCTGAGTATTGAGTTTTTTTAGGATTATTATAGTTGTTCAGTAATTTCAAATAAGAGGGGCTTATTTTTTTAATCCTTGATTGAAATAGTTAGTGTTCTTTTTTATTATGGGTATGTCATTTTTGTAGACTTGTTTCGTCAATTTTTTTATTTGATTTAGATACTTGATGATTAGTTTTATATGTTATAAGCGTATTACATCTAACGATCTAGCAATAAAAATATTTATAAAAACGATTGTATGCCTAAATCATAACTTTTTAGCCCAAAACCAATTATTATCCCTTTGGAGTTTGGAGATATATAGGATTGATGCCTAAATGATTCCCTTGAAAAGGTATTTGAAATATGAACTTCTACAACAGGAGTTGTAATTGCCTTTATTGCATCGCCAATTCCTATAGAAGTGTGTGTGTAGGCACCAGCATTCAATACAATTCCATCATACGAAAAACCTACCTCTTGTATTTTTGTAATCAAATCACCTTCAATATTGCTTTGAAAATAATGCAATTCTATTTGAGGAAATTTGCTTTTTAAAGATTCAAAATAGTCTTCAAAAGTTTGATTTCCATATACTTCAGGTTCACGCTTCCCTAACAAATTGAGATTAGGTCCATTGATGATAATGATTTTCATGCTTATTTTTTTGTAAAAATAGGAAAAACAAAATGGAATTGATAGTATTCATGGGTTTGATTTTGTTTACCAAAATGGATTCGTATATGAATAGTGATCAAAAATTATATTAATCGTATTTTCAAGGCTTTAAATTTCATAATTGCTATTTTGTTAACACTAAAATATTAAATTGTTAATAAACTTGTTGATAACTCTAAATTTAGTTAAAATTTAAAAATACTATAATTTCTACTTTTGGTTTATAAACTTTAAACAAAATTTATTATGAAAAAAATTATTTTAACAGTTGCAGCAGTATTCGCAATGTCATTTGCTAATGCTCAAGATTTGAAATCAAAAAAAGGAGAGAATTATTTACCTCAATCAGGTGATTGGGCTATAGGCTTTAATGCTGATGGGTTATTTGAATATGTAGGAAATGCTTTCAATAATTCCGGAAATTCAGCTCCATCTGTTGATTTTCAAAATGCAGGAACGTTTGTAGGGAAAAGATTTACTTCAGACAAAACTGCTCAAAGAGTAATTGCTAATTTAGCATTCGGAAGTGATACTGAAGAAATTGCTGGTGTAGAAACTACAAATTCAGGTTTTGATTTAACAGCTGGTTTAGGTAAGGAGTGGAGAAGAGGTAGTACCAGACTTCAAGGGTTTTATGGAGCTGATCTTTTGTTAAACATTAGTTCTACTTCTGAAAAAATATCAGCTACTGGATACGAGAAAAAAACAACTTCTGGTTTAGGATTTGGAGTTGGAGCACAAGGATTCATAGGTGCTGAGTATTTTTTATTCCCTAAAATCTCTATTGGAGCTCAATATACTTACGGTGCACTTATTTCAATTGACGGTGAAGGTAAAATTACTGAAACAGGAGAAGATGAAATTAAGACTGGTAAAGGTTCATCTTTCGGAATTGGTGGTGTTGGAGTTTCTTCAATCAACATGACTTTGCATTTCTAATCTCAAATTAGATGTTAACGTAGTAAACCACGCCATTGGCGTGGTTTTTTGTTAATTAGAGATTGTTTATTAGTCTTCACCATCGGGGTTTAAGATTTTTTTAATTTTTAATTTCTAGCTAAGTTAATTTCTTTAACAATTGTTTATGGTAATAGGATAAAAATCATTAACTTTAACTAAACAAAATTAAAGAAAATATGAAAAAAATTATTTTAACAGTTGCGGTATTTACAATTGGGTTTGTAAATGCGCAAGAAGTAAAGTATGGTGCAAAAGCAGGTTTAAACTTTGCTAACTTAACAGGTGATGTTGAGGATGCTTCCATGAAAATTGGATTTAACGTAGGTGGATTTGCTGAAATTAAAGTTTCAGACAAATTTTCTGTTCAACCTGAGTTATTGTATTCTACTCAAGGAGCTAAATCGGAAGAAAGTTTTGAAGGAGAAACTATTGAAAGTGAATGGAATTTGTCATATTTGAATATTCCAATTATGGCAAAATATTATGTTTCTGAAAAATTTAGTCTTGAAGCTGGTCCTCAAATTGGTTTTTTATTGGGGTCTAAAGTTAAAGTTGAGTCAATAGAAGTTGATTTTAAAGACAATACAGAATCAATTGATTTTGGTTTAAATATAGGTTCAGCTTATGATTTTACTGAAAATCTTTTCGCAGGTCTTAGATACAATATTGGTTTGTCTAATGTGGCTAAGACAGAATCCGGAGATGATACTAAAATCAATAATAGCGTTATTTCTTTGTCTTTAGGTTACAGATTCTAATGTTTAATTCAATCAGATAGAACCGTGTCCTTGGCACGGTTTTTTTTATTCAACATTTTTTTATTCCTATTTCAAGGAGTTATCTTTAAAAATCGTATCTTTTATCGTATCAAATTAAACTCAATTATATCATGAAAAAAGTCATTTTATCGCTAGTACTTATCTCAACTTTTACTTTTACAAACGCTCAGAAGACTAAAATAGGGGCTAAAGTTGGATTAAATCTTGCTAATGCCAATATTACTGGTGAAAGTGTTCCAAGTATGAGTTCAGTTGCAAATTTACATGTTGGTGGTTTTGCAGAATTTAATATTTCAAAAAAGGTTTCTTTTCAACCCGAGTTACTTTATTCAATGCAGGGGTCTAAATTTAGTCAAGCAGTAGTTTTAAATCAAACGGTTTACAATACTAATAACACTTTTAAATTGTCTTACATTAATGTCCCTTTAATGTTTAAGTACTATCCTCAAGAAAAATTTTATTTTGAAGTTGGTCCGCAAATAGGATTTTTAACGAGTTCCAAATTAGAAGTTGAAGTTTCTAATTATGGAACTAATACACAAGATGCAAAAGAACTTTTCGAATCTCTCGACTTTGGTTTAAATTTTGGTTTAGGTTATAATTTTACTAAGCGAATAACCTCTAATGTTCGTTACAATTTTGGTTTGACAAACATAGCGAAAACAGAATCTGGTGATGATACAACCATTAATAATAGAGTCTTTTCAGTTTCTTTAGGTTATATTTTTTAAAATTATTAGAATATAAAACCACGCCAATGGCGTGGTTTTTTTATGCCAAAAAATAGCTTTACTTTGTAGTATGAATTGGCAAACCTATATTAAAAGTTATCAATCGTATCTAAGGATTGAACGTGGCTTATCTAAAAACACAATTGATAATTACACGTTTGACATCGAGCGACTCTTTCTTTTTTTAGAAACGAATCATATTGAGGTTTCTCCTATAGCGATTACAGAAGAAACAGTACAGCAATTTATTTATTCCATTTCAAAAGAGGTAAATGCGCGTTCACAGGCTAGGATCATTTCTGGTTTGAAGAGTTTTTTTTCCTATCTTATCTTCGAGGATTATCGAAATGATAATCCATTAGAATTAATTGAATCTCCAAGAGTTGGTAGAAAACTACCAGATACTTTGAGTATAAATGAAATAGACGAGTTGATTAGTGCTATAGATTTAAGTTCCCCAGAAGGGGAGCGTAATAGAGCCATTTTAGAAACACTTTATGGATGTGGACTTCGTGTTTCAGAGTTGGTTTCGCTCAAAATTTCAGATTTATTTTTTGATGAAGGTTTTATCAAGATTACCGGAAAAGGAAATAAACAACGATTTGTACCCATTGGAAATATAACTCAAAAATTTATTTCGATTTATCAAAATTCAATTCGCTCTCATTTGAATGTTCAAAAGGGACATGAAGACACTCTATTTCTAAACAGAAGAGGGAAGCAATTGACAAGAGCAATGATTTTTACTATTATTAAGGATTTAGCCAGTAAAATTGAACTAAACAAAATCATAAGTCCACATACTTTAAGACACTCTTTCGCTACACATCTTCTAGAAAATGGAGCCGATTTGAGATCTATTCAGTTAATGCTTGGGCACGAATCAATTACTACAACAGAAATTTATGTCCATTTGGATAGAAAACATTTAACTCAAATTATGAATTCTTTTCATCCAAGGAAATAAATACTTAATAAAGTATGTATAAATCTTACAAAATATGTTAAATTTAATGAAAAATAGGTATTTTATCCGATAAAATTGCGTTTTGTCGATTATATTATTATGTTTGAATTCGCTATTGAAGATTGATAGTTATTAGTATATCAAATTTTGCCCCAACTAATTTGTAGTACACTTATGGAAACTTATGCCTACTTAGATTTAAAATCGTTGGAAGAAAAAAATAATTTTTACAAAAAATTATTGTTTCAATCTCCAGATTTAATATTCCAATTTACTTTGACCAAAGAAGGAGCCATATTCTTTCCTTTTCTTAGTAAATCAGTCATTACTCATTTTGACTTGACGCCAGAGGAAAAGAATAAACCTGCATTCGAAATTTTAAAAAGTAAGATTATACCAGAGGATTTTACTCTTTTTATGCTTACAATTTATCAAGCTAAAAAAGAGATGAAATCATGGGAGCATGAATTTAGGGCTATACTTCCTATTCGAGGATTGCGATGGTTCAAAGGAGTTGCCACTATAGAGTCTGAGGAAAATGGTGATGTAAATTTTTTTGGTAAGATAACCGATGTTACAGTTTATAAAGAACAGGAATTGCGATTAAAACTTTCAGAAGAGCGCTATCTTTTTGCTCTTGAAGCATCATCTGAAGGAATTTGGGATTTGGACGTGTCTACCAAAAAAGTATTTTATTCTTCGCAGTCTATGAAAATGCTCGGATTTGATGCGGAAGATACAATTGATTATATAGATAAGTGGGATGACAGAGTTCATCCTGATGACAATGAAAAATATTTAAAGGATATTCAACTACATATTGATAATAAAGCTCCCTATTATGAGAATGCGCAACGCGTACTCACCAAATCGAATGAGTATAAGTGGATTTTGAGCAGAGGAAAAATTATTGAGCGGGATAAAAATAATAATCCGTTACGAATTATTGGCACACATACTGATATTTCGATTCAAAAGGAGAAAGAGGTTAATTTAATTAAAACCCTTCAGATTGTTGAGGAACAAAATAGTAGATTACTTAATTTTGCACATATTGTATCACATAATCTCCGATCACATTCAGGAAATATTGAAATGTTATTGAACATAATTGAGGAAGAACAAGGCGGAGAGTTTATATCTGAAAGTTATACTTATTTGCGTTCTTCATCCAAGGCATTGAGTCAAACGATAGATCATCTGAAAGAATTAGTAGAAATACAAACCGAATTGATTCACAAAAAAGAGAACTTGAATCTAAACGAATTTTTAGCCAAAACTTTAGATATTTTAGCAGACGAGATTTCTAAAAACAAGGTTATAATAAATAATTCGATTTCAGAAAACGAAACATTAACATATAATCCCGCCTATTTAGAAAGTATTTTACTTAATTTTACGACCAATGCCATACGATATTCTCATCCAGATAGGACACCAATTATAAGTTATTCTATCTCAACTGATAATACTCAAAAGGTATTGAATATCAGTGATAATGGTTTAGGAATTAACTTAGAAAAGTACGGAAAAAAACTCTTTGGGATGTATAAAACGTTTCATAAGCATAGAGATTCAAGAGGTATAGGTTTATTTATTACTAAAAATCAGATTGAAGCCATGGGAGGAAGTGTTCAGGTGTCAAGTGAGGTAGGAGTAGGAACCACTTTTAAAATATATTTTAATGAGTAAGTTTAAAGATGTGTTTGTAATTGATGATGATAAAGTGTTTCATTTTATTATCAAGAAATTATTTTCAAAAAACAACATCAATGTTAGTCCTTCATTTTATTTTAATGGACTAGAAGCTATTGAAGAAATTAAACAAAAAATTAATTCAGGAAACACGCTTCCTGATTTGATTTTGTTAGATATCAATATGCCTATTATGGATGGTTGGCAATTTTTGGATGAGTTCAGGAAGACTAGAATTGTTACTCAAGGCGAAAGAACTACTATCTATTTGGTGAGTTCATCAGATAGTATTTCGGATATTAATAAAGCAAAAGAATATCAAGATCAAATCAAGGATTATTTTTTTAAACCAATGACTATAGAAGATTTACAAAAAATATTTTAAAAAGAAGCGCCACTCAATTGAGTGGCGCTTCTTTTTAAAATAGCTGAACAGAAAATTATTTAGCAATATTTACGGCTCTTGTTTCTCTGATTACGGTAACTTTCACTTGTCCTGGATAGGTCATTTCAGTTTGAATTTTTTGAGAAATTTCAAACGATAAACTTGCAGCATTATCATCTGATACCTTTTCACTTTCTACTATAACACGAAGCTCTCTTCCAGCTTGAATTGCATAGGCATTTTTAACTCCGCTAAATCCGTATGCGACTTCTTCCAAATCTTTTAGACGTTGTATGTATGAATCCAAAACTTGACGTCTAGCTCCAGGTCTAGCTCCAGAAATAGCATCACAAACTTGTACAATAGGAGAGAGTAGTGATTTCATTTCGATTTCGTCATGGTGCGCTCCAATGGCATTACAAACCTCTTCTTTTTCACCATATTTTTCGGCCCATTGCATTCCTAATAAAGCGTGAGGCAAATCACTTTCTGTATCAGGCACTTTTCCTATGTCATGTAGTAATCCAGCTCTTTTAGCGAGCTTTACATTCAATCCCAATTCAGCGGCCATAATTCCACACAATTTAGAAACTTCTCTTGAGTGTTGAAGTAAGTTCTGACCATAAGAAGAGCGGTATTTCATTCTTCCTACTACTTTTATCAGTTCAGGATGTAGGGCATGAATGCCTAAATCAATTACAGTACGTTTTCCTACTTCAATGATTTCGTCATCAATTTGTTTTGCTGTTTTGGCTACCACTTCCTCAATTCTTGCTGGGTGAATTCGACCATCAGTAACTAATTTATGTAAAGATAAACGAGCAATTTCTCTACGAACGGGATCAAAACAAGATAAAATAATTGCCTCTGGAGTATCATCAACAATTATCTCTACGCCAGTAGCAGCTTCAAGCGCTCGGATATTTCTACCTTCACGACCAATGATTCTACCTTTAACATCATCTGATTCAATATTGAATACAGATACGCAATTTTCAACCGCTTCTTCAGTACCTACTCGTTGAATAGTATTGATAATGATTTTCTTAGCTTCTTGTTGTGCTGTGATTTTAGCTTCTTCAATAGTTTCCTGAATATGCGCCATAGCTTTAGTTTTAGCTTCTGCTTTCAAGCCTTCCATAAGCTGTTCTTTAGCTTCTTCAGCAGATAATCCAGAAAGCACTTCCAGTTGATTTAACTGGCTTTTGTGCATTTTTTCAACTTCATGTTGCTTTCTCTCTAAAATCTCAATCTTGGAATTGTATTCATTGGTTTTAGCTTCAAAATCATCGTTGATTCTTTTGGCTTTTGCTAGTTCGTTAGAAACCATTGATTCTTTGTCTCGAATCCTTTTTTCTACTTCAGCAATTTTTTTATCACGAGCTAGAATTACTTGTTCGTGTTCAGCTTTTAACTCGATAAACTTTTCTTTGGCTTGAAGAATCTTGTCCTTTTTTGTGTTTTCTGCTTCAAGATTTGCATCTTTCAAAATCGATGCGGCTTCTTTTTTTGCGTTTTTAATTAAATTAGAAACATTGCTTTTTTCTATGAATTTGGAGATGGCAAAACCAATTGCTACTCCTGCTATTCCTGCAATAATTATTACTAGTGTACTGTCCATTGTTTGTTAAAATTTATATATAAAAAAGCCTACATTAGGTGAATGAATAAACTCGAAAAGACAAGTTTTGAGCTAACTCGTTGTTCAAGCTTCCGTATTTAAATGGCTTGCTATAGTAACGATGATTTGCTCATTCTAATTTGTTAGTGTTGAGTTTACCAAATATGAACTAATGTAGGCAGTATTTTAGTCTATGTAAAGAACGTAATTACTTTTCGAGATAACGATTCAATAAATCATTAATTTTTTTTATTCTCTCAATGGTTTCTTTTCCGTCGATAGAATTGTCAATTTGTTTTTGTTCGAGTTGAGAAGCAAATTGTAGTGCACACATGGCCAGTACATCTTGCTTATCGCGAACAGCATAATTTTCTTCAAATTGCTTAATCATGATATCAATTTTTTTGGAAGCACTTCTCAGTCCTTCTTCTTGGGACATTTCTACCGTTAACGGATAGACTCTGTCTGCAATCGATAATTTAATTTTAAGCTTTTCGTCCATATGTTTTACTAATCAGATAGCTGTGCTATACAGTAATCAATTTCACGAATTAATGAATTTATTTTAAGCTTTGTATCTCTTTTGTTTTCGTCACTGCCTAGTAATGAATTGGCTATTTTAAGTGTTTCATAATCCTTTTTCAAGGTATCAATCTCTTTGGATTGATTTTGTATGAAAGCTGTAGATTTTTGTAATTCCTGATTTAATTCTAAATTAGTTTGCTCTAAATGGTCTATTTTTCTCAATAGATTTTTAAGCTTATTTTCTAGAATATCAATAATTTCTACAATTTCACTCATTATAGTTCAAGGTTCATTACTTGTCTTTACAAAGTTAACATTCCTATTCAATTAAACCAATACTTTTACTACTATTTTAATTTCATCAAAATAATTTCTTCTAATATTTTGAAATTTAACGACTTATAATTTTGTAAATACTGTGAAAATCTAAGTGCTTTTTTCTACATTAGCAAAAAGCTTTTTAATGAAAATTGTCTATTCTTTTTTATTTTTTTTCGCCTTTACAGCAGTAGCACAAACTACTTATCCAAAAGATTATTTTAGGTCACCATTAGATATACCGATGCAATTGTCTGGAAATTTTGGAGAGTTCAGACCCAATCACTTTCATGCAGGTTTCGATTTTAAAACGATGCAAAAAGAAGGTTTAAATATTTATGCTGTAGCAGATGGTTATGTGTCAAGAATTAAAATTTCAACTGTTGGAAATGGGAAGACAATTTACATTAATCATCCCAATGGATTTACATCGGTTTATGCACATCTTCAGAAGAGTTTAGGCAAAATTGAAGAATATATAAAGAAAGCCCACTACAAAGAACAAGCATATGAAATTGAGTTGTTTCCAAATCCAGAGGATTTAATTGTAAAAAAAGGTGATACTATTGCACTTTCAGGAAACACAGGTGGTTCTGAAGGGCCACATTTGCATTTTGAATTTAGAGATACTCAAACGGAAAAGGTTATCAATCCGTATTTTTTTGGATTTGATAGTTTCATGAAAGATACTAAAAAGCCTCAAATATCAAGTCTAGTTGTTTACCCGATAAATGAAAATAGTGTTGTCAATCAGTCTAAAAGACCGGTAAATCTGAACTTGTCATTGATGGCTGATGGAAGTTATTTGTCTCAAAAAGTTTTAGCCAAAGGCAGAATTGGTTTTGGAATTCAATCCTACGACGTTTTTGATTTTTCCTATGATAAATATGGTCTTTTCAAAGTTCAGACTTTTTTAAACGGTAGTCCTTCTTTTGGCTATCAATTAGATACTTTTTCATTTGATGAAACCAAATATATAAATGCTTTTATCGATTTTTATAAATTCAAAAAAACCAAGCAAAGAATCCAAAAATTATTCATGCAAAATCCCTATCCTCTGAGTATTATTCGTTCAGACTTAAATTATGGTATCATTGAAGTTGCATCCAATTTTACGAATTTGTATCGCATTGAAGTTTCAGATTTTTATGGCAATACTACATCAGTTTCCATTCCGATTCAATATGCTGTTGATGAGGCTAAAATTACTGAAGAAGTGGTAAAAACACCTTATTTGCTCAAGGCAAAAACAGATACAAATTTTGAAAAAGACAATGGCTCTGTTTTTTTTCCAGCAGGAACTTTTTACGATGATTTTTATTTGGATTTTGATGTAAAAGATAACGTTATGACTGTTCATAACGATTTAGTTGCTGTAAACAATGCTTTTCAGGTAACTATTATTGATAGCTCTGCTGTGAATGACGAAAAAACCTTTATTGCATCACTGAAAGAAAATAAATTGAGTTATAATTCCACTAAAAGGAAAGAAAATACGTTTACTACTTATACAAAAAAATTGGGGCAATTTATTTTAGCCAAAGATACCATTGCACCCAAAATAAGTATAGCAAAACCCATAGAAGGAAAATGGTTGTCCAATCAAAAAACAATTCAACTAACCATCAGTGATGCCTTGTCCGGAATAAAATCCTACAATGGTTTCCTCAATGGGCAATGGGTTTTGTTCGAATATGAAAATAAAACAAATACCATTACGCACTACTTTGATGATGGAATAGTAGCGGAAGGTAAAAACGATTTAAAAGTAGTGGTTACAGATAATGTAGGAAATTCTACTATCTTTGAAACACAATTTTTTAGAAGTCAGAAAAAATAAAAAAGGTAGCACTTGAAAACAAAAAATAATGGTATTGCACTTCTTTTTTTCTTTATAGGATTGCATTTCTATGCTCAAACAGCTAGAATTAAGGGAATCATTCTCAATGAAAATAAAGAACCCGTCGAAAATGTAAACATAACTTGTAACAATAAATCTACCAATTCAAATGTTAATGGTTATTACGAGTTGGTCATTCCTGCAGGACAAAAAGTACTACTTGTTTTTAGCCATATTTCTCTGATGAAGATTACCACTTCATTGCAATTAAAACCCAACGAAGATTTTGAGTTTAATGTGGTTATGAATGATAAAGCGGAGCAGATGGGTGAGGTAGTAATTGTTAACAATAGAAAGCGTGTACAAGGTATCACCAATTTAGAGCCTGAAGTCATAAGAAGAATTCCAGGAGCCAATGCTGGTGTTGAAAATATTTTAAAAACACTTCCTGGTGTTTATTCCAATAATGAATTGAGTACCCAATATGCAGTTCGTGGTGGGAATTATGATGAGAATTTAGTATACGTAAATGACATTGAAGTCTATCGTCCTTTTTTAATTCGTTCCGGGCAGCAGGAAGGTTTGAGTTTTACCAACACCGATTTGGTTCAAAATGTTGATTTTTCTGCAGGAGGTTTTCAAGCAAAATATGGAGATAAATTATCCTCCGTTTTAGACATTACTTACAGGAGGCCTACAAAATTTGGAGCGACAGCAGACGCCAGTTTTCTGGGTGCCAATATATCGGTTGATGCCGTTTCAAAGAATCAAAAATGGTCAGCCATTTCGGGAGCTAGATACAGAAACAACAGTCTTTTAGTAAATAGCCAAGAGACAGAGACTAATTTTAGACCTTCTTTTATTGATTTTCAAACCAATATCACTTACAATGCTTCAACCAAATGGCAATGGAGTTTTTTAGGGAATATTTCTCAGAATAAATACGACTACCAGCCTTTCACACGTCAGACTAATTTTGGTACAATTGACGAACCGATTGCCTTACAAGTGTTTTATGATGGACAGGAAAAAGATAAGTACGATACCTATTTTGGAGCTTTAAAATCAACTTTTACGGTTAATGAAAATTTTAATTTGAAGTTCATAGCTTCTGCTTACCATACCATCGAACAAGAATATTTTGATATTAATGCTGCCTACGCTTTAGGCGAAGTTGACAGTAACATCGGTTCGGAAAATTTTGGAAATGTAACTTTTAGTAGAGCCATTGGAAGTCAGTTGAGCCATGCACGTAATGATTTGGATGCTTTAATTGTGAATGCCGAAGTAAAAGGATTTCATACTCTTAAAAAGAATCAAATAGAATGGGGTGTAAAATACACGAGAGAAGATATTCGAGACCGAATTATCGAATGGGAAGTAATTGATTCTGCTGGTTTTTCATTAAATAATCCTAAAATTTTACCCATCAAGAACGAGCCCTACGAAACATTTGTTGGACCGTTAGCACCATATCGTAATATACGAGCTACAAATTATGTCACAATCAATCGGTTTTCAGGCTATGCACAATGGAGTCTAAAAGATAAAATAGGAAGTGCCAACGTTTGGTACAATGCTGGAGTTAGAATGCATCAATGGCAAGTTTCAGGAGATGATTTGAATGGAAAAAGTCAAACAACAGTAAGTCCTAGAGCACAATTTGCCATAAAGCCCGATTGGGAAAAAGATATGGTGTTCAGGGTTTCGGGAGGGTTTTATCACCAACCGCCGTTTTATAGAGAGCTGAGAGATTCCCTTGGAGTGGTTAATCCAAATATCAAAGCACAACAATCGATTCATTTTGTTATAGGTAATGATTTCAGTTTTAAAATGTGGAATCGACCTTTCAAAATGGTTACCGAAGCTTATTATAAAACGTTAACCGATGTCAATCCCTATACGATAGATAATGTGAGAATTCGTTATTCAGCCAGTAATAATGCTAAAGCATTTGCACAAGGATTTGATTTGAGATTGAACGGTGAGTTTGTACCTGGAACCGAATCTTGGTTTAGTTTTGGCTATTTGAAGACAGAGGAAAACACAGACAATAGAGGCTATATCGCGAGACCAACCGATCAAAGGTTAAAGTTTGGAATTTTATTCCAAGACTATATGCCGAATATTCCTAGTGTAAAAGTGTATTTGAATTTAGTCTATAACACAGGGCTTCCTGGTGGTTCACCTTCTTATGCAGATCCTTATGATTATCAAAATCGATTGAGAGATTATCGTCGTGCCGATGTAGGATTTTCGTATGTCTTTACAGAAAAAAATGCGTTGAGACCTCAAGAGCATTGGCTAAGAAATTTCAAAGATTTATCCATCGGTTTTGAAATTTTTAATATGTTTAACAATCAAAATGCAATTACCAATACTTGGGTTAGAGATGTATACACTAAAAATCAATATGCCATCCCTAATTACTTGACCACTCGAGTTTTTAATGTAAAATTAGCGATGCGATTGTAACTTTATAGTTTTAACGATTTAATTTTTTTCAAAATGAAAAATAGCTTAAAATATTTATTTTTATTAGTAGTAATCACTTTTATAGGTTGCAAAGAAGAGCCCAAAAAGCCTAAAGTAATTTATGAAAAAGTTTCAAATACTAAAGAACAGCCTATAGAAGATACTACACAAGTAGAAGTTGCTGATTTGCCAATTCAGATGGAAGGGACAAACTATCTCATTCATCCCATCGCATCGCTCAATCTTTATGGAGGAAGTTCAAAGTCAAAATACGATTCTTCATCCTCTGTAAGTTCTACTAGTTTCAAGATTTCAAATTATGGAGAAAATGAAATTACCGGTTACTTGCGCAATTTAAAGTTTCAGGAAATAGGCTCCGATTCGATAAAAGCCTTAACAGAGAAACCAATTTTGATTCAAACAGCTACGTATTTAAAATCGGTTTCAGACAAAGCGAGACAACAAGTTTTGGTCTATTCTTTGGCAGATATGGATACGAATAAAGATGGAAAATTAGATACCAATGACATTAAATCACTCTACATTAGTGAAATTTCAGGAAATAGATTTACCAAAGTTTCTACTGATTTTCAAGAGTTGATTGATTGGAATTTAATCGAAGCTAAGAACCGCTTGTATTTTAGAACCATTGAAGACACCAATAAAAACGGTCAATTTGATAAGAATGATGTGATTCATTATCATTACTTAGACTTGTCGAATAAAGAATGGAAGGTTTTTGATTATAGTCCGATATAGTTTTTCTAAATCAAAATATCGCTTTCCAAATCTGATTTTTCTATTGCAAAATCAAAACCTAGACGTTTTACCAATTCAATCACTAAATTTTTATACCAGTTTTCAGACTTAGGGTGAATGTAGATTTTTTCAATCAGTTGGTTGATGTCAACGTCAATTTTCAAACCGTTATCTATGGTCAAGTGGTGAGAAGTTACATCAGAAATAATTCGGATTTCTCGTTCGTACTGAAAACTTTTACGTTTGAACAAAAACGGGAAAAAGGTATTGTCAAAAGGGATGTATTCTTTTTTGTAATCAATCTAATTGACTG
>Ga0315904_10007804_pt1 | contig 14300 bp, 13 predicted proteins | sample LakEriMetagenome_6_FD_203529 | JGI IMG/M metagenome (GOLD analysis project Ga0315904, IMG submission 203529) | Freshwater fungal communities from buoy surface, Lake Erie, Ohio, United States - Buoy 12 MA120 | ecosystem: Environmental > Aquatic > Freshwater > Lake | place: USA: Lake Erie, Ohio... | reverse complement strand
CAGGGTGGAGTACGATGGCAAAGCGCCAACAGGTAGCGGTAGTGATAATAATCTGATATACGGACATCGCAAAGGCAACGGCGGGAATGAAACCTCACCGCTCGGCCGCTGGCCCGCCAACGTCATCCTCGACGAGCACGCCGCCGAAGCGCTGGATGAGCAGAGTGGATATAGCAAATCTAAGGCGCCGTCCCCTAATGTTCCGTATGGCGCAAAAGACAAAGTGGAAAATGATAACAGCATTTACCGTAGGGGATTAGGCACAAAATATCCAGGCGTCGCACCATACAACGACTCCGGCGGCGCTTCACGCTTCTTCTACATCGCCAAAGCGTCGAGGGCTGAGCGAGAGGCGGGGTTGGAGGGGATGGAGGTGCGAGTCATTGCCGAGCGTGATAAAGATGGCAACCTACTCGCATCTGAATGGCGTAGCGACCCACGCTCGCCAAATGGCGGATATGAGAACAAGCCGACCGCACCCCGAGCCAACCACCACCCCACCGTCAAACCCATCGCCCTCATGCGCCACCTCGTCTGCCTCGTGACGCCAAAGGGTGGCACCGTGCTCGATCCGTTTATGGGCAGTGGCTCAACAGGGTGTGCGGCAATGATGGAAGGCATGCGCTTTGTGGGCATCGATATCACCGCTGAGTATGTGGACATTGCCGAGCGTCGTATCCAGTACTGGATGAATCAGAACCCGATGGAGCTGTAAGGAGGATATATGGCCACACGAAAACAGCGGCAGTCGGCCAAGGGCTCGACGATGACCGCACAGAGAGCACACCGAGCGTTCGAGCTCCGCAAGCTTGGATTATCATACCGTGAGATTGCCAAGGAGCTTGGCACCAGTCACCAGACCATCGCCAAAGACCTTAAAAAGGTGTTCGACGCCTACCTTGAGCAATCCCTCGAGATGCGAGCGTATGAGGTTAGCCTCGAGCAAGCGCGCCTTGACGAGATGTGGGTGTCGGTATACAGCGACTTCAAGTCGGGCAATCTCAAGGCAGTCGAACAACTACTCAAAATCATGGAGCGACGGTCGAAGCTTCTCGGCCTCGACACCGTGCAGACGTCCAAGCAAATCAGTGTCAGCGTGACACCAGAACAGATTCAGGGGATGAGTGATGACGAACTCGCAAACCTCATCAGTCAGCTCGAACGCCAGTAAGATTGCCCTGCTGGCCAAGCTTGAGCTGGAGCGACGCCGACGTGCCAAGCCCGGGCTTACGTTCCGTGGCGCAGCCGAGGCCATCCAGTCAACGACGGCGCGCGAGTGGATCATCTCGGGACCGAGTGAGACGGGCAAGACGTTCGCCGCACTCTACAAGCTCCACCAGATGGCACAAGCCTACCCGGGGAGTCGGTGGGTCATCATGCGTAAAACAGCCGAATCCCTCACCACTACGGCCGTGCGCTCGTGGAAGCGGGTGATCCGTGCGCATGGCACCAAGCCTGAAGAGTTTGGCGGCACCCGTCCATACCTATGGGTCTATCCCAATGGGAGCGTGGTCAATACCGCTGGCATGGACAACCCCGACAAAATCCTCTCGGGCGAGTTTGACGGCATCTACGTCAATCAGTGCGAGGAGCTATCCAAGGAAGAGTGGGAGACCATCACGACACGCACGACGGGACGTGGTGCCGTCACGCCATACCCGATGGCATTCGGCGACGCCAACCCAAAAGACCCCGAGCACTGGATACTCGAGCGCGCCCGATCCGGACAACTGCAGATACATACCTCACGCCACGAGGACAACCCAAGCCTGCACGATGGCACCGACTGGACAGACCAAGGCCGACGCACGCTGGCCACGCTGGACGCACTGACAGGAACACGCTACGCACGCCTGCGCCTTGGCGAGTGGGTGTACGCCGATGACGATGAATCATTTCTCGGCTCAATCAGTATGTGGGATGGGTGCATCGAGGAGGCGCTCCAACCACTCTCGCCACGTCAGCCTATCGTGCTTGGCATGGACGCCGCTATCAGTGGCGACACATTCGCACTCGTGGGCGTTGGTCGCTACGGCGCACAGGCTGACCAGATGCTCGCACTCCGTATGGTCAAGGTGTGGGAGCCAAACGGCACACCACTCGATTATGGCCAAATCGAGCAGGATATCCGTGCCATCATCAAGCAGTACAACGTCGTGCAGATTGCCTACGATCCATATCAAGCGCACTACCTCGCACAGCGCTTATCGGATGCCGTGTGGTGTGAGCCATTCAGTCAGCAGGCACGACGCCTCGAATCGGACGCCGCACTCCGTCAGCTCATCATGACACGCCGATTAGTCCACAATGGCGAGCATACTATAGTACGTCAGCATTTAATGAACGCCAACGCGAAAGTGGATGAGACGGGTCATCGGCTTCGCATCGTCAAGAGGGATACTAGCAATAAGATTGATAGCGTTGTAGCATTATCCATGGCGGCACATGCTGCGCTTGGTTTAAATCTGTACTAGTAGGAGCACTTATGCAGATGCTCTCCTGTCTCTGCAGACACTGCCGAGCCAATCGGCGCTACCGAACACCACAGACCGTCGTGAATTGTGCCGCCATATTTATACGTGCAAAGGTAATATAGTATGACCGATGACGCAATCAAGAAAAGTGTGACGCGCGATGATGGCCAGCGTGTCACGCAAAGCGGCGGATTCACCGTAGTGGTCGGGCCATCAACGTGGGGGCAATTCCTCGGCGCTGGTCTCCTCGAGGGGATTAAAGGCGCAACGGGACTGCCACCCTATGGCACCAAGGCGGCCGACGCCATCCTGTCCGAAACGCCGATGATCGAGAACATGTGGTCGAGTGCGGTATCGACGGCCATCTCCAAGCAGACCGCCATCGGGTTTGAGATTTCCGACACGACCGAAAGCTCACGTCGCATCAAGCAAGCGCAAGAGCTGATGCTTAATCTGGACGGCAACTACACGGCAGGTCTCGCCAAGGTGTTGCGGGATTATCTCACCACGGATAATGGCGCATTCATCGAGATCGTGCGCTCATCCAGTGCGGCAGGGTCAAAGGTCGTCGGCCTCATGCACCTCGACAGCCTCCGATGCTACCGTACAGGCGACCCGAAGTTCCCGCTCATCTATGTGGATATGCGTGGCCGTCAGCACGTGATGCGCGCCGATGACGTGTTGATGTTCGCCGACACGCCATCACCACGCACCGAACACTACGGCATGGGCATCAGTGCAGCGCGTCGCTCATTCGAGACCATCCTCAAGCTCACTGCCATTGAGACATACGTGCGTGAGAAAGTATCAGGCCGTCGCAACCTCGCTATCCATATCGTCAATGGCATCACGAGCGACCAGCTCGGGCAAGCACTCAACTCGAGCGCCGCCATGCAGGACCAGAAGGGCTACGTAGTCTACAATGGCTCGACGATCATTCCGATGATTCGGAATGAGACACCATCGATTGCCACGATTCCGCTTGCAGAGATTCCTGATGGATTCGATGCGGCGACTGAGCGAACCGACGCCTACCTGCGCTATGCAAATGCACTTGGCATCTTCGTGGGTGAGATTCAACCACTCTCAGGGCAAGGGCTCGGCACTGGCCAACAGTCAGTCGTACTTGCGCAAGCGGCCGAAGGACGAGGGTTATCCTCATTCCGCAAGCAATTCGCCAACGCAATCACCCATCAGGTATTCCCCGATGCAGTAAGCTTCTACTTTGCCGAGAGCGACCAGAAGGACCGTAAGGAGAAAGCGGAAACCCTCTCGGCGTGGGCAGGCGCACTCAAGCCTCTCATCGAGCTACAGGTCATCAGTGCCGCACAGGCGCTCAATGTCCTCGTGGACGATGGCTACCTCCCGCGCGAATTCCTCGCCACGGACTCCACGGCAGGCGGCGTAGTGACTGATAGCGAAAACATCGAGACGACCGCACAGGCTGCGCAGATTGCCGACCAAGCGCAAGCCGAGGCGCAAGCGCAAACGTCAGCCGAAGCGCAGGCCACAGCACAAGTGCCAACCGATGCCGAGAAGGCACTCATCCGACTCAAGCAAACCGTGCGAGGGTTGGCTGATAGCGCTGACCTCTTCTACCAAGGCGAGCCACCTGCAGGGCGTGCGCCGAGCGGCAGTGAGCTTGACCGTATGATTGATGATGAGCTCAAGAGCGCACTGCGACTACTGGAGAAGCTGACATCATGAACAAGCTCGAGCAACTCATCGCACGATTCGCACTCTACCTCGCAGGGCGCACCGCACGCATGATGCGTGAGGGTGTGGATGGTGAGGGGAATGTGACTAACCTTGAATCCGTCCAGCGATGGTATGAGGATATGAAGCGTGAGATCGTGCGCTACCACACGGCAAGCGGGCTTCTCGGTTCGGGAGTGAGTGAGCTCACACCCGAGCTACTAAGCGTCCTGCGCTATTCCCTCAATACGCAACTATCGTACTTTGACGGCTTCTATCTCAAGGTGGTGAGTGAGCGAGAGTTCAAGCGCAAAGAGGCAGCACGGGCGGTCTCATATGCCAATGGCATCAAAGAGCCGTATTGGAAGGGGCGCACGGAATTCTTACCACTCCCTGCCATGCCAGCGCAGGGTACACAGTGCATGGGCAATTGCAAGTGCAAGTGGCGCATCGTCGTGATTGACCGTGAGCGTGGCGACTATGACTGCTATTGGGAGCGCCATGCCGAGGATTCATGCCAAACGTGCGTAGTGCGTGCCTCGATGTGGTCACCACTGCAGATACGTGGATTGGAGGTGCAAGGTGGGTATTAAAATGCAGGTCATCGTGCCGCCAAAGCTTGAGGCAAAGCGCCTGATTCGCGCGCTCCGCAATGGCATGTCAAATGCGGCACGCGACGTCATTGTGGATTTCAAGACCACTACGGCCACATGGAAGCATCAGCCTACTTTTAAAGCAACCGAGGTATCGGCTGCTGAATGGATTATCTCGACTGATGACAGCGTGTGGTCAATGCTCGATGATGGCACCAAGCCACACATCATCCGCCCGAAGCGTGCTAAGCGACTGCGTTTCCAGTGGGGCGGTCAAGGGTCATATAAGGCCAAGACAAAACCGGGCTATCTCGGCTCGAATAAGGGCAAGGTGTCGGGTCCAATCGTATTCCGCAAGCAAGTACGACACCCGGGCACGAAAGCACGCAAGTGGACGGATGCCGCCAAAGTGAAATGGGATAAAGAGCTTGGCGACATCGTCCAGCGTGCTATCCGTACCGAGGTTGATAACATGGGGAGGAACATCTAATGCCATTCCGATCACAGGCGCAGTGGAAGTGGGCATTTGCCACCAATCAGGACTTTGCACGGCAGTGGGCACGCGAGACGCCCGGCGGTAAGCGCAAGTTCACGCGACTCTCCAAGAAAATCGGCATGAAGGCGGCCATGGATGAGTACATGACTGCATACAAGGCCGAGCGTGAGTTTGTGCGCGATGCGTCGGGAAAATTCGCCGAGAAGCCGGGTGGCGGTATCGACAAAGTCGAGCAGGCCAAAAAACGCGTCGAGGGATTCGCAAAGCCAAAGAAGGGTGGTGGTAAGGCTCCTAAGAAAACCGCAGCACAGCGGTCGGCCGAGCGTGCGACCGAGGCACGTGACAATGCCATGAGCACGCTGGATAAAGTGGGATTCGATGCGAGTGATTACGAGCTCCTCAACACGGATGCGGCGCAAGATGCCAACGATCCGTCAGTTCAACGTCTGCTCGACAAAGGCCTGATGGAAAAGGTCGGCGACAAGGTGTATGTATCATCACTTGGCAAACAAGTGACGTCAGCCGCCGAGTCAGGTAACGCCGACCGAGCACGACAGGCAATCGACCGTGCAGACGCCAAGCGTGCCGAGCGTGATGCACGCCAGCAGGCACGAGACGCTAAACGCGCTGAAGCTGAGGCTAAGCGTGAGGCCAAGCGACAAGAGGCCGAAGAGAAAAAGAAGAAGCGTGGCGGGGGTGGTGGCGGTAAGGGTGGCGCAAAGAAGCCTGATGCAACTGCCAAGCGCACCGAGGCAACGAAGAGGCGTGAGTCTGTCAAGCGTGAGCGTGATATCGCACGCCTTGAGCAACAGCTTGAGCGTGAGACCGATGGTGATGCAGCAATTGCACTCCGTGATGAGATTGAGAAGTTGCGTAGCACTAAGACCACCAAGGCTGATGGCCATAGTCCGCCAGATGGCGTACGCCAAGCGGCAAAGCGTGGCCTCGAGTTGCGCTCGCAGTTTGGACGTGGTGGCACGGCCGTCGGTATCGCTCGGGCACGCGACCTAAGCAACGGCACACGAGTGAGTGATTCGACCATCAAACGCATGGTGAGCTTCTTTGCACGGCATGCTGTTGATAAGCGGCCGGGCTGGGGTGATCCTGCTAACCCAACCAATGGGTACATCGCTCACTTGCTCTGGGGTGGCGACGCTGGCAAGGCATGGGCGAATAAGGTTGCACGACAACTTGACGCCATGACGGTCAAGGAAAATATCCCAACCAATCCCGACCTCTGGAAGCGAGCAATCGCCGCAGCCAAGCGTCGCTATAGTGTCTATCCATCACGCTATGCAAATGCCTTTGCATCGACGTGGTATCGCTCTCGTGGTGGTAAATGGCGGGTCAAGTCCACCACAACTAAATCAGCAAGCGCACCTGCACAGATGACCGTGTACAAATCAAAGGATGGATATCGTTGGGTGGCCATCAGCTCCACAGCGTACCGTGATCGAGACAAAGAGATTGTGTCCACTAAAGCACTCAAGGGCGCACTCGAGAAAGCGCAGGTATCAGGTGAGTATGGCCCGCTTCGCTTTTGGCACGTGCCCGGGCTGGATATCGGCACCACTGACTATCAGGCGCTGAGTGATGACGGCAAGTACTTGGTAGAGAGTGGCATCGTAACCAACGACGCTGTGGCTGAGGCGCTTATGCAGAAGGGCAAGGGCTGGCAGGTGTCGATTGGGTTCGAGCACCCCAAAACCGAGCCAGATGGTGATGGCGTGTTTGAGAACATCCGTATCTTCGAGCGGTCAATCACACCACCCGGACGTGCGGCAAATCCAATGACCGAATTTGGCATGACAGAATAAGGGGGTTCCCATGAGTCTCATTCACCGAGTTAAGGCAGCGCTCAACATCCCGTCGCAAGTCCAGCAACAGTCCGCCATCGTTGGCCCTGATGTCCTGCTCAACATTCCGGGTGGCACGTACACCGCCACGCTCACCGCTGATGTGTGGGATGCGTACGGCCGTGAGTGGGCGACATCGATGAGTCGTCTCACTGCTGGAGGGCCATTCGGGATTCGCGTGTGGCAACGTGAGAACGCCCGATCGCCATGGCAGCAAATCATCTTTCGGCAGGACTGCCACGGAACGCTCTATGTCATCCGTGACCAGCTCTGGTTCGTGTGGAATCTGCCAAACTTTCGCGGGAGTGGGCGCAATCAGATTTTGACCTACCGCCATACTCGACCAGTAACACCAAAAACAGCATCGAGCGACGTGGTGGTTGGGTCTGATATGTACGAGGCGTAAAAAATGTAGCGACCGCGCCTCGAAGAGGGATGGCGCGGTCATGGGTTATTGTACCACAGATTATGCATGCGTATGATACATGCAGGGGGAGGAGATTCCATGCTAACTGCCGAGAAGAAGAAGGCGCTATCTGATTTGGTGGGCGAGTCGGTTGCTGAACGACTTATCTCGACCATGCAGACGCGCGAAAAGGAAGCCCAGATGCAAGGCGTGAGCTATAAGGGGTTGGACGTCCCGACCGCTGATGAGATTGCGGCGATCCTTGGGTCATGGGATATGAAGGGGAACACCATGCCAACCGACGAAACCCTGAAACAAGAGGGCGAGGAGATGGCCGAGGAGACCGTGGTCGAAGAGACTGAGGAGATGGACGAAGAGGAAGGCGACGAGGGCGAAGAGGAATCACTCTTGTCCGAAGCCGAAATCAAAGCCATCGCCAAGGCCGTCGCCGAGATGATTAGTGGCACCATGAAAGAAATGAGCGAAGAGCTCAAGGGCTACATGGGGAAGCGCGAGAAGGACGATAGCGCCATCGCTCACGCCGAAGCACAGGTTGCTGCACTCGAGGAGATGGTCAAGACCATCAAGGAAGTCAGTAAACGTCTTGAGGCACTCGAGGCTGTCGCTGGTAAGCCGTACCGCCCATCAGAGGCTGGTAACAACGTGCTTGGCCAAAGCGCAACCACAAAGGCGGCCGACGTTCCTGCAGGCCTCGACCCACAGTACCACGACGCATATCGTGCACTCGCTGATATGAATCTTTTCCGTTAGGGATAGGAGATACTACCCATGACCACACAGCTGACCAACGAGCAGATGAAGGTCCTCGACCAACTCGTCCAAGAGCGGTACAAGGCCTCATCCGCCACCACTGGCATTGCGCCAACTGGTAACAATGCTTTGTTCAACACCCCCGGCCTCAATCCGTTGGTGCCAACCACCTACGTGCCACCGAAGGGCGTCGAGCAATTCCTCGAGCGCAACGGCCACGTCAAGTCGAGCACCTACATGCAAGAGGTGTACGGTATCATCACTGGTCAAACTGCCGACAGTGGGAGTGATCCAACCACGCCATGTTCAGACGAGGCCGCTACCCCAGGAAGCCTCAAGTTCTGTCAGCAGGTGTGGCCGTTCGGCGAGTTCACCATGAACAGCAAGTCGATTCGCATGGACAACCTCGGCGAGTTGATTAACAGCGCCTCGCCGATTGCCGAGCAGTTGATGAACAACCCATTTGCGACCGATGTTGCAACACAAACGGTGCCAATGCAAGTGAACGAAATCTTTCGTTCAGCCATCGCTAAGGAGATGGTCGAGTTGGCCAATGGCTTCGGCCGTCGCTATGCTCGCCAAATCTGGACGGGCAATCCAGCCAACACCGTCGGCAACAGCGGTGGCACCTTGCAGTTCAACGGTCTCCAGCGCATGGTGAACACCGGCTACCGTGATGCCATCAGTGGCACGACCTGTTCGGCTGCTGACTCACTCGTAATGGACGCCAACAACATCATCATCCAGAACAACGCAGGTACGGTTGTGCGCAACTTCGTTGAGGCATACCGCTCACGCTTGAAGTTGGCCGATGATATCCAATTCGGCGACGTGCAGTACGCATGGGTCATGCGCTATCAGTTGTTCCTCGCCTTGACCGATATCTGGCCATGCGCATACCTCACCTATCGCTGTTACACGGCCGCTCCAAGTGGCTCAAGCGCCACGGGCTTTGTCGATACCAGCGCACAGGCCACGTTGCGTGACGAGATGCGCCGCGGCATGTTCCTGTTGATTGACGGCGTGCAGGTACCCGTCATCATCGACAACACCCTCGACGAGGCTAACAGCGGCAATGGCAACTTCATCAGCGACGCCTACCTCTTGCCTCTCGCAGGCGGCGGCATGGGTCAACTGTTGTACATGGAGTACTTCAACTACCGCAATCAGTACGGCTTGGGCGGTCAGCTTGCAGGCGCATTCGCTGGTCAGAACTACAAGGTGTCAGCCGATGGTCGCTTCGTGACCGTCATGCTCGCACCCAATGGCTTCTGTCAGCAGATTCAGATGCGCACTCGCAAGCGTGTGATTCTCCGCACGCCATTCCTTGCGGCCCGCATCGATAACCTGCAGTACAACGTGTACGTGCACGAGCGCGAGTGGCAACCTGGAACCAGCTTCTTCGAGAACGGTGGCAACACCTCATTCGTTGGCCAGCAGTTCCAAAGCCCAATCGCTTAAGGATAGGAGGGAGAGATGGAGCGGATCTCTCCCGACGCAATGTCGGGATTACCCACGGTATCAATCGTCATTCCCTGCGGCGGCTCACACCATCAATACGTTGGTGTGGCCGTCGCGTCGTGCGTGTGGCAGACATACCAAAACCTCGAGGTCATTGTGGTTGATGACGGACCCGTGGCGATTGGCGACTATGCCGACTCACGCGTGAAGGTCATCAAGAGTCGCAATCATGGCACGACGACCACGCTCAATCGACCAGCGTGCGCCCGTAATGACGGCATCGCACACGCCACTGGCGAGTTCGTGATATTCCTCGATGCGGATGACTACCTACTCCCCAAGGGCGTCGAGGTGCTCATGCGTGGCCATGCATCGCACGACAAGAGTTACACCTTCAGCTCGCATTATGCAGGCACACGCCACCAACGCCCACCAGACTACGACCAAAAACTGTATGCCAAGTTCAACATTCATCCCATCACCTGCCTCATTCCCCTCGATGCCGTGCGAGCGGTCGGCGGATTTGATGAGCGTGCACCCGGGTGGGAGGATTGGACACTGTACCTGCGTCTCGCCATCGCAGGCTACTGTGGCGCATATTATCGTGGCCCAATTTTCGTGTATCAGGTTCAGCACTCAATTGTCCACCATGCCGATGTGGCAGGTGGGCAGGAGCTGATGGACAGAGTTATCGCGCCATACCAAAATGAGAAGGGGGAAATCGCTATGGCCTGCTGTGGATCATCGCCAAAGACGGCATTTAAAACTGCAGTTGCATCACTAGGAGAGGCACCAACTATGGACGGCATGCAAACACTCGAGTATATCGGCGACCAGCAAGGGTCGTTTATCTTGCAGCACCCCGTGAGCAAGCGCACCTACAAGGCTGGGCGCAATGCATCCGTGCGTTACCTGAATGTCCCCGCCGAGGATGTGAGCTATTTCCTCGCCTTCGGCACGTTCCGTGTGGTCATGCCTGAAACACCATACACGCCACCACCTGCACCTGCCGAGCTTGCCGAGGTAGTCGAGCCAGTCGTTGAGCCTGTGGCAGAAGTCCAAGCCACGACCACGACGGTTAAAACCACGCTTCGTGCGCCAAAGAAGGCCTAGTCATGCTGTACGCTGTTCTGCCGTGCCATAAACGCCTCGAGCAGACAGAGGCACTTGTGCCACGCCTTCGCGCGATGGCAGGGCTACCGATTACCGTGATTGCAGTTGGTGGGCAAGAGTCGGCCGTCGTCGTGCGTGCGTGTGCAAGCGTTGGTGCACGTGGGGTCATCGCCACACAGGAACGCTTGAGCTACTGGCAAGCGATGGATCTCGCTACTCGTGAGTTGCCAGATGAGGCCGTAGTTGCCAACGTGGCAAATGATGTCCTGCCGATGTGGCGATGGTTCCAAATTGCGCAACAGCGTCTCGGAAATTCGCTCGTTGTCGGGTTCAATGGCGACGGACATGACGTCAATCACGCCTGCCATTTCCTCACATCGATGCACTACATTCGAAGTCTAGGCGGGTGGCCAACATGGTACAAGCACAACTATGGCGATACCGAGATTTGCGCCCGTGCCATCGAGCAGCGCACATTCTACAAAGAGCCGTGGGCTGTGCTCTATCACAACCACGTGGTCATGGGTAATCAACCTGATGAGGCGCACGCCGACATCCCACCAGATGACCATGATCGGCGACTCTTTCGCCAACGACGGGAGGCAGGATGGAAATAATCACCCATATCGCACTGTGGCTCATCATCTACCGCATATCGACAGACATTGCGTGGATGGATGGCCCAATGGACGCATTCGCCCACTTTCGAGGCGCTATCATTTCGCGCTTTGGCAGTAGCCATTGGCTGTCCATCGGTGTGCAGTGCCCTATCTGTATTTCTTTTTGGGTGGGCGGTATACTAGCGATAGCGATGCTTGATTGGCGCGTATTCGCAGGTGCGGGATTCACCACGCTTGCGATTCGATGGAGTAGGTAGATGACACTCTCACTCGCACGGTGGCTCCAGTACATGCAGATGCATCCATGGCATAGCATGCAGCTAGCCACAAAAGGCGCAAACTCACTCATCCCAATCCAAAGCTCATGCAACGGATTGGTATTTGAGTACGCATGGCAGGTTGCCGACCGTGGCGGACGTGCAGACATTCGACGCGCAATCGCCGAGGCGGAAGCGCAGTGGAACGAGCAAGCCAACTTCCCTGCGCGGCCGACATTCAAGACCGCAACGCTCGAGTGGCCACGCATGGGCAATAAAGCGCTCACACGCTGGACAGCCCTCGACTTGCAGGGCGAGTGGATGAATGTGCGCTTGCCTGATGGGCATGTGAACGCCATCGGGTACGACCACATCACCACGGCCGTCAATGCGCCAATTGTCTATAGTGATGAGGATGGCGATGGACTGTTTGAGACTGCAACCATCACGGCCACGGTGCCAAGCGGAACAACGGCCGACCAGTTGCACATTACCTTTGTGGCAGCTGACGTGCTCTATCCCGACACACCATCGATTCCTATCCGTGAGGCGTCGATTGCGGGCACAACGGCCACGATTCGCATAGACACCTACAATCTGGTTCGGCCTATCCTGTATACGATACCGAAACCAGATTCTCTTGACCCTACGATACTGCCACCGACCGCAGGAAGCCCGTTTGCGTCCACTGTGGATGTGGCACGGCGTTACTGCGATCCGACTGGAACCACGCTCGATACTGCACAGGCGGTGTTCATTTGGGAGAGTACGCCCATCCCCCCATGGGCAACATTCACGATTAACACCGTCACACCCGACCCCGCCGCACTCGCGTATGCGATTGGCCGCGTTGGGATTCGGGATGCAGATGCAGGTATCGTCTATCTCGGGCAGGGTGTGTATGATAGTGTCTCGGGGACATGGACGGGTCGTGTAGACTTCAGCAACTGCCGACCGCCTGACCGTGTTCTGATTCGCTATCATGCAGGTCGGGACAGCACCCAAGTGGACATGGCGATTGCACAGCTATCGGCAGCGAATCTCGCTCGTCCTATCTGTGCATGTCAGCCATCCAACAAGGAGCTGTCAGAGTGGCAGACCGACCTCTCGAGGGTGGGAGCGACCAATGAGTTGTATTCGGTTCCCGTGGACGTGAGCAATCCATTCGGGAGTCGTCGGGGTCACATATACGCATGGCGCACCTTGCAAAACTTGCGAGTAACGCCCGGATTCTTAGCATAGGGAGACACTCATGACGACACTTGATCGCAATGAGATTTACACGCAGGGTATGACCCGGGCGTTCATCCAACACGGTGGCCCCGGGACTCAGACCTATTTGTTCGGCCTTGGTGCACAGTACGGCACCATCGAGGGTGCAAGCCTGCCACAAGCAGTCGGCTCTATCGACCCCATCTACCAACCAGACCCACGACGGGCGCAAACCTTTCGCTTGGTAGGCACACAATCGGCAGCTCCCGAGCTTCCAAGCGTTAGCGTAAACTTCCACGAGAAGATGGGCGGCATCCCTCGTCAGCTCCTTGCACCACGCTGTGAGTTCAATCTCTACGAGGTGCATGGACGTTGTAACGACCTCTCCGACTTCAATCGTGGGTGGAGTGGCTACGTAAACATCTACTCGGGCTTCAAGTACACGGGCACGGTTGACCTCGGCGCACGCATGTCCATGGATGGCGATGAGGCACTGACCGATGGTATCGAGGCCACGGGTGAGGCGATCTATCCCGTTGGTGAGATGAGCTTTGGCGAGGAAGCTGGCACGGCTATCGTTGCTGATGTCCTCGATGTCGTGTACGGCACGGCCATCAACTGCTCGGCATGTGGTGCTGAAAACGATGGCTCGAAGTTTATCTACGCGGTCACACGTGCCAACGTGGCCAGCCCAAGCGCACCGTCACAGGTCGTTTACTCACTCAATGGCGGGCAGACGTGGACGAATGCCACCATCACGGGCATTGGCACGACGGCCGAGCCACGATACATTGATATCGTGAATAACATCCTGTTCGTCGGCACCGATGCAACCACGCTGTTCTACACAGCACTCAACACCGACACGGGCGCACCGACCACGTGGCAGTCCGTTACGCTCCCTGTTGCCATGCGTGATGCGTGGGTCGAGTCACCAAATGCCATCTGGTTTGTTGGTGCATCGGCCATCTACAAGACCACGGACATCACCATTCCCCCAGCACTCGTGGATAGCACGAGCGACACGCTTCTGCGCATTCATGGCACGGGCGAGGGTGTTGTAGTTGCGGTTGGTCACGCAGGCCTCGTGCGCTACTCACGCAACGGTGGTATCTCGTGGGTGACTGGTGTGGCTCCTGCCGCATCAAATCTCCGTGCGGTACAGGTTATCGAAGATCGCTTGTGGTACGTCGGCGCACTCAATGGCAACGTGTACAAGAGCGTTGATTTCGGCACCTCATGGGCGGCAATCACCTTCCCGGGTGCAGGCACGGGTCAAATCAATGACATCGTGGCGGCTACACGTGAGGTCATCTGGATTGCGCAGGTTATCTCCAGTGTGGCGT
>Ga0315904_10007803_pt1 | contig 14301 bp, 13 predicted proteins | sample LakEriMetagenome_6_FD_203529 | JGI IMG/M metagenome (GOLD analysis project Ga0315904, IMG submission 203529) | Freshwater fungal communities from buoy surface, Lake Erie, Ohio, United States - Buoy 12 MA120 | ecosystem: Environmental > Aquatic > Freshwater > Lake | place: USA: Lake Erie, Ohio... | reverse complement strand
GAGCCGTCGGGTCGAAAGCGGCCGAGCTTGCAGGCGTCGAAGCGAATCTCCGGCGCACCGTCGGCGAATGCCTTGCCACCGGGCCGCTTCACCTGCGACGAGTTGAAGAGCCCCTGGGCGAGCAGGATCCAGCCGCCCGGCACGCGGGTGAACTGGTGCGGGAAGAGGTGGGAATCCTGGATGCCGAAACCCTCGAGGACCGTCTCGTGGCCGTCGGCGCGGCCGTCACCGTCGCTGTCACGATAGAACCTGATTTCGGGGCCGTACTGCACGAAGGCGCCGCCTCGGGCGGGCAGCACACCCAGCGGCATTGCGAGGCCGTCGGCGAACACGCGGGGCGGCGTGGGCCGCGTGGCCCACGGGTCATCGACCACGAGGACCTTGTCGCGGCCACCCACCGCGAAGAGCCGCCGGGCGGCTTCGGCGTTCTCGTTGGCATCGACGGGGTATTCGAGTGCCGTCGTCGTCCAGAGCCGGCCCGCGTTGTCGAAGGCGAGCGCGACGAACTTGCCGTAGGGGTTCTTCGGGTCTTCGCTCTCACCGAGCACGAGCTCGGCGGTGAAACCGTCGGCGAGGGTGAAGTGCCGCGCTTCATCCTCCGCCGAGAGCGGACCGGCGGGCAGCGGACCCGTGGGGGCCGCCGCCCCTGTCGGCGTCGGCGCTAGCGGTTCGATCGCCACGTCCTTCACCTCCACCAGCGCCTGGCCGCCGCCGTGGACCTGGAACCCGATGTGGCCTTCGAGCGGGATGCCCGTATCTGGCTCGCGGTAGTCGAGTGCGGGCACTCCGTTGATCCAGGAACGGATTCGAGGACCCTCCGCGCGGATGCGGTACTCATTCCAGTCGTCCGGCTTGATGGCCGCGTCGACGGCCGCCGCGTCGAGCGGCTCGCCGATCACCTTGTTGCGTCGTGACTCGTCGTAGAGCTTGCCCCACCAGCCGGGACCCGCATCGACCTGGTAGCCCGACATCTCCGACGAGTTCGGCACCCGCTCGCTGCGAATCTGGATGCCGGAGTTGATGAAGCCGCCGGCCCCGCGGACCCGGATTCGAAACGCGAGGTCGAAGTTGCCGAACCGCTCCTTCGTGGAGAGGAACGTGTTGTGAGGAACGTGCTCGACGAGGGACCCACCCACGAGCATGCCGTCGGCGGCCTTCCACCAGCGGGCATCGCCCTCCACGGTTTCCCAGCCCGCGAGCGACGTGCCGTCGAAGAGCGGCCGGGGCGCGTCGGCCCTGACCACGGCGGCGACCGCAGCCGCGGCGACGACGAAGCAGGTGTTCACGATGTGCATGGCAGCCCTCCGCGGTCAGGCCTCGGGCATGTTGAAATCGAACACGATCACCCGGGCCAGGCACGGCACCACGATCTCCTTCACCCGTTCGTGCTCGGGGTGCGGCAGGTATTCATCGCGGGCCTGTGGGCTCGAAAACGTCATGATGAAGCCGTGCGTGAAGCCGTCGTTGAGGCCCTCGCTGCTGTCGTAGGGGCCGTGCGAGAAGTCGAGCAACCCTGGGATCCTACCCACCATGCCGGCCATCTCACGAAAGCAGGTGGCGATCTCCCCGGGGCTCACCTCGGGCTTGAACTGGAAGACTCCGTAGTGCTTGACCTGGGGCATGCGACCTCCTGGTATTGGGAGCTGGTGTAGGAAACGGGCGGCTAACGAGCGTCGGCGGGCCGGCGGATGTTCTCCAGCAGCGCCTCGACGCATGCACGGGCGAACGCGGGGTCGTTGATGTCGCAGTCGAGGTACCTGCGTGGGATGTCGGGCCGCAGGCTGGTCTCGATGGCGGAGAACAGGGCGGCGTCGGCCGCGGCGTCGTGAAACGGCCCGCCCGCGGCGCTGATGACGCTGATGCCCCGCCTGGGGATGAGCACGGTCACCGGTGCCCGTGAGGCGTTGAGCTTCGTCGCCACCAGGCGACCGAGTTCCGCACACTCCGCGGGCGTCGTCCGCATGAGTGTGACCTGCGGGTTGTGGACGTAGAGGCGGCGATCGGCGAACTGCTTCGGGAGCGAGGCCTGCTCGCCGAAGTTGACCATGTCGAGGCAGCCGGGAGCGACGATCGCGGGCACGCCGTGCTTCGCAGCCGCGTCGAGCCGCTCCGGGCCGGCGGAGAGCACGCCGCCGACGAGTTCGTCGGCGAGTTCCGTCGTGGTCACGTCGAGGACGCCGGCCACGAGCCCGCTGGCGATGAGCGCCTCCATGGCCCGGCCCCCGGTGCCGGTGGCGTGGAACACGAGCACTTCGTAGCCCGCCTGCTCGAGGAGCGGGATCGCCGCCTCGATGCACCGGGTCGTGTTGCCGAACATGCTGGCCACGACGAGCGGCTTTCCCTCTCCGGTCGCCACGTCGGCCTCGACCATGCCGCAGATCGCGCCCGCCGCCCGGGAGAGAATCGTCCGCGAGATGCGGTTGAGCCCCTGCACGTCCACCACGGCCGGCATCATCGCGATGTCGCTCGTGCCCACGTAGTGCGCGGTGTTGCCGCTGGCGAGCGTGGAGACGATCAGCTTCGGGAACCCGATCGGCAGCGGCCGCATCGCCGCCGAGGCGATCGCCGTGCCACCGCCGCCCCCGAGCGAGATCACGCCCTGGATCGTCCCGTCGGCGACCAGCCGCTCGAGGAGCCGCGGTGCCGCCTCGGCCATCGCCACCACGCACTCGCCCCGGTCGCCCCGGGCCACGAGCGCGGCGAGGTCGATGCCGCCGGCCACCGCCACCTCGGTTCGGGATACGTCGGGCTTCACGGCCGGCTCGGCGCCGGTTCCGACGTCGATCAGGAGCGCCCGGTGGCCGCGGCCGCGGATCCGTTCCGCCACGAACGCGTGCTCGCGGCCTTTCGTGTCGAGCGTGCCGAGGACGGCGATCGTGGCCATGCGTCGCCCTCCCTCAGGTCACGTCCGCTTGCCGAGCGGAATGTTCTTGAACTGTCGGGTCAGATCGGGGAGCGACCGCTCGAAGGCCAGCCGCTCCAGGCTCGAAGCCCCGACGAACCCGACCACGTCGGTGTGCTCGTTGATGTAGGCGGCGTCGTCCGGTGTGCAGATCGGGCCGCCGTGCGACAGGCAGATCACGTCGCTTCGCTCGTCGAGCGCGGCGCGGGCGATCGCCTGCACGCGGGCTGCCGCCTCGTCGAGCGTGCAGGTGGCGCTCGTCACGCCGATCGACCCGCCGACCGTCGTGCCCACGTGGGCGATGACCACGTCGGCCCCGGCCCGCGTCATCGCCCGGGCCTCGTCGGGCGTGGCCACGTAGACGATCGTGAACAGGTCCATCCGCCTCGCGAGGCCGACCATGTCGACCTCCTTGGCGAAGCTCATCCCCGTCTCCTCGAGGATCTGGCGGAACTGGCCGTCGACGATGCAGTGGGTGGGGAAGTTGTTGACCCCCGAGAAGCCCATCTCCTTGACCCGGCCGAGCCAGTGCCACATCCGCCGCCTCGGATCGGACCCGTGCACGCCGCAGATGACGGGCACCTCCTCGACGACGGGCAGCACCTCGAACTCACCGATCTCCATCGCCACGGCGTTGGCATCGCCGTAGGCCATCAGGCCGGCCGTCGAGCCATGACCCGCCATGCGGAAGCGGCCGGAGTTGTAGATGATGATCAGGTCGACGCCCCCCTTCTCGAGGAACTTCGCGCTGATCCCGGTGCCGGCGCCGGCGGCGATGATCGGCTTGCCTGCCGCGAGCGTGCCGTGCAGTCGCTCGAGCACCTCGGCCCGCGTGTAGGGATTGCCGCGGCCTGTCCAGGGATTCGGCATGGTGCGTCCTCGACGGGAATTCCTCGGATGGAAACCGTCTTTCTATCACCGACCAGATGCGTCGGCGAACGAGCCTAAACCGACTCCAGCCCGCCCGCCATGATCGAAATCCACATCGTTCGTGCCCCGAAGAGCGCAACGCGTGCCCGCGCTACCGGGCTGACGGCGAGGTGAGTTTGAAATCGAAGACATTCGAGCGGCCCGCGACGAGATCCACCTCGAGTGTCGAGTCGGTGTTGTAGGAGGCTGGAATGAAATCCTCGTGAACCGCCGCCGAGCCGAGCCGGGGCATTGTCCGCGGCACCCGCGCTTCGTCCATCGGCCTCGTTCCGCGGATCTGCACACGATGCCTGCCGGGCCGGCACTGGATGGCGTATCGGCCCGCGTTGACCAGCGTCCCGTGCGGTGCGGCCGACTGGTCGAGCGGCTGGAAGACGATCGCCCCGGTCTGCACTGGCTGCCCATCGAACGTGACCATGCCCGTGGCCGTGACCTGCGCGGAGGAGCCGCATCCCGCCAGCACGGTGCAACCCACCGCGAGGATCACAACGATGGGATTCGGCCGTGATCCAGCTTCAGAAATCATGCGGTGTTTCTTTTCCTGCCCGGCTCCCCGTCGCCCGCCAGGCGTCGGCGTCGATGGCGTCGGTGACGAACCTGACGGCCCCGTCGGCCATGCCGGCCCCGACGCCGCCCGCGGCATGATGGCTGCGGGCCGAGACGACGATGTTCGTGATCGTTTCGAGGTGCGGAGCGCGGGCGACGGTGTTCAGGCCGTAGGGAAAGGCATCGGGAACGCTCGTGTTGGGCGTGTACAGCGTGCTGAAGAACGCACCGGCGTGGATGGCGTTGTGATACCGTCCGCGCACGTCATCCCATGTTCCCCGTGCATCGGGCACGAGCACGAGTTCACTGGCAATGAGCGTCTGCGAGAGGCCGTCGCGAATGTGGGCCGGCGTGATGAAGGAGAGCGGAAAGACCACTCCGTTGAGCTTCGCGCTCGATGCCGGTCCGGTGGGATTGAAGGAGGTGTTGCCGGCATTGAGCACGTAGTTGCCGTGAAACCCCTGCTGGTTGCCGGGCCAGCCCAATCCGGTCTCGACCTTGGGGTTCGCCGGGTCGGATGGGCACATGAACATCGGCACGACCGTGGCCTTGCCGGGCAGGGCGTCGTAGGAACAGTAGTTCGTGGTGTACCAGTCGACGCGGGAGTAGTAGTCCCACTGCTGATCGTAGAGCGGCTGCTGCTCGACGAAGGGCAGAAGCCGGACGAACCACGACCAGCGCATGTTCGCCCCGCCTCGGCCCTTGCTGTCGAGCGGTCCGGCGTCGTTGACCCACGTCTCCATACCCCTGGGAAAATGCCCGAACTGCTGGGCATGGTTCTGCAGTGCCAGCCCGATCTGCTTGAGATTGTTGGCACAGCTCGCGCGTCGCCCCGATTCGCGGGCCGACTGCACCGCCGGGAGCAGCAGGCCGATCAGCGTCGCGATGATGGCGATGACGACGAGCAACTCGACGAGCGTGAACCCGTCGCGGCGAGATGCAGGCCTCATGGGATCCGCCGGAGTGTCCATCAGGGAATTCCCCAAAGAGATAGTAGGGACACCCGCGGCGGAGTCCATGACGAAAATCCGCCCGCTGCCGACGGAAATCCCACGCCCGTGTCGGTCAGCCCGTGGTCGTCGGACACTGCCCGATGGCGTGACGTAGACTCGCTCGCCCGGAGCGGCCCATGAGCGAGATCCACCTCGACCTGACCGAGACCACGATCGACGGACCGGGGAGCCGGCTCTGGTCGCTCTCCTGCGACGACTGTCCGGAACTGGCGGTGCACCGGATCAAGCGGCTCGGGCTGGCCGACGCGGCCCCGCCGTACCGTCGGGTCAGGCTGCTGCCGACCGGGAGTTTCGTGATGGTCTGCTATGAGGGCTCGGGCCGCGTGCTGCTCGACGGCCGCTGGCAGACGAGCCGGGCGGGGGTTGCCTGCCTGGCACCGCCACGGGTGCTCAACGCGTTCCACGCCGTGCCGGGATCGCGATGGCGGTTCGCGTGGATCCGCTACGACGAGCCGGAGCACGTCCGCCCGCTCGTCTCCGCGGCATCACCGGTGCGGGTGCGGTGCGATGCGGAATCGCTCTGGCGGATCGTGTCGGGCCTGCGGGCCCAGTGGGACGGCTCCCGCGATCCGCGGCTGCTGCACCACTGGATCGAACTGGCCCACGGCGAGGCGAAGCGGATCGCGCAGCCCTGGCAGGTGGACGAGCGTCTGTGGGCCGTCTGGGAGGACGTCGCCCGCGATCTTGCCTCGGAGTGGACCCTCGAAGTCCTGGCAAAACGCTTTGGCGCCAGCAAGGAGCAGTTCCGCCGCGTCTGCCTCCGGGAGGTTGGCCGCAGCCCCATGCAGCATCTGGCTTCGCTGCGGATCGAGCGCGCCCAGCACCTGCTCGCCAGCACCGACGACAAGGTCGAGTCGATCGCGCGGCAGGTGGGATTCGACGACGCGTCGGTGTTTTCCCGTGCGTTCAAACGCTGGGTCGGTCGGAGCCCGAAGAGCTACCGGGAGTGAACCGTTCCGAGAACGGAGCGGCCGGGATTTCCAGCGGAGCGAGTCAGCCGGGAAAGCAGCGGCCGAAGGCCTGCAGTCGTCCGAGGCCTCCTCGGACCCGGATGCGACCCGTCAGCAGCGCCCAGGCGATACTCCGCTCCTTGCGAAGAAAGCCCAGCCAGGCTTTGGAGTCCGCGTTGACCGTGCACTCGGGCTTGCCGATCAGGCCCCGCTGCACCGTGAGGGTTTGCTGCCTGATCGTCACGGTGGCTTCGGCTGGTTCCTGGCCCGTGAAGATCAGGTGATACACCGCATCGATGCCCTTCGCCTTTCCCCTCTGGAAGACGACGTGCATGGTGTCCAAGAAGTTGGCGATGGTGGACGGGCGGATGCTGTTGACATGCCGCTTCGTCTTGTGGGGAAAGGCCTGGGTCACGTAGTCGTCGGCATCTGACCCCGGCACGACGTACATGGTTTCGTGCTTCTGTTGCAGGGGCTTCACGATCCCGGACAGAAACGCCGGGCGGTCGTCAAGAAACGGGGCCAGCACGTCTTCTCCGGCAGGGCACACGGAAATGCAGTAAGCGGCCTTGTAGGTGGCCCCGAAGCTCAGGCTTTGCCACATCGAGACCGACTCTTGATCGGCGACCCGCTTCCGGACCGCCTCGTCCGCTCTGGATTGGCGGAGTCGTTCAGCCCAATGCCAGCGACTGGTCGGAGCGGCTATTGCCTGACCCCGAAGGGCAAGTCCCTGCTGCCCGTCCTCGGGGCGCTCCGAAACTGGGGCCTTGCGCACATCCAGGGCACCGTGGCCCGAATGAAGCCCGTCATCTGACGATGCTCAGATGCACCGGCATGGCTCGGGGAGCAGCACCACGCAGGACGCCAAGCATGCCGTACTATGCGTTGCCAGCATGAGCCGGCCCATGGTGATCCAGAGAGAACGTGAGCTCCCCCATGGATAGGATGTCGAGGGCCACCCTCAAACCAGAGATTTTTCCATGAGCGAACACACCTACAAGATGATCGAGTTCGTCGGATCCTCCCATACGGGCATCGAGGCAGCGGTTCAGAATGCCATCGCCAAGGCTGAGATCAACGAGAGCAAGATGCGCTGGTTCGAGGTGATGGAAACCCGGGGCCACATCGAGAACGGGAAGATCGCCCACTGGCAGGTGCGGGTGAAGATCGGTGTCACGCTGGACGACTGACCGACTGCCAGTATTTCAGCTGAAGCAGCCCCCGCCGCCTCTGTCGGAGTGATTTCCTGGCCATGGCACAACCGGAGACGAACCACGGATTCGAACGGACGTGCGCTTCCCAGGTGCCTGTTGATGCGGCACGGTGCCATCGTGCGAATGGCAAGGACGGTGGTAGGTGCCGGCACATGCCTGCCGATGCCACGAAAGCTCCCCGCGCAGGATCTCGCACGGCCGTACTTTCCCATCCGGAAAACCCACCCGTCCTGGATGCGAAAGTCAGAAACCCTCACATCCAGGATGGATCAGGAAATGAGTAGGCCATCAAGAAAGACCAAACTCATGCAGCGACTCATCTCGGTCACTCTCGCTGCTGTGATCATGCACGCTGGGTCGGCCTCCGCGCAGTTCGCCCGCTTCGAGGCCTTGAGCGATCTTCCGTTCGTAGAGAACCGGCCCACTGCGGAGACCGCACAGACCCTGCGCGACGAATTGCTGTTTCAGCGGGCGACGCAGGCGTATCTCTGGGCCCTGCCGTTGATCAACACGCTCGGGATGAAGGCCGGCTCGGAGAAGGTCTTCGGCGCCGGTTCCAACGTCCTGCCGATCTGGAAGAAGCGTCTCGACGCGAAGACCCTGATCACGACCCCCAACTCCGACGTCATCTATGCCATGGGCTACGTCGACCTCGGCAAGGATGGCCCGCTGGTGTTCGAGGCTCCGCCCAACCTGCAGGGCATCCTGCTTGATGCCTGGCAGCGGCCCATTCCGGTGGATGGCGGCAGATTTTTTGGGGACGTCGGCCTGCCGGGCCCTGACGGCGGCAAGGGCGGGAAGTTTCTGCTGCTGCCGCCCGGCTACGAAGGAGCGGTGCCGGACGATTGTTTCGTCTACCGTTCACCGACCAACAATGTTTTTATTTTCCTGCGCGCGTTCTATCAGGATCCGAAAGATCTGACACCAGCCGTCGCGCTCATCGAACGGTCCAAAATCTATCCGCTCAACGGCCGGGAAACCGCCAGGCCGATGGAGTTTCCCGATGCCTCCGGTGTGCCGGTCGACATGCTGCCGATCAGCGACGGCCGCGCCTTCGATGAGCTCAAGAAACTGGTGGAGAGCGAGGGCACCGCTCTTGCTGACTCCGATTCGCTCGGCATGCTGGCATCGATCGGCATCGCCAAGGGCCGGCCCTTCGAGCCCGACGCCAAGACACGGGCGATCCTCGATCAAGCCGCGCGGACGGCCTACAAGATGAGCCGCGTCATCGGCTTCGAGGAGGTGATCGCCGGCCGTTCCCTGCGGATCTATCCCGATCGCCGGTGGATCAACCCCATGGCCGACGCGACCCCTGAGAATCTCGCGGGGCCTTTCGACCTCGGCTGGCGCAGGGTGGCCGGCGGCTATCTCGATCTCGACGCCCGGATCTGGTTTTTCACCAACTACTATTCGGTCAGTCCGGGCATGCTGTCGCAGACGCCTGGCCGGGGTGCCAAATACATGATCGTCTTTGTCGATAGCGAGGGCGCGAACCTCTCCGGCGGCAGCAGTTACCGCCTCCATCTGCCGCCTGACATCCCAGCCGCCAACTTCTGGTCGGTGACGCTCTACGATGCCGAGAACGGCTCGGGCCTCGCCAACGGCCAGCCGTTCCCGTCGCTCGGTTCGCGCGACACGCCAACGCAGAGCGCCGACGGCAGCACGAACCTCTACCTGGGCCCCGAGGCGCCCGCCGGCAAGGAGGGCAACTGGCTCGCGACGGTGCCCGGCAAGGGATACTTCGCCGTCCTCAGGCTCTACGGCCCGACCGTAGCCGCCATCGAAAAAAGTTGGAAACCCGGTGACATTGAGAAGGTGCCGTGACCGTGAAACGCCGGTTTTCAGCCAATCCCGCCAGGAGACGTGCATGACCACGCCGAGAACATGCGCCCCTAGAGCGATCATCCTGGCCACGCTGATCGGCTCCTGCCTGACGGTGCCTGCAGCCCACGCGCAACGTCTGCCCACCACAGGCAGCGTCGCGTCGCGGCTCGGCCCGCTCGAACTGGAGAACGGCTACCCCACCGATGCCACCGTCGCCAAGATCTTCGACGACATCGATTACCAGCGGGCGTGCCAGGCCTACCTCTGGGCCCTGCCGCTCATGGCGATGCAGCAATGGCAGAGCGAGCACCTCGCCAGGTTCGGTGCCGGAAAGCTCGACTACGTCGACTACATCAGCTTCCAGGACAAACTCGGCCTCCTCACGGCCAATGCCACGACGCCGTATATCATGGCCTTCCCCAACCTGCAGGAAACAGGTCCGCTGGTGTTCGAGGTTCCCGCCGGCCCCACGGCGGGCGGGTTCACTGATTTCTGGCAGCGGCCCATCACCGATTCGGGTCAGACCGGCCCCGACAAGGGTGCCGGTGGCCGGTATCTGATCCTCGGCCCCGACGACCCGGAGCTGAAGCCGGAAGGGTATTACGTCTTCCGTTCGCCCACGGTAAACGTCTGGTCCGCCCACCGTGTGCTCGATCCGGATCCGGCCCGCGCCAAGCAGCTCATCGATGGGTTGAAAATTTATCCCTACAGCCAGCGTGATAACACCTCCCCCACCCGTCACGTCGCACCGGCGGGGCGGCCCTGGAGCGGTGAACAACCGCGTGGCCTCGCCTACTGGCAAGGCCTGTCGGAGATCATCCAGGAAGAACCCGTCCACGAGCGCGACCGGATCATGATGGGGATGCTGCAGCCCTTGGGAATCGAAAAGGGCAAGCCGTTCACCCCGACTGAACGGCAGAAGCAGATCCTCATCGACGCCGCGCAGACGGGGGAGGTGATGGCCCGAGCCATCGCCTACCGAAAGCGGTTCGAAGGCACGAAAGTCTGGCAGGGCAGGAACTGGGAGATCTCGCTGTTGCTTGCCGAGACCAATCAAGAAGCTCGGCATCACACGCAGTTGGACGAGCGCACGAGTTGGTTTTACGAGGCGGTCGGTGTCTCCGTGGGCATGATGGGCCGCGCCGTCGGAGTCGGGCAGGTCTACCTCGAGGCCGCAAAGGACGGCCAGGGCCACTGGCTCGATGGTGCCAAGACCTATCGCCTCACGGTTCCGAAGGACGTTCCCGTGGCGCAATTCTGGTCTGTCACCGTGTACGACAACGAGACCCGCTGCTTCGTCAAGTCAGGCGCGCCGCCGGATCGCTCGTCGCGTGACCCGATCGTCACGAACGCCGACGGCTCCGTGGACCTCATTTTCGGTCCCGCGGTTCCCGCCGGAACGCCTGAGAGCAATTGGATCAAGACCCTCCCGGGCAAAGGCTGGTTCAGCTACTTCCGTCTCTACGGCCCGACCCAGACCTACTTCGACCGCTCCTGGGTGCTGCCGGACATCGAGGTGATCGAGTAGTCCGGAATGGCGGCGGCGACCCTGACCCCCTCCCCGGCTCCCGCTGAGCAATCAGACCACGGCGGAGAGGGGCTCCGAGACCGCGCTCAGGTACACTTGAATGATGCCGAAGATTTTCGAACAAGACGGCTACGCATTTTTCTTCTACAGCAACGACCATGCTCCCATCCATGTCCATGTTCGCCGGGGCGAGGGTGAAGCAGTGTTCGTTGTCGAACCGGAAGTAGAACTGCGGGAATCAGTCGGGTTCAATGTAAGAGAGCTTTCGTGAGCGGAGGACCTCATCGATGACAACCTCGAACTCATCAAACAGAAATGGGCCGAGCACCTTGGCTGACCGTGCCCTCAAGGCATGGCATGAGCGGGGGATGATCTTTGTCAGGTTCGCCAGCGGCCATGAGGTGAGTTTTCCCACCAAGGGCAACCCGCGGTTGGAAACCGCTGCCGAGGAAGATGTGGGCCGTATCGAAGTCTCTCCATTTGGGCTGCACTGGCCGACGCTCGACGAAGACCTGTCGTTCGTGGGAATCCTGGAGGGACGATACGGTCAACGATGACCGTACGCCCGCGCTCGATTGGGGACACCGCATTCGCTGCCGGATCATCCAGCGAATGCCGCAGGGGGGGCGCACCGAAAAATCGGGGATGCAAAAAAGACGAAGCCGCAGAAGTCCCCATCGAGCAGCCGCCAATGCCAGGCAAGACGCCTTATCCAGGCGATCTGGCGGCCTGGAGGTTTCCTTGGCAGGCGGTGGTGTGCGGTGTACGCTTGTGCGTATGGTCACGCTTGCTGAGATCGAATCTGCTGCTGCGGTACTCTCGCCAGCCGAGAAACACGAGTTGATGCTCTTTCTGGCGTCGTGACTCCGGGCCGAGGGCGCCCCGTTGCCCGAGCCGTGCACGTTCATGTCGGAAGAGATCGCCGGCTGGATCGCTGAAGACGAGTCGGATATGCGCCGGCTTCGGGAGCGGCAGTGAGGCTGTTTCTTGACTCGAGCATGCTGATCGCTGCGGATGTGTCGGCAGAGGGCGCCTCACGGGAAGTGTTTCACAGCGCGGAGGCGGGGCCGGCGTTTGATCACGACGCCCTACGCGGTTGCCGAAGTCACCAAGAATCTGGCAGGCTTCGCTGCCCCGGTGACGGCTGACGTCCTCTTGACCCTAGATCGCGGCGATTTCGGCCGCCTGCTTGGCAGCCGGTTCTATGGTCTCGCCATCATGACGCCGGGCATTTGGCTCACGCAGGAGCGAGAGACAGGCCGTCAGGGTGCCTCCTGAGCGGGCACGTCTTGGCCGGGTGTGCGCTCGGTGCGGCTCCATGCGAGCCGGTGCGGCGTCCTGCGAAGAAAACTCCCCGAGTAGGATCGCGCACTATTGCTTTTTCCAGCGGGAAACCGAGTGATGGCGTTGCAAGGCGACGCAGAATCCGACGCAGCGGGAACTCCGCAGGGCGCCGCCGGAGGCCGCACATACCCGGAGCGTGGCGAAGGGGCTGCCGGAACTGTTTCGTCGGCCTTCGACGCACGACTTTGTCCATGGATCCGCGGTATACTCAAGCCATGGCGTCCACAGTCCATCCACGCATCACCATCGAGCCCGGAAAGTGCGGCGGAAAGCCCTGCATCCGGGGCATGCGCATCCGCGTGTCGGACGTGCTGGAACTCCTCGCCAACGGGGCCCCCGTCGACGAAATCCTCGCCGACTATCCCTGTCTCGAGCGGGAAGACATCCTGGCCGCCATCGCCTACGCCGCGCAGCAGACGAATCATGTCGTCGTTGAGGTCGCATGAGGTTTCTGGTCGATAACCAGTTGCCTCCTTCCTTGGCCCGTTTGGCTCCGCGACCGCGGACATGACGCCGAACACGTCTTCGAGAGTGGGCTCCACCTGCTCGACGACCGGGCTCTCTGGGCGCGGGCGCTCGACAAAGCCCGGATCGTCGTAAGCAAGGACGAGGACTTTCTTTACCTGAGCAGCCAGCCGCATGACGCGGGGCGGTTCCTGTGGGTACGGTTGGGCAACTGCCGAAACGACGACTTGCTCGCTGCGTTTTCTGTGTCCTTCGACAGGATCGTCGGCGCATTCGACTCGGGGCAAACCGTCGTCGAACTGATCTGAGCGCGGGCTGCCGAGCCACCGGAAGGTTGGCCAATGGCGCTTCGACAAGCATCAGTCGCCGATCGGCGGGCCACGTCGTCCATCGTGCTCTTGATGCCCGGCGACTCGTCGGTCTTCGCCCGCATCGCCTCGGTCGAGGGTCGGCCGCACCGTCGGCATGGCCATCCTCGGGGAAAGCTTTGCCCCCTGAGGCCGCAAGATCGTTTCCGAGAACCTCGAGAGTTGGCTCGCGTGGCGAGAAGCCGCCGAGCGGCCCGTGCCGGGATACGTCGAGGACGAGCTCCGCGGCTATCTCGAGTGCGGGCTCCTCTGCTTCGGCTTCGCCCGCGCGGTTTGCATGACGTGCCGCACGGGATTCGTCGTGGCATTCTCCTGCAAGGGCCGCGGCGTCTGCCCGTCCTGCAACGGCAGGCACATGGCACAGACGGCGGCGCATCTCGCCGATCACGTCATCCCTCCGGTGCCCGTGCGGCAGTGGGTGATCTCCGTGCCGAAGCGATTGCGGGTCATGCTGGCCGACCGACCCCAAGCCGTCGCGGTGCTCACGAAGATCTTCCTGACCGAGATCGAACGGCTCCTGCTCGCGGCGTCAGGCGGGCCCTCTGATGCGGAGATGCCGAGTGCCTCCCGCCCGCGGCTCGGTGGCATCTCCTTCCTGCACCGCTTTGGCTCGGCCCTCAACCGCCACGTGCATCTCCGGGACTCGAGTCACCGACGGCGTCTTCGTGCCGCCTGCAGAGCAAGCAGTCAGTGACGCACCGCCGGCGTTCCTGCCGGCACGGCCGATCACCCAGGCTGACCTGGCCGCACTCACCGAGCGGGTTCGCCGCCGCGTGATCCGGTGGTTCCGCATGCAGCGGCTGCTCGACGCCGCGGCCGCCGCTGCCATGCTCGCCAGGGAGAACAGCGGGTTTTCGGTCGACGCGAGCGTCCGGATCACACTCATCGACCGCGACGTGCCAAGCTATTTTCGGAGTCTTGAGCATCTTCTCCGATACTGCGCCCGGCCCCCCTTCGCCCTCGAGCGGCTCTCCGTGATCCGCGGCCCAGAAGGTCGGATCGCCCGCATCCGCTACGTGCTGCCCAGACACAAGGCCGCCAACTGGGTCGGGCCAGGCCGCGGTCGAAAGTCCACGCGGCCGGACGCCAATGGCGTCGTCGAGTTCACGCCGTTTGAGTTTCTCGACCGGCTCGCCGAGCTCGTCCCGCCGCCGCGGAAGCACCGGCATCGCTACCACGGGGTGTTTGCGGCGAACCACAAGCTGCGAAAAGCCGTA
>Ga0315904_10007798_pt1 | contig 14305 bp, 20 predicted proteins | sample LakEriMetagenome_6_FD_203529 | JGI IMG/M metagenome (GOLD analysis project Ga0315904, IMG submission 203529) | Freshwater fungal communities from buoy surface, Lake Erie, Ohio, United States - Buoy 12 MA120 | ecosystem: Environmental > Aquatic > Freshwater > Lake | place: USA: Lake Erie, Ohio... | reverse complement strand
TCTCAAACGGAGGCATGACGCTGTACGCTCCCGGCCCTGAGTTTGCGGGTGTTGGCCGAGAGTGTACGTCAGGCGTTGATACGGATGCAAAAAAGGGGAAGGCGGCTGGGCGATTGTGGAGCGTCTGTGGGATCTTTGTTGGATTTTCGTGGGGAGCGCGTTCGCAGTCCAATCACGAAGGAATCAACCGCTTGCCCCGCACCTTGTCCGGCTCGACAACTTCATACGCCTGCCACAGCCGGGCCAGTCTTGTTAGATGTTGTTAGTCGTGTTGTTAGGCCTAACAAGATCTAACAACCGATGGAGACTCCCCGCCGTGGCGACGTGAACAGGGCCGCCTTTATGGGCTGGCCCCATCGCAAGGCCGATTGCCACCGTCCCAACCTGGCCCACGCGCCCATCCGGTCGCAGCTCATCAGCCAAGATAGCGCCGCAATTCTGCTTCAATCCCCTGGCTAGTAACCCGCGAAAGTCCCGCTAAAAAGCGGGCATTTAGCGGGATGAATAGCGGGTACCACCTCATGCATAATTCCTCCGTCTCACTTGACGGAGGAACCGCCCTTGTCACGGAAACAGTACGACCCGCTTGCAGCGATACCGTCGCCCGGCGCAATCCGCGAACGCTTGGCGGAGACGCTAACGCTCGCCGAACGGTTGCGCATCTTGCTCGACTTGGCGGAGCGATTGAAGCTGCCCGCCACAACCGCCGACCAGCTCGCCGTCCCTGACACCGCGAAGGCGGAGGGGGGCAATCATGGCTAATCAACCGTCACTACCGTCACTGCCACCATGGAGACTCCCCGCCGTGGCGACGTGAACAGGGCCGCCTTTATGGGCTGGCCCCATCGCAAGGCCGATTGCCACCGTCCCAACCTGGCCCACGCGCCCATCCGGTCGCATGAACACAAACGTCCCGGCTGCGATCGGTTCGCCTGCGATCAACGTCGCCGACGAGGCGACGAACGAGCGGCCGCGCCAACGGTTCACCGCCGCTCGCACCGGGCGCGGTACGGTTGCCACCGCAACGGTGCCGACGAATCCAGCAACGCTCTTGAAGAACGATCGACGATTCATATTGGTTCTGCCTCCACACTCAGCGAGCCATCACGCCTGTAGCCAGGCACTTGGCTTGTGCCTTCCGGATGCGTTCTATTGCCTTCCTTGCTTTGGCCTCTTCTTTTATGGCTTTCTTGATAATGCGGGCATTTATTTTTTTAGCTTCGTCAATGAGATCCTCACCGTTTGGCCCAATCCACTCGACCATGTAGCCATCGCGGCGGGCATTGAACTCAAGAGCGATTGCCGACAAATGCGACGGTGACCACGGATGCCGTAACTCGCCAGCGAGATCGCGGATAGCTCGCATGGGTTCATGGATTTTCTTCGCCCGAAATTGAAGATGCTTGCTGACCCCGTAATACAAGGCGGCACGGTCGATTCTTGGGCCCTCCTGCCAAACCCTTGCGTATTGCTCGTCGCACCAATCTTTCGTTTCTTCCGGAGGGCAGAAGAAGGCGTTCCATGCCGCTCGGCCTTCGTCTGCCGTCTCTGACATGACGAGCGATTTGAATCGCTTCATGTACTCGTCAAGGATCTTGCTTACCGGATCAAGGCTGTAGGTACGGTAAAATTGCCGCCAGTATTGCTGCGTTTCGTTGTGTGCAATGGATTCTTCAAGCGTCATGTCTTTCAAAAAATTCCGCCCCATATCCACCCCCGTTGTCAAAACCTCATCCCCAGATAATCCACCCCGCCGCCCTCATCCTGCCGTTCACGCCTGCTCGCATCAAACACCGTCTGCGGCATCCGGTTGAGGATGTTATCAGACGGGTCCGAGCCGGAGATTTCCCACGCCCCGGCGCCGCCGTCCGCATGCTTCACAGCGTAGCGCACGCCATCGACGCCATGGTCATTGATTTTCACCGGCTCCTCGCCCTGGTTGCGGCTCTTTTCCTTGTCCCAGACGTATCCGTCCCATTCCTCGTCAGTACAGCACGGCTTTTTCGAGTCGCTCAGTGCCGGGTCCCGATAGACGAGCGAGTCCCGCAGGAAGAAGATTCGCGGCTTGCCGTCGCCGGCGACCTGGAGCCGTGCGGAGACTGCTTGGATGCCCTCCCGCACGTCCTTGATTGCTGCCGTCGTGCTGCGTCCCAGGTGCCGCTCGAGCGTTGCCCGCCCCTCGGCGTCGTGGTCGCAGATGATCGCATCAACGTCGTCGATCGTCTCCCGCCAGTTGCCATCGTCGCCCCGGCCGTCGGTCGCCATCGCCTCGAGGATGTCCGCCGCATGATCCTCAACGAGCTGTTTCGTTCGGTAAATCTCGCGGTAACGGTAGAGTCGCCCGTCGCCGTCCAGCGCCCACCACTGGGCCACAAACGGATTTGTGTACCCAAAATCGACGGTCATGAATCGCGGCCAAGATCGCGGAATCGTTCGCCGGTCGATGAGATGGATGGCCGCGTCGTAGTTGGCGTAGACGACGCCTTCGGCCTGCACCCATCGACCATGCCGGAGCCGGTCCTTGCGCGGTCCGGTGAGCGCGTCGAGCAGCGACAGGTATCGCTCGCCTCGTGGCGTGAGCTTGCCCGTTGTTTGATCGAAGAGAACCGGGTTGTCCTCGTGCCGGCATTCGATGAGCGTTGTCCGGCCGGCATCGCAGCGGCGTTTGAGCCAGTGTTGTGGGGAATCGGGGTTTGTGTCCGCGATGAGCTGCTGATACGTCATTTTGCCGTTTCGAAGTCGAGTCGTGAGCGACTCCCAGTCGTTTTCGGTAAGCTCAATGGCTTCTTGGACATAGATCATGTCGTATTCGGTCGACATGATCTTCGTCGGCTTGTCCATGCCGCCGACGACGATCGCTGATCCGTTGGGATACTGGTATGCTTGCCGCATCTTCCGTTGACCGCCCGAATCCAAGATCAGATGACCGGCCTCAACGACGTGCGATTCGAAAGTGACAAGGGCCGTTTCGGTGAGAGACTCGCGGGTTTTGCGGATGATGAGGGCCCGCATTCCGGGATAGTTCTGCGCGGCAAGGTGCAGCTTTTCGAGGGCCGCGCGGCTCTTGCCTGTGCCTGCGGGTCCCGAGAGAAGAATTTCCGGATCACGGCACCGCATCAGCTTGAGGGCGGCGCCGTAGGGGCGATAGGGGCGGCACTCGCTGCGATTGAGGTCAGCGGCGGTTGCGGTAGATGACGGCATCACCGATCCTCGTCCATGGCCTTTTCTGCCGCCTCGACGAAGCTGCTGTCGTACTCTCGTTTGTGCGTGAACATCAGGCTTACATCACGTCGTCCCGGGTCGTCATGGTCGAGCAGCTCGAAGCACGCCGCGCAGAACTCGCCGACACTCGCCCCCAGGATCGTCGCCCGATTGATCCACGCAAACCGGCCGCATTCCTTGCAGTGGCCTTCTCGCACGATCAGCCCTCATTGCCTTCAAATCGACTCCCCGCAAAAGACCGATACGACGGTCCCCGCGTCTTCCACTCGCTCCGAATCATCGCCAGCCCGGCCGGTCTGCCGTCTTCGCCGTCAAGGATCGAAACGTGAACCGTGTCCGGTCGCCTGGTTGGCGCTCCTTGCAAGCCGTGGTCAGTCGAGAACCGCTTGCGTCCGATCATGTGAGCCTCGACGCAGCCTTCAGGCCCGTCGATGTCGTAGACCTCGGTAACACTCGTTCGCCTGGCGTTGGTCGATGTGATGCGATGTGTGAGCATCAGACAACTCCTTTTTGCCTGTGACAGCATCCATGACGATTCCGAGAGACAGCACAGCCGCCTGAACGATTGCCAACGCGACGCAGGCGACGAAGGCGAGAAGGATGAGGATCGCCCCAGCAGCGGCAAAAGCCGCAACGATTACGACGCTAGCACAGAAAGCAACGCCTCGCTGATAACACTCGTTCGCCGGGCGGTCTAGCCAACAACGCAATCGTGAATTCCGCTGACAATTTGCTGGCCATTTGGCGTGTCGATCATCTCCCATCTCTGGTCTTCCCAAGCAATCATGCGCCCGCAGCGGGCGCATTGGCTACGTGATCCACGAGGACTAGCATGGCCCCCATCGTTTAGCAGCCTCTCGCATTGTTCGCGTCGTCTTGCAGAGAAATCGTCGCCCGTGCGGTCACCGTTCGTCATAAGTCTCACACCTCCGTCGGATCGAAGCCCACGTAAACCTTGTACGGGATCTCGCCACCATTCGGGCCCGAGTGTTCGTGCTTGTGCTGTTCGCGATACTTAGCCGGGCGCCGGCCCTTGAGTAGGAAAATCAGAAGCGTGTCGGAATACTCACGAATCCGCCCGACCTCCCTGCCGCCTTGGAACACAGGGCGGTCAACGCCATCGAATGCCCGGCGGATCGCTTCGTCCTCAAGCGTGTCCGTTCCTCGCTCCGCAGCCTCGTCCCATGCCTTTGCAAATTCGTCGGATTCCTTTCGCCATCGGTAGACGTTCATCTTTGGAACATCGGACATTTCGCAGGCCCGCCCGATGTTGCCGCCACATCGAATGAGCGCGGCCAAGAAGTCGCCCTTCTGCTCGGCTGGCGAGCGAATTGGCTTCTTCTTGCCGTCCTTTTTAGGGCGTACCATTTTCGTACCAAGCGATAGCCTGCCTCTATAGCTATTTCGTTCGCCATAGCTTATACTTATCGTTAGACCAATGCAACAAAATACCTCGGCAGGGGATGCCGAGTCGTTTGACCTAACCGGATGACGGGTGGTTTTCGGGCGCGGGCCAGCGCGAACGAATCTGCGCAAAGGGTCTCGACATGGGTGTCGGTTTGGCTCTCGCTGGTTCCCTTTCCCATTCCTGCCGTTACTGCCGAACAAAACCACAGGCTCCGCGAAGCCGCGGGCTCTGTTGGTCATGCCGCAAAAAAAGCGAGGCTCGCGCGGCCTTCGCTCCTCCGGGCTGTGTCTCATTTAGGCCGAAAAGGACGCTGCCCCAATCGCCGACCGGTGCTTTGCCAGGGACGCCGGAAAAGATCGCTGTCATGGCCGAGCGAGCCGCTCGTGGGGAGTGGCTATTTCACCCCGGGGATTCGCAGCGGTGAGCTTGGCAAGGATCACGCTGCCCGAAGTAATGCCGCTTGAAGATCGTCCGGCCCCGAACCGGCACGCCCGTTGCTATCTCTTCCTTGCATGAACGATCTCCCCCTCTTACAACTCTGGCTGTCATCTCCAACGCTCACGTTTGCCGAGGCCTCTGCGCAGTCTGCGAAACTCCCCCGCCGCCGGCTGCGCGGGCGCCGTCCCCGCCTCACGTCTCAGGTCGTTCGTCAAGTGAAGCAGGGGCAGGAGGGGAAACGCTAATCGTCCTCACGGAAAAACGTCCTTTCGATGCAGTCCTCTTCGCCGCGATACAAAGTCACCTTAACCGTGCCCGGCCATTTCACCTTTTCGACATCGGGACCAATAAAGGCGACGAACAGCATCAGTCCGTCTGGTGTCGTGTACGTTGCTTCTATGTCGCTCATCTTTCCTCCCTCACCGTGACTCTCCTTCGCCCCTCGTAATGCCCTTCCGCCGCTCCCCGAGCGTGCGCCGTGACCCGTTCACCCTGGTCTGTACTCGCTGGGCGCTCCGAAAGATGTCCTGCCCCGGCACAAGCTCCATGTCCTTCGCCTCAATGACCAGCGTTCCGCCAGCCATCAGGTGAGCGATGTCTTGCAGGTCCAGTGTTACTCTCTCAGGCATCGTTGTCATTCCTTTTGCCGGAAGGGGTATATGCAGTAGCGATACCCCTCCCCCTTTCCGCTCGCTTGCCCAAGACTTCCGAACAAGCCGCCAGCCTCTCACAAAGCTGCCGGTTGAATTCCCGTGCCCGCTCCAGCTCGTCGCACAGAGATTTGATCGCACACTCTGGCCACACAAGCTCATCGCCGGGCGAGAAAGCCGAGTTGTCGTAGTCGTCGTAAGCGCGGCGGATGGCGTCGAGGTCAAGCATTGGGCATCTCCCCTTTACTGATCCACTCACCCCACCCCAAGAAAACGAACGGCACTCCTGCCGCTTGGCACTGGTCGCAAACTGACCGCACCCAATCCGGGTGCATCGGCTCGGAGCCGCCGCGAACGATGACGAAGTCGATACCAACGTGAACTCGCGGATCGTAGTGCCCGTCGCAATCGTATTTCGTCAAATCCACCCCCTCCCGCAATCCATCCAAAAACAGCCCCCGCTTCGCCGCTGGCATCTCTAAGAGTGCTGGCAGCCTGGCGTCAAGTTCGGCTTGGGTTGAGGCGATGAGGGCGGGCCAGAGGTTGGTTCGGTAAATGTCTCGCTCGCCAGCCGGACATTGGCGACGTGGCGAGTGTTCCGGCATCACCTTCGCCAGCCGCTCGGCATCCGATGTCGGCACGATGAACGGCGTTTTGACGGCGTCGATTATCTCGAAGAGGCGGCGGCGAACGTCGTCGAGGACAAGAGGCCTGTAGCCCTGCTTATCGCGATATTCCTCGAATCGACCGCAAAATTCGTCGAACGAATCCCAAAAATCGCCAAGGTAGGATTGAATCATCCGCTCCCCGCTTTGGTTCTGAAGAGGACTAAGCCCCCACTCCGCCGCCATGTCCGCATCCACCAACACCGGCCCGGCGAGCCTCCGCAGCCGCTCCCACTCGGCTTCCGGCGCGACAACACACTTGCCGTCGACAATCGTCCACGGTTTGAAAATCTGCAGCTCGCTCATAAATTGCTCCTTTGCCCAAGAACCATTTCGATCTCTCCCCAGTCTTCAGGCCGCCACACGTAAACCTCTTGCCCCGCCCGCACCAAAGCGTCAATCCACGCCTGTTGCTCCGCGCTGACCTTGCCCCGATCGCTTTTCAGTTCGGCCCAGATAACTCGTTCGCGGACGAGGACCAGGTCGGGGAAGCCGGGATGCGACCGCCGCGAGTCGTGCGTGTGGTACGGACGCCAGCCGTGCAAACGCGCGAAGGCAAGCACCTGGGATTGGAAAGCGGATTCGGGGATGGATTTGGTTTTCATCGCTTCCACGCCTTGAACAGCTTCTCTTGCTCGTCCGTGTCCGCCTGCACCCGATCCGCCTTCCGCAGAACGGATTCGATCATGGGAACTTCGACTTCCGTGACCGGAATATGCACATTGAGCGGCCGAGTTGAGCCGACGCGGTTCGACCGCTTCACGGCTTGGTAATAGCTCTCGTAGCTGTCCTGCAAGCCGCTGAAAATCTGCCGAGTCGCAATCTGGAGATTCAGGCCGAACCCCAGGATCTTGGGCTTGGAAATGAGAATGCGACGTGTGCCGGCTTTGAAATCGGCTATCAGCCGCTCTCGTTCTCCGATGGGCGTTGATCCGTCGATATTCGCTGCGTCCGGAAACATCTTCGCGATGCCATCTTGCTCCTCGTTGTACAGGCACCAAATGATCGTTGACTCCGTCGGCCACGACTCGACCAGCGAACGGATGAAAACCGGCTTGTCGGACGCAATTCCCTTTGTTCCCTTGCCGATTTGGGCCAGCTTCGACCGCTTCGTGATGCCCCCGGCTGACGTCACGAACAATTCACCCGTTGCCGATAGAACAGCGTCGCGTTGCCCCTGCGTCATGTCAACATGATGAATGTGCGTGATGATCGGCGGAATCTTGCCGGCGTTGTCTTTCCATCCGTAGGTTTCCGGGTTGGCAAGGAAGATCGACCAGTGCGACAACGCCCGATAGAACGGGCCGATCGCGTGCGGCTTCAGCACCCACCGCTCTTGCGTCTGGCCGCGATTGACGAAGTAGCGAGCCAGGAACGCGTTGATCGTTGGGAACGCATCAAGGAAAACGGCATGGTTCGCGTACTCGATGCGGTCGTTCGGCGCTGGCGTCCCGGTGAGGCAGAGTTTCCAATCCAAACCGGCCCCGAGATTCAAACAGACTTGCCCCCACTTGCCGTAGTGCGACTTCAGGACGCTCGATTCGTCGAGAACCAAGCACCCAAGGCATCCTTGCTTCAGGTCGTCCGTCAGGGCGTCGTAGTTGGTGATGCCGAGTCGGTTACCCTCGCCCTTGAGCCAGTCGGCGAGTTCGGCCGCCGGAACGTGCTCGATGTCCAGCTCGCCTTCGTAAAACTTCGCGGCTTCAGCGAGCGTCTGCCGTACAACCATGAGCGGGCAGACGATCAAGAGCCGTTTGTGCGTCGGCAGCACTTTGGCCGCGTGCCGCATGAATTCCAGCAGCATCATTGTTTTGCCAAGGCCGCAATCGGCAAAGATGGCGAATTTGCGTTTCTGAATCGCCATGGCCGCGATGTCACGCTGATAGTCAAACAGTCCCGGCCATGGCTTGTATTTTCGCGCCGCGGCCGGCTTCTTCGCTTCGCCGTTGACCAGCGACGCGTACTCATCGGGGAATGACAGCTCTCGCCCGGCACAGCGAAACGACGGCAGCGATTTGACCGCCAGGAACTTCCGGTAATCGTCGATGTTCGATGGGTCCACAACGATCCGCATTAGCCAACCTCCATGAATAGAGCTGGAGCCGTTTCCTGATGCATCGATCGGGCACGTTCAAGGTTCATTCGTGCCGCCTGAAAATACTCGCTCTTGAGTTCCGTGCCGTAGAACTGGCGGCCGAGTTTCAGTGCCTCGAAACCCTCACTGCCGATGCCGGCAAATGGGGAGAAGACGATCTCGCCGGGGTTCGTGTAAAGGCGAATTAGGCGGTTGATGACGCCGAGTTGCAGCGGGCAAATGTGCTTTGTGTCGTCGTCGCCGCGGCCTTCTTTGACGTTAAGCGTGTCCGTTTCCTTGATGTCCGACCAGCACGCTTCCGCCCACTCGATCCAATTGTTCCGCGACACGTCGCCCTTCGACTCAACCGGGACGGCATTGACGCCCGGCACGCGGAACTTGAGTAAGTAATCCGGCAGACAACCGCGGCTCTTGGCCCGATCCGATTCAAGGCCGGCAAATTGAAGCTCCCGGCTTCGTGTGCGAATTGCCTGAGCTTGTGGGTTCTTTCTGACGCACCAATCGTATTCAAACGTCAGGCCGGCACGCTCGCCGATGCGGATGTTGAGCCCGCGGAAGTCGAACACCCCCTCTTCACCGCTGCGTTTCATGCGGGGTATCTGCATAACGTGAACGACGATCACCCGCCCCGGCTTGATGACGCGGGCAAGCTGTCGATAGAAGAAAGACAGATGCAGTTTCGCTTCGCCGCGAAGATCCTCGCTGTTGCCGATGTCCGCCTCTTGCGACGTGTACGCATAGAGCGACGGAAACGGCGGCGAGAACACCGCGAAGTCAAAGCACGCCTCGGGCAGTTCTGCCATGTGCGTGATGCAATCCGTGTTAACGAGTGTGTAGCCGTTAGGTCCGATCATTGATTACCCTTTACGTTTTGAATCGCCTCTCTAACCGTCTCAAACGCCTTCCCGCTATCGATGTCAGCCCACCTTGCGGCCCCACTTCAGCGGCTCACGCCACATCGCTTCGCTGGCGACGACGCGCGTCCCGTTCGGCCCCCAGACACCGAGAGTCTTCGGGTTTCGGCGGCTCATCGTCTCGGCGTAGCAGTTGCCGCCGGAAAGCCCTTGGGACCGTAGAACTACGTGTACTGGCGTATATGCCCCTGTTTTTGCGCTAGCCTTAAGAGAAAACTAAGAGAGTACTAATTAATAGGGCTTTTCAGAGTTCGCCTTGACGTTTGACGAAAATCGACATTTTCCTTATGTGATAAGGACTTACGTAAAGGCATCTGTCTTGACGAAATAATGACGTAAATTGACGTAATTATTTTCGTCAAGGTTGACGCAAATCGATTTTTTGACGTAATTTTGACGTTAATCGTCAGGCTTTCCTGACGATCTTGACAGGCCGCCCACGTGATGTTGGCGGTACTTCTGAGATGATGATCTCGCCCAGTTCCTCGAGTTCGGTGAGAAGCTCGACACGCTCTCGGCGAGACATGTACTGTGTCTTTCGCGTGATCTCGTTCCATGTTAACTTATCCTCCCCAATGATTTCAAGTAGCTTTTTGCTATTTCGTTCCCTGTCGTTCTTTCCCACCTTCCCCCACACCTGGCTAATCATGCGTCTCGTCAGCCAGTTGCTCAACCGAACCGCGTTGTCCGCGTCCTCCAGTGTGATTTGCAGACTGCCGGCCGACGGATCAGCCACCCGCGAACAGGCGAAGATGAGCGCCAGCTTGTACGACTTCTCGGCCGTGCGGCTCCACACCGCCGCTCGAATCGAATCCTCTTTCACCCGCCGTTCAGCGATCTCCCATTGATGCTCCTTCAGCCGCTTCCGGGCCGCCGAATCGAATGGCACGACCACGGCCCGCACATCGGCCAGATTCCCCTCGGGCTTTGGCTGCCAGTTTGCCCACGCCTGAAGCCGCTTGGCGATGTGCGACGGACAGCACGCCAGACGGGCGCCGTCCTGATTGCGGACGTAGCTGCCCGAGAAGATCATGAGCCGCGGCAGAACGCCGTCACCGATGTTCGATGGCGTGATGCTCTCCCAAAACTTGTCCGGTGAGCCGGTGCCGTAGAGCACCAGATGCGGATAGCGGATCACCTTGTTCTTGCTTGTGTCGGCGTAACCGCCGGTCATCCACGTCGAATCGGCAGAGCTGTAGATTTCCTTCAGGTATGTTTCAATCGTTGCCAGATGGCGGCTTTTCGGCCCGCTGGCCCTGATCGACGCCAGCAGATCGCCGATCTCGTCCACCTGGGCCAGCCGCGTCGGATGCTCGTCCAGCAGCGACGCGATGCCGGCGCCTGAGGCGAAATCCCCTGGAGCCAGGAAGCTTTCGCACCCGCTATCGGCCAGCGCCAGCCGATTCAGCTTGCGGGCATGCTCCTTGCCGCTTCCCGCCGGTGCGATGCCGACGAGGTACACGTTGGTTCGTGTGTTTTTCTCGTCTTCGACTTTCCTTCCGGTGATGACAGCCGCTAACGCGATGGCTCCCGCCCAGGCCAGCTCCGGTTGCCATGCCATCGCCGTATCACGGTTCCAATTCACAACGTCTCGAATCAGCCCCTCAACCGACAGTTCAGGCAGATCGCCAGGATCTTCCGAATCGTCGTCAGCCGGCGCCGGTTCGTCGTCTTCGTGCGAATGCCCGTTGAGTTTTGCGGCCAGGGCTTCGACGCCGGGGAGAATGCCGGCCGTAAGACGCTGGCGTTCGCCGTAGCCAAGGAAAGACAACTCAGACGCCGCCGCTGACCAGTCCCCGCCGTGCTTCAGCAGAGCGAACGCAGAGTATTTGTCGTAGCACCGATCTTGCTCGAACGGATACCAGTTGTTCGTGAAGACGTACAGAAGATCGCGGCCGTCTGCCGTGCGACAGACGCCGGTCGTCGCCGAGATGCCGCCGCCAACCTTCCCAGGGCGCCGCCAATAGCTTCGGTTGTCCATCTCCCGAACGAGATGCCCGTTGAGTATTTCGGTCCATGGCGTGTCGGACTTGGCGAACGCCGTCCCCGGCTTGCCTTCTTGCCCGCCATTGCCAGCCGATCCCATGGCTTTCGGCGTCGGTGTTTTTTCCGTGACAACAGCCGGCGGCAGTTCGATGACCGTAGCCGATGCCGCATCGCCCTCGATGTACGTGTCGCCCGCGTTTTTGTTCGGCTCGTTCGGCAGCCAAAACTGCGACAGCCCCGCCGACTTCGGAAACGCCTCCGGCTCTCCGGCCCGGTTGAATCCCCACGCCTTAACCCAGGTCAGCCAATCGCCAATCGGCATGGTCGGGATCGCGTAGAACAGATGCACGCCGCTCCCGCTGCGGCTGCTGAACTTGACCGAGCGAGCGCCGAAAAACTCGTCCATCCGCTCGACAAGCCCGGTGTTGTCAACGCCGCCCTCGTGTGCATCCAGATCGATACACACCCGCTCGACCGTGCTTCCGTTGTGTGCGACGACGCCCAGCCTCTTGATGTTTCTTGCCGTGTACGGCTTGCCTTCTGCTGTCTGCGTCTCGATGGTCAATGTGCCGAGCGTTCCCGCACGCCATGCCTCGATGAGGCGAAGGATGTCGTCGCGGTCGTAAACCCAGGCGAAGTATCCGCGGGCCTCGCCGCCACATTGCAGGCTGACCGCCGTATCTAAACAATGCGGCCAGAGCCAATCAAATAGCTCAACTCTCGTCATCTTGACCCCAGTCCTTAAGCATCCACGCGGCCAGCATGACCACGGATCGCAGCAACTTTACCACCACCATTCGCACATCATCTCGACCGCCTCATAGGAATTCGTTGCCAGAACGACGGGCATTCCCGACTTTCGCTTTCACGCAGCCGCTCCAACTCATCGAGCATCTTCGTCAGGTCGTCGCTCATGACTTCGCCTCCGTCGCCTTGGCGATAGCGTCTTTCATCTGCTTCCGCACCGCCATCAGGTCCTGATCGTCGCCCACGTTGTCGATGCGCCGGATCATTGCTTGGCATGCGGCAAGCAATTCCGGCGCGGCCGCTATCAGCCGGGCGTTAGCGAGATATTCATCTCCCATCCCTTCAACTTTTGCCACACGACCGCACAAGCCACCCGAAACGGCGTACCTGTGATTGGTCTCAACGAAATGGGCATCTCCCAAATCGACGACGCCCCACGGCCCCGGCGTTCCTTTGAACTCGCTCATGACTCCCCCTCGCACCCCACCGCCAGGGGCCGCCCCCGGTTACTGCTGCGTCACCAGTTGTCATGCACCCAATCACCAGCCGCCTGAAAGCCAAGAAGAAGCCGCTTGCCAACACCGGCGGCCAGGCCAGTGAGCCGTGAGAGCTAACGACCCATATTTTTGGCAAAGCCCCTAGCCCGCCCGGCGAGAGCGGGCACTTGATTCACCGCCGAAACCGTGGGGGATGCAAAGGCTGCGTAACTTTCGACACAACGTAATCGCTCACCCGATTGCCGGGGTCATGATGGGCCCAGGCGAAACCCGTTGCTCTATCAGTCCTGCTGCCGCCGCACTTCCTCAGCGAATGCCCGCTGATACACCACGGCAAAAAGCTCGCCCGCGGGAAGCTGGAAGTTGCCGTGCTCGGGATGCGTCAGCTCGCAACCGGCGCCAGCCAGCACCAACGGCCCGACGAGAGCCGGCTCGACGCGAGCATCACGAACGAGCTTGTTGATGCGAGAGGCGACGGCATTCGGGCTGCTCGCCTTGAGCATATCGGCCGGTCCGGCGATCACGTGGCGGCTGCCCTGCGTTTCGCCGGGAGCGAGCTGACGATCGGCGATCGGCGTCGTCTCGATGCCCTTGAGATCACCCAGGGCGACGAGATAGAGATCGCCCTGGCGGATGACGTCGCCGGGGGAGACGGTGCCGACGCACTGGTTCTCGTCGTTGCGGATTTGCTCGGCCGACTTCTTGACGGCGGCAAACATGCTGGTAGCGGTTGCGTTCAATGGAAACTCCTTCACTTCAAGAGGCCGCGACAATGCGGCCAGACAAGCCGCCGCTCAGATACGCTTGAGCAGCGGCACACGTGGAAACGTCACGGGGGACTTCGAGCGAGTAGACGCGGCCCGTCGAGGGGCACGCACAGACGAGGATGCGCTCGCCGTTGGTGGTCATAAGGCTTTCGACTGTGCCCTCGACCGGGTTCTTGCGCGTGTCGAGCGTCCTTGCCTTGGCGGCCTTGAGATACCAAGACCAGCCCCGCTTCTCGATCATGAGGCGTTTGATTTCCTGGTTCTGTTCGGCGTTGATCTTGGCAACGGTGATCGTCTTGGGGCGTTCGATGATCCAGGCGGGAATGCGAACGCCATGGACGGAGTAAAGAGCCGATCCATCGCGCCAGCGGCAGAAGGGGCCGTCGACGCAATGCGGACGGTTCTGATCGTCCACAAGCAGCGTCTGGGGACGATCGCTGATCATGCAGAAGTCCGGATGCACGATGCGCGGACCACTGTGGAGGGAGAGTGTTTCCCAGTGCTGAAAGGCTTCGTACTGCGGCAGATTGAGCTGCGCGACGTGGCGGAAGAACGACAGGAACGAATCGTAAGCTGACCACTGATTCCCGCCCTGCCACATGCTGTAGTGGTTCTCGGCGCACGCCAAGCCGAAGGCTGCGTTGTCACGGAAGATCCGCTTTGCGATTTCGACAGGTGCTTCAGGGAACACGAACCAACGATCGTAGACTTCCGCGTCCCCCGTCGCGGCCCCCGCCGCGGTCCTCGTCGCGGTCCTCGTCGCGTCCCCCGTCGCGGCCCACGTCGCGGTCCTCGTCGCGGTCCTCGTCGCGTCCTCCGTCGCGGTCCACGTCGCGGTCCTCGTCGCGGTCCTCGTCGCGGCCCTCGTCGCGGCCCACGTCGCGGTCCTCGTCGCGTCCCCCGTCGCGGCCCACGT
>Ga0315904_10007792_pt1 | contig 14310 bp, 5 predicted proteins | sample LakEriMetagenome_6_FD_203529 | JGI IMG/M metagenome (GOLD analysis project Ga0315904, IMG submission 203529) | Freshwater fungal communities from buoy surface, Lake Erie, Ohio, United States - Buoy 12 MA120 | ecosystem: Environmental > Aquatic > Freshwater > Lake | place: USA: Lake Erie, Ohio... | reverse complement strand
GGGTTATAATTGACCAAGATGAAGATTTTAAACCTTCATCATATAACACCACAGAATCAACAGAAAGAACTTTTAAAGAAGGATCAATTCTTGATGACACCCAAAGAATTATTAATAGCCAACCTGAGGGGGGTAAAAGATTACAACACGTTGGTAACGCAATTGACCAAGTTAGTAAAATATTCCACGATGGTTATAGAGAATTAACAAAAGGTTCAAGAGTTATACAATATACAGGCGCCATAGGACAAGAAGTTGGAACCGAATATTGTAGAGTTTTTGCCAAAGATATACCTTATCTTCAATATAATGACCTACAAAAAACAGATGGTATTGTTACTGAAGGTAGAAGATTTTCATATTCTGTTTTAGATAAGACATATAATCTTAACATCGCACCTAATAAACAAGAGGGGGGTCAAGATTCAACCAACTTAATTGGAAGTTATAATAATGCTTATGCTAAAAAATATATGTTCTCAATTGAGAATTTAGCTTGGGCAACTTCAAACACACCAGGATTCTCGGTTGCTGATTTACCTGTTTGTGAAAGAGGTCCTAATGGAGGTAGAGTTATGTGGTTTCCACCATATGGATTAAGTTTTAATGAATCATCAACTGCGAATTGGCAACCTAATGACTTTATAGGTAGACCCGAACCAATATACACATATAAGAATACAAATAGAAGTGGTTCATTGAGTTGGAAAATAGTTGTTGATCATCCATCAGTATTGAATGTTATTGTTAATAAAGTGTTGTCTAATGAAACAAATAAAGTTAGGGTTGATAGTATTTTAGATTCATTTTTTGCAGGATGTAGAAAGTATGATTTATATGAACTTGCCAAAAAATATTACACAATATCACCAAACGATTTATTTGACATACAACAAGCTATTTCTTCAAAAGAATTAACAAGAGAACAATTACAATTTACTATTGATACTATTAAAACAACTTCTGAATTATCAAGTGACACTGGAATCGGTGGTTCTCCTGAATCAACACTTAAGACATTTGAAAATGTGGGATTTTATTTTAATAACGACATACCATTAGAGTTTAACCAACCTTTTACTCCATTGTATAATGACTATATCTCAAAAAGAGGGGATTATCAAAAGTTATCTCCAACAACTTCAGGACAAACAAGTTCGTTTTTTGATAGTGTGGTTATATCTAATAAACAAAAACTGGACACTTTAATTGACGCGTTAGAAAAAGAATTTATAAATAGTACTGATTCTGAAGGTAATATAGAAGGTACTGTAACAATTACAATTGATAGTAGTACGTCACCTGCGGCTAAACAAGATTATAATAATATTTTATCGGCCAAAAGAATTAATTCCGCTGCAATATTCATTACGGGTAATACTAAGATGAAAAAATATGTTGATACACAAAAATTAATTGTTAGAGTTGGCGAAGGTCGCGGTGAGAATACTCAAGTAATGAGATTTGACGAAAAAGCTAAAACTTTTGTACCAGGTAGTAGTGTTTCTTGTGGGGATAACGATGGTAATAGTCAAGCGTTAAATAAAGAAATTTATACAACAAGGGCGATGGCTTGTAGGAGAGCGTATATTTCTAAAATACAATCAACGCTAAAAGCGCCAAAGGCGGTACCACCACCAAAAGAAACAACTGAAAATGTTCCTAATGATGTTCCAAGGACGGTAACAACCCCTCAAATAGAACCTAAGTATGTTGATAAAGACAATATAAGTAAGAGAGTTTTACGTGCATTATTATCGGAATGTGATTATTTTGAAACAATTAAAGAGGAAACACCAATGGTGTATGATAACTTAAAAGATAAGTTAAAATTTTTCCAACCTGCGTTTCATTCGATTACACCCGAAGGACTTAATTCAAGACTAACTTTCTTACAACAATGTATGAGACCTGGTGATACAATACCAACAATTAAAAACATTAACGGAAGTACAACAGCAACTTATGGTGATGCAACAAATACGGCATTCGGTGCTCCACCGGTATTAGTATTAAGAGTTGGTGATTTTTATAACACTAAAATAATTCCTGATAATTTATCAATAACATATGATCCATTAGTGTTTGATATGAATCCTGAAGGTATTGGTATACAACCTATGATAGCGAATGTTACTTTGAATTTTAAATTTGTTGGTGGTAGTGGATTAAAAGAATCTGTGGATAGATTACAAAACGCATTAACATTTAATTATTATGCGAATACAGAAATATACGATGAGAGAGCGGACACAACTGATTTAAGTTATAAAGTTATTGATTCTGAATTTTTAAAATTGGCACCAAGTAATGTTGCACCTCCAACACTTAATCAATCAACTCCAAATAACGGACAAAGTAATGATAAACCAATTGGTACTGTAACAAGTAATGTTATAACCGAGTCAGGTCAAACAGGTACCATAAATTATAGTGCCTTTATGGATAGGGTGGTGGCCGAAACCCAATCGTATTTTACAAATGTTGTAAATAAAAATAAAGAAGCCCTTAGTCAATATAATAATGCAATTCGTCAGCAGTGGATGATGGAACGAACTTACACTAACGGTAAGTTTTTAATTACTAAGGATAGTGATACAATATTATTTGGTAAATCTTATAACTTAGAAAAAAGAACTGATGAAATATTTGCTCAACTTGTAAAAGATATTAAGGACGGTGATGAAGGATTTATTGAATTTATATCAAACGATAGTAAACGTTTTTCTAATAAACTTATAAGACAAGTTAAGGAAAACTATTCAAATTTTATTAAGAATAAAAGGAGTTCGTTTCAAAATGCAATTACTACTATAACAAATAGTATGGTTGCAGTACAACAAAGCTATATCGGTTATATTGGAAGAATTAATACAATAACATATGATGCGATCAGCAATACTGGAACTGATGGATATCAACAAAGTAATGGTCAAGTTTTTTCGTATATATTATACCCAACTACCGAGGTTGATCCTAGTTCTGCTCCGGCAACAAATACATTAGTAGAGCTTGAAAATGATGTTCTTAAAATTAAAAATGATATTACGGAATTTAATAATATTATTTGGACACCTTATAAGTTCACATATAAAAATAGTCCATACACAGGTACGTTAGTGTTTGAAACACCTTATAAATTACCAATAGAACAAGTTTTTACTCCATTTAGTTCTAGTAACTTATTTGATAATAATATATTTAGAAGAGTTTATATGATTGTTTCTAATGATGTTACTGATAGTAAAAAATATGAAACCTTTAAAAATGCTTTAATTGGTAATATACTTGGTAATACAGGTTTGATAGGTAAAGGTGCTGATAATATTAGTGATGTGTTTGATGCTTATTGGGATAAAATAGCAAAACCGGCTTTTGTTGAGGAAAATGATATTACTAAATTCTTTATTGAAGATTATATGGAAAAAAATAAATTAACAGAATTTTTAAAATATACACCATTTACTCTTAAAAAGAAAAGAACGTTTGAGTATGAAACTGAAGGTGCTAATACAGATGCACAAAAAGAATTAATAAAAGGTTTAGGTTGGATTGAAAATCAAAACACTAATAATAAAACATGGAATGACGAAAAGCCGGTAAATGTATTTATATCTAAAGCAAAACTTAACTAATGGCGTATCAATATTGGAATAGGTATAGTGATTTTTTAATTAATGGTGAACAAACCGTGGTTCCGTTTGTGCAATTACCTCAAAAAAGTACGGATAAAACTTACATCTATAAAGTCGGTAGAAGTAGATTAGATGTTGTTTCACAAGAATTTTATAATTCACCATATTTTGGATGGTTAATTTTACAAGCAAACCCTGAATTTGGTGGTTTGGAAAATTATATATATGATGGTGCTGTGTTGATAATCCCATATCCTTTACTACCTTCATTACAAGACTATAAAGCATCATTAGATAATTATTTTTATTATTATGGCAGGTAATGTACAGGGAGACAACAGTGGTAACATCTTAGTAGAGTTTGATTATAATAATATTATTGTAGTTGACCCTAATAAAACTATTGATGCCTTTGGAAATATTCGTGAAAGAATAGTCGATCATGAAAATTTAGTAATGTATGCTAATCTTGAGGCTGAAGTTGTGCCAAGAACTAAATTATCGGTAGGTGGTAGTCCTGAAGATAGAATTAGAACTATTTCAGTCGCTAAAATGAATTTCTTGAGACCTACCGAAGAAACATTTTTAACTACAGGATATTATGATGAATTAACGGGAAAGAACACAAAAAATGGGTTAGGTGTAAACCAAATGCAAGAACAAATTGTTGACCCAAAGGATGGCACTAAACCGTATTCAAAAATGACAATAACCGATCCTGGCGGTAAAGCGACAGATAATGGGTTACTGGGAATTACAAGTATTAATATAAGAACAAATACATCATTTGTTCCAACCGTTTCAATGACTCTTGAAGATATTCAAGGGAGGGCATTATTCCAACTTGGTGATAATTCACCTTATTCCGCATTTTTTAACTTACCTTATTGTCCATTTTATTTAACATTAAAAGGTTATTATGGACAGGCGATAAGATATCAATTAAATCTAAAAACTTTTCATGCTAGATTTAACACGTTTAGTGGTAATTATCAAATTGAATTAGAATTTGTTGGTTATAAGTTTAATATTTTGAATGAAATATCTATGGGTAACTTATTGGCGGCACCGCACATGTATAGTACCCGATTTGACGTTTCAAAATCTCCAACTTCACCTGAAGGTGGGACTAATAAGAACATTGAGTCACAGTCAAAAAGTGATTTGATTTCAAGAGAATCATCAATATCAAAAGATAACGTAACAACAGAATTAGTTACTGAAAGAGGATATCAAAAAATTGTTGAAGTTTATAGTGAATATAAAGCAAAAGGTTTGGTTAGTCTTGATTTTCCTGAGTTAACATTAGCTCAGTTAATGAATAAACTTTTAACGTTTGAACAAACAATTCAAAACTCTTATCCAAAGGCCAATGTTGAACCTTTAACGAATATTAGGACATATAAAGAAACTTTAAAAAACTATTTTAATGAAATATATGCTAATAGTAATTCTTGGTTTAATACATATTTAAACCCAAAACCAATAATATTAAAGGGTACGGGACAAGAGGTATATTATTTTAAAGAAGAATTTATTAATAACCCAACAAAAAGAGCTGAGGGTATTAGTTTTTTAAGTGCTTATACTATTGACTTTAATTCGTTATTGGCAACTAATCCAACATTAGGTGTGAAAAGTAAAACGCCAATTAAAAATAGTATTACTTTTGACACTATGCTTAAACAAGTTGTGTTATCAGATATAGATTTAGAAAAAACGACAATATCTCAAACAGGTAAGTCATTACCAACAACTGCAGATATTGACTTAATGAACTCTAAATTAAAAGAAAATTTAAATCCATCTTTTGAGAAAGATTCGTTAGACACTAGATTTGAAAATTTGTTTGGATATTTGATAAATCCGCCATTGTATACATTTGATGATTTTCAGAAATTACTATCTAAAATGGAGACTGAAGCTAATAAAAAATTGGCTGATTTTGAAACTGCGTTGTCTGCTGATTTGGCTAGAAAACTTGAAGATAGTGCGACAGGTCTTGGTTTTGCTCCAACGGTTAGAAACATATGTGCCGTAATTATGGCTTCGGCAGAAGGGTTTATACGACTGCTTGATGAAGTACACACTAAGGCGTGGAATGTAAAATATGATCCTGTTAGGAAAAATGCCATTTTAGACAACCCATCTTCCGCTCAAGGTACTGATACTAAAGATAATGTTAAAATAAGTCAAATTACACAAAGTTTTAATCAAGGATTGGTTAATGGACAGATTCCAGTATATCCTTGGCCACAATTTTTTGTGGAAACTCCCGAAGATAAAAAGGGTAGGTTCCAATTGAAATATATTGCGGATCCATCTGTTGTTGATTTGACAAAGGGTTATTTATACGAAAAATGGCCTGAGGTTGAATTTGTAGAGGAGTATATGAGAGGGTTAACTCAAAAGTTTAATCCACCTGTTGCTCAACCACCGATAGATAGTCAAGCAACAACTAACATCATTAATGTAAATGCTATTGAATATCCTACATCTGGTATTGCTTATGTAAATAAAGAAGAGATTAAATTTTTCTATGAAATATGGGAAAGACAATTCTTAACTTCAAATTATTCGGGATTTATTAGGGCGAATAATAATCAAATAGATCAATTAAGTAAGTTAATTGTAAGTGCTGAAACTAATAACATTGTAACAAGTTTAGGTGTTAGTTCACCATTTTTAACTTTAAAACTTAAAAACTATAATATTACCGCTCAAAATTACCCTTCTTTCTTAGACAACATTTCAAATCAAGGAACAGGAAGAGCGTATCAGGATTATATTAGAGATTTTTTTGTTACACCTTATATTAGAAATATAACAGAAAATTCTTTTAATATTTTAAGTTTAAGTGACTTGGGTAAAGAGCCTCAAGTAAGTACTAATTCTGACGGATTATTACAATTAGTTAAAAATGTCACTAACGATCCTATTATTATTGATACATACCCGTTCACAAATCCGACTTGGGTTTCTGAGAATATGGCGAATAGTGTTAATAGTAATAAAAATTCTGTCTATAATACAAATAGAGTATTAACTGTCTTTGAAGATAGAGACGTTATTTCAAACTTTAATAGTATATATGATTATAGTAAAAACAGACCAGTTACTAATTTTTCTTATTTAAGAGTATCTAACCCAACAAACCAAGTAACATCAACAGGTTTAGATGAATTTTATCGTATAAGAAAAGATCCTACTTTTTTTGTACCAACCGAAGGTTATATTAATTATGTTTCACCTAATAAAAACATTTCTGTTGAAACAACAACTTCCATATTGAATAGTCCTTATTTTATAAACGCAATTCAAAATGGTGTTAATAGTTGGAAGAAAAAGGATCCTTATCCATATACTCAAGCCGCGTATCTTTTTATTAATTCATTACCTTTAGCATCGTTAAAGGAGAAATATAAAACCAATGGAGAATCAACTGATTTGGATTATATTGCTTCTTGTTTCAAAAAGTTTGGTGCGATCCATAAAATGCCTTATGCTTGGGTATTAAAAATGGGGTCAATTTGGTATAGATATAAGACCTATATTAATACTAATACTGATATATTAGAGTCAGCTTGGAAAAACTTTGACTACAAGACAAACTTTGACCCAATCACAAGTTCAGATACTAAAACTTATACTTTTAATTTTGATGGTAAAAATGAAATAACCTTACAAAATTCTTCAAATAATGTAACTAAAATACAAACAGGATTCTATCCAAAAGTTATTAATGATTTTAATCTTTTTTATAATGGGTATGATTTGTATAAAAATTATACTAATTTGGAAATACAAAATAGTGTTAATAATGGATTAAAAGTTTATAACTTTACCGAATCAAACATTAATGCTCAGACTGTTGTATCTCCTTTTATTTACTCAAAAATACAAACATGGTCGGTTGTACTACCAAACGGTATAGAAGACACAACTATAGATGGTAATGAATGTAATCCAAATAATAATACAACAGCAACTAGATATTATGTGGTTCCATCTTTTGGATCACAAATTAATCAAGTAAACAACGAGTGTCTGGTTAATAATGAACCTGTTTGTCCGTTTATTAATAATCCCTCAATCTATAATGGATCGGTTAGATTGTTGTGGTCATCGCCAAATTATGGTTATTTTAACAATGATGAAATTTCAAAACCACAACCTGATTCATATCTTAATAAAATTGAAACAGGAACAAAACAACAATCACCATTTAAGTTATTAATGGATTCTGATTATTCTAAAATAGAGGAAATATTTTCTGTTTTTGATAAAAGTATATTAGATAAGTTTGAAACTGAGTTCTTAAACTTTTGTAAACCAGTTACTAATATTGATTTGGGATTACAAGTTCCAGCACCTATTGGTGTTTCACCTGTTGATCCAAATGGTTTATTTAGAAATTTTCAGTATCTGTTTAGAAACATGATGGAAATTGACGGTAAGAAAAGTTCAATAACTAATGGAGAGTATTTTAAAACAATTGGTGAAACACAACTTATAAATTTTTCAAATACAATAAAAGGGTTTTTGGAATATGATGTTATTTTAAAATATGGTAATCCTGCCGATTATAATAGGCGAGTTATGTCTTCATACATGGCTCAGGGTGGAGGTAATAATGATATTGTTGATCCTATAGTTTTTAACCCGTATATTAAAAATAGTTTACCTTCCTCGTTAAATAATATTACCTTGGAAGTATCTAAGTCAAGGTACCCTAACGCTTGGAGAGCATTGGAAACCGAAGTCGGATTTTCAACAATACCAAACTTAGTATATGATAATAATGGTTCATATATTACCGATTTTTTTATTGATAATGATATTGAGTTTACTGAAAGTAATGTTGTACTATTGGCACCTATTATTAAAATGTATGCAACCCAAAAGTTATTTACACCAACATTATCAAGGGACGAATTTAAAAATAGAATTCAAACTTACTTAGATTTAACGTCTAACTTTCAAAATAACATATTAAATCAGATATTAACAAGACTTAGAAAAGATCTACCAAATCAACAAGAATTGCCAGAAAGAACCATTCAAAGTGTTATTGACGGACAACAAAGTAAAGTGGAAAATTACGAAGTATTCAAGGCTTTAAATGATAAATGGATTGCGGGATCTGATTATACATCTAAAACTCTATTTGAAGATATTATGTTTTTAGATAGAGCATCAAGAAATATTGGTGATACAATTATTGTTGATATATTTGATTTGAAGAACATGTTGAGTGAAAATTCACTTAATATGGAAATGAGTGTATTCACATTTATGAGCGGTATTTTGATTAAAAACAAATTTAATGTTATGCCACTTCCTGCTTATGTTAATTTTTATAATATACAGGATGTTGATGGAACAACAATACCACAACCTGAAGGTAGTTTAGAATTTGCGGATAATATGTGGGGGACATTTTTAAATGTTGATTATAGAAAATCAGGACCAAAAATGATTTGTTTTTATGCTGGACAACCATCAACACATTTAGATTTACCTAAAGGAAATTCAAGATTTAGAGACGATGCGTTTGATTTGAGAAGAGCTTCAGATAATCCTTTAATTGAGAATCTCACAGGTAAAAAAGACTATGCCATTTCAAATAAATGTGTTGGGTTTAATGTAGATGTCGGCACGATAAATCAAAATATATTTTATTCAATTGATGTTGGTATGGATTCAGGTAAGGCAACCTCAGAAACAGTACAAACACAATTAAATATGGTTAATCAAGCCAACGGTAAAAATACCGCAACACAAAATGTTGGTTTGTATAATTTGTATAAACAAAGAAGTTATCAATGTATTGTTAAATGTTTAGGAAATGCTTTACTACAACCAACAATGTATTTTAACCTTAGACATGTTCCTATGTTTAATGGTCCTTATCTTATAACACAAGTTGACCACGTAATAACACCTGGTAATTTTCTAACATCATTTAATGGTATTAGACAAGGGATATACGATTTACCGGCAATTGATAGTTTTTTACAAAGTATAAATCAAAATTTATTAACTAAAATTGAATCTATTGTTAAAAATTCTAAAGATAATATTACTGCTAAAGCAATTACAAATATTGATAGACTCAAATATATTAGTCAAACAGGAGATAGTACTGCTGCTGCACAAAATTCATGTAGTAATAATTTGGCACCTGCTTATATTACGTGGGGAGATGTTCAATCATCTACAACAATGAGTATTACGCCTCAAGAATTTGCAAATGAGCTTGTAAATAAAACAAATAATCTTAATTTACAAGTTCTTATTTATTTGATATGTTATGCTAAAACCTTCCAACAAGGTGGTACTAATTTTTATGGTTATGCTAACAATTATGCTAATGTAACTCTAACAACCGATTACGGCCAATCAGGTACTGGATTTTTTAGTCCTAAAAAATATTCATGTGTTAACATATCAAATTTAACTGGAGGAAAAACCGCACAACCTGTTGCAAATTTTGATACAATTGGTAGGTTTTTTGATTTTATGATATCTAGATTATCTGCAAATGTTGACAGAGTATTTAACCAAACAACAGGATTAGGTATTACAAAGTATTATGCTTGTTATTGGTCTGTTCCAAGTGTTTCTGAAGAATATTATGATTCGCATATTTCTGATTTTAAAACTTTAGAGAAAACATTTAAAGAGGCGATTAAATCTGCGGGTGAAGTAGGTTTAAATGTTGAATCAATCAAAAAGGTGAAAGAGGCGACTGCAAAACAAAATAAAAAAATTGTTGAAACTTCTGCGGGTGTTACAACACCGGCAAATAATTTGAATACGACAACAAACGTTGCGCCATCTTGCCCACCTCCAACAATAACATCATTCTCTCCATTAACAGGTATTAGTGGTACCATTTTAACGATTGTTGGTAAAAATTTAGATGAGGTGACTGGTATTACAATAAATAATGTAACCACAACTACAGGTATTACTATTCTAAATGAATTTAATATTAGTGTTGTAGTTCCTTTTAGTAATAATGGACTAACAGTTGCTCAAAGCAATCCTATAACGATTAGAGGTATTCATGGGAACACGGTAACATCAGGATCATTTACCTATAATCCATCTCAAGTGACTCCAGTACCAAATAACACAAACAACACCAACACTCAGCCACAACAAACAGGTCCTGTTACGTTAATAGAAAAAACACAAATAGGTGTTAATGGATCAACATCAAGTTTGATAGTTGGAGTTAATCCTCAGGCGGCAATAAAAAACACTTGGACATTAGACCAAACTGTAGAAATGGAGGTTTCTGTTTATGATAACAATGTTGTTAATAACTTAAAAACAAGAACATTAAATAGAACTGTAAAATTACCAATTGTGGGATTTGTTTCAAACAATGAGTTTAGTATAACACATGAAAATCTACAGGTTATGCTAGTAAGTTATCCGATTGAACAATTTAAAGCAAGTCCTATTACACCAACACAGACTGCTCAAATTAAATTTACAATAATTGCGGCACCTACAGATAGAGCAAAAAACATACAGGATGTTACACAATCATTTAATTTTGATTTTAGACCAACACAAACAACAATTCCAACATTTGCGGAAGTTCCGGCATCAATTGTTTTAATTGGTGAAAGTTTGACTATACAAGGAAAGGGCACTCAGTTTTTTAACATTAAAAAACCTGGTAACAATGGATATATTACATTCCAATTTAACACCCCATCCTTCCAAGAACAAAATTATGCTGAAATATATTTTTTAGATTCTGATGGTGATAAAGTATCTTCAAGTAGAGTAGTTGATAGTCAAACAGGTTATACTTATGAATACACCTTAACAGGTAAAGGTGCTTTCAAGTTAGTTGTTAAGTATAGACCTTATGGATTTAAATCACCGGCAAATGGTCAGGTATTAAATCAAACAGTTGTTGGACCAATATTCACTTTATAGAATAACCATATATTTATATAGAAAGATTTTTATGAGCTTAAAAACAACATTAGATAATTATCTTGGGAAATCGGTTAGATTTTCAGAAGAAGACAATGGTGATGGAACCAAACAAGTGTGTGATTTAGACACTGGGGATTGTTATACTGTAAGAGAAAGAGATGGTCTTATTGAAAGAGCCGGACACCAAACAACTGCCAATAGAAAAGTTAGAGTTGAAACTTCAAAAGGAATAAAACAATTATTAAACGGATAATATTATGAGTTTAGATAAAAAAATATTGAGTGAAATTAATAGATACAAAAGTATCAATAATTATATTATGGAACAAGATGCTGCATTACCTGATTTAGGAGCATTAAATCCTGAAGAAGGTACAGCCCCACCACCTCCACCATCGGATGTTACCGCAACCCCACCACCTCCACCAGCAACAGGTGGTTCTGAACCAATAGATGTTGAAAACGATCCTGATGTTGAAAAAATTGATGACGAAGGAAATAGTGAAGAAGGTAAAGATGAGACATCAGAATCTGGTTCTGAGGAGTTAGATATTACAGAATTAGTTACCGCTCAAAAAGACATTCAAACTAAGCAAGACGATTATTTTGAAAATTTATTTGGTCAATTAAATAAATTGGAAACAAGACTTAGTGAGATGGATGCGATTATGAATAAGTTAAACGCTCTTGAAAACAAAATTGAAAAGTATAGAGAGAAAACACCTCAAGAAAAGTTAGAACTAAGGAGTTATGATTCTTATCCATTCAATCAAAAACTTTCACAATTTTTTGATGACAAGCAAGAAGAGATGGAAAAAACAGGAAAAAATGATTATGTTTTAACTGCTGATGATGTAACGGATATTAATGTTAATGACATTAAAGGATCTTTCCAAGGAAACGGATTTAAAGATCAATATAAATACAAATAACATTTAACCTAATAACATTAAAGACCACCCAAAAGTGGTCTTTTTTTTTATTTGACAAACCGGAAAACTCACCTATATTTGTAGAACAATTTAATATTAAACATATATGATGAGTTCATTAGAAGCCGTATTGGCACAGTACGAAAAATCACAGCAAACATCGGGCGGGGCCCAAGGAAAAATGTCACAAGACGAAAGAATGAAAAAGTATTTCGCATTAATTTTAGGAGAAAAAGAAAAATCTGGACAACGTAGGATACGTATATTACCTACACAAGACGGATCTTCACCATTTAAAGAAGCATGGTATCATGAAATTCAAGTTGGTGGACAATGGCAAAAATTCTATGATCCAGGTAAGAATGATAACGAGCGTTCTCCTTTAAATGAGGTTTATGAAGAATTAATGTCAACTGGTAAAGAATCTGATAAAGAATTGGCTAAACAATACAAATCTCGTAAATTCTATATTGTTAAGGTGATCGATAGAGACCACGAAGAAGACGGAGTAAAGTTTTGGAGATTTAAACACAACTATAAGAATGATGGTATTTTAGATAAAATCATTCCTATTTGGAGAAACAAGGGAGATATTACTGACCCTGAAAAAGGTCGTGATCTTATTATTGAACTAAGTAAATCTAAAACACCTGCAGGTAAAGAATATACAAGTATCTCAACGATTATGTATGACGATCCTGCACCTGTTCATACAGAAAAAGAACAAGCTAAAACTTGGATTAATGATGAATTAACTTGGTTAGATGTTTATTCTAAAAAACCTGTCGAATATCTTGAAGCAATTGCTAATGGAGAAACTCCAAAATGGGATAGTGATAAAGGTGGATATGTGTATGAAAACAACACAGAATCAACTACATCTATGGGTGGATCTAAAAAAACTGAATCAAACACGAAAATCGTTGACCCTCAAGCAAACGATGATTTTGATTCAGATTTACCTTTCTAATTTACTTGAGTATGGACACTTGTATAGACAAAGTGTCCATTCTTTTATTTTTAACAAAACAATATTATGGCAATAAAGAAAAACGATTTCGGATCGTTGAAGAAAAAATTCTCAACATCAGCAAAATATAAACCACAAAGATTTTTTGACTTAGGTGAAGATTTCTTAGATGCGGTTGGATTACCAGGTCCCGCTATCGGACATTTAAATATGTTCTTGGGTCACTCAGACACAGGAAAAACTACAGCGTTGGTTAAAACTGCCGTTGACGCTCAGAAAAAAGGTATTCTGCCCGTATTCATTATTACAGAGCAAAAGTGGAGCTTCGAACATGCTAAACTTATGGGTTTTGAATGTGAGGAAGTAATTGATAAAGAAACAGGTGAAGTTGATTGGGACGGTTTTTACATATTTAATAATGACTTTAATTATATCGAACAAATTACTGACTATATAAATTCATTATTAGATGCTCAAGAAAAGGGTGAGTTAGATTACAGTTTATTATTTTTATGGGATTCTGTTGGATCAGTTCCTTGTAAGATGACTTATGAAGGCAAGGGTGGTAAACAACATAATGCGTCCACATTAGCGGACAAGATTGGTATGGGTATTAACCAAAGAATTTCAGGTTCTCGTAAATCTGATTCAAAATATGAAAATACCTTGGTTATTATAAACCAACCATGGGTGGAACTCCCTGATAATCCATTTGGTCAACCAAAAATTAAGGCTAAGGGTGGAGAAGCAATTTGGTTAAACTCATCTTTGGTATTTTTATTTGGAAATCAAAAAGGTGCTGGAACAA
>Ga0315904_10007779_pt1 | contig 14327 bp, 8 predicted proteins | sample LakEriMetagenome_6_FD_203529 | JGI IMG/M metagenome (GOLD analysis project Ga0315904, IMG submission 203529) | Freshwater fungal communities from buoy surface, Lake Erie, Ohio, United States - Buoy 12 MA120 | ecosystem: Environmental > Aquatic > Freshwater > Lake | place: USA: Lake Erie, Ohio... | reverse complement strand
GCATACTCATAGCTTGTCATGGCATCACCCCCTCCGCCTTGGATTTTACGATAAGCATCTCCAATCGATAACAGTAAATCTGCGTTTCTATTAATGGCTAGAGCTCTTTTGTAAAGTGCCACCGCTTCATTCGGATCGCCACCTTGCGAATAGGTAATCGCATCTGCAGCAAATTTTAAAGGCATATAATCTTTCTTCTTGGCTTTACTTGCAATTTTTGCAACCAAAGTTTTGCCATCATTGGCTTTACCTTCCATGAACATCAACCTAGCGATTCCGCTTTGATTTGCGACATCGTCCGGAAATTTCTGAAAAGTAGCTTTAGCTTCTTCCTTTTTATCTAAACCAATTTGACATAACCCTAAGTAATAATTTGCTAAGGCATTACCAGCAGAAATCGGTTCAAGTATTGCTTTTGCGCTTGCATAACGTTCATACTTAAAATATTTAAGGGCATCTTCAATCGTTTGCGCTTTTAAATCTTGCAAAGCCAATAAAGCGAACAAGGAACATACAATTTTAAATGAGATTCTTTTCATTATTTATTTTATAAATGTTTAAGGGTTTGGAATGCGAATGTATAAAATAGTTTAAATTCAATCGTTAAAATTAAGCTACTTCACTTTGTTTTAAATAAGGATCATTTAGGTTTTAAAATTTTTTTCATTTTCTTGGGTGGCAATCGCGCTATCCGTTTCAAGTCCTCTCCCGAATACTAAAAACATGCGGCTCCTTCCTCGCCGTGTTTTTTCTGCATCGGCATGCGGGCTTTACACTTCTATCGCTGCCACAATACATCTTCTCACATTGAATAATTTTAACGTCGAAAAAGAATAATTTTAACTTTTTATTGTATCACTTGAGCTTCTCTGAGAAATACTTGAACTTGCAATGGAAACAATTTTGCTTGTTTAAAAATTAATTGGCCATCTCGACATAAAAAATTGCAGAATCCAGTACCTAATCCAATCCAAGATTCTTTAGAAACAAAATAGAAATTACGTGTGCATGGATAATCGCGTAACCCAATATATGCTTGATAAGGCTTAATATAATCTATCGCCGAATCGCTATCTCCCCAAACGCCTGCTACTTGTATCTTGTCTAAAAATGTTTCAGTCGTAGAATCACTTTGATTAGCCACCCAACTCACGCCAATAATTCCAATTGCATCATCATTCTTTGAAACATAATCGATTACTTCTTCGCTACTTTTAGTTGCAAAAATGTTTTCGCCTAGTTTTTTCCCCTTCAATAGACTATCACTCACATATCTCACCGTACTCGAACCCTTATTGTCAAATACAAACTGATAGTTTTTTGGATTGTTTAAGCCTTGCAACTGCTGCTTCAAATCGGCAAGCTTAAAGTATGGATTTTTAAAATCTCTTGAGGTAATAAAAGCTATTGCATCTCTCACCATTGGCTTACTCTGCACTTCCATTTCCTTGCTATAAGCCGCTTTCTTTTCATCTTCTGTAAATTGCCTTGTGATAAAAATTACACGTGTGGTATCGTTAAAGAAATCTTGAATACAATCACTTTCTGGTTTATATTCAACTTTAATTTTTGCATTCGGGAATCTACCCAAAAAAACTTTCAATTGATTTTCCATAACAGGTTTATAGGTTTCATCCACACTAATTTTTATACTTCCTGAAGTTTGATTGTCTTTAATAGGTTCGTCACAAGCTTGTAGGCCAAGCAAGATAAATAGTAAATAACTAAAAATTGTTAAACGCATATTTTATTAGAATTGATGATAGCTTGAAATAATTTCCACAAAAATACATCTCAATATTTACTTAACTCTTAATTAAAAATTTTATTGTTTGTGATAGTTGAAATGTAAGTATGATTCGGTTAATCTAGTGTTTTCAGCGGTTAATAAGATATAAGGATTTTATTTGGTGCACGTATCCATGCCAATCAGTTCCTACACAGAAAACACATATTAACGTATTTTAACTTGTTTAGCTTGTTTTTTTTTCACAGATTTGCTTAAATTAAAATTATATGAAAAAATATTTATTCGTATTATTTACAGCTTGCTGCTTACTTGAAGCGTCAGCTCAAAAATCAAGCCTAGATTGTAAACACCAAAAGAGTAAGTTTATTCAGTCGATGAGAAATAATACCTCCTTCAAATCTTCAAAAACAGGTAAAGCAACCCGAGCTAACGATTATCGATTGATTGGTACAAATAAAAAAGGTTATTACGGAACTTATAATTTGGAAGATTCATCAACCTATTCATACTCAGTTGCTTCTTATGGCAGTACTATGATGGAACCTGAGTTAATCTACAATGCTTTTCAACCTGTTTATTATGAGTATGCCATGCTTACAAAAGACAATGAACAAGTCAAATGGTATGCATATGATACCATATTACCATTGGCTTTAGAGCAAACCGACAAGTACGTAAAAACATACAATGCAACAAACCAACTTACTGAAATGGTTATGCTTTTGTGGAATGGAAGTACGTGGGATAATTCTACGAAGATCATTTATACTTACGATGCTAATGGAAACATTATCAATGAGTTGGAAAAGGGTTGGGATTCTGGAATTAATAATTGGATGGATTTATCACGTACAATTAGAACATTTAATGCGTCTAATAAATTATTAAGTGAGCTGTATGAAAATTTTGATGGTGTTGCCAATACTTGGAATAAATCTCTCGCCCAATATTATCAATACGATGCACAAAATCGTGTTGTGCTAGATAGTAGCCTCTCGAACTATGATTTAACGCTCAATAAGTATTTGAACGGGTATAGAACGAACATTAGCTATTCAGGTAATATTTTTAACGAATTATCTCAAGATTATGATGAAGTTACCAATTCATACAACGATAGTTACAAGTACATTGGTAATTATATTGGTGATAAAATAAATGATGGCGAAGAATATGATTATAACCAAGGCATGAGCGCCTGGGAATTAGTGTCTATCGATACTTTTACTTATGCTGCAAATGGCAAAATTAGTGTCTCAAAATTTTATGATCCAACTCTTAACATATTAAGTGAGTTGCTACAAAATACATATGATGCACAAAATCGGTTGGTAGAAACCCTAGAGGCTTATACTCCAGACTCTTCAAAGTCGGAATATGTATATAACTCAAATGGTAAGCTTGCTCAAGATAAATATTATTCAAAAGATCAATCAGGTAGTTGGATTTTAGAAGACATACAAAATTATTATTATGAGGCTTATAACCCAGCATCGATTCGAGAAGTGAGCTGGTTGAATGAAACAAAGTTGTATCCAAATCCAGCATCTTTGAATAGTTATATTTCTTTTTTCACAAAAGAAGCCACTCCGGTTGAAATTCAAGTGAAAGATATCCTTGGAAATACGATTTATACAACTAACGAAAAAGCAAGTATTGGAGATCATTTGATACACTTAGATTTAAATGGCTATCCAAATGGATTCTATTTTGTATGCCTTTCTGCTAATAACAAGGTAACTCAATCATTGAAATTAATTAAACAATAATTCTAATAAATTAATCATAAAAAAGCTGGCTTAGGTCAGCTTTTTTATTTTGTGATGAGTAGAAGATTATTTTGAATAACTAAGTGAATTCTATTTTACAATCACATTGATCGTGTATCAACTAGCATAAAAATTATTTTACCTTACTTAAATTAAATAACTGATATAGTCATAAACCATGAAGAAATTATGAATCATTTGATTTAGATTTAATCTAACATAGGCATTGATTTAAGATGGACTGTTTATATTTGCTTCCCTAAAAATTGAAACATGCTACAAATTAAATTTGGTACCGATGGATGGCGAGCAATTATAGCACAAGAGTATACAGTCGAAAATCTAGCTCGCGTGGCCTATGCGGTTGCAACTTGGCTAAAACTGAAGCATGAAAATCCTGTCATAGTAATCGGTTACGATTGCCGATTTGGTGGTGAACTATTTACAGAAACTGCTATTAAAGTGCTATGTAACGAAGGTGTAAAAGTAATCACGCATAAAGATTTTGTAAGCACACCCATGGTTTCTTTTGCAACCTTGCAATACAAAGCGCATCAAGGCGTGGTAATTACAGCTAGTCATAATCCACCCAGCTATAATGGTTTTAAACTAAAGGGAGCACATGGTGGCCCTACTCCTCCCGAACAAATTTCAGAAGTAGAAAAATTGATACCAGATTTTGCCATATCAATTCAAGGCACCTTGGCATCTTATGAGAGAAATGGTTTGTTAGTTTATGAAGATTTAGAAACTGCTTACATAGCATACTTAGAGAACAAGTTTGATATTAAAGCAATGAATGCGTCGCCTTTCAAAATGGCTTATGATGCTATGTTTGGTGCAGGTCAAAACGTGATGCGAAAGTTGTTCCCAAATTCCGTGCATTTGCATAGCGAGGTAAATCCCTCATTTCAAGGCATAGCACCTGAACCTTTGCATAAGAATTTAATGCTATTGTCCGACACTATGCGAACAACACCCGAGTTAAAATTTGGTTTAGCAAATGATGGAGACGCTGATAGAATTGCTTTATATGATGAAGATGGTAAGTATGTCGATTCTCATCACATTATCTTGTTACTCATACATTATTTACATAAGTATAAAAACTTGAGTGGGAAAGTAGCTATTGCCGCCTCCACCACTTTACGTGTCAATAAAATGGCAAAGTTGTATAATTTACCTTGTGAAGTAACTGCTATCGGATTTAAATACATCAGCCAAATCATGATGAATGAAGATGTGTTGGTTGGAGGGGAAGAAAGTGGAGGGATAAGTGTAAAAGGTCATATACCTGAACGTGATGGTATCTATGATGGTCTAGTCATTTTAGAATTCATGATGGCAACAGGAAAATCATTGAAGCAACTTTGCCAGGAAATTTATGAGGTGGTTGGAGAATTTTATTATGAAAGATTAGACTTACACCTAGCAGAAGATGAGAAACAACGTGTAATTGCGTTATGTCAAAAAGGAATCAATGCTTTTGGAAATTACACAGTTATAGATGTAAATACGATTGATGGTTATAAATATGAACTTGCTAATGATTGTTGGACGATGATTCGCGCTTCTGGCACAGAACCTTTATTACGCATTTATGCGGAAGGCAACACACGTGATGAGGTGAATGATATTTTGTCAAGCGTGAAGCAATCACTTATTTTATAAATGTAATATGACATTGGACTTTGATTATTTAAAGTGAAGTATTTCATCTTATGTATTGGAATGCTGATAACCACTTATCAGTGAATTCTTACCAATTATCCTATTTTTTTGATTGCATTTAACCCACTAAATTATTTATTGGTCGCAATTCTCTATTTTTACAATCACTAAAAAATATTTCGAGAGTTTAGACAATGAAAAAAATTATATACCTACTACTTTTAGTCGTAGGAAATTCAATAGCAGCAAATGCACAATCTGCCAATATTAACGGTACCGTGTTAGACACAGCAAATGTAAAAAGTATTCCTTTTGCTTCAGTTTCGCTTATTCGCAAAGCAGATTCAATTTTAGTGAAACATATAAGAACTAATCAACAAGGAAAATTCAGTTTTTCTCAAATTCCATTGAACCAATATTTCATTTTAGTGGCTCACAATTCATTTGTAGATTATATTGAGAATGTAAATGTAAGTGTAGATAAATCAAATCTAGATATGGGTAACATTAGTATGCTTCAGCGAAGTAAAATGTTACGTGAAGTGTTGATCAGAAATGCAGCTAATATTAAATTCAAAGGTGACACCCTCGAGTATTTAGCAGATAGTTTCAAAGTGCGTGATGGTGCTATGGTAGAAGATTTACTAAAGGCATTGCCTGGCATTCAAGTGAATAAAAATGGTGAAATAACAGCCATGGGAGAAAAAGTAGAAAAAGTACTGGTAGATGGTGAAGAATTTTTCGGCGATGATCCGACAGTAGCCACACAAAATTTACAATCGAAAATTGTAGAAAAAGTGCAAGTTTTTGATCAAAAAAGTGATCAAGCAAAATTTACAGGGTTTGACGATGGACAAGAGCAAAAAACAATCAATCTCAAATTAAAGAAAGATATGAACCGAGGTGAGTTTGGGAAGCTTGAAGCAAGTGGCGGTTGGGAAGATAGATGGACCAATAAAGCCATGGCGAATTCATTTAAAAACAAACGTCAGTTGAGTGCCTATGGTTTAATGAGTAGTAATGGTATCACTGGCTTAGGTTGGGAAGAAAGAAATCAATTTGGGAGCTCTAACCAAAACATGACCATGGATGATGACAATGGATTTATGTTTACAACCGAAAGTGGTACAATGGAAGATGGCGGCAATGGAAATTGGGGCACGCCTGAAGGGATTACAAAAGCTTGGAACACTGGTGTACATTATGCCAATAAATGGAATGAAGGCGCGGAGCACCTAAATGGGAATTACTCTTTTGGAAGAATTCAACGAAATAAAAGAGAAACAAGCCTAACTGAAAATTTATTTCCAAATCGAAATTATATCACCAAAGACACATCGAGCTCATTCACCAATAGAAATACACATCGCCTAAATATAAATTATGAAACCATGGTGGACAGCTCATTAAGTATCATTTATCGAATGACTGGCAGATTAAGCATTCTCGAATCAGAAACTAATCGACTCACTTTCAACTCAAGCATGGATGATGCTCCTATAAATATAAGCAATAATAAGAATACTTCTGAATCAACTAGTCTAAGAATTAGCAATCAAATTACGACTAATAAAAAATTGAAAAAACTAGGCAGAACAATTTCGTTAATGGCAAAACATGAATTAGTAACTAGCGATTTAGATGGTAAACTTGAGGGTTTAAACCAGTTTTACAATGTGCCTATTACTATCAATAATACCATCGACCAAAAGAAACTAAACAATTCTAAAGAAAATTACATTACGGCAAGTGCTACTTATACTGAACCCTTGAGCAAAAAAATACTTTTAAAAGCTTCTTACGAAATAGCTACCGAAGCCAATAATTCTAGTAAGCTTACACGTGAGAAAGAAAATGTAACGTCCGAAGAATACTTGATACAAATTGATTCATTGAGCTCAGATTTTGATTCTCGTGTGTTTAATCATACAGGTGGTTTGGAGTTCAAATGGAATGAAAAAAAGTATAGTGTTACTTTAGGTTCTCGTGTTCGATACTCAAAATTCGATCAACGAGATATTATTCGAAGCATTGATTATAATTACACCCGAATAAATCTTTTTCCGAATCTTAGACTTAATTATAAGTTCGATCAAAGTAAGCGTTTAACTTTTGCCTATACAGGCTTTACGAGACAGCCAAGTATTCAGCAATTGCAACCTGTTCAAGATAATACTTCGCCATTAAATATCAATGTCGGCAATCCTAATTTACGTCTATCGTTTACACAAAATTTTAATTTAAATTATTTTAATTTTAAACTCATAAGTAATCGAAGCTTGTATTCAAATTTTACATTTAGTAATACCTTCAATAATATGGTTTCTGATAGAATTATCGATGAGTTAGGCAGAACCATTTCACGGACTGTAAATGTACAAGGCGGTTACAATGTAAATTATTGGGGCGGTATCAATAGCAGAGTTAAAAAATCAATTCTGGAAGCAGGGGCTAATCTAAATTTTACTTTTAATCATATGCCTAATATTATTAATGGCATCAAAGGATTCACGGATAATTTGGAAATAGGCATTACCCCTACCCTACGATATCCGAAAGAAGATAAATATATTATGGAACTTTCACTAGCTACCCAATTTAATAGAACCAGCAACACATTACAAATCGCTCGGAATATTCAATATTTTTCTTTTAATCCTAGTTACAATGCAACCGTTTATTTGCCTAAAAATTTTGAAATCAATGTCGATTTGAATTATCAATATACGCCACCTGTGGCACCTTATACAACTAATTTTACCCGATTTATTGCAAACGCGTATGCAAGTAAAAAAATGTTGAAGAACAGCAATTTAGAATTACGAGCTAGTATATTCGATGCGTTTAATCAAAATAAAGGATACGAACGAACAACTACTAATAATACAAATAGTGAAAGAAATTTCTTAACATTAAGTAGGTATTGGTTAGTAGGATTAATTTGGAATTTTACAAATGGTCCTATGGCAAGTGCGCAACCTCAAGGAGGACCTAATGGACAGCGAATGAGAGGCGGATCTCGACCAAGAATGATGCGTCGTCCACATTAAATCACCCTTTTAGAAAATTGATATGAAAAAAAATATTGTATTCATTTTGTTGAGCCTTTGTTGTTCAACAATTTATGCCCAAGATAAAGAAACTAAAGTACCTCCTATCGTATTTAAGGGGAATATTATTTTTGAGCGCAAGAGCAATACGCACAAGCAACTGGAGGAAATGATGAAATCGAATGGGGGGGGATCTTCGTTTCTGGAAATGATGAAGAAAAAATTGCCAAAGTATAAAATTGACATCTTTGAATTGACTTTCACTGATAAGACAAGTTTGTATAGGCCTGCAAAAGATGGCATTACAGAAACTAATATGATGATGGGAAATTTGCCTGCTGAACGAAATATTGTGTTTAATGACTATGAGAGTGCTAAAACTGTTGCTGAAAAAAAGGTATTTGATAAAACATTTTTAATAAAAGATTCACTTAAAAAAATAGATTGGAAAATAACAGAAGACTTTCGAAAGATTGCTGGCTATAATTGTCGACGTGCCGAAACTATCATCATGGATTCTATTTATGTGATAGCTTTTTACAGTGATGCCATGCTAGCGAGTGGAGGTCCTGAAGGTTTTAATGGCTTGCCAGGTATGATTCTGGGTGTTGTGATTCCACGATTAAATGTAACTTATTTTGCGACTAAGGTTGACAATTTTATTGCAGATGAAAAAGTACTTGTTGCACCAACGAAGGGCGAAAAATCTACACATTCAAAAACCACTGAAACTGTTAAAGAAAGCACCAAGCAATGGGGGGCAATGGCAAATCGATTTTTATGGTATATTGATTTGTAGTTTGTAATACCATCTGTATTTATAATTTAGTCAGTAGGGCATTTAGAAATATTAGATGATATTATACCGAAAGAAAATCGATGGGATATATTATTATATTAGGTAGAATCCAAAACTGATTTTATTTTTTCCAAGATTATGTGCTCACTGTTTTTGTCAATTGCATTGCAAATTTTGAAACATCTTTAGCCTGATTTGATAATATAATTATGCCATAGTTGTTTACTTTATCTACAACAATAAAACTAGAGTAGCCGCCAGCCATGCCGTTATGCCATACAATATTTTTATTGCCAAGTAATTTGTCTATCTCGTTCGGTAAAATCCACCCCAAGCCTGTTTCTCCACGCAACTGTTGTTGATGAGTACGAATTAATGATTTAGATATTGCCGTTTTATTATTATTTAAATTGGCTCTTATAAACTTTATCATATCGCTTGCATTCGACAAGAAAGAACCTGCACCTGTTAAAACAGTATCAGTCCAGATAGGTGAAGGATTTCCATCTTCATCATAGCCCACTACTATTTTATCTTTATTGAGGCTATCTTTAGTTACGAATGAATTTTTCATACCTAAAGGTTCGAGCAATTTTTGCCTCACAAGTATTTCATATTTTGTACCTGTCTTTAATTCCAATAAATGTCCCAAAAGTCCCATGCCAAAATTTGAATATTCAAACTTTCCTTCTTCTTGTTTCTCAGCACATCTTTGTATGTATTTATAAATATCTTCTGTGACTAAATCTTTATAGGGGTTCGATTCATCCGTCATCTTTTCTAAAAAAGAACTTGGCAAAGCAGGGAATCCAGAAGTGTGTGTAGCTAAATGCAGCAAATTGGTATTTTGCGCTGAGCTTGGCAATCTTACCTTATCGTTTAAAATGGTTTGAATTTTGTCAACTAGTTTACATTTCCCGTCATCGACTAACAATTGTAAAGTAGAGGTAGTGAATAATTTACTTATTGATGCGAGTTCGAATATTGAATTGCTATCTGGCAAAGCTTTTTCGCCTTTCTTAATTGTTCCAAATTCTTGTATCCATGATTTATCATTCTTGACTACACCAATCACTAGACCGATTGAATTTCTTTCTGAGATGAATCGATTTGCTTGTTTATTAATCGACAATTCCAAGTTTTTATTGTCTTTTACATGGGTAGATTTGTATTTTATGTCAAAAAAAATCCTCCAAATAATGTTATAATTAGCAAAAACAAAATACCGATAAACTTTGCTAACTTTTTCATTACGATATATTGTCAATTAGAGATAAATTGACATGATAGAATCAATAGTTTAGATTTTGTCAGAAAAATAAGAATTGAAGCGAATTATCAGGTACTAGAATAAATTATTTCTCACCTAAAAAAGCATATCGATAATCGGTCGGAGGATTAAATGTTTCTTTAATTGTACGTGCACTTAACCAACGATATAGGTTCAGCATAGAACCTGCTTTGTCATTAGTTCCGCTTGATCTAGCACCGCCAAAAGGCTGCTGACCTACAACAGCTCCAGTGGGTTTATCATTGATATAAAAATTACCGGCTGCATGTGTTAATTTTTTCATGGCCTTTTCTAAGGCATATCTATCTTGACTAAACACAGCACCAGTCAATGCATAATCAGATGTTGAATCAACCAAATCGCATACTTTGTCGAATTCTTTCTCATTATAAGTGAAAATTGTCAAAACAGGTCCAAAAATTTCTTCACACATGGTTGTATATTTTGGGTCAGAGGTTTCAATGACAGTTGGTTCGATAAACCATCCTTTCGATGAGTCACATTTGCCACCCACTAATATTTTACATCGTTTATCCTTTTTAGCATCATCAATATATTTCTTAATGGATTTGAAAGATTTTTCATCTATAACTGCATTTACAAAATTTGAAAAATCTTCTGTTGTGCCCATTTTCATGGTTTTGATTTCAGCTACTAATTTCTTTTTGATTTCGCTCGCTAAATTATCAGGTAAATAAACCCTAGATGCTGCACTACATTTCTGTCCTTGAAATTCAAATGCACCTCTCGCAATGGCAGCTACTACTTCATCAACCTTTGAAGAAGAATGTACAAGGATAAAATCTTTACCACCAGTCTCACCGACGATACGCGGATAGGTTCGGTATTTTGCAATATTTTCTCCTATGGTTTTCCACATGCCTTGAAACACACCCGTACTTCCAGTAAAGTGTACTCCAGCGAAATCGCGATGATTAAAACAAACTTCTCCAACGACTGGACCACTTACATAAGCTAAGTTTATAACACCATCGGGCAAACCAGCTTCTTTCAATATTTTCATGAATAAATTAGCCGAATAGATTTGTGTATTGGCTGGCTTCCATACCACTACATTACCACACATAGCTGCTGAGGTAGGTAAATTACCACCTATGGCTGTAAAGTTGAATGGCGTAACGGCTAACACGAATCCTTCTAAAGCACGATACTCAACCCGATTGTGCATACCAGTACCAGATATAGGTTGCTGCTGATAAATTTCATTTAAAAAATAAACATTGAAACGTAAAAAATCGATCAACTCACAAGTACTATCTATTTCAGCTTGGTAGGGATTCTTACTTTGTCCCAACATGGTAGCTGCTAACATATCAAATCTATACTTAGTAGCTAATAAATCAGCTGCCTTTAAAAAAATAGAAGCGCGTTGAACCCAAGGCGTGTGTTCCCAATCCTTTTTTGCTTTCAATGCAGCGTCTATGGCTCTTTTCACATGTGAGGCATCACCTTGATGAAAATGACCTAAGACATGTTTTGTTTCATGAGGAGGACGAATTTCTATTTTTTTTTCACTTCGCACTTCTTCACTTCCGATATACATAGGTATATCTAGCTTTACTTTTTTAGCAGATGCTAGTGCTTTTTTTAAAGCAAGTTTCTCTGCCGATTTAGGGGCAAATTGTAAAACGGTTTCGTTAATGGGTTGTGGCAAATGAAAATGTCCGTTGCTCATAAATAATAATTTTTTTAGGATGCAAATGTAATTAATAACTCAATTTGATTATTTGAAAATTTGATGATTTGGCAAATTCAATTCCTTTAAGTGTTTGCTCAGAAAAACATCTGTTACTTTTCGAATAAAACTTTAATATTATTTGGCAATGAAATTTTACTATGAAGCTAACAAGCTTAACTTCTCTAATACATAATCTATTTGACATATTCTTTGAAAATTCCATTTAACCACTTCAACATAAGTACCATCACACCAAAAGCTACGACAAGAAGAATACAATTTACTAAAAAGAAATTGCCTTTATCATCATAAGAATCCCACAGACTAGCCAATACCCCACTTAGTTTATTACCAATGGAAGTAGATAAAAACCAGCCGCCCATCATTAATGCGGTAATCCTCGGTGGACTTAACTTAGACACTACTGATAAACCCATAGGACTTAAACAGAGTTCTCCAATTGTTACAACACCATAGCTGGCAATTAGCCACCAAACCGATACCTTTTCAGCACCGTTGCTACCCGCTTTTACTGCTGCATACATAACAAGTGCGCTTAAGCCAGAAATAAGAAGCCCTAATGCAATTTTCGTTGGCGTAGTTGGTTCCGCATTTTTTCTTCTTAAAAATGTAAAAAATGCAACTACCAAAGGAGTTAGTAGAATAACCCATCCAGGATTTATCGATTGACTCAAATTTGTTGCCCATACACTTACTTTACGTCCTTCTTCAGGTAATTTTTCTGGGGGTATATTTTTAAAGTATGAAGGGTAGTTCCATTCTTTGATCACAGTCCCATTTTCCTTCTGTAATCTAAATAAGGCATCATACTTTTCAGTACTATCTTTTGCATAAGTCAAATCTTTAGATTGATAAAGCGAGGTGAAAACTTTAGCGGTTGAGCCAGTTACTTCTCTATTAGTGTATCTATCTGCCCAGGTATTAAGGGCAGTTCCATTTTGCTTAAACACCGCCCAAAACATACTAACTACAGCGAAAATTGCTAACAAAGCCGCTATTGGTCTGCGTTCATGTGCCGCAGCACTTTTAAGTAAGCTTCCATAAAATATAACAACTGGAATACAAGCAAAAATAAACGCATCCGTGCTATCGCTTCCAAAAATATTGGATGGAATAAGCCAGCCTAATACACCAGCTACAATACTTGGCAGTAAAATTAAAATTACAATTTTGCTAAAAGGCATATCTTTTTCGGTGACACCTTTTTTAACATCAAAGGCTTCATAATGTTGAGTGCCAAATAAAAAAATTACAATGCCTATAAACATACCAACGCCTGCTGACATGAAAGCCCATTTCCAACCTAACATAATTTGTAAGGCTGCACCAAAAAAATTACAAATGAAAGCACCAATATTAATGCCCATGTAAAATATATTGTAACCAGCATCTTTCATATGCTTGTGCTCATCTGTTGAATAGACATTGCCAAGTAAGGTTGAAATATTCGGCTTGAAAAATCCGTTTCCAAAAATGACGAGCGTCATGGCTAGATATAACATTGGTTTTGAATGAATACCCATTAAACAATAACCAACACCCATAAGTATTCCACCAAAAACAATTGATTTCTTATAACCGAAGTATCTGTCTGCAAGTAGACCTCCCAAAAAAGGAGTTAAAAATACCAACGCAATAAAAGTACCATATAAATCTGCGGATTCTGCCTCAGTCATAGCAAAACCATCTTTTACATCCTTGAGATATAAAGTGAAAATGCCAATCATTAGATAGTATCCAAATCTCTCCCACATTTCAGAGAAAAATAGAAAAGGTAAAGCTTTTGGGTGCTTAGTTTTTATTGCATTCATTCGACTAAAATAGTTTAGAAAACCTAAATTCACAAATTGATTAGTTTTTCTTCTAAAACGAATAATTATTTATTGAAAAGAATACGATTGTATTGGTATAAATTTGCGAATAATATTTAACCATGCTTGATTTTTTAATACCCTTGTTATCGCTTATCGCTTTGGAAGTTATTTTAGGTATTGATAATATTATTTTCATTTCTATACTAGCCGATAAGTTACCTGCGGAACAACGCAGTAGACTTAGATATTGGGGAATAGGTTTAGCTATGCTCATGCGTTTGATATTACTTGCTTTTATTTCTTGGATTTTAAAACTAGATACAACGCTTTTTACATTCCTTGATATCGATTTTACTGGTAAGGGACTAATACTCATAGCGGGTGGTATTTTTCTTATTTATAAAGCCACGAAAGAAATCTATCTTAAAACAGAAGCGGTCAATGAACAGGGAATTGTAAGTAA
>Ga0315904_10007778_pt1 | contig 14328 bp, 10 predicted proteins | sample LakEriMetagenome_6_FD_203529 | JGI IMG/M metagenome (GOLD analysis project Ga0315904, IMG submission 203529) | Freshwater fungal communities from buoy surface, Lake Erie, Ohio, United States - Buoy 12 MA120 | ecosystem: Environmental > Aquatic > Freshwater > Lake | place: USA: Lake Erie, Ohio... | reverse complement strand
TTCTTTGATTGTTGCTGTATTGCTCGCGAAGGACCTCGCTTAAACGAGCATAATGAGTGGCGGGAAAAATTCGATTAGAGGCCTCCGCGGCAAGTTCATGCAACTGCGGATTGAGATTGTAGAATTCACGTACGTTCGGATTTCCCTTAAGATAATCATAAACAAGCTTGTTGAGTTTACGAAACTCGAGATCAGGAAATTGCCGCACTTGCATGCAGCGAAAGTAATGAATGGATAAAGAAACGGAGTTAAATAAACTATCTCACGAGGTGAAACATGCCGCGCATATCGCGACGCACGGGACGCCCGGTCGGACGCTCTTCCATATAAGTAATCTGCCAAACATACCCTCCGGGAGAACAAGCAAGACCTTGGAAGTTGCCATCCCAGCCGGCAGTATTCTGATTCGAAGAATAGACTTTATCACCCCAAGAACTAAAAATTTCCAACGTCCAATTTCCCTCTGAAGCAGCAATTGGCAGAAACTTATCGTTATTCGAATCGCCATTTGGTGTGAAGGTATTAGGTATAAAAAATTCACGCGCGCCTTCAGACGGTCTAACTTGTTCAACAATCGGATCGCGCTCACCGTCGACTTCCGCATAATCGCTGAACAACGATTCGATTGTCAAATAATCGACAAAATAATAGGCCACTGCCGGATCGTTACCGCGTTGAATTTGTATGCTCTTGTCAGAATCATCGCCAAATAATCCGAACGTTATGTACTTGTATGGCTCTTCCGGATAAAAGGTAAAAATGTATGTTTGCCATTCCGCAGAGTAGACCACCGATTCGATTTTGAGCTGAGGCTGATAAGAGATCGGTTGAGTCCCTGATTGAATGACAGGGTTTACACTGAAGTACAAACCAATTTTATCGACCGCCAACCCGGCTTGAGAAGTAGGCGTATGTTGGCCATTCGCCATACGAAAACCAACAGCATAGGGCTTACCAACCTGCAAGGGCCCATTGAGCTCTGATGAGATATACTCGCGTTGGTTAGTGGAAGGGCGGCCGCAGATGGCAAGACCCATTGCGGCATCTCCATCATACGAGTCAACAATTCCCATGGACGTTTCAGGCAAATCGCACGCGTCAATAGCGTCGTAGTGCAAAAGATCCGGAGTTGATTCGGAGCTACCAGCATTTGACCATCCCAAAGCTCTTTGCCATTGACCTAGCCCATTGGGCATAGAACTGATTGCTTCGAAGCTACCATTGTGCAACTGTGCGTAGGAAGCTAGTTGGCACATACAACAAATTCCGAAAATGAGTAGTCGCATGGCAGAATGTTTCTGTCGCTAATATACATCGATTGAGTTCATTACCCTAATTAGAAGAAATAACGAGCGAAAACTTGCAGGGCATAATTACGAACTTCAATGTCGAAATAATCATTACCATAAAATGATGCTGCAGGCAACGAGGCACTGAAGGTAGCACCCAGTGTAAAGTATCTATCCTGATTTATACCCTCATCAAAGCGTTTTTCGGTACCGAATGCAAAATGGGGAGCGATGATGTTTCTTGGCTTCATCTGATCGACTTCTATGATATTGTACTTTCCATTTTCATTCAGAAAATAAATACTTTCTTCGGAGCTGCTGACGCGCATGAAACGCTGCACAACACCTGTTTCGAAAAAAAAGCGAGCACGACGAGGCCCATTATTGAGTGTTGCCCTGAGCTTTATAACTACATCGTGAGCTTGAAAATTGAGTTTAGATTTCCGCAAGAAAATGTAACTTGAATCGGCCTCTCCAATAAGTGGTGTTGAGGTTACTACAAAGTACCCCATCAATAGCTCACCGGCATCCTCTTTAAAAAATAAGAGGCTGTCTTTATTCAATTCAGCAGGGTCATCCACTGAAGAGTAGCCTATTTTCACTTTATTAAACTGATATCCGGAAATAGCAGCAAGTTCTATTGTTCCTTGGTTGCCGAGAATTGACAGAAATCTGTATCCAATATCACCACCGGCCACTACATTAGGTTGCGGTTTATAAGGGAGGCCAATAAAGTCATTAAGTGGCTGAAACTCTGACGAGTTTTTAAGAATCTCCGGATGGGTAAGGTTTATGCCGATAGCAAAGGAAGCTGACCAAGGATTACTGTGCAACTTTGAGCGTTTGAGATTCTCACTTGGCAGCGAATCTTCCGGAAGCTGAACCTGATCTTGCTCTATGTAGATGGTATCCGAATCGATAATAAGTGTATCGGCCGAAGCGATCCAAGACATCTTTGCTGCAACACATGTTTGGGCAAGACTAATCGCACCCAAGCAAAGAAGAAAACTATTCAAGAATATTCTCGACACGCCCTGAATTTATGAAGGGCAATTTAATTAATCCTTTTTGTCTTGGGCATTGTAGGTTTTGACTTTCAGACCCTTTTTCGAAGCCGGCTCATTTTTGACAGACTCCGCCGTTTGCACTTTAGTCTCAGAAACTGCAGGGCTTGACTTCACAGCCGGTTCAGTCACTTCAATTTGCTGCTTGGAAGAAGCTTCCAATTCCTTAAGGTCACTTTGTATTTGCGTTGATTGTACGTTATCCGATTTACCGACAACAACTTTTTGGTTGTTCTGCTCGCTATCAACCCCCTCTGATTCAGCGATTGAACCTTCTTGAGCGGGAATTTCTCTGGCAGCACCGGCAGCATTAGGCACTTGCTGCAATTGATTGACTTCGCTCGCGGCTGAGTCATTTTCGGTAATACCGACATTCAAAAGGGCTGTTGCGCCCGTGATAAGAATTGCCAGGTACCAAATGTTGAAACGCGTTGCGCTTAGGCGTGTAAAGTTTGACCACCACAATTTTTTACGCATACCGGAATACACGGCCTGAGGAACCTCCGGGCGATAATTAGCCATGGTAGCATTTACTTGTTGGAAAAAACGATCTTCAGACATGTTCTGTGATTTTTACGGTTGCGATATTCTTCAGTTCCCTTTGCAGGTAGTTTTTAGCGCGTGATAATTGTGATTTAGAGGTGTTCACATCGATATTAAGCATGTCGCTTATCTCCTTATGCATAAAACCCTCTATAACATATAAATTAAATATGGTCTTATAACCGATAGGAAGTCTATCGATGCACTGCATCATTTCTTCAGCAGTAAATTCAAGGTCCTCAAATGTTGACGGCTCTTCGTTGCTCTTCATCAAATCATCCACATCCTTCTGGAAAGCATGTTTAAGATTTTTGCGGTAGTTGGTAATTGAAGTGTTGACAGCAATTCGACGCAACCATCCTTCAAAACTTCCCTCGTGGTTATAGCTTGCTATGTTGTTGTAAATCTTGACAAAAACTTCTTGCAGCACGTCCTGCGCCTCCATTCGATTTCCCGCATAACGCAGGCAGATACCAAAAAGCAAAGAAGAAAACTTCTTGTAGAGCCGATCCTGCGCAACCCTGTCGTTGCGGATACAGCCCTCAATTATTTCCTTAGAATCATGCATTCAAAGCTAAAACTACAAAACAAGACCCGGGGTTGCACGAACCTACAAAAATTGCTGTGCCATTTTAGAGTTTATTCGGCACTCCCATATCTCCGCCTTCTGCTGAGCTGATGATTTACAGCATGATAGTCCACAAACCAGATCAGCTTGAGGCTATAGCTGTTATTGGGAGGCAGGCCAAGGGTGTACAGAATATCCTCAGAAAGCGAGGGTTCGATGGTGTTGCCAAAGTCAGTAATACTGTTTTTCCAAACAAGGCTTAACTCACTTCCCGGGGTAAAAATCCAGGTAAACACCATGTCGACGGTAAACGTATTGAAATTCTGATTACTTCCTGTACTGGCTGTAGGCAGCATTTCACCATTCTCGGCAAGTGAATAATACTCATTAAAAACTGTATATCCCCAGTAATGGCGGACTCTCGTGTTAACAACGGCAAAAGCATTGAGAGCATATTTCAGCGTAAGCACGTTGGTGTGTGAAACAACATCTCTCTTGCCAAACAATGGCATCAGATTATTTTCATCCTCAAAATCATATGCAAACCCAATATCGTTGAAATGGCTTTGATAACTATAGACATAGGTTAGAAACAAGTGATCATTAAATCGCAATCGAGGGGCAATCCGAAAATTGTATTTGAACCGCGATTTATCCTTGTAAATTCCATATCCTGAACCTATATCGATTGCGACTTTTTTTCGGTAGTCACTGCTATACCAGGCATAGAGCATTGTATTGGAATAGGTCCGAAAGTAACGTCCCCAAACTCTAGGTTCGAAAAAGTCGTTTCCCCGAATTGGGTTGCCATCGAGGTTAATTCCCCAGGTATTGAACCTTCGCGTTGTGATACCGGCAGAACCTTCAAATGCGAGAGCGGAAAATTTACGAGGGGCGTAGAGATTCTCCCAGGAAAATGTGAGGTCGCTCCACATCCTGTTAAATCGGCCGAAAGGTTTGAAAATACTATAGCCATTCATTAACCATCCGCCAATAGAGTTATTGGCCTGCAGGAAACCCAAATCCGTCGGGTCATAGGTGTCTGACTCGATCCATTGGCCAAGCGAAGAGGTCCAGTTTCCACTGATCTTATTAATCGCAAAGTCTTCTCTAAAGCCGCTTGCAGAGGAATTTATCAGTTCGAATTCGGGACCGGTCTTCATGGTGTATGCCCCGTTACCCGTCAAACTGTAGGAATTCGATTTATCGCGCAATTCAAAGGAGGCTCCGGTAACATTGACGTCATAATCTCCACCGCTTCGCATCACGTTGGTATTGATGAGTGAAACAAACGAATTATTGGCTAACACCTGATCGAAGACTGTCACGTTGTAATTCGTTAAAGAAGAAGTATTCACACTTCTCGCTCTTCCGGTCAGCGTATCCTCTAATATAGCAGAGCTAGGTGCAGTTACAGCGTTAAAAAATCCAATGCCGAGCTTATTCTTATTCCGCCCGGAAATTTTCATCGCATTAATAATTTGGTCTTTAGTCGGATTCTCGCGCACGACCTCATTCATATCCAATTGACCATACGCATCGAAATAGCGAAATGGACGTTCGAATCCAATTCTCCTAGAATAGAATAAATTACCCTTTGAAAACAACTCAGTGCCCTCCGTAAAGAACTGTCGATTTTCGGTGAATTGCAGCTCATAGGCGGTTAAGTTTAGCACCTCCTGATCACTGATTGTTTGGCCGAAATCAGGTATGAGCGTGGCATCCAGCGTAAATGCATCGTTTAATCCTAGCTTCAGATCCAGTCCGAAATTGTAGCTCCATGAAGCATAGTTCCCTCCATCCGGCTGTCCTTCCGTGTTGTAATAAGCCGAAGTATATGGGAATAAAAAGATTCGTCTTGGGGGTTTTATGTGTTTAATACCCTTGAGCTGTCCCATTTGCGTGAGTGTTCCGGCAACCATGGGATTGACAGCGTTCCAGTAACCATGATGTCGGGTTCGCCTGATATCGCGCTCAAAATTGATGTTCCATACCTGCTCTTCTGCATCGGGGAAACGAATTGCTGCGTATGGAATTTTCAATTCGAGCGACCAGCCGTTTTCGATTATTCGCGCTTTGGAATACCAGACAGCATTCCAAGTCGCATCGTCGCCTGTGTTATCGATTCGGGCGTCATATTGTTCTCCATTGGGAGTGCTATAAAACGCAAAGCCATTCATTCCATCGCGGTAACAACTGAAAACTACCCCGGCATAATCTGTATTGCAATTTTTATCACGGCCACATAGCTCTTTCAGAATACTGTCAGGAGAAGAGTCGTAACACATGAAACCGATGAACAAGGCGTCGTCGTGGTATAAAACTCGCACTTCGGTTTTTTGCGTGAGAGGTATTCCCGGTGTTGGAGTATCCATGATAAATTCACCCGCCGGAAGGGCGGATTTCCAACATTCCTCATCCAGGAGGCCATCAATTTTAGGCACCGTTTCTACCCGAGTGGCTTGTGCGATTTTGACCTCATTTTGCGCCCTTGCTGCGCTGCCAAGCATAGCACTCGCAACAATCATAGAGATAATAATTCGGGTCAGGGAGTTCATATAAAATCGCTTGCGAAAGTACGTTTCGCTCGAGAAAACAAACAATTTAAGCCTTCGATGGTTTGAACGAGGATAATGATAAAGAGCTGTATCCTATTTCTTCCCGCTCTAATTTCGCAACCAGAATTATGCGCTATATACCGATCATAACAGCACTGTTTCTTGTGAGTCTAGCAGTTCAAGCGCAAGTTGAGCCGAAATCCAATTCATTTACAGTTAATGGCACTTTACAAGATGCAGCAACAGGTGAATATCTGATAGGCGCCGTTGTGTCGAGTAATGAGCAAGGCAAGGGTTCGACAAGTAATCTATACGGATTTTACTCACTTACCCTGCCTGCGGGAAATCAAACCATTCGATTCAGCTTATTGGGTTATGAGCCGCAGGAAGTCATCGTAGACTTGAACAGTGATACACGTCTGGACCGTTTCCTTAGCCCTCAAAACATCCAAGCCAATGAAGTGACGATAGAAGGTGAAAAAAGTGATAATACGAGGAGCACGGATATCGGAAAAATTAGTCTGGAGATGGATCAGGTTAAAACTCTACCCGTATTGTTCGGCGAGATTGACATTTTGAAAACCATCACCTTGCTGCCAGGAGTAAAAAGCAGTGGCGAAGGAAATGCAGGTTTTTACGTTCGAGGCGGCGGGGTTGATCAGAATTTGATTTTACTGGACAACGCGACCGTCTACAATGCCTCCCATCTTTTTGGATTCTTCTCTGTTTTCAATGCCGATGCCGTTAAAAATCTCGAACTGATCAAGGGTGGAATACCCGCCAATTTCGGGAGCCGACTGGCATCCGTTCTGGATGTTTCACTTAAAGAAGGGAATCAGCGATCCTTCCATGCGCAAGGAGGTATTGGCACTATTTCCTCGCGGCTTACCCTGGAAGGTCCAATTAAAAAAGATACGGCCTCCTTTATTATAAGTGCCCGCAGAACCTACATTGATGTGTTATTAAAACCATTCATCAAACCAACTGCAAACGCTTACGGGTCGGGCTATTACTTCTATGATGTCAACGCGAAACTCAATTGGAAACTCTCACCCAAAGACCAACTATTCCTTAGCGGTTACTTCGGGCGAGATGTATTCAATTTCAATAGTCAAAAAACGAACTTCAACACGCGCATACCTTGGGGCAACTCGACGGGAACATTGCGTTGGAATAGGGTTATCAATCCTAAGCTCTTTATGAACTCGATACTCACCTTTACGAACTATGCATTTTCGTTTGGAGCTAAGCAGGAGGGATTCGAATTCACTCTTTCGAGTGGCATTCAAGATTTGGGAGCCAAAGTTCAATGGAGCTTCTACCCCAACTATCGCCACAGGATTAAATGGGGCATCGACTACACACATCACGACTTTATGCCCAACAGCGTTTATGCTCGAAGCGGTGATACCGAATTCGACACGGGGTCCAAAGTGCATTTGTTATCACATGAAGCCGCCGGTTATGTTCTGGATGAGTTCGATTTGACAGAGAACGTGAGCTTCAATGCCGGTATACGCTACTCCTACTTCGCGCACGTTGGGCCATTTACCCGTTACAATAAAGCAGAAACCGGTCCGCTCGCGTCAGGGGTATCCACTTCAACCATAGAATACGCTGAAGGTGATTTGGTTCAAGATTACGGTGGATTCGAACCTCGGTTGAATTTCCGCTGGGCACTTCATCGCAACGCCAGCATAAAGGCCGGCTACATGCGGAATTATCAATACATACACCTCACGAGTTTATCGCCCACCTCATTACCAACGGACGTTTGGCTTCCTAGTACGGAGGTTTTACGTCCTCAGATTGGCGAACAAATCAGTGCCGGATATTTTCAAAATTTCGATAACAACGCATGGGAGAGCAGTTTAGAGATTTACTATAAAACGATGTCAAATCAAAGTGAATACAAGGAAGGGGCTCAACCAGATCAAACCATCAACGACAATATTGACAATCTGCTGGTTTTCGGTTCAGGAAGAAGTTACGGGGCTGAGTTTTTTTTGAAGAAAGGTGCGGGCAAGCTCAATGGATGGATTGGCTATACTTGGTCAAAGACAGATCGCATATTCGAATCGCTCAACGGAGGGGACCCATTTCCGACGCGATGGGACCGACGCCACGATCTGAGTTTCGTGGTTAACTTTAAAATACATCCTCGTCTGGATTTAGGTTTTGTATTCGTTTATGCAACGGGCAACGCTATTACGCTTCCCATCGAGCGATATTTTTATGAGAACCGCGTTATCGACGTATACGGTGACCGCAATGGTTATCGCATGGCTCCGTATCACCGTGCCGACTTCTCTGCCACGTGGCATATGAAGCATCATGGCCGTGAAAAATCACAAGACCCGCAGGCGCCAGAACGTCCCTCGAAATTCAAAAGCAACTGGAACCTATCGGTGTACAATTTGTACAATCGTATGAACCCATACTTCATTTATTTCGGAACCGACGGTCAAATTCAAAATGGCGTTTTTCAAGTAAAGGCTTATCAGGTCAGCCTTTTCCCCATTTTACCAAGTATCACATGGAACTTCGAATTCTAAGAAGGTTGTAGATTAGCAGCCTTATGAAAAATCTCGCACAGCTCAACAAGTACTTCTGGAAATATCGCGGAAGGCTCTTTGCGGGATTTATCCTCATCATTCTTGGCAATATTTTCAGCGTTTATGCCCCGGTTGTAGTGCGCGACGGTATTGATTTTTTAGCTGACGCACTTCGTATTAAAGACAGCTTAATCAATACCACCGAAATACCTGCTCCCAGTACATTTCGATACCTATCATCGTGGTTTACCGATGAAGTTCCAACAGTTGAAATTCAACCTAACAATTACGCATCGGTAGTAGTCAAAATTGGTATTCTACTCGCTGTTCTATACCTCATCATGTATGTTGTCAAGGGGGTCTTTCTATTCTATCAGCGTCAGGCACTAATCGTCATGTCGCGCCATATTGAATACGATATAAAAAATGAAGTATATCGCAAGTATCAGGAGTTAGACTACAGTTTTTACAGACGCAACCGCACCGGCGATTTGATGAATAGAATTAGTGAAGATGTGAACCGGGTTCGCATGTATGTGGGTCCGGCGGTCATGTATACGCTAAATCTTTTTGTGCTTTTAGTTATGTGCACGGTAGTTATGCTTCGCATTGATTGGGAGTTGACTCTGTACACATTGTCGCCCCTACCCTTTATGATGGTGGCCATTTTTTACGTGAGCAAAACCATCAACAAGAAGACCGATTTAGTTCAGCAGCAACAATCGAAACTTAGCGCCATTGTTCAGGAAAGCATTTCGGGTATTCGCATTCTCAGGGCGTTTGCGCGCGAACAAAGTTTTTCCGACACCTTTGCCTCTGAAAGCGAACATTACAAGAAAAAACAACTGCAATTAGTTCGCATCGACGCGCTCTTCATGCCTGTCATCATCATTCTCGTTGGTCTTAGCACCATACTTACTGTGTATATCGGCGCTCAGAAAGTAATGGCCGGTGAGCTTACGCCGGGGGTCATTGTTCAGTTTGTGTTTTATGTTAACATTCTGACGTGGCCCTTTGCTGTCGTGGGTTGGGTCACGAGTTTAGTTCAGAAGGCAGAAGCAAGTCAGGCGCGCATCAACGAATTTTTGCATACTCAACCGGATATTCAAGACGCTTCGAATGCGCAACCCTTCCAGCCCGGAACTGTGCGTTTGGAAGGAGTTTGCTACACCTATCCTGATAGCGGAATTCAAGCGCTCAAAGACATCAATCTAACGATTTCACCGGGAACGTCACTCGGGATAATTGGCCGCACGGGCAGCGGCAAATCCACGTTAGCGCAATTGATACCGCGAATGATTGACCCTACTTCGGGACGGATAAGCATAAACGGTGACTCTATTAACCACTTGCAATCTGCAGAACTCAGAGAGAATATCGGATATGTTCCTCAGGAAGTATTTCTGTTCAGCGACAGCATTCGAAACAATATAACATTCGGAGCAGAAGCAACAGACTCAGCTGTTGTTAAGGCAGCCACCATGGCCGACGTTCATGATAATATTCTGGGTTTTCCCGAAGGTTATCACACACTTCTTGGCGAGCGTGGCATAAACTTGAGCGGGGGTCAAAAGCAGCGTATTTCCATTGCGCGCGCCATTATCAAAAATCCGCAAATACTACTATTCGACGACTGCCTTAGCGCTGTTGACACTCATACAGAAGACCGCATTATTCGCGAACTGCGTCAGCTTATGAAAGGCAAAACCAGCATCATAATTGCGCATCGTATTTCGACAGTCAAGGATGCTGATCAAATCATTTACCTCGATCAAGGAAAAATTACAGAACGCGGCACACATTCAGAATTGCTAGCACTTAATGGCGCATATGCGTCACTCTACAAAAAACAGCTGTTAGAGGAGGCTCAACATAGCCAAGGCACTAGCGAAACGAACGAATAGGACAATTCATTGTTTCCTTTATAAAAGGAAGTTCCCATGCAAGAGCCCATTGCTATACATTGGTTCCGTCGTGATTTAAGGCTGGAAGACAACCATGCCCTCAGCAAATCACTTGAGAGTGGCAAGAAGGTTTTGTGCATCTTCATTTTCGATAAGCACATTCTCGACAAACTAGAAGACAAGTCCGACAAGAGGCTCACTTTTATTCATACCTGTCTGAATTCGATTCACGGTCAACTAGAAGAATTGGGAAGCGGCCTGAAGACCTATTATGGTGAACCATTGCAAGTATGGCAGCAAATTGTCGAAGAGTTCAATGTTACTAACGTTTTCTGCAACCGTGACTATGAACCTTATGCACAACAGCGAGACAAAGCCATACATGAAATACTAGTAAAGCGAGGTATTTCGATGCATGGTTATAAAGACCATGTAGTTTTCGAAAAAAGTGAAATTGTAAAAGACGACGGAAAGCCCTACACCGTATTCACTCCCTTTAGCAAGAAATGGAAATCAAAACTGAACGACGATACGTTCGCTTCCTTCGAAAGCATACCTAAGCGTGATCAACTCTATGCACATCCCGAAACGGGCGTGTTATCGTTAGAACGCATGGGAATGCAGGCTGCTTCGAATATCGCATTTCCGGAACAGACTGTATCGGAAGATATTATTCGAAATTATCATCAAACAAGAGACTTACCGCATCTGCAAGGGACAACTCGTTTGAGTTTGCACTTACGATTCGGAACCTTGAGTATTCGGCAGCTGGCCCGCGTGGGAATGCAGCTCAATGAAAAATGGTTGAATGAATTGATATGGAGGGACTTTTATCAAGTGATTATATACCACTTTCCCCATACGGTTGAGAAGGCATTCAAACCCGCATACGACAGAATACCCTGGCGCAATTCTCCTGAGGAGTTTCGCGCATGGTGCGAGGGAAAAACGGGATATCCCATAGTAGATGCCGGTATGCGAGAGCTCAACACAACCGGATTCATGCACAATCGCGTACGTATGATTGTAGCCAGTTTCCTCACGAAGCATCTTCTCATCGACTGGAGATTAGGCGAGCGTTATTTCGCAACACAGCTGCTGGATTTTGATCTAGGCAGCAATGTGGGTGGGTGGCAATGGGCAGCCAGTTGTGGCTGCGATGCGGCACCCTATTTCCGTGTTTTCAATCCGGCACTTCAAACTGAAAAGTTCGATAAAGACTTGCTCTACATTCGCAAATGGGTTCCGGAGTTTGGTTCTGATTCCTATCCAAAACCGATAGTAGAACATAGCTACGCACGCGAGCGGGTATTAAGGGTTTTCAAAGAAGCCCTTCAATCGGAATAACCAGTAGATTTGATGTATGGAAAAGCTTTTTCAAGGGCTTCATGTACTAGATCTTTCCACGGTGCTTGCAGGCCCAAGCGTTGCAACATTTTTTGCTGAGCTCGGAGCTGAAGTAATCAAGGTCGAAAACCCACTCACCCGCGGAGACGTTACGCGATCATGGAAACTCAAAACAGAAGATGAAGAATCATCTGTAAGTGCTTATTTCTCCTCGGTTAATTTCGGAAAAACCTATGAGTGGATCGACTACACGCTACCCCAAAATCGAAAAAGACTAGAGGAACTTCTCGGCTGGAGCGACATTGTCGTAGTCAACTTCAAGGAAGGTGACGACACTAAGTTTAGCCTCACCGCGGAAGATGTCCATCACATTCAGCCCAAAGCCATTTATGCCTCCCTTAGGGGGTTTCAATCCAATAGCGATAGAATAGCCTATGACGTAGTTCTACAAGCCGAGTGTGGTTTCATGTTCATGAACGGTGACTCTTCAAGTGGCCCTTTGAAAATGCCGGTTGCACTCATCGATGTAATTGCCGCACACCAATTGAAAGAAGGCATTCTTTGCGCCCTTCTGCTGCGAGAAAAAAATAAGAAAGGACTAACCGTTCGGGTTACATTGGAAGAAGCTGCTCTATCAGCCCTGGTCAATCAGGCCGGCAATTTTCTCATGGCCGGACATATCGCTCAAGCATCTGGTTCCATGCATCCGAATATTGCACCCTATGGTGAAACCTTTCTTTGTTCTGATGGCAAATCACTTGTATTGGCTGTAGGCAGCGACAAACAGTTTAAACAACTTTGCGAATTGATGGGCATTGAATCTGTTTACCAAGAAGAAAAATATGCAGACAATCAATCGCGAGTAATACATCGCAAAGACCTTGCTCTCATTCTTCAGCGAATCTTCGCAACGCAGACAAGAGATTACTGGATGCATGCATTGATTGCTCGGGGAATCCCATCAGGCGCTATCAAATCGATGAATGAAGTAATGGAAAGCAAAGCGGCACAAGCCATGCTGAGAGAAGAAACTATAGATGGGAAGCCCACAAAGCGCCTGAGCACTGTGGCATTTAAGCTGGAACCTTAATATTGTATGACATACCCTGAGGGACTTTGAGATAATTTTCCCGAAGCCACGGATTATACCATTTCAAGAGTTTGTAGGATATACCCTGATCCTTGGCAAACGCAGCCAAATCGTTTATGGAAGAGTTGATTTGAACGGTGGAATAATTCAAGGGTTCATAGAGTTCCGCCGGTCGAATCACAAAACCGTATTGATCAGCATGATTGAAGATTTCCTTCATAGCCAGAATACGGTAAACATAACGTGCTGTTTCTTCATTCAACAATAAATCCCAGTATGCATTTTGATATTGTTGTCCCGCACGTCTTTGCAGTCCTCCCATTCCCATGTTGTATGAAGCAGCGGCCATCGACCATGAGCCATGTATATCGAAGGCATCCTTCAGATAATGACAGGCGGCGTATGTGCTTTTTTCTACATCATATCTCTCATCTACCTGCTCATCTATTTGCAGTCCATAGCCCTTCCCTGTTTCTTCCAACATCTGCCAAAATCCCTTTGCACCCGCAGGAGAGGAAGCATTGGAGAGCGCACTCTCTATAACGGCTAGATATTTAAAGTCATCGGGTATTTCGTTTGCCTTGAGAATAGGTTCAATTACCGGAAACCATCGGTATGCTCGTTTGATGGCCAATAGCGTATTGCTATGCCAATAGGTATTCACTAACAATTCACGATCGAAACTCTCACGCACATCAGGGCGTTCGATAGGGACGGTTTCGCCTGCGAAATCCAGTTTTTCAGGTAAAGGCATCGCGAAAATGCGATACTCGCCATTAATTAATTGACGGTAGGCGTCATTTTCCGCTTTCGTTGGTTTTGATCGGTTAACGAATGCAACCAAGGCAAGAGTTGTCAAAGAGATCAGCAACCCCAAAATCGCAGCTACACTGTAGAATCTGGCGTTCATTTAAACTCAGAAAAATGGAGATTCGAACTCATGGAACAATATAGCCTGTGCATCACGAGAAGACAGCAGCGGGTTCTCACAATTCCAGCGAATATCAAGCGCGGGGTCATTCCAACGAATACTTCCCTCCAGTTCTTTGCTATAGTAGTTTGTGCATTTATAATTGAAAATGGAGTCGTCTTCGAGCACGAGAAATCCATGAGCAAATCCTTCCGGGATAAACATTTGTGTGCCATTTTCAGCGGAGAGTATGCGGCTGTAATAGCGGCCATATGTAGGCTCAGTTCGCCGTAGGTCAACCGCAACATCCAATACACTTCCTTTTGAAACGCGAACCAATTTAGCTTGTCCTTTTGGAGGCAATTGAAAGTGCAATCCGCGTAGCACATTTTTTTTCGAAACGCTTTCATTGTCCTGCACAAACGTCATATTAAGCCCTGTATCTACTCTGAAGCGTGCCTCATTGAAGCTTTCTTGAAACCGACCTCTTTCATCCGAAA
>Ga0315904_10007773_pt1 | contig 14332 bp, 22 predicted proteins | sample LakEriMetagenome_6_FD_203529 | JGI IMG/M metagenome (GOLD analysis project Ga0315904, IMG submission 203529) | Freshwater fungal communities from buoy surface, Lake Erie, Ohio, United States - Buoy 12 MA120 | ecosystem: Environmental > Aquatic > Freshwater > Lake | place: USA: Lake Erie, Ohio... | reverse complement strand
AGAGTGCCCAATAAGCTGATAAACTCAAGGTTACCATTGCCGAAAAAATCGTTAAACTCGTCAGCCATGATAAACATTTCTCTAGCATCTCCATCGCCTGTTTCCTTTCCAAATAGATTCTGTTCGAGAATATCATCAACATTCGCTGCATCGCCTGGACCAGATTCGCCAGCCAGATCAAGCATAAACTTTTCTTTCGTACTCTTTTCAGCTGCTATTGTATTGTACCCTGATTTGAGTAGGAGGGATCGCATTAGTTTAATCGATGTTGATTTTCTGGTGCCGGGTGAACCAATCAACATGCAATATGTATTCGGATAGATTGTTTTAAAGCCGTGTTGAAAATAATATTGTCGCCCAAGTAGGGCACCTAATCCTGCAATAGCACACCAACGCTGGAACACTGCCGGAGGTTCAGAGTCTGATGTGTATTGTAGATAGGATGAAAAGAAATCCTCCGGCATGTGTGCTCCAGAATTGGAGAAGCAAGTTAAGCGGTACGTTGAAGTACCTTATTGGTTGTGCCTGCATTCAGGTGGTCAATCCAAGCCTGCTGACCATTAGCAATGATGAACTGTTGAATGATATCCTTGTCTTCAGGAGAATAGTAGTCAGTGTTTTGTTTCGTGTTGATTCGAGTATAGGTATGGTCTTGAGTGATTCGCTCATGGGTTAGCATATCACCTAGATCTTTCAATTCCTTGGGCGCGCTGTCCCAACAATTGAGGCCACGATCTACTAGGGCTTTGAACAGAGAGATAGATTCCTCTGTCACCTCAATACGGATGAGATGGAGAGAGTTGTTGTCGTTACGAGTAGCAGTTACTTTGATGGTCATGTCAATCTTCTTCTACAAAAATGATATTGTTCCTACCTTCACAATAATGTAGCTGGTCTACAATTGGAGGGCGACCTACAACAATGATTGTCCTATCTCGCTGTCCCCGGAAAACATCTGGAGTTTCTGGGGAGGCGTAGATTGGTGCAGTGTTCACTGATCTGACGTTACACTTGCGCCAAAGTTCTGCGCGTTTGATTGTTTCAGCATAGATGATTAGTGGGTTCATACTAATCCTTTTAACCTCCGCAATCAATGATTGGAATATTGTAAATAGTTAAGCTAACAATTTTTTGTTTAGCTTGAGTGTATCTCATATGAGACTCTGCTTCTTCCTTCAATTTAAGCCAAGTTGTATGAGGCACACCAATGCAGAGTGGAAGAAATCCTAAATAAGTTTTGTGTATAGAGATGTAAGACTCTAGCATAGCAAATGTGTCAAGATCGACAACATTCATTCTGTTTCACTCCAGTATTTAGCTCTAACAAATTCCCCAGTAGCCTTGTCTTTCTTTCCAAGTTTCAATGCTGCTGGAACTGTGAAGGTTCGATCAACCCCAGATACATCGCGGACTGTACATTGAATCTCCATACATTCTCGCACTCGATCTGCGTGAGCTTCAAAGCCTTCCTTGTATGAGAATAGAATGGAGTCATGTATCTGCGCATGCAATCTAAAAGTATGTACATTTGGTAGCGCGACTTCATAGAATACCCTCATGAATGCTTCATTAAGCGTTCTTGCATTAAGGCTTTGAGGGCAATGAGCAACGTACGCGTTGAGATCAGACTTCGATGAGTTTGGTCGGCCAAAGCAATATCTCGTCCAATCTCCAGTGGCGATGTATTGACTAGCTTTGTAATGTCCGAGATTGTATTCTGTATGATGGAAAGCTCTCGATACAAGTCTGCGGTTGATACTAATCTCTGAGGCGACCCAGGCATAGTAAGTTCCTTCAGTGAATGGAGTCTTAGGACCCCGGAGTTTAGGATAGGTAGCGTGGAATGTGGCGAGAAGATGTTCAGCGATTTTCAGAGGATCTTTATACGGAAGCTTTAAGAGAGCAGCAGCTTCCCAGATTTTAGCCAGGCCCATTGTGGTAATCAGGACTGCCGGACCCATGTTATAGTTAGCTCCGTGGTTGACTCTCTTCGCCAAGTCGCGTAATGGTTTATCTTTAGTTTTTCCAGCGGAGTCATCATAGATAGATTCATAAGGCCGACCAAAAAAAGCGGACGCATTAACTGAATGAAAATCCCGGCTTCCGGATACAGCGCTAATGAGCTTAGCATCTCCCGCAATGTGCGCGGTGTCTCTGGATTCAGCTTGCTCCAGATCGCACTCTCCAAGGAAGAATCCATCGTCGGCACAAATGGTTTGTTTAACTTCTGGCCCGCGTGGAATGTTTTGAATCTGAAGCCCGGTCCAGAAATGGTGCTCTCTACTCGCCAATCTTCCTGTGTCTGTTCCATGAGGATTAAGCGCATAGAGTACGCGTCCAAAGAATTCTTTTGCTCCACCTTCACCTGCATGGATTCCTGATTTAACTGCATCGTCATCTGTCCTAAGATAGGTTGAAGCTAGTTTCCTGAGGCCGCGTATGTCTAGGATCTGATTAAAGATTCGAGCATTGAGCGGATGGCGATAAGCTGCTTTTTGAAGCTCGGCTTCTCCGGAGGAAGTAATGTCACGACACCCGAGAATAGCAAGGAGTTGAGTGACCTGCTTGGGAGAGTTTGCATTAAATCCAGGGGAACCAAGGCAGGATCGTAAAGATACCGTGGCGGCTTCGATCTGTGAATCAATCTCTTGCCGCGCCTGTTTAAGTTTCTGTCCATCTCTTTTCAGTCCTGTCATTTCTGCCAGCAGGCAAGGAAAAACGAGCGGGAATTCCAGCATGTAATTTCTCCTGGCCCAGTCTGGCATTTCATCCATTTGCCGAAGCCAGACATTAGCTGTTGCCCACGTATCCAAAGCGCAATATCTGTAATACTCGCTGAGGTCTGTGGTTTCGGCCAGGTCTTTCCAATATACCACCTTGCGTAGAAAGAAGGCATTAAGGAAAGCAAGATCCTTTGGTAGCTCGGAATAGTAACAGTGAAATAAGTGTGCTGTGTCCCAGAGCCAATTGGTGGGCGCAGCGTTGTAGCGAAGAAGATATGAATTATCGTACTTGCCATTTTGAAATATCTTAGGAGGTGACAGTGCGTGGAGTTTTCGGGCTGCTGCTAGAGCCCACTCGGAATCCATGGGCAGAACAACTGAAACAGTCCTAGGCCGATCAGTGCCAGAGATATAGATAGCAGTATAGCCAATGCACCGAATCGATAGAGGGTCACGGAAAGTCTCGATATCAATTGCGATAGCATCTGAGCAGATGAACTCATCATAAATCTCCTGGAAATTCGTGGCCGTAAGCAAGGCCCACTTGAAATCAGAAGGCTCTGCCCACTTAGATGGTGTGATTACCTTGGAAATGAATCGCTCTGCAATGAACTTACCATAGGTAACTGTGAAGAGCTGCTTCAGGGGAGAGATGAAAACGATTTCGATTCCGCGGTATTCAAACAGAGAGCCCTGATAATCTGCCAGAGAAGGATTGATCTTTACATTCCCCTCGCGCGCGAGAAGTGCCGTAAGAATATCAGTATTAGTAGACACCACACGAGTAATGTTCTTACTCGGTTGTTTGCAATAGTGTTCAAGTTCATAAAGAAGCTTGATAGGATGAGTGTTTACAAAGGTTGTGACACCACCGAAGAGTCCACGAAGTTGTGGTACATAAGTTGTATCTTCGGCCGTGCCAAGAAAAAGTGCGTTACCTGCCATGGTTATGAGCTTGATTGGACAGCTTGTCTACTAGAATCACAGCGGCTTCTATGTCTTTCTTATGGGCCGCAGCGTGCTCTCGAAACCTCATCTCATCGTGGATAGCTTTCAGATCCTGCGCATAGGATTGCTGGAGAGCTGGCCACCGAATAAATCTTTCAGTGTCTGCCAGTCTATTGGTGACAATTGTTTCCAAAGATAGCAGGCGGGAATTGGAAATACTTTTCAGTCGCTCTCTGAGTTTAGCTTGAGGCCATGAAATAGAGTCTGACATGGGAACCTTCTGAGGGTGAGGGAATGAGCTAACAAATACGCCCCAGAGGATTAGTCTGAGGCGCAGGGAGTTAGATCACTAGATCAGAACACGACGTTCTGGTAAAGATCAACTGGATGATCGAGTACATTCAATGCTTCGAGCTTTGCTTTGGTGATACAAAGATCTTCCACATTCTTACGAGCTACTTCAATGCGTCGATCAAGAGTTTCACCGATGGTTACAGGCTTAGCTCGGAGTGGAACTTGTCCAACATCGGGGCCGCATCCATCGTAATGAGCAGAGGAATTCGAGCATCCCATATCACACCACCATCAGCGTATCAATCTGAGCATAGACAACCGGCGTGCCGTCGTCTTGCTTCTTGTTCTTATCCTTCCGATGCTTGATCGAGATGACAACTTCAGCATTCTGAGAATCAGCGATCAGTTCACGATTGCTCTTTGCACCGTAATGTTCAGCCAGAGACTTCATCAGAGCCTTGAAAGAACCTTGTGCGTATTCATTGGTCAGATCAAAGAGTTGACGGAATTCAACGCCAGCTTCCAGAGGAGCATCCGTAGAACCTGCGGGCAGTTCCACAGTTTCGATGGCCTTACCTTCCAAAGCAATGAATCGCTTCAGACCGCTGGATTCCTTACCCTTCTCATTGAACACATTCGGAATGGTGTATGCCAGATTCCAGCTCATAAGAATCTTATGGGCGCCGACAGGATAAACACGATATTCAGGAATGTCTGCCAGATCATCCAGCGTACCGTCCAGAAGAGCGTCCATTTGGTCGAGCATGTTGGTTTGTTCCATGATGGAGATTACCTTTGATTGATGAAAGAAAGAAAGTTAAAAAGAAGTACGTGCAAGTTGGAAAGGGAGTTGTTTGTCAATGATAAGAGTTAGCTGCGCATAAAGAACCTCCAAGGTAGAGTCGTTGTAAATGAGAAAAGTTTGCTCGGGCTGGTTGAAGTTGATTCCACTTTCAGATCGATGACTTGGAATTCCTACCTTACCATCGTGATGTGGACGGAGGATGTGGAAAACTACTCCACCATTATTACAAATCCAATCCGCCTCATCCTGGAAACGAACATCAGAAATGATTACTGTGTCACCTTCTTCATAGTGTCCTTCTCCTGCTGGCGGGGCAGATTTACCTGTGAGCCTAGAATCCATGAGCTGAATCCAATGACTGCTGAATTCACCATCATATAGTTCATTGACCAGATCACGGAACATCTCAGTGCCAACGAACTGTGCAATCTTCCTAGGCGTAGTTCCCCAGAATGTCTCTTGTTCCTTCAGAGCGGAATCATTGAAATGATCAAGCGGCAATCCAAAAGCAGCAGCACATGCAGCCTTTAGGGGTTTAGCAAAAGATTCTCCGTAACAATTCAGGTGGTTCTGTGTAATCCAGGCGGCCGCCGTATCTTTACCTACACCAGCGTGGCCATGAATTCCGATAAGTTTCAGAGAACGAATGTCGATGATATCATTTCCCATAATTCCTTGGGCAGGGGTGATACTCATTTGCTCATACCTTTCTCTTTCATGCGTTGTTGAAGAGTCGAGAGACCAGTTACAGCATTCTGTGCTGGAGTTTGTGCACTAGAAATAACAGGCTGTGCTTTAGGTTCCTCAGTAGGTGGGTCATCTGCGGCGACGATCAAAGGAAATAATGGAGATAGATCAGGTTCTGGTAGATCTTCAATCCTGAAATCTGTCCTTGATTTCGTGAGACAATCATTGGAATACGTACTACTCGAATAAGCTCGGTGTTTCTTATTCTTCACCTCCATATAGATAACATGAGAGAAATTCTTAGCAATCGTTAGTGCCATTCCCTTAGAGCCGAAGTCAGGAATCAGTTTTGTGGAAATAACCTTATCTCCCTGCATCACATTGTGTTCAATGGCATGGAAGATGACGATTAGATTACCTCGGAATCCTTGAAACTGAGAGGCAAAAAATTCTGTGTACTTTCTCAGCGCACCCCAGTCATCCCGTTCAGGCTTGTAATCTACAGCTTCATCTTTAGTTACATGAGAGAGGATAGAACGACCAAGCTGGGAACCAGTGTCGATCACACAGATATCTTGCGGCCCGAACTTTGTGAAATCAACCTGAGAGAACTCAGCTTTAGCTTTTGTGCAGAGCTGGCAGCTATACATTCCATGAGCTACACAGACAGAACCTTTTTGATTCTTGAAAAGCTGGAGTAGAGTTTGGCAGCCGACCGGGAATGTAGCAGTGTCTGGAATGTTGATGAAGTTGATGTTATCTAGCTGCTCATCAGGGAGTTTCAGGAGCACATCAGAATCATTATCAAGGCAGAGCCAAGTGAGCTTGTGAGTTTTAGAAAGTGTGGCGGCTAGAGTAGATTTACCACAACCAGGAAGACCGAATAGCATCACCCTGGTGTAGTTTGTTGCGGAGGTTTTAGTGAGTCTCATGTAGAGATCTTTCCAAGTTGTGTTTCCAACAGATCATTCAAGCTCAATGTGACCTGATACTTAGTTGTATCAAAATCTTTTTCTGTTCCTTGCCGCGCTAGAAATTCTGTGCTCATCGTACAGGAGTTAATGTATTCACACTCTCTCATGAATGAGAAGCAAGATTCTCCATGCATCTTATAGACTCCGGCGGCCTCGGACATTTTGATGAACTCGATATCCAGAAGGAGTTCACGAATCCAGAGAGCCCGCTGGAGATATGTTTTCTCAAATGGCCAAGCCAGATATTCCTGAGTGTGTGTCTGATAGATCAGATAGAGCACATCATAACTGGATAGATCAGGGAAAAGAGAATCAAGGACAATGGAATAGCCAATAGCTTGAGCCGAATTTTTGTATGTCGCAGGATTAAGTGTACGGGCTCCTGTTGTTTTACACTCCAGTACCAGGATTTTACCAGTAACACGATGTCTAAGAACAGCATCAACGTGCCCCCGATACCGAAAAGCGTCAGGAAAATTAATGCAGAAGGACAGTTCGCAAGCAGGTTTTCCATCATGATATACCAGTTCATACTCCGCCAGAAGAGTGTGTCGAATGGCGAAGAATCTTTTAGCAGCTACAACTGCGGACCAGAAAGATTTCTTAGCCTTCTCATCTTCAGCCAAAAGATCTGCATACCAGCCAAGGAACATATGAAGAATCACTTCTTCTTCAGCGGCTCCAGCAAGGATAAGTTGGATAGCTTCTCCAACGACGTGGCCGTAAGCAAAAGTGACTGTTTGCTTTTCTGAATCTTTGGTGCGGTGAACTGTGCGGAGCTTGTAGAGCTGGAACTTACGCGGGCAGGTATGTAGTGTGAGGAGACTGGAGTATGACAGTTGGCGAATGCGGTAGTCAATCTTTCCCTCATATCCTGGTTCGTAGAGAGGGCCGCTGAAAGATTCTCCTGCTGTCTCATCGTCAAGTATAGCCGACACATTGTCAACTGATCCTGAAGAATCAAGAAGTGTGTCGATGAAACTGTCTGGGGTAGACATGCTGATATGGTGTTGAGTAAGGAGGATGGATTAGAGAATTCGTTTGCTGAGTATGGGAGTTTTTCGATTGATAGAAAGGATGCGAGAAGTTTAGTTCGTGAGTATGGGTACAGATGAATGATTGATCTGAGGATGAGTGCTTCAGATAGAGATAGTTTTTCCATTCAGATTATTCGCAAGTTCGGAAGGAACAGGAAGTCCGATGTTATGGAAAAGGGCAAAGAGGAGAAGAGAAGGTTGGGAAACCTCTGCCGCATATTGCATACGACGTTCAGTTTTATTGCGGAGACGGAGACCAGCAAGTTTTTCTTGCTTTTCTTGCAGCTTCTTAATAGCTTCACTGCTCTTTCCATCTTCCCAAAGAAGCTCAAACCTAATCTTTTCATCAATATCAGCAATCTTAGTTGCCAGTTCCATATTATGCTTACGCCATGCCTTAGCCATGATAGTTCCTTTCGTATGAATTAAAAAGCGTCATCACCTAAATCCCGAATCTTCGCCTGAATCCCTGTGCTACTCTTCTTCTTCACAACAGATTCAGCAAGAAAAACTCCAGTCTGATTTTGCAATCCCTTGACAAGGATACAGATTTCTTCTTCAGGTAGGAGAGTTACATTCTCAGGCTGAGCTTTGAGAGCAGCATGGATTTCTTGAAGAAGAATAGGCATACGAGGGTGCCGTTCGAGCATTGCTTTTTCAAGGGAGAGAATCTTTTCCTTGACTTGGATAAGAGAGTCACTCATGATTTGTTCCAATCATCTTCATCGGGGGGAGAATTTCTGCTTCGTTCTTGTCTTTTTTCATATTCTTCTCTTAGTATTTTTAGTTCTTCTTCTGAATATCTTATATATGCGGGAACATACCTTGCATCTTCATCATAAAAAAAGTTACCGTCCATTATTCTTCCACCAGACCTTTCTTAAGACAGAGCCATTCAGCAGCAAGAATCCAATCCATAGCTTCTCTAGATCCAGGCTCGGCGTTTTTAGGTGCCCGAACAATCTTAGAGACTTGGGAAAGAGGAAACCATTCACGGACAGGATCAGCTACAGGTGAGCCTGAGATTTCTCTAACTTCAAAGAGAATAGCTTTCTCTGTCTCTGCTACGATGAAACCAGTGAGAGTGGTGTATACAGTTGTTGAGGTGCGGGTCATACACATCCTTCATTAAGTTTACTCATTGATTGCCTGAGATAGAACGTAAGAATAGATCCCTTTCGTTCATGATAAAGAATCAGTGTTGCTGGTTCGACTTCAAGTTTGTGTTCAATGTCCATCCATTTTTCTTTGACAACAGCTTTGATAATGCGAGGATGTAAAAGTCTATTAGCCGTTACCGAGACACCTTTAGAAGATGCTTCAGTTAACGGCATTGATTTTAGTTTGCACCAGATTGGTTGGTACTGTCTCATCTCTGTCTTTGGTGCATTGAATGCTAATTCAGGTGTAGCACCGACTGAAATGTACGAGGGCCGCCCAGGCCAATAACACATCCAGAGATTATTCTCCCAAGATGCTTTGAATATACGAATCTTTTGCATGAATGATATGAACACATATTGCTACAGCCTAGCCATACAAACTATCCTGCTTGTTGTCCAGATAGTTTGTATGTTTTATGCTTAGACTTCTGTGGGAGGAACGGGACGGTGGGCACAGAATTACCATCTAAGCTGCAGCAATATGTGTGGACAGTTTTATATCATGTCCAGGATACTTCGCCACTAGTTGAACTCAATATTCATGGGCGAAGGCGAAGCCATTACAGATTCTCAAGCACGCTCTTCATGTCATCAGCAGCCAGATAAGTATCGCAACGCTTGATGAGCAGTTCCAGAATATCACTGTAAGCTTCAGCGGAAGGCTGGGCAGAATACAGAGCCAGTTGTTCCTTCAGCTTTTCGGTCAGCTTCTTATTCGTCTTAACCGGAACCATCTTCTTCACGAAGACTTCAGTGGCATTCTTAACTTGATCCGCAGTCTTACCCGAAACGGCAGGCATAACAGCGCAGTAATCTGCCACAAAACCAGTCCACAATTCTTCCGGAATGGTCGAAGAACGACGATCTTCCTTCGGCATGTTGGCAATGTTTTGCCAGAGCAGCTTAGAAATATCGAAGTTGGCCGGATCGAAACTATCTTCCGAAACAAAGCCGCCGAGAACATCACGGACAGTATTGTAAAGAGCTTCTTGAACCAGCGAGAATTGCTTCTGGTCACCATCAGTCAGCATCTTAACAATGCCATCAGCGGTAGGAACCGGAGCTTGAATAACAACAGTCGGACGCTGATTACCCAGCTTATCCTTCTTAAAGCGGAACTTGAATTCTTGCAGAGTGTGGGTGTTGTCGATAGCGGATTGGACAGGAGCGTTCATGGTGTAAAAAACCTTTTGAGAGAAAGAAACTGCGGAATGCAGCGGGAGATTGCGAAGAGGTTTTAGATAAATCTGGCACCTCTCCTAAGCCAGTACGCGGATACTACCGGGGTCGGGGATAGGTGTCAACCCCTGGTGGTTAGACTTAAGGATCTAGACGATACCCTACATTTCGAGGGTTGAGATTTAGTTCGTGCAGAATAGAATCAAACATACAAGTAATGTATTCTTGTTGATCTGACCAGAGAGAAGACTTATAGCCTTCAGAGGTATTTAATCGTTCAAGAAGCTCTAGAACAAACTTAGCATCTTTTTCTGTGGCGAAATAGTCTGTGTCACGAGAGCCTGGCTCTTGGAATCCTTTAGGATCTGAGTGAATAGTCCCTACATACCAACCAGCAGCTGATTTCATTACACATAGATCTGAATAGGCGTATTGCTCAGATTGAGGAATGTGGATAGATACTTGGATAGATTTCATTTCAATTTCCTTCCTGGCGTGCCCGCCATTCAAAATGATTGATAGTTTGTTCTACAAAAGCAGAATCTTTTGTGTGTCCAAACCATTCGCAGGCAGTAGTAATTCCAATCTTACGAATGGCATTTTCAAACTCGTCCATAGGAACTTTTACTTCCACTTGAGGGAAGAAGTTTGGCTTTCCAAATTGGTCGTATTTATTTGGCATAGTATTTCCTTTCTTCTAAAAACTTATCTGCATTGTAGTTCGATTTAGCTAGATCAGGATGTTTAACTTGTTGCATCCATCTAAGATACCTAGATTGGTAAGTATATCTAGGGGCGCGTCCTTGTTGAGGTTGTGGAATTGGGCGGCCCATAGATTACTCCAGTGTTTCATCAGCCATCTGTTTCTGCTTACCTTTAAACCACTCAGCTTTCTCAGCCAGTGTATTACCTTTCACCTTCTGAGATTCAATACCTTTCACAAATGTATCTCCTTCGCAGATGATATACAATTCCTCCCTTGCACGGGTAACCGCAGTGTAAAGCAACTCTCGCTGAATCATCTTGGAATGTGTGTGGTGGAAACAGAGAAATACTTTCCTCCACTCTGAGCCCTGAGATTTGTGAACTGTGAGAGCATAACCCAACAACAATGCGTTAACATCGCCCGCTGAATCAATAGTAACCTCTCGCTCAGTGTCAAGCATCCGGAGTTTAATCTTATGGGATGCTTTATTTACACGCTCATCATCATCTGCACTGGCGGCCTGAGAGAGAATAAAATCAAGGTGGGATTCATCTTCTTCATCAATATCTACTTCGTCTTTCTCAGACTTGTGGCCCCAGTAATCTAGATGCTGAGACTCCCTCTGAGCAGGTTTACCTGAGTAAGTTGGATTAGGAAAGATATCTAGGATGATTGCATCTTCTTTGTCATAGAGAACTTTATCTCCAATGGAGAGATAGACTTTCTGGAAACCTGCGATGATTTCATAGGTTACAGCTTCACGCTTGCGAGCTAGAGCATTTGCAATGAGCTTGTTTAGCTCGATAGTTCCACAGGCTTTGTTGAAAGGGATAAGGATGATATCTTCTTCTGGATCGTAGATACCTTCAGATTCAAATGTACGGAATACATTTCCAAGAGTGATGACTGCATTTAGATCATCGATCTTCTTTTTCCAGGGGCGGATTTTTAGTTTCCCTGGGAAGTCCCATTGTGAGAATTCTTTTGCCTCCAACCTATTACCAGAGAGAATTCTGTGCGCCAAACTAATAATCGGACTTTCCAAAGCTTGTCTGTATACTTCACTGAGTTCGACCACAGGCAATTCGAGAAGTTTAAATCCCAGAATGGCAGGACCAAACACGGGTGGTAACTGTTGAATGTCGCCCAGATAAATAATCTGGGGCCTATGCGGAAGCGCATCAATAACCTCCTGGTGAAGATCAGTTCCAATCATAGAACTCTCTTCAAAAATTACGGTATGAATAGAGCTAGGAAGAGGATTCATTCTATTCCGGGTCGCCTCGAACTTCATCGTGTTCTTAGTTTTCCCAGAGACCGGATCATCAACCTCGTAAAAGACAGGTTGATATTCTAGGAGTTTGTGGATAGTGATACAGTTATTTTGCAGGTCTGCGGGCATGTTTCTGCGAATGTTTGCCACTGCTCTGCGAGTGTAAGCACAGATGACAATTCCTGGAGTTCCAGACACAAGATGTTTATGTCCACCGGAGTTAAGGATTCCGGCCGCGCCAGAGTTGATGAGATTCGCAACGACTGCCTTTTGGCACGTTGTTTTACCTGTACCAGCAGCCCCAATAAGAACGCACGATTTTCCTGATCCAGCAAGAGTGACAAATTCAAGCTGTTTGGAGTTGAGTTGGATTGTGTTTCCATACTTGTCTGTGATTGTTCCAGGGTTTGGGGCGAGGGATTCAGGAGAGATTGTGTGATTTGTTTCTGGAGAGCTTTGTGCATCACAGTCGCCCGATTCAGTAACTGAGCAGGATTCATTTGGTGCACATAGAGTGGAACACTCTGGGTTTGTTCCAGGGTCTGAGGGAACTGAAAATTCTGTCCTGCCATCGGTTGTTACCTTATACGGAGTTTGGGTTACGATATCAATAGCTTGTTGCTGCGGAGTTTTCTGGGCGCGCAGTTTAGCTACAAGAGCAGCTAGAGATTCTTTGCTGATTGTTTTTCCGGATGGGTTCATTTTGGGTACACCCCAAATTTGTTGGGAGTGTTCTTTACTACAGCTGAGATAGTTGACAAATATTTAGAAACTAATACTGGACTTCTGCCAGATTTATCTAAGTAATAGTGCCAAAGACCATATTTAAACTTTAACCTTGGCTTTAGTCGTGGCCGAGTTTTTTGAGGACTAATCCACATGAGTAAATCCTTTCATGAAATCTGGGACAAGTCTTCCCTTATAGCTCATGCGGCCGGTCTTTGTCAAGCCCCATGCCATAGACTTCTTTTGATAGTAACGCTGATATTTTTGGACAGTTGTTAGGTCCGGGCGGATTTTAATGTGAGCATACATAGCTTCCGCGAAATACTCAGGCTGGACAGGATCAGGAGGAAGATTATCTTGTACCGCTTTAATTACACGAATAGATGAATGTTCTTCTGATCCGTTATCTTGTCTGATGGAATCGAGGGCAATTGCAAGAGAACAAACCCAAGCCATATGAGAATAAGACTCACGAATCCAAATGTTGCAAGGATGGTTTTGATATGCTGGAGCATAGATATGCCCTTTCAAATGTGGGAAATGGATATGTGCAGCAGTAGAGAGGAGCTGGGCAGATTCTAGGACCATTTTATGGAGATGCTGGTCACAATGGTAAGAGGCTGCAATGATTGGATTGGGGTCTAGGATGAAGATATTCATTCAGAATTTCTCCTGAGAATCATCATTCTGGACAGCAGGAGAAGAGGTAGATTTCCCGGCGCCCTGCTCTTTCTCATACTTCCTAGCCATATCCCACTTCAGCTTCGCTTGCAGGAACTTGAACTTATTCGGATACTCTTCAATTTTCGGTGGATGATCTGGCGCAGAATCAATCATCGCCCGGAGATTAGCTGATTCGATTGTTGAAGAATCTTCCAAGAGAGTGTAGGTTGATTTCAGGTCAACATCACCGAAGCCAAGATAGTTTGTGAGCCGCTCTTTAGCGTGGCGGAGGAGCTTGAAAAGAGCGTGAGAGTAGATTGATCCGACCGGGATCTTATCTTCGCAGTGCTCTAGTAGTTCCTGAAGATCAGATCCAGAAACTGAGTGAAGGAATTCATTTCTGGCAGCTCGAATGATGATTGCTTTCCAGTATTCTGAGCAAGGGATTTTAAGAGAATTCCAGGGAGATTGCATTAGGAAAGCCGGAAACTCTCCAGCAATAGCTGCCCAATCTGCGAGCTGGGCCGCGTACTCTCGAATATCTTTGTGAGGATTCTTAATCATCCTCTGGAGAGCGGCTTCTCGATGAACCAGTTTACGGGTTTCGTAATCTTTTCTGGTTCCATTCTCGAAATCTGTGTATGCTTCTTTCCAGGTTTCAATCCAATGGTGGACATTAGAAAGGAAACGGGTTTCAGTTGTTACAGCGAAACGTGGGAAAGTTACTGAAGGATTCCGCACAGCGTTGATTTTGATAACTGTGCGAACAAGAGATTCCATGTTAAGAGCGATTATGGAATCTGTTTGCTCATTTCGGAAAACAGGGGTACGGAATTCTACCTGTTCGCTGGAATTCAGGAGCGCAAGGAAAAGGAGATAAGAATCTGTGCGAGTGAGTTCTCCAGATGCCCATTTTCCAGTGTAGGAGAGAAGGCGTTTCTGGGGAAGATAGAAGATTGGATGGGAAATTTCGCGGGAATAGAATGTGCCTGGGAAATGTTCGGCATTGAATTCTATTCCTGAGAGGGAGCATAGGATTTTCATTTTGCACGTTTCCTTTGTGAGGAGGCTAGAGAAAAAGATCAGGTATCCAGGTAGATTTTCACTGCTTCTGAGATATGCTCTTTCGTGAATCCAGCAGCCAGGAGTTTCTC
>Ga0315904_10007772_pt1 | contig 14333 bp, 17 predicted proteins | sample LakEriMetagenome_6_FD_203529 | JGI IMG/M metagenome (GOLD analysis project Ga0315904, IMG submission 203529) | Freshwater fungal communities from buoy surface, Lake Erie, Ohio, United States - Buoy 12 MA120 | ecosystem: Environmental > Aquatic > Freshwater > Lake | place: USA: Lake Erie, Ohio... | reverse complement strand
CAGATCGAGCACGATCGGCTCTGTGGGGTCGGAGATGCGCTCGGAGAGGAAGGCGCTGAACTGTTTGTCGGAATAGGCATCCAGCTGCCCGGTGAAGCTGAACAGCAGGCATTGAGGCTGACGCTCGCAGCCTCCGCGTAGGGATACGGTCAGTCGCTGCAGGTCGTTGATCGATCCAGCCCCCGGCATGGCACTCGGCGTGAAGTGTAGGGAGCGTGGCGCATCCTGCAGAACTCGACACAAAAGCCCATCGACACGCCCAGACGGGGGGTCAACGTCGCTGCAACATCAAGGCCACGAAGCGGCCGAAATGGTGGTCGGCGTCGTGGGGGCCGGGGCTCGCCTCCGGGTGGTACTGGACGCCGAACACCGGTTGGTCCCGCAGGGCAAGGGCCGCCACGGTGCGGTCATTGAGGTTGAGATGGGTGATCTCCACCCGCTCCGCCGCGAGCGAATCGGGATCGAGGGCGAAGCCGTGGTTTTGGCTGGTGATCTCCACGTTGCCGTCGCGGCCGCAGGGGTGATTAAGCCCGCGGTGTCCGTAACTCAGCTTGTAGGTCGTCCCGCCCAACGCCAGGCCCAGAATTTGATGCCCCAGGCAGATGCCGAAGATGGGCAGGCCGGGATCCCGCAACAACTCCCGGGTGAGGGAGATGCCCGATTCCACGGCGGCCGGATCGCCGGGGCCATTGGAGAGGAACACCCCTTCCGGCCGCTCCGCCAGCACCACCTCCGCCGAGACATCGGCGGGAAGCACCGTGACTTCGCAGCCATGGGCCACGAGCCGATCCAGGATCGCCCGCTTGATGCCGAAATCGATCGCCACCACCCGATAGGGCCGTTCCGGAAGAGCGCGGATGCGGGTGTCGAAGCTGGCGGCGCTGAGGCTGCTCCAGCGGTAGGGCTCGCGGGTGCTGACGCTGGCGGCCAGGTTCAGCCCCTGCATCGAGGGTGCTTCGCGCACCAGGGCCAGCAGCTCGGCAGGGGAGCGGCCATCGCTGCAGATCGCCCCGTTGATGGCGCCTCCCTCGCGCAGGTGGCGCACGAGGGCCCGGGTGTCGACACCGCGGATGCCCACCACGCCGTGGCGCCGCAACCACTGCTCCAGCTCCTCCTCCGCCCGCCAGTTGCTGGCGCGGGGCGCCAGCTGGCGTGCGATCACGCCCCGCACATAGGGGTAATCCGCCTCCTGGTCGTCCGGATTCACGCCCGTGTTGCCCAGCTCCGGATAGGTGAAGACCACCAGTTGTCCGGCGTAGCTGGGATCGGTCATCACCTCCTGATACCCGGTCATGCCCGTGTTGAACACCACCTCTCCCATGGCCAGGCCCCGGGCGCCGAACGATTCGCCGCGCAGCAGGGTGCCATCGGCGAGCACCAACTGGGCGTTTCGGGCTGGGGTGGTCAAAACCGGAGGGCGGCTGGACTGATCATCCCGCAGCAACCGGGCCGAGTTGAGCCCGCAGTGCTTCAAGGCGCCGCCAGGGCTCCCCAGTCCCCAGGGCCTCCCGGACCCGTGGTACCGCCGCGGCGATGCTGGGCGCCGCCCCCGCCGCCCAGAGCACCAGGGCTGTGTTGAGGATCACCACATCCCGCTGAGGGCGGCTGCCGCCGCCCCGCAACACCGCCTCAAGGATGGCGGCGTTGGTGGCCACATCGCCACCGCGCAGCGCCTCATTCGGCGCCACGTCGAGATCGAGGGCCGCCGGATCCAGGGATTCGGCGCGAATGCGGCCCTGATCGAGCAGCCGTAACGCGTTGACGCCCGCCAAGGAGGCCTCATCCAGCCCGCCGCAGCCATGAACCACAACGGCGCGGCGCAGGCCCAGGTGGGCCAGGGCCTCCGCCATCGGGTCGAGCAACTCAGGCCGTGCCACCCCAAGCACCTGGGCCTCCGGTTGCAACGGGTTCACCAGCGGGCCCAGCTGGTTAAACAACGTGCGCACCCCCAGGCTGCGACGCAATCCCGCCAGGTTCACCAGGGCCGGATGCCAGGCCGGGGCGAACAGAAAGCTCACGCCCACCCCCTGCAGGGCCGCCACCACCTCCGCGGCGGGAGCGCTGAGCCGCAGTCCGAGCCGCTCCAGCACATCGGCGGATCCCACTCTGCCGCTGGCGCTGCGGTTGCCATGCTTGGCCACCTTTGCCCCGCAAGCCGCGGCGGTGAACGCCACGGCGGTGGAGATGTTGAAGCTGTCGGCCCCGTCGCCGCCGGTGCCACAGGTATCCACCAACCCCATCGGCGGCCGTTCACACGGCAGGGGAGAGGCCTGGCGCAAAGGGCGAGCCATCGCCGCCAGCTCCCCGCCGTCCAGGGGGCTCAGCCGCAGGGCAGCCAGGAAGGCTCCGGTTTGGACCGGTTCCAGCTGCTGGTCCAGCCAGCCGCGCATCAGTTGTTCGGCGCCGTCGGCCCCGAGGCGCCCACCCTGGAGCAATCGCTCCAGCAGGGCGGGCCAGGCGAGTGGTTCTGCCATCACTGCAGAGGCGGGCTGTTGCAGCCTAGGGAACCCCCAAATGCCGGCCCGAGGGCAGGAAGCCGAGGGTGGGCCAGGGCCGTGGGGCGTGATCGGAGCGCCACGCCCCACGGCGATAACGGGTGCGTTCTTGGCCGCGCCGGTGGATGCTCCCTGGCAAACGCGGTCGCTGCCGCGGCCTGCGGCTGCGCTCGCAGCAGGGCTGACGCGCCGCGAGACAAAAAAAAGCCCGGGTGCGAAGCACGCCGGGCCGGGTGATGGGGACTTCTCCACTATCCCCCGAAGAGGTCCGATCTGGCGATCCGTCAGCGAACTCGAGAACCCCTGCTCCGATGCCAGGCCAAAACCGCCCGGCGGCCAGCGCCCGGCAGAGCCCCGCGGCAACGGGCATCAGGGGGGATGGCGCAGCACGGCAAGGGCCCAGTAGGGGCGCGCGCATCGGGGCTGCGGCCCAGAACCGGCGCAGCGATCAGACCGACTCCTCCGTGGCCGTGTCAAACCCGGAACCCACCGCTTCGGCCTGGGCCGGGGCGGGCCGGAAACCCGCCGCCCAGATCGCCCGGGTGCGTTGATGCAGAGCCTCGCGATCGAGGTTCCAAAGCCGCAGCAGCCGCTCCAGATCATCACGGATGTCCTGAGCGCCGGGGAAGCCCTCGAAGCGCATCAGCAAGCGAGCCGCGTCAACCAGGTGGTCATCGCCAGGAGCCTCCACCGCCAGCAGGCGATCCACCGTGAGCCGTTCGCTGCTGTGCAGCGGGTGGTTCTGCTCCTGCATCGCCGATACCGTCTCGGGTGGTCGGTAGGGTAAGCAGGGCCGGGCTGAAGATTTCCCATGGCAGCCCTCAGGCTCGAGCTCATCTGGCGCCATCTGCGGCCCCACCGGCGCACCGTGCTGTTTGGGGTGGCAGCCCTGGTGATCGTCAACCTGTTGGGCGTGGCCTTGCCACTGCTCGTGCGGTCGGTCATCAACGACCTGCATCGTGGCTTCTCGATGCAGGTGCTGCTGCGGGATGCCCTGCTGCTGCTGGGTCTGGCCACGCTGATGGCGACGGTGCGGCTCACCTCCCGGATGCTGGTGTTTGGCGTGGGCCGCCAGGTGGAGAGTGAGCTCAAGTTGCAGATCTTCAACCATCTGCTGCGACAGGAGCCGTCCTGGGTGCAGGGGCTCGGCAGCGGTGAGGTGATCAGCCGCGCCACCAGCGATGTGGAAAACGTGCGGCGCCTGCTGGGGTTTGCGGTGCTCAGCCTCAGCAATACCGCCCTGGCCTATGCCCTCACCCTGCCGGCGATGCTGCTGATCGACCCCTGGCTCAGCTTGGCGGCCGTCGCTGTTTACCCGATCATGTTGGTCACTGTGCGGCTGTTTGGCGGTCGCATGATGGGGCAGCAGCGGTCGCAGCAGCAGGCCTTAGCGGCCTTGAGCGACCTTGTGCAGGAAGACCTCAGCGGCATCGGCGCCATCAAGATTTATGGCCAGGAGCACCACGAGCAGGCGTCCTTCGCCGCGTTGAATCGCGGCTATCGCGACGCGGCCTTGAAGCTGGCCCGCACCCGCAGCACCCTCTTCCCCATTTTGGAGGGGTTGTCTTCGTTCAGCCTGCTGCTGCTGCTGGGCCTGGGCAGTAGCCATTTGGCCAGTGGCCAGCTCAGCCTCGGCGACCTGATCGCCCTGATCCTCTATGTCGAGCGGTTGGTGTTTCCTACCGCCCTCCTGGGCTTCACCCTCAGCGCCTTCCAAACCGGCCAGGTGAGCCTGGAGCGCATCGAGGATTTGCTGCGCCGCCAACCGACGATCGTCTCGCCGGCCCAGCCCACGCCGGCGCCGGTGCCGGTGCGCGGAGCCATCGAGGCGCGGAATCTGACGGTTCGCTACCCGGGGCAAAACTCCCCGGCGCTGCAGAACCTCAACTTTCGCATCGCCCCCGGCGAGATGGTGGCGGTGGTGGGCCCGATCGGCTGTGGCAAGACCACCCTGGCCCGTGCCCTCGGCCGCATGGTGGAGGTGTCGAAGGGCCAGCTGTTCCTCGATGGCCTCGATATCACCAACCTCGAGCTGGGCACGCTGCGCCAGCAGGTGGCGATCGTGCCGCAGGAAGGCTTTTTGTTCACCGCCAGCCTCGCCGACAACGTTCGCTACGGCGATCCCGAGGCCTCGCTCCAGCAGGTGAGCCAAGCCACTCGCCAGGCTCGCTTGGAGGATGATATCCGCGGCTTCCCGGACGGACTCGACACCCTGGTGGGCGAACGGGGCATCACCTTGAGTGGCGGCCAACGCCAACGCGCGGCTCTGGCCCGCGCCTTGCTGCTGCAAGCGCCCGTTCTGCTGCTCGACGACGCCCTTGCCAGCGTGGACAACAGCACCGCCGCCGCGATCCTGGCGGAGCTGCGCCAGCAGCAGCGCCGCACCGTGCTGATGATCAGCCATCAACTCTCGGCGGCGGCCGCCTGCGATCGCATCCTGGTGCTGGATCAGGGCCAGCTGGTGCAGCAGGGTCACCACGCTGAACTGCTCAACCTCGATGGCACCTATCGCCGCCTGTGGGAGCGGGAACAGGTGGAGCGGCTGCAGGTGGCCTGAGAGCGTGTGAGCGACCTCCAACGAGTTGTTGAGCCAGAGGCCAGCAACCCGGTTGGCTCGCCACTCTGGGAGTTCATTTACGGCCCCCCATGGCTCCGACACCGCTGCCAGCCAACCAATCGTTTGCCTTGCGCTGCACCTTGACGTTTGGCGATATCTACGGCCAGATCTTGATCTGGATGGGCGTGATCTTCGTCAGCCTGGCGGCCGGGCTGGCCTTGATGGGGGCCAGCCGGCCTCTGTTCGCCTTGGTGGGTGTGGGGTTGATCCTGGTGCTGTCGCTCCCCTTTCTGCTGTTCGCTTTCACCACCACGCTGCTCAACCACATCGCCCTGGTTCCATCGCAGCCCCTGGACAGCGGCTCCTAGGCTCAGGCCGCCTTGGGGTTCCGCGTGTGTACGGCTTGTTCAAGTCAGGCTCCGCCGTTGCTAGCGAGCAGCGCCATGTGGTGCTTGGTACGCCGATCCTGGAGCCCCCCGCGGCGGAGCAGGGCGAGGTGTTGTTCGGTTGCGGCTGTTTCTGGGGAGCGGAGAAGGGCTTCTGGCGCTTGCCGGGGGTGGTGACCACCGCGGTCGGCTACGCCGGAGGCCAGCTGGACAACCCCACCTACGCCGCGGTCTGCGGCGGTCACACCGGCCACGCCGAGGTGGTGAGGGTCGTCTGGGACCGCTCCTTGGTCCACTTCAGCGACCTGCTCCGACTGTTCTGGGAATGCCACGACCCCACCCAGGGCAACCGCCAGGGCAACGACCGTGGCAGCCAGTACCGATCGGCGATCTACGTGGATGATCCGACTGATCTCAACCTGGCTCTCGCCAGTCGCGACCAGTACGCCAAGCTTCTGGCCGCCGCGGGATGGGGAGCCATCACCACCCAAATCGCCAGCGGCGAGCGGTTCCATGCCGCTGAGCCCTACCACCAGCAATATCTCGCCAAACCGGGTAGCCGTCCTTACTGTTCTGCCCAGCCAACAGGCGTCAGCCTGGCGGAGTTCCCTGGAGCCTCCTACCAGCTGCCTGCCAGCGTTTGGCAGCAGTACGACTGGTCTATTCCCCATTGCATCCTGCGTGGCGACAACACCCCGATTCCCCTCCCTTGACGGCCTGTGTCCACCACACTGTTGAGTATCGGCTTCGCCCTGTTGAGCCACACACTGGTGGGTTTCAACTCGCCGTGGTGGGAGCAATATGAGGCCAAGGAGAAGTATCTCTGCAGCAACCGCTCCGTCGTCATGCTTGAGCGCAACGACGCCCAGGCTTCGATGTTCACCGCCGGGCTGCGCACCACCCTGTTCCGTGATGCCAATGATCACTCCGGCTTGCTGTATCGCAACGACATGCTGAGGGTGATGTTGAAGGGCGACGAGTTGACACTCGATCAGTCGAAGCTAGATCCGTTTAATCCGAAACTCACCTGTCTGCGCACCGAGGACGCATGAATCCATTGCCCGATCGGGTCGTGATCCTCTCGTTGGCGATCGCGGTGTTGATGTGCTTTGCCATCGCCCTCTGGACCGCCCGCCTCACGCCCTCCACCGACGGGCCCCTGCTCTGGCGCACCAGTCCCGCTCCGACGGGGAATCCCAGAATGCCTGCCTCCCCCAAGTCCCTGCCGCCCGACGGGGTCTGAATGGCCGACGACGACCACGAAAAAGCCGCGCCGGCAGAGGCGCCGCTGCGCCAGCTGCACCCCCTACCCCGGGGACTGGTGGAGCTCTATGGGCTCCTGGCCGTGCTGTTCGTGTTGGTGCCGGAATGGATGGCGGGAGGGGCCTGGCTTGGCTTCCCCGAGGGCAGGGAGGGATCGGAGTTGCCGGTCACGGCCCAGGCCTGGCGACGCTTGCCGGAGCTGCGGCTGGCCTCCATGCACCTGCGGGAGCTGCGCCGGCTGGCGCGGCAGCAGGGAATCCGCGGCTACAGCCGCCACAACCGGGAGCAACTCACCCACGGCCTGCTGCGTCGCCTTCCCGCCACAGACCCCCGGACGCTGTGATAGCTTCGTTGAGCCGGGGCGTAGCGCAGCTTGGTAGCGCACCACTTTGGGGTAGTGGGGGTCGTGGGTTCAAATCCCGCCGCTCCGATTTCTATCAACCGGCCCAATCCCTGCTAAGCCGCTCTACCCGGAGCGGCTTTTTTTTGACTATTGCGCACTGCGGATCCCGACCGGGCCGGATACCCCTCAGGGCTGGTCGGTGACGGCGCCCTCGCTGCTGCTGCTCACAAGCCGGGCGTACTTGCCCAGCACACCGGTGCGATAGCGGGGCTCAGGCCGATTCCAAGCGGCGCGCCGTTGCTCCAGCTCCGCCTCGCCCACATTCAGCTCAATCCGCAGCGCGTGGGCGTCGACGCTGATGCTGTCGCCCTCCTGAACCAGAGCGATGGTGCCTCCCACCGCCGCCTCGGGCGCCACGTGCCCCACCACCATGCCGTAGGTGCCCCCCGAGAAGCGGCCATCGGTGATCAGCGCCACTGAATCCCCTAATCCTTCACCGATGATCGCCGCGGTGGGGGCCAACATCTCGCGCATGCCCGGTCCGCCAACGGGACCTTCGTAGCGGATGACCACCACATCGCCGGGGCGGATCTGCTTGGCCAGGATCGCCGCCAGCGCTTCCTCCTCGCTCTCGAACACCCGGGCCGGGCCGGTGAGGGAAGGATTTTTGACGCCGCTGATCTTGGCCACGGCGCCCTCGCTGGCAAGGTTGCCCTTGAGAATCGCCAGGTGTCCCTGGGGATAGAGGGGGCGGCTGAGGGGGCGGATCACCTCTTGGTCCGCCGGCGGCTCGCTGGGTACCGACGCCAGCACCTCGCGCAGGGTCTTGTTTTCTACCGTGCGACAGTCGCCATGCAGCAGGCCGGCATCCAACAGCAACTTCATCACCTGGGGGACGCCGCCAGCCTTGTGCAGATCCACGGTGACAAAGCGACCGCTTGGCTTGAGGTCGCAAATCACCGGCACGCGTTGGCGAAGGGTCTCGAAGTCGTCGATGCTCAGGGGCACGCCAGCAGTGCGGGCCACGGCGAGCAAATGCAGCACCGAATTGGTAGACCCCCCCACCGCCATGATCACACTGATCGCATTCTCAAAGGCCTCGCGGCTGAGCAGATCGCGGGGGCGAATGTTCTGCTTGATGGCCTGTACCAGCACTTCGGCACTGCGGGCGGCACTCTCCGCCTTCTCCGGATCCTCAGCCGCCATCGTGGAGCTGTACGGCAGGCTCAGACCCATCGCTTCGAAGGCGGCACTCATGGTGTTGGCGGTAAACATGCCGCCGCAGCTGCCTGCTCCAGGGCAGGCATTCTTCTCAATCGCCGTGAGTTGCTCTGCGTCGATCTTGCCGCCGCTGTATTGGCCGACTGCCTCAAACGCGCTGACAACTGTTAAATCACAAGCCCCCAGTCTGCCGGGTTTGATCGTGCCGCCGTAGACAAACACCGCCGGGATGTTCATGCGGGCCATCGCCAGCATGGCCCCCGGCATGTTCTTGTCGCAGCCACCAATCGCAAGCAAGCCATCCATGCTTTGGGCATTGCAGGCGGTTTCGATCGAATCGGCGATCACCTCGCGGCTCACCAAGGAATACTTCATCCCCTCCGTGCCCATCGAAATGCCATCGCTCACCGTGATCGTGCCGAACATCTGGGGCATGGCGCCAGCCGCTAAGGCCGAGGTTTCGGCGCGCAGGGCCAGGTCATTGAGGCCGATGTTGCACGGGGTGATCGTGCTGTAGCCATTGGCGATGCCGATGATCGGCTTGCTGAAGTCGTCGTCACCGAAGCCAACGGCACGGAGCATCGCCCGGTTGGGTGAGCGCTGGATGCCCTGGGTGATGGCGGCGGAGCGCAGCATGGTGGATGCGAACGGCGGGGAACCTGCAACCTACCGAGAAGGCTGACGCCCCCTCGCGATCAACTCAGGAGTGGGTCTGGAGAGCCTCCAGTTGGCGGCGAACCTCGTCGATGGCGCGGTTCAACTGCAGCACGCGATCCCGCAGCGGTCCTTCGGCGATCGCCTCCGGATCGTGGGCCTGGCTTCGGGATGGGTGCGATCCGCCGACGTGCTCCTCAGCGCTGCCATCGCCGCTGCCGAGGCCTTGGGAGCGTGAGAGCCGCCACAGACGCCGCTGCTGATCGGTCTGGCGGCGGCGTTCCGCCTCGCTCAGCAGCCACCAGGCCAGCCCTGCCGCCCCGGCAACCGCTCCGACCAGAGCGCTCAGCACCAGGGCGCTACCGGTGGCTGATGGAGCGATGGCTGACGGAGCGATGGCTGATGGAGCGGTGGGCCGGGTGTCGGGCATCAGCACGGCGGTGGAGCTTGGCTTCAGCCTAGGGAGAAGCGCCGGACGAGGCAGCTCAATCGAGGCTGGGAGCGCTGTGGGCGTAGAGGCGTTGTGCCGCGTCGCCGAAGCCCGGCCGCACCCACCCTTCGGCATCGAGCTCGGGATCGATGCAGGCGGCATAGATGGTGAGTTCTGGGTGGTGTTCGCCCAGATGCTTCAGCCCTGGCGCCGACGCCACCGTGGTGATCACCCGCAGCCGCGGGCCCCGCACGCCGAGCTGGGCGAGGCGGTCGAGCAGGGCGACCAGGGTGGCGCCGCGGGCCAGCACCGGCAGGAACACCAGCACGCCGACCCGTTCGCCGATGCGGCCGGGCAGATCATCGAGGTACCAATGGGGAGGCTGGCCCAGCCCCGGCACCTCTAGGCCCACATGGGCCACCCGTGCCGCGGGCAGCACCCCCTGGGCCCCCTGCCAGAGCCCCAGGCCACCGCGCAGCACCGGAATCGCGAGCACCGGCACCGTGCCATCCACCACCCGTCCCTCGCAGGGGCCCAAGGGGGTTTCGATATGCACCTGCCGTTCCGGCAACCAGTCGCGCACGGCCTCGTAGCTCAGCCAGCGGCCCAGTTCCGCCATGGCGGTGGCAAACAGCGGCGATGGCGTCTCCCGGTCCCGTAGCAGCGTCAACCAGTGGGCGATCAGAGGGTGGGGGGGCACCACCACCCGCAGAGACATGGCCATGCCTGCCATAACTTGAGCTCGCAGCGTAATGGTGTCGCGATGGATCGTTTGCCCAGAAGCCTGGCTGTCGCCTTGCCCAAGCTGGCCCTGGCCGTGCTCCTGCTGGTAGCGCTTCTCGCGCCCTGGCCGGCGGCGGTGCCGGCCGGGCCGTTCACGATCCGGCCGGTCCAGGCGATCACCGCCCCGGAGCTACGTGCCCAGCGCTCCCTACAGGATCTCGATCCCGATCAGCACGGTCGCAACCTGCGGCAGGGGGAGTTCCTCAAGCAGACCCTGGACGACTTCAACCTCAGCGCCGCCGATCTGCGCGGCGCTGTGTTCAATGGCAGCAGCCTGCGGCGGGCGGATCTACGCGATGCCGATCTGGAAGACGCGGTGGCCTTCGCCAGCCGCTTCGATGAGGCCGACCTGCGGGGCGCCAACCTGCACAACGCGATGCTGATGCAGAGCCATTTCAAGGGCGCCCAGATCGCCGGGGCCGACTTCAGTGACGCCGTACTGGATCTGCCGGAACGGCGAGCCCTCTGCGCCCGGGCCAGCGGCAACAATGCCCGCACCGGCGTTCAGACACGCGAGAGCTTGGGCTGTCCGAAGGCTGAGTAGATTCAGACCCACCGGCACCGGGTTCGCTAAGGACCCGGGAAAAGGGGAAAGTCCGGTGCGAATCCGGCGCTGTCCCGCAGCTGTGATGATCTCCGTCTGGGGATCCAGCCAGAACGCCCACCGGTCTCCACCCCATCCACCGGCGCGGACCGGTTCCAGGCATGAACGCATTCCCCCTCCGGGGCACTGACCTTGCGCGGCAACCGCGCGGCACAGCCCACACCTCTTCATGGGTTGGGCTTCCTGCCCCTTCGCTGATCGCGGTGGCGCTGCCCCTGCTGGCCATCGGGTTGAGCATCAGCTTTGCCGCTCCAGCCTCCGCCCACCACCCCATGGGTTGGCTGAAGCTGTCCCCCTCGCCGCTGAGCGGACTGCTGAGCGGCCTGGCCCATCCGGTCCTGGGCCCCGATCACCTGCTCTTCCTGTTGGCGCTCTCGCTGGTGGGCCTGCGCCATCGGGCCAGCTGGATGCTCACCCTGCTGGCCACCTCCCTGGCTGGCAGTCTCGTAGGCCTGGTGCTGCCGGGCCTGCCGGGCGCAGAGGGGCTGGGATCCCTCACCCTGGTGCTGCTGGGGCTGGTGCTGCTGGAGCGGCTGCCCCGCTGGCTGCTACCGCCAGCCTTCGCCCTGCACGGCTACCTGCTCAGCGCCAGCGTGATCGGCTGGACCGCTGGCCCGGTCAGCTCCTACCTGCTGGGGCTGCTCTTAAGCCAGGGAGCCCTGCTGCTCGTCTCGCTCACCCTGCTGCGCCAGGCCTTGGCGGGTCTACCGGTCCTGCGTCGTCAGCTGCTTGCCGGCGCCCTGCTCGGCATTGGGGCCGCCTGGACCTGGTCCGCCCTGGTGGGCTGAAATGCTGAAACCCCAGGAGCGGCGCCTGCCGGTCACCGTGGTGACCGGCTTTCTGGGCGCCGGTAAGACCACCCTGCTGCGGCATCTGCTGCGCCAGGGGGAGGCTCGCTTGGCCGTGGTGGTGAATGAGTTCGGTGAGGTGGGCATCGATGGCGAGCTGATCGCCAGCTGCGGCTTCTGCCCGGAGGAGGAGCTGGAGGGCCGGCTGGTGGAGCTGGCCAACGGCTGCCTTTGCTGCACGGTGCAGGAGGAGTTCCTTCCCACGATGCTGCGACTGCTGGAGCGGGCGGATCAACTGGACGGCATCGTGGTGGAAACCAGCGGCCTGGCCTTGCCGGAACCGCTTGTGGATGCCTTCCGCTGGCCGGAGATCCGCGGCCGCTGTCGCGTCCATGCCGTCGTGACGGTGGTGGATGGCGAAGCCCTGGCCCTTGGCCACGTGGTCGGCGATGCCGAGGCCGTGGAGGCCCAGCGTCGCGCTGACCCCAGCCTCGACCACCTGGTGGCGATCGAGGAGTTGTTTGAGAACCAGCTGGCCGCCGCCGATCTGGTGCTGGTCAGCCGGGAGGATCGGCTGGAGCCGTCAGCCATCGCCTCACTGCGGCAACGTCTGACGCCCCATCTGCGCCCCGGCACGGCGGTGTTGACGATCGCCCACGGGGTTGCGCCGGTGGAGCTGCTGATCGATCGCGCCCAGGGCGCGGGGGGGATCGCCTCCAACCACCCAGCGCCCCTGTCCGACCACGGTTCCCCCCTGAAGGACGCCTCCCCCCACCAGCCTCGCCACGGGTGGCGCCACGATCGCGACGCCGATCCGCCCCAGTCCGAGGGCGACCGCACCCCAGCCGGGGCTGGCGAAGAGCCGTGGCCGCTTGTTCTCGACCACGCCCACGATCCGGACCACCGCGATCAGGCCCACGGCCACGGTGATCATGCCCACGACCACAACGATCAAGCCCACGACCACCACGATCCCGACCACGCCCCACACCACGCCCACGATCACGACCACCACGACCACCGCCATGTGGCGATGCGTTCGCTGGTGGTGCGGCGCCAGGGAAGCTGGCAGCGCGAGGAGCTGGAAGCCCAGCTGCGACGGCTGATCCAAACCCAGCCCGTGCTTCGCCTGAAAGGGCGATGGCAGCAGAGCGGCAAAAAGCGGCTGCTGCAGATCCAGGCGGTCGGCCCCCGCTTTGACAGCTGGTACGAAGGCGACGTTGGCCCCGATGGCACAGATCAGCTGGAGCTGGTGCTGCTCACAGCCGAGGCCCATGCCGATCAGGTGTCCCAGGCCCTGGCGGAGCTCTAGGGCTGGGCGCACGTTGACCCTGTCTCCGCTCTGCACAGAGCCTCCAGATTCCGTCCAACTCCCAGTGAAGGTACTGGATTGAAGGGTATGAACTAGTCGATAAACATCAAAACCCCTCCGCTCAGGAGGCCCAGACAGACGAAGTCGGCTGCCGCATACAACCTCGATCTTGCTGCGAAGGAGCCTCCTAGGAGTATTGCTGTTCAAATGAGCTGCTGCATCCGCAACTCCTACTACATCTTGCACCTTACGAAGCCGGATTCACTACGCCAGTTCAGCAATGGCAAAAATTGCCGCCTACTGGTCAAGAATAAAAAGGACACCCCATTCCTGCCGGAACTGGATGGTGCGGCTGAAGGCTGTGACGTCGTCATAGGACGAGAACAGGGCCACAAGCCCGAACATGAGGCCGCCGATGGCCTGAACGGTTCCAATCCGGTCCAGGCTGAAACGGATGGAGCACAGGGGTCTCCAAAGCAAGCCGTGACTTGGGAACGTGGGTTAAATTCTGGCGGATTTGAAGAGCTTGAGTCGCTCGAGGTTTGGCCGGCTCAAGGAGCCGCTAGCATGGAAACCAGATCAGTCCGACCAGATTCGTCCGCCGCCGCAACCGCCAGCTGCAGCAGCAAGAACTACTCGTTATGGGGCGAGGGCTCATCGCCGATGTGGAGGTCAAACGAGCGGACAGCAGGCGATGGGGCGTGCATCACGTTCCCCCGCACGCCGATCTGTTCGCTGGCAACTAGCACACGCTGGAATGCATCGGCCAATAGAGCACGAGGGAGGCCACGGCCTTGAGCGATGCTTCATACGGCGAGGCGCGCCCGTACCACAACGATGATCGGATCGGGCCTGTGAGGTGGTTGTCGTTTACTAGACAGGTTTGACCCCTGAAATCATTAACTCTGGACGGGTGGGACAGGGTTCGGCCTCAGTATAGACCGCTTGGGGAGTTCTGCCTCCCAGGGAGCTATGGGGTCTACCATGGCAATACCTCCAGAGGAAGTGGGCCAGGCTAATTTCAGCCTCCCAGCCGTCGCCATAGGCCCGCAGGTCAACCTCCTCAACCTTGAGAGTCCTCCACAGTCTTTCCACCAAGATGTTGTCGTAACACCGCTTTCTTCCTGACCAACTGATCTTGATCTCCTCTGCTTTGAGCCTAGCCACGAAGTCTGCACAGGTGTACTGGCAGCCCTGATCGGAGTGGAAGATCTGTGGCTTGCGGCCAGCACTGAGGGCCATCTCAAAGGCCTCCAGACAGAACTCCGTGTCAAGGCTGCCCGTGAGCCTCCAGCTGAGCACGTGCCTGGAATGGAGATCCATGATCGCCACCAGGTCGAGAAACCCCTTCTGCATGGGGATGTAGGTCATGTCAGTCGCCCATACCTGATCAACCGCTGTGATCTGCTTGAGATCAACCAGGCAGGGGAATCGCTCGGATGGTTGGCCCGGAACCGTGGTGCGGGGCTTCTGATACATCGCTCGTAACCCCATGCG
>Ga0315904_10007768_pt1 | contig 14337 bp, 13 predicted proteins | sample LakEriMetagenome_6_FD_203529 | JGI IMG/M metagenome (GOLD analysis project Ga0315904, IMG submission 203529) | Freshwater fungal communities from buoy surface, Lake Erie, Ohio, United States - Buoy 12 MA120 | ecosystem: Environmental > Aquatic > Freshwater > Lake | place: USA: Lake Erie, Ohio... | reverse complement strand
AAAGGCACCCTCGCCGCCAGCCGCCAATCCGTCCTCGAAGCCCTCGATCTCCGCTTCAGCCCCATCCCCGACGGCATCCGCGACTCCATCGAAGCTATCGCCGATCCCGAAAAACTCCGCGCACTCCACCGCGCCGCCATCGTCTCCGATTCCCTCGAAGCCTTCGCATCCTTCGCATCCTCGCTCTGAAATAGCACAATCCTCCGCGCCACACCGCTCAGCCGGCCCGCTCCTCACGAACATCTCGCCGCCAGAGTCCTCCCGGTGGCAGAGAAGCCGCCACCAAGCCAACCGAGCCGAGCGAGACAGCCAGCCGCGACGCTGTCCGAAGGGCAAGGATCCCGTAAGGCGGGACCTGAGGCAACGCAGGGGGCTGCAGCGCCTAGGTCTGGTAGCGGGCCAAAACGCTCCGGGAAGCACGCAAGACGCCGCCCCGATACCAGACCAATAAGCTCAGCCACGCGGGGTGCGGAGCTTGGCGCTACGAATCGGGAGTTGGCGACGCTTCGAGTAACGCCCCCGCTCCGACTGGATCGAAGCCGAGAGGCCAGAGCGTTTTCTCATCATAGGTCGCTCCGGTGAACGACGCCGTCTCGATGCGCTGGCAAAGAAGCTTAGCGCCATGCAGTCGTGCTTTCAAAAACGACGCACTTCCAATGTCCACACCCACAAGGCTGGCATCGGTCAAGTCACCTTCGTCAAACTGACACGCAATGGCACGCCCACCATCCAAGATGGCCCTACGCAACGAAGTTCGCAGCAGGAATGCCGTAATTAGCGACGTGCCCGTCAGATCGGCATCATCGAGATTCGCATCACTGATGAAGGCTCCACGAAGATCGGTTTTGATGCAAGAAGCTCGCTGCAGATTCTGGCCGTCCAGCAGAGCGCGATGGAGGTTCAAACCATCCAACCGAGCTGCAACCAGACTAGTTCCAGCGACCTCAACGGGGTCTCCCCCAACGCATTCGATAATCATGGCTTAGTGACCTCCCCAGTCCGCCGGATCGACGGTCGTTTGTTGAATCGGCTTTGGAACGCTTGTTGATGGTCGCGGGTAAGGCACTGTTGGCGGCTCGACGCCAAAAATACGCCCGGCGACGTAACGGTGATTGCCGTTCACGATCACTCCATCCGCCACTTGGATTGGCGGTGGCGTCTTGCCCGCTTCGAGCATCCGCACATACCGCTCAACCATCGGCTGGGATACCCTCCCCTGAAGGGTTTGCATCGTAGAGCCTTCCAGAGCCTTGGCTATGGTTGCCTCGTTGACCACCAGTGGCGTCTTTGCCGCCTCTGCCACCCTGCTTGTGAATCCCGTGCCGACCTGTGCCGCGATGGCACCGCCCCTTGCTGCGCCGGAGGCAACTGGTGCCAGTTCCGTAGTCGCCAGAACCGCGGAAACCGCGATGGTCCGCGCCGTATTCGTCTGCACTGCGGCAGCCATTGCCAGTTTCCCTCCAACGGCCGCGGCCTTACCGGCTCCGAGACTCACGGCCGAGCTTCCCACAATCTTTCCAACCTTCGCCGGATCGGATGCCACCTCCGCGAGCCCGTCGCCGTAGGCAGTTCCAATCTCGCCCCATGTGACATGCCCGGCATCCAGGGCAGAGGACAATTCACCGATACCATCCCTCACGGCTAGAACACCATCCTTCACCGCAGCCGCAGTCCTGATTGGATGGGCGACGGCGTGCCCCATTCCCTCAACGGCTTCGATTCCCCCATCCACCACGCCACCCCCAAGATCCCAAAGGTAATCAAGCACCGGCCCATTGCTGTCGCCAATCCCCCACAACCCCTCCGGATCCCACATCGTCCACGGATTCTGCCTCACGTAGCAGTACACATTCGGCCCGTCCACATGACCCAGCGGATCCCGGCTGATGAACGTCCCCGTTTCCAGATCCCGGTAGCGGAACCCCTCATTCAGCAGGCCGGTCGGGTCTTCCTCTTTCGTACAGGCCCGATGCCGCTCGACATTCGTTCCCGCTTCCGAAGTGCGGCGACCATCCGCCTGATACGAAGCCGCCCATGTCGTCGTGCCGTCGATGTCCGACTGCGCCACCACGTCTCCCCGGCCATTGTAGCGGTTGAACTTCGGCAGCCCGTTACGAAGCGAATAAAGCAGGCCCTTCGTACCCCCGCCGAGGTCAGGCCCGCGCACGTGCTGCACAGTGGGCGCTGACGGAACCGTCCACGCCGATCCCGCCGCCGCCGTGACCGTGTATTCCGCCGCACTCGTCCCGCCCGAGAACTCCGCCTGCCTGTCACCGCAGTCACTCCGCGCCACCGCCAATCCACCCGGGAACCAGCACATCAACGGCCCAGCGTCCACAAAACCCGCAGCCTTCCGGGCTTCCAGAAACGCCCCCCGAGATGCCCGCTCTGACTCAACACGCAACGCCTCTGCCCTTTCCTCCACCGTCTCCGCCTTCCCAACCCTCTCGCTCACCACCGCCCGCCCCACCACAACAACCGCCCGCGCCTCACCACCCATCAAGGCAGCAAGGATCACGAACAGCATCAGCACCCAGCGCATGGACAGAGCATGCAGACGGGAGGCTTGCTTGTCACGCGGAAGGTGGCGGTGCATCGCCATCTTGAAGAGCGCCGATCAGGTCGCCCTCGAAGCCGGCAATTCCCCCGCCATCATCTTCCGCCACTACCGGGAACTCACCACGGAGGAGACGGCGCGCGAGTGGTTTGGGATTGAGCCGAGGCTAGCGGCGACAATGGCAACGGAGTGACGGCATCGATTCCTCGCGCCGCCAGAACGCAGCGATGCGCAAACCCGAGGAACCCTGCCTTGCCAGCAGCCCAGCCCAGCCCAACTCGCGGACCGATCGGAACCCATTGAATCAATCATGCAGCCATCATCAGCGGGAAAATCGCATCAGCACCCAGCGCATGGAAAGAGCATGCAGACGGCGCGGTACATTGTCACGCGGAAGGTGGCGATTCGATGCCACGAAAGAACTCAAAATCGTGGCCGGAAGACGAGAGGCTTGCCCAGAGGTCCCGCGCGAGCGACGGCGCGATGCCTGCGGAGGCGTTTCGATTATATGGCGAAAACGGCACTCCGCCCCCACCGGCAGGCAGCGTGACGGAGCGGTGTTTGCTCCCAGGACTTGGTGGCCGTTGTTTCGCGCGCCAGCGGTGCGAGGTGGCTTCACGTTGAACCTTTGACAGTCTCGAAAAGGCTAGCGTAACGCCTACGCATCCCCGGACTTCCGAAATGCTCGTCCACCACCTTACGAGCTTCGTCCATTCGCCCCAGCGCTTCATAAGCCGCAATAACAAAAATGTTCCAATGCCTCTGCTTCATGATGCGAGCGTCGCTCGACTCATAGGCTAGAACCAAATCCTTTGGCGTTGAAAGTTCGGAGAGAAGCGGAAGCACCCACTGCCGGAGGAAAGCAAGTATCAACTGGCAAGTGTCAACGAACTCCTTTGGCCCCGTCGCAAACCACCGGACATGGGCATCTTTTGGAGCCGCAAACTCTATTGGCTGGTTCAGGATGATTTCAGGTGCTCCCGCAAGAAGCATTTCGTCCCCCTTTACGAGCGCAATGGCCGACTTGCTTATAGCTGGCATTTTCAAGCGAAGCATCGGGTGCAGGTGAGCATCGGCTCCCGGCTGATATTTGGGATTCCAGTCAGCAACAAACACGATCTCCTGCTGTGACCCGTTCAGGTTGCGACTGAAGATGGCACTTCCTTCTTTCCGACTAAAACCCTCGTTCCGAAGCGGCTCGTCAACCACCTGAGTAAGCGCCGCAAGAAGCTTTGATTGGGGGTCTGTGAAGTTCTTCGTCATGGCCTCCGAATCAAAAGGGATCGTCCAACTTCAAGACCGGCATTTTGGCCGACCCCGATTGCAGGATTGAAAGTATTAACTCCTGCATCGAATGCAGACTGTGATCCTCCGTAAGACGCTCCACCAGATTTTACCTCAAGGCCGATGACCCTTCCTCGCGGACTTACTGCGGCACCGTCGTAGATTCGCAAATCGCCCGCTGCATTCCGAACTGACACACGACCCTCAATCACACTCCAACCCGGCTTCTGCGCTACGGCGTTCCACACGCTTTGCTCAGCCGCCGCCCCGGCGCTTACCCCGCCCAACGGACTTGCAAACTTACCATCGGCGGTTCGCCAACCATTATTCCAACTCACCGCTGGTGTCTTTGAGGCAACCCCGCCTCCCTCCTTCGCCAGCACGGAAGACGCTTCCTCGATCGACTCCCGGACTCCGGTGGCCGTAGCGCTTGCGGCATCGTCGGCGTGGCTCAGTGCACCGACCGCCTCGTCGAGTTGGCCCGCATGGCGCTTCACCGCGGCCATGCCCTTTCCGGCCGCCTTGAACACCCTTCCTCCGAATGCCTCCAGCATGGCTTCGTTACCGGCTCCTCCGAGGTCTCCTTTGAGCAGTTTGTCGGCTGCCCCGTCCATCGGGCTGAGCATGCTGAGCGCCTCCTGACTCCCGTGCATGATGCCTCCGGAAACCGTGCGCCCGGCTTCCATGGCCGACTCGAAGCCCCGGCTATTGGAAAGCTGCTCCACCGCACTCTGCGGCAGCGCATCGATCACCGCGCCCACGAAACTCTCTGCCGCAGGCCTGATGACGTGCTCGTTGATCCGCTTCACCAGCGCCCCGACAAACAGCCCCTCCGGATCCCACATCGTCCACGGATTCTGCCCCACGTAGCAGTACACATTCGGCCCGTCCACATGACCCAGCGGATCCCGGCTGATGAACGTGCCAGTCTCCATGTCCCGGTAGCGGAACCCTTCGTTGAGCAGGCCCGTCGGGTCTTCTTCTTTACTGTTCGCCCTGTGGCGGTCGCGATTGACTCCCAGTTCCCGAACGCGGCCGGTTGCCTGCTTCGGATTGAGGTTAGTACCGATCTCGCCCGTGCGGCGGCCATCGGCTTGATAGCTGGCGGCCCATGTGGTGACGCCCGCAGCATCGCTCTGTCCCACCACGTCGCCGCGACTGTTGTACCGGTTGAACCGCAGCGTCACCGTGCTGCCCGTTTCCGCGCTGCCCGTTTCCCGGCGTGCGGTCCAGAGGAGGCCGCGCGTTCCGCCTCCAATGTCCACGCCCCTCGCCAGCAGAAGCGACAGCGTCGGTCCCGAGAACACCGCCTGCCTGTCACCGCAGTCACTCCGCGCCACCGCCAATCCACCCGGGAACCACAACGCCAGCGGGCCAGCACCCTCCAAACCAGCCACCTCCTCAACTTCCAGAACCGCCCCGAGAAACGCCCGCTCTGACTCAACCCGCAACGCCTCCGCCCTTTTCTCCAGCGTCTCCGCCCTCCCAACCCTCTCGCTCACCACCACCCGCCCCGTCACCACAACCGCCCGCGCCTCGCCGCCCATCACGGCAGCAAGGATCACGAACAGCATCAGCACCCAGCGCATGGACAGAGCATGCAGACGGGAGGCTTGCTTGTCACGCGGAAGGTGGCGATTCGATGCGCCCGAGCCTGACTTTGCGAGGCGACAGACTCCCACCGGCAGAGAAGACGTGACCAAGCCAACCGAGCGGAGCGGAATCGCCAGCCGCCACGCTGTCCGAATGGCAAGGATCCCCTAAGGCGGGACCTGAGGCAACGCGGGGGGCTGAAGCGCCTAGGTTTGTCAGCGGCCCACGGCTACCGCCAAACACGCAAGACGCCCTCGCTGGCCATACCTACCAGCTCAGCCAGGCGGGGAGGAAGGCGGCGAATCGGGGTGTTCACGCTACGAGAACATTGTCGAACTCTACCTTCATGAGGGATGTCTTTTCGGTGTCGATCAGCGTCGCCTGAATCTCAAGATCAGATCGGCCCTCTTCCTCAGTATAGAGTCGAAACCGAATCGAATACTCTGGAGGCGAGGTCTTGGAAATCGGCACCACATCAACCAGACCGTAAGCTCCAGTTGGCGGTGCTGTCAGTTGTCGCCCATACTCAAGCACTCCCGCTTCGATTTCGTGCTTTTTTAGGCGCACGCCGTCGGTCAGTGTTTCGATGGCCTGATAGTCTCTCGCAACCAGTAGTTCCACAACGTGGCGGACGGTTGCCTCTAGTCGCAGTCTAATTTCTTCGGTCATACTCTATCGACGGTCTCCGGGGATTCGTGTGGGAGTGGATGGCGTTACGCCGATGCTTTGGAAGTAGTCATCGGCTTCGCCTATCGCTTGCCGGGCATCAGCCTTGTCCACGCCTGCTTTGCGAAGTGCTTTGTAGCCAATTCTTCGTTCCGCTGCGTAGGTTCCACCTCCTGCCTGCCGCTGAACGGGTCGGGTCAATTGATGCGGCGTTCCCCGAACGTTCGCGGGACCTTGCAGTTGAACGCCCGGAGCCGCATTTGTGTTGTAGCCGGGCAAGTCGCGCACCGCAGCGTCCTGAACAACGTGGTGGGCATCCTTGAGCTTGGCATCTCTCAACTCGCCGACTGGTGTAGTTACTCTCTTTGCAACCCCGCCTCCCTCCTTCGCCAGCACGGAAGACGCTTCCTCGATCGACTCCCGGACTCCGGTTGCCGTAGCGCTTGCGGCATCGTCGGCGTGGCTCAGTGCACCGACCGCCTCGTCGAGTTTGCCCGCATGGCGCTTCACCGCGGCCATGCCCTTCCCGGCCGCCTTGAACACCCTTCCTCCGAATGCCTCCAGCATGGCTTCGTTACCGGCTCCTCCGAGGTCTCCTTTGAGCAGTTTGTCGGCTGCCCCGTCCATCGGGCTGAGCATGCTGAGCGCCTCCTGACTCCCGTGCATGATGCCTCTGGAAACCGTGCGCCCGGCTTCCATGGCCGACTCGAAGCCCCGGCTATTGGAAAGCTGCTCCACCGCACTCTGCGGCAGCGCATCGATCACCGCTCCCACGAAACTCTCCGCCGCAGGCCTGATGACGTGCTCGTTGATCCGCTTCACCAGCGCCCCGACAAACAGCCCCTCCGGATCCCACATCGTCCACGGATTCTGCCTGACGTAGCAGTACACATTCGGCCCGTCCACCAGACCCAGCGGATCCCGGCTGATGAACGTGCCAGTCTCCATGTCCCGGTAGCGGAACCCTTCGTTGAGCAGGCCAGTCGGGTCTTCTTCTTTTGTACACGCCCGATGCCGCTCGACATTCGTTCCCGTTTCCGCGGTGCGGCGACCATCCGCCTGATAGGAAGCCGCCCATGTCGTCGTGCCGTCGATGTCCGACTGCGCCACCACGTCTCCCCGGCCATTGTAGCGATTGAACTTCGGCAGCCCGTTACGAAGCGAATAAAGCAGGCCCTTCGTGCCCCCGCCGAGGTCAGGGCCGCGCACGTGCTGCACCGTGGCCGCTGACGGAACCGCCCACGCCGATCCCGCCGCCGCCGTGACCGTGTATTCCGCCGCACTCGTGCCGCCCGAGAACACCGCCTGCCTGTCACCGCAGTCACTCCGCGCCACCGCCAATCCACCCGGAAACCAAAACTCCAACGGGCCAGCGTCCACAAAACCCGCAGCCTTCTGAACTTCCAGAGCCGCCCCCAGAAACGCCCGCTCTGACTCAACACGCAACGCCTCCGCCCTTTTCTCCAGCGTCTCCTCCTTCCCAACCCTCTCGCTCACCACCGCCCGCCCCGTCACCACAACCGCCCGCGCCTCACCACCCATCAAGGCAGCAAGGATCACGAACAGCATCAGCACCCAGCGCATGGACAGAGCATGCAGACGGGAGGCTCGCTTGTCACGCGGAAGGTGGCGATTCGATGCGCCCAGTCCTGACTTTGCGAGGCGAGCGAACGACTCTCGACAGCATGCCTATAAGCTCAGCCACGCGGGGTGCGGAGCTTGCCGCTCCGAGTCGGGTCTGGTCACTCAGCGGGGCAATGCATCAGGACCATCTGCGAGCAAGATTCCGGAGGATGGATGCGACAAAAGGTTAACCTGCGCGGCGATCATCCGCTTCATCTTTGATGTGCCCTCTGGAAGTGAAACTGGAGGTGTCGGTCGGCCTCGAAAGCCGCAATGATTGAGCAAATGGGTGAACAGACTGGACGAATAGCCTCCGTCCCAGTTGTCCACGAGCTTACCGCCGCGGTGCCTAGTCACTATCAAGTCAACCGCTTGATCGCGAACATCAAAGGTAAAGGTAAACGCCAGATTTCTTCCAAGATAGACTACGCAAGCAGTTGTGGGACTCTCGCTCTCAAATTGAACCGCTCTTTTGAAGCCGTGCGAGGTCAAAACTCCGCATACTCCTTCGACCTCATGTTTGAACTGTTCGCTTGATTTTGGTTCGTCGCTCATTGTTAAAGTCAAAATTAGGGATCAAAACCGGGAACCCCGCCCTGATACTTTCCAGTTCGTTGGTAGAGCTGCTGATAGTTCCCGTAGTCGAGGAGTTGCTGTCGCTCTCCTCCATAAATTGGGCTGGCAGGACGACCCAGGTTAGGATCTACTCTATTCTGGAGCCTACGTCCGAAATCTGGCCCAATGTCCTGAATCTGCCTCCCTTGGACCTTCATTGTGGAGATGAACTCATCGTTGAGTTTTTGGGTCCACGTACGACCAGCCAGCCAGCCGTCGATCGTTTCGCCCCCCACCTTGCCAGCATGTGAGTTCACCCGCTTCATGTTCTCGCCAACGATTACCGGTGCGCTCTTTGCAACCCCGCCCCCCTCCTTCGCCAGCACGGAAGACGCTTCCTCGATCGACTCCCGGACTCCGGTGGCCGTAGCAGTCGCGGCATCGTCGGCGTGGCTCAGTGCACCGACCGCCTCGTCGAGTTGGCCCGCATGGCGCTTCACCGCGGCCATGCCCTTTCCGGCCGCCTTGAACACCCTTCCTCCGAATGCCTCCAGCATGGCTTCGTTACCGGCACCTCCGAGGTCTCCTTTGAGCAGTTTGTCGGCTGCCCCGTCCATCGGGCTGAGCATCCCGAGCGCCTCCTGACTCCCGTGCATGATGCCTCCGGAAACCGTGCGCCCGGCTTCCATGGCCGACTCGAAGCCCCGGCTATTGGAAAGCTGCTCCACCGCACTCTGCGGCAGCGCATCGATCACAGCGCCCACGAAACTCTCTGCCGCAGGCCTGATGACGTGCTCGTTGATCCGCTTCACCAGCGCCCCGACGAACAACCCCTCCGGATCCCACAGCGTCCACGGATTCTGCCTGACATAGCAATACACATTCGGCCCGTCCACATGACCCAGCGGATCCCGGCTGATGAACGTGCCCGTCTCCATGTCCCGGTAGCGGAACCCCTCATTGAGCAGGCCCGTCGGGTCTTCCTCTTTTGTGTTGGCCCGGTGGCGGTCGACATTCGTTCCCGCTTCCGCGGTGCGGCGACCATCCGCTTGATAGGAAGCCGCCCACGTCGTCGTGCCGTCGATGTCCGACTGCGCCACCACGTCTCCCCGACCATTGTAGCGATTGAACTTCGGCAGCCCGTTTCGAAGCGAATAAAGCAGGCCCTTAGTGCCCCCGCCGAGGTCAGGGCCGCGCACGTGCAGCACCGTGGCCGCTGACGGAACCGTCCACGCCGAACCCGCCGCCGCCGTGACCGTGTATTCCGCCGCACTCGTCCCGCCCGAGAACACCGCCAGCCTGTCACCGCAGTCACTCCGCGCCACCGCCGATCCACCCGGGAACCACAACGCCAGAGGCCCAGCGTCCACCAAACCAACCGCCTCATCCGCCCCCCGAGATGCCCGCTCTGACTCAACCCGCAACGCCTCCACCCCCTTCGCCACCATCTCCGCCCTCCCATCCCTCTCGCTCACCACCGCCCGCCCCGTCACCACAACCGCCCGCGCCTCACCACCCATCACGGCAGCAAGGATCACGAACAGCATCAGCACCCAGCGCATGGACAGAGCATGCAGACGGAGCGGTACATTGTCACGCAGAAGGTGGCGGTGCATCGCCATCGTGAAGAGCGCCGACCAGGTCGCCCTCGAAGCCGGCAATTCCCCCGCCATCATCTTCCGCCACTACCGGGAGCTGACCACTGAGGAGACGGCAAAGGAATGGTTTGGGATTGGGGCACCAAGAACAATAAGCAGTGATTCCTAACAGTTGTATCGCTGCGTAGCGAAGCGTACATTCAACTTAGCCATAGCTTGGATTTTTGCTGGGGCTGGAGCACCCTCACAAAGGGCCTTACCACGAGGAATTTACGTTGCCTTCAAACGGATCAACCGAGGCGACCGACTCACACAGGCCCCGACGCTTAGCCGCATTTTGCCAGTTTCAGCCACAAGGCTACTTATGGAGAGGCATTGCACGGTGAATGCAACGGTGCGCCTAATGCCATCACGACATCGTGTTTGATTAGATCAACTTCTCATGCTTAGCAATATGGCGAAGAAGGTGAATAAACTCCTGGAAAGCGAGGCTTTGATCGCCTTCGTTGCGCTCAAGCAGCGCACCGAACCAGCTAACACCGGTATCACTTCCATCAATCTCTCTTGAAAGCTTTCTCTCAAGGGTCTGGAGCAGAGACACGAAATGATCCATGTTCATTTCGTGGAAGCTGTGTGCCCATTTCAGGCCTGCTAAAAATGCCTGAACTCTATCTAAAGGATAGCTATCACCACTCATTACCATTCCCGGACGAGTCGCCCACATGTCAATGAAATTAGCCACCCCCTCCTTTGGAGACACGTTGATATTCATCAAGGACTGAAAGTTATGGTTCCGGTTCTGGTTTGGTGCGAGTGCAGGAGTGTAACTGGCAGGAACGACATAGGATCGACAACCAAGTAAGCCCCATCGACCCAAAAAGATCCAGTTATCCCCATTGGGAAGTTATTATCATAAACCGTAGATCTTTTGGAGAGGACATCCGACAACGTTTTTGGGGCGCTTCCTTCACCACAAATGACTCCGACATGTTCACCGTTATCTGATATACGGCCTGGTCCAAACAAGCCTACGTCGGCGAAGATGTTACCCCACACCCCTTTCGATACATCCATGCGCGAGGAGTAACTAATGAGGCCACAGCACTTACCGCTCTTGCGCTGCCTTTCGAGTTCCCTTTTGGCGAACTCTTTGCACTCTCCGTTCTTACAGTTATCTGGATTCAAGTAAGGGCGACTCTGTCTCAAACGTTCGCGTTCCCGCTCATTGTCACGTCGGCGTGCCACCTCTTCGTCAGAGGGCTCTGCGGGTCCCATCTGTGGAGGATAGGCATCTGGAGGAGTACCTTGTGGCAGTATTCTCCTCGGAGGAGTTGGGGGAGTGGGAAATGTTCGCCGAGTCGGAGGGCGTCGCGCGCCTCGATCCGGAATATATGGCCGAGGCGCTGGACGAAGCAAGAGAGGAAAGCTTCGCAAGCCTGCAAGATCAATCATGTTTATGGGGTCATTGTTCACAAATCCGCACAAATTCATTCCACCCTCTTCCCCGATCGGATCCCTGTTCAGCCACCGCCCCGCGCCCGGGTCGTAGAAGCGATAGCCGTAGTAGTTGAACCCACTGTCCGCATCACGCAGCTTCGAGCTGTAGTGGAACGGCAGGAGATCCGCCCACGGACGATTCGCTGGGAGTCCGGGCGGCTGGCTGGTGGCTGGCGTGTTCGTGCCCCATGCCCGCACCTCGCGCCCGAATGCGTCGTATTCGTAGCTCGCCACCAGCTGGCCCGTCACCGTCTTCCCGGACGCCTTGAACTGGTAGTAATGCCGCACATTCCCCATGTGGTCGGCGAGCGGGACGTGCACTTCCGCGCTGCCGGTGCCGTACGAGTAACTCTGCACCGCCCCCGTCTGCAGCCATGCCACGCCCCCGACTCCACCGGCACGCATCCAGTCGCTCCGGGCATACAGACTGCTCCCAATGTCCGGACGCCACACGCACGACCATTTCCGGCTGTGGAATGTGCTGTCGGTATTGAGCTTCGCGATCATGATCAGCTTCCAGCCGTCCCATTGATACCCCTCAACCTCGGGCGGGTCAATCCCGCGTGTCACCTTGCGCTCGATCAGACGGGAGAGGCCGTCGTATTTGAATTCAATCGTCGCCGCCGGAAGCGAATTGGGTGGAATCCCCTGCGGATTTGCCGGAGCCATGAAACCGCCTGCCGGCTGGGTCCATGCCGGACGCTCCAGCTTCACGAGGCGGTTCTCTCCGTCCCACGTCATCGTCCAGCGGCCATCGAAGCGGAGATTCCCGGCATCAGATTGGCACAGTCAGCCCTTCCGCCTCGGCCAGCCTCTTCTGATTCGCATCAAAGGTAAGGAAATGCGTCGCGCCCAGTTCGATAGCGGTCGCCACATGAAGGATATCCATCGACCGATGACCGCAGGCATCGGTGTGCCATTCGCTGAGACGTTCAGCAGCAAGGTGAACCTGATGCCAGGGAGCCGGTACGGTAACGACGTCTCCACTCACCAAATCAGCCTTGAGATCGGCAAGCATCTTTGCTCCCTCGTCACGCGAATAGCCCTTGGACGGGTCGTTCCGGTGAAGCCTGATCTGGAACCGAACCGCCTGTCGGAACTCGTAAAGCAACAGGCTCGTGACCTCCAGCGGTTCCGGCATGGCCCCAAAATACGCCGCAGCATCAGGAGAGTTTGCCTGTAGCCGATACAACGCGCAGAGAAATGACGTGTCAGGATACGCTTTCATCAACCCAAGTCCCGAGCCAATTCATCAGCACGCATCGCCGCCACTTGCTCCGGCGTGAAGACCCGACCGCCCCATGTCTCCCGTAATCGGGCCATGATGTCCACTTTGGCACGTCGTGGCCGGGCCTCCGCCCCTCCGCTCGCCGGCACAAGCCGGGCAATGATCTTGCCCCGCTTGCTGATGTTCACAGATTCCCCTTCATGGACCCACGCTTCAATGCGTGGGAATTCGTTCCGAAGCTCCCTGACCGTGGCTGTCTTCATGTGATACATCATATGTCTCACATCCAGCTCGTCAATCGTCGCTTGCCGTGTCGGCCTTGCCCAGGTCCGCCAGCACGGCCACCGGTTCCCCGCGATAGATGACAAGGTAGTTGTCCAGTTTATCATGCGGTTTGATCAAGCGGCGCGTTTGGCGATGGGTTCGAGGGAGCGCTGGGAGACTGGGTTGAGGGTGGTGGCGTGCCCCGGCCCGGCGTCGTGCTGTCGCACCACGCCTGCGGCCCCCGCGCTGCGGCTGCTGCGCACCACTGCGGCTGTCGCCTTCGTTGCCTCCGTTCCAGTCAGCCGCTCCTTCGTCGCGGTCGCAGCGGTTCCGCTCGCGTCAAGGCATCCTCCCCGTAAAAACTTTGGGCGGTGGCATCCTGTGAGTAATTGAAGTCCCATCCGCCCAAACTTTTGACGGGTGCCCCTCCTTGACCTCTGCCACCGCGCCGCAATGGCCGGAACTTCGCCCGCTGTCCCTGCGGCTCGTGATCCTCAGCCGGAGCCGGTCGAGATCGATCACGAGTCACCGCCTGTTTCCGGGAGCCACCCTCCTCGTGCCGGAAAGCGAGGCTGAGAGCTACCGTCACACCGGGCTCGGCATCGAGACGATCCCGGACGAGGTTGCCGGAATCAGTGCCGTGAGGAACTGGGTGCTGCGCCGGTTCACGGAGGATGCCATCGTGATGCTCGATGACGACATCTCGGCGTGCGTCTGCATGGTGAGTCTGCGGTGCCGACGTCTGCGGCCTGCTGTCGGGACCGGGGGTGCCCGGGTGCAGTTTGTGGGGGTCAGGTCTGGGTTTAGTGATGGCGCTGCGGATTCCTTGCGCGACGGAGATCTGTCGCTTATGCTGACGGTAAGCCTGTGTTTATGAAACGCCTTTTCCGGCTCATTGCCGTCCTTGCCATTGTCTGTGTGCCTCTTGTTCCGGAGGTATCGCTGGCGCAGGCTCCTGCCACGCCAACCCCTGCGGCGGCAGATGCTCCCGCACCCGCGCCCGCCGGTACCGGCACGGGGCCCGTTATCAGCATCCTTGATGCGGCTGCTCCTGCTGCGCCCGCCGAGACTGCGGCGGCGGTTCCGGCGCGCAAACCGGGTTCGTCCCTTGATCCTGTGAAGCTTTTCCGGGAGGGCGGCATCACGATCTACGCGTTGCTGGCGCTGTCGCTGGTCATGTGTGCGCTCATTGTCTTCTACTTCCTGACGATCCGGCGGGCTGCGGTGGTGAGCGACGCCTTCATGCGGACGGCGGAGGGTCTCATCCGCAAACAGGATTACGCTGGGCTGCTGACGGTCTGCAACCGCCGCACGGAAGCGATTGCGCTGATCACGCAGAAGGCCCTCGATTTTGCCACGAAGAATCCCACGGCGACCCTTGAGGAAGTCCGTCAGGTGACGGAGAGCGAGGGGCAGCGTCAAGCCAGCCAGCTTTCCCAGCGCATTGCCTATCTTGCCGACATTGCGGCCAT
>Ga0315904_10007767_pt1 | contig 14338 bp, 8 predicted proteins | sample LakEriMetagenome_6_FD_203529 | JGI IMG/M metagenome (GOLD analysis project Ga0315904, IMG submission 203529) | Freshwater fungal communities from buoy surface, Lake Erie, Ohio, United States - Buoy 12 MA120 | ecosystem: Environmental > Aquatic > Freshwater > Lake | place: USA: Lake Erie, Ohio... | reverse complement strand
CCGGGTTGACTTTGTGCGGGCGGCGGCCCGCCGAGCGAATCGCGGTACGATGCCGCGGATTCGCGTGCACACAGCTCCCGGGCTTCCGCCCGGGGCTTTTTGTGGGAGCGCCAGGCCCGGAGGGCCGGGTTGACTTTGTGCGGGCGGCGGCCCGCCGAGCGAATCGCGGTACGATGCCGCGGATTCGCGTGCACACAGCTCCCGGGCTTCCGCCCGGGGCTTTTTGGGTGATCGGAGGGACGGATGGCGTCGCACGTGCAACTGCTGCTCGACTCCTTCGCGCGGCTGCTGGGGCGGGAACTGATCTCCCGGCAGGGCGCTGCCGAGGCGCAGGCCGAGCGGCTGTTTCAGGCGCCATTCGTCGTCGTCTCCCACGGCACCGAGGCCGACCCGATCCTCAACTACGGCAACGCGGCGGCGCTGGCCCTGTGGGAGATGGATCTCGCCACGCTCACGCGGACGCCGTCGCGGCTCACGGCCGAGCCGGTCCACCGCGACGAACGGGCGCGGCTGCTGGAGCGGACGCGGCGCGACGGCTACGTGGACGACTACGCCGGGATCCGCATCTCGAGCACGGGCCGGCGGTTTCGCATCGAGCAGGCGATCGTCTGGAATCTCGTCGATGCAGCCGGCATGCACCACGGCCAGGCGGCCACGTTCGATCGCTGGAAGCCGCTGGATTCGTGAGCCGGCGGCCCGGCCATTTGCCAACAGCGGGCCAGGGCGTCTAATGGCGGAGAATCATCCCGTCGTCCCGAGGAGGAATGCCCATGAAGATCGTCGCCCTCGCGTTGTGCCTCTCGTTCGCCGCCGCCGTCGCCGCCCGGGCCGAGTCGTCCACGCCGCTGGCGGGCGAAATGAAGGGCCTCGACGGCAAGCCCGTCGATCTGGCCTCCTATAAGGGCAAGGTCGTGCTCGTCGTGAACGTCGCCAGCCGCTGCGGCTACACGGGGCAGTATGCCGGCCTGCAGAAGCTCTACGACGCCCACAAGGACAAGGGCTTCGTGATCCTCGGCTTCCCGGCGAACGACTTCGGCGCCCAAGAGCCGGGCAGCGATGTCCAGATCGCCGAGTTCTGTTCGTCCAAGTACGGCGTGACGTTTCCGATGTTCTCCAAGATCACGGTCAAGGGGGCGGGCAAGGCCCCGCTCTACAAGGCGCTCACCGAGGCGGCCGACCCCAAGGGGGAGGTGGGCTGGAACTTCGAGAAGTTTCTCATCGGCAAGGACGGCGGCGTGATCGGCCGCTTCAAGAGCGGCGTGGCCCCCGACGACGCGAAGCTCGTGCAGGCGATCGAGGCCGCGCTGGCGAAGTGACGCCGGACAACGCGGGTGTGCTCCCAAGAAGCCCCGGGTGGCAACCCGGGGACACCGGGCATGAAAACCACTCCGTCGTCCATGCTGGAAGGCTGCACGTGATTCCGCGGTTCAAGCTCGCCTCGCACGGCGACCTGGACGGCATGCCACCCGGAGTCCCCGGGCTCCCGCCCGGGGCTTTTTGCGTGCGTGGCGTGCGGCCCCAAGAAGCCCCGGGTGGCAACCCGGGGACACCGGGCACGAAAACCACTCCGTCGTCCATGCTCGAAGGCTGCACGTGATTCCGCGGTTCAAGCTCGCCTCGCATGGCGACCGGGACGGCATGCCACCCGGAGTCCCCGGGCTCCCGCCCGGGGCTTTTTGTGCGCGGTGATCAGCGCCGGCCTTTGCGTCGCCTACGCCGCCCGCGACGAGCCAGTCGTCGCCCGCTCGCGTCCGAGCGTGCGACGCACGACCCACGTCGGCCGGCCCTGGGCCTCGCGGTAGGCCCGCACGACGTACTCGCCCACGATCGCCACGGCCGCGGTCTGCACGGCCGCCACGGTCGCCACCACGGCCGTCACCGCCGCCAGTGAGACGCCCGGCTGTGGCGCGGCGGCCGTCAGCTGGGCGACGATCGCCATGCTGCCGCTGACGATGCCGATCGCGCCGAGCCCGGCCGCGGCCACCCAGGTGAGCCGCACCGGGGCGTCGGAGGAGAGCACCAGCGCGTCACCGGCGAGCTTGAGCAGCTTCCAAGGCGAGTATTTCGTGGTGCCTGCCATCCGCGCGTGACGGTCGTACCACACCGGCTCGTGGCGGAAGCCGGCCCAGGGCACCAGGCTCCGCAGGTAGCGGCGCTTTTCGGGCAGGGCGTTCACGGCGTCGGCCACCGCGCGGTCGATGAGCTTGAAGTCGCCGGTGTCGACCGGCATCGGATAGGGGATCAGGCTGGCGAACAGCCGGTGGAACAGGCTCGCGGTCACGAGTTTGAAGGCCGTCTCGCCGTCGCGGTGCCGCCGCCGGCCGTAGGCGACGTCCACCCCCTCCCGCCAGCGGCGGACCATCTCGGGGATCACCTCGGGCGGGTCCTGCAGGTCGGCGTCGGTGATCACGATCGCATCGCCCCGCGCGGCCGCCAGGCCGGCCGACATCGCCGCCTGCTGGCCGAAGTTCCGCGCCAATTCGATGACGACCGCCCGCGAATCGTGCGCGGCGATCGCCTCCAGCGCGCGGAGCGTGCCGTCGCGGCTGCCGTCGTCGACGTACACGATCTCGAAGTCCATGCCCGTCGCCGGCAGCACCGCGGCAAGCCGCGCGTGCGTGGCCGCGATCACTTCCTCCTCGTTGTGGCACGGGATCACGACCGACAGCAGGCCGCGGCCGGCGCGGCGCCGGTCGGAGCCCGAAGCCGGCCATGGGCAGGCGAGGATTTCGGGGCCGGTCGGCGTCATCGGGTCACCTCGGGAGCGGCGGCGGTGCGGTGCGACGCGGGCTCCCCGGTGGGCAGCGCCCCGATCGCGAGCACGTCGTGCTTGCGGAAGATCGGTCGCGTCCGCCCCAGCACGCCCCAGCCCGCCGGCAGCGTGGCGGCGATCTCGTCGTAGCGATCCGCGGGGAGCAGGAGGATGGCGTCTGCGCCGGTCTGCAGGAACGTGGCCGCGTCGGTGTCGTGCTCCATGACGAACTGCCGCACGTGGCCGTTGGAGTAGAAGACCACGTTCGGGCTGGCCAGCAGATAGGTGCCCAGCCGCGCGCCGCCGTCGTGGCGGGCCTGCATCTCCCGCACCAGCGCCGGCAGGGTGTTCGCCCCGGCGAGTCGGCTGCCGGCGGGCCCGACGGCCAGCGCCGTGTAGATCAGTCCCGTGAGCGTCAGGGCCGCGACGGCGGCCTGCGGATGCCGCCGCGCGAGCCAGCCGCAGGCGATGGCGCCCCCCACGGGCACGAGGCCCACCAGCGCCGCCGGCTCCGCGTCGGGAATGCCGTGGCGGGTCGCCACCAGCACGGTCACGGCCGTCGCGGCGCCGCCGAATGCCAGCCAGCCGAGGCCCGACGCCAGCCACCAGCCGTGCGGCCAACGGGCGGTCGCCGCATGGCGGGACGCCTCGACGCCGAGAGCCGCCACGAGCAGGGCGGCCGCGGGATAGGCCGGCAAGATGTAGTTGGGGAGTTTCGTCGCCGCGGCGGAGAACCCCCCCACCCAGACGGCCAGCCAGACGATCAGCAGTCCGAGCGTCGCGTGGACTGCCAGCGGGGCCGTCCGCCGCCACAGCCGCCAGCCGGCCACAGCGATTGCCAGGGGGAGGAAGCAGGACCACGGATAGAAGCCCACGAGCATGGTGAGCGGATGGAAGAGGACGCTGCCGCCGTGCTTCTCCATCGGGGAGAGAAAGCGGCCGACGTTGTGGACGAAGAAGAAGCCGGCCGTCCATGCGCCGTCGGTGCGGAGCGACACGGCGACGTACCACGGGGCGGCGACGGCGAGCGTCGCGGCGAGGATGGTCAGCGGCCGGATCGCGCGGAGCGCGGCCAGGGCCGCGGGCAGCAGGGCCGGCAGGAGCCGAGTGCCGGCTGCCAGCCGCCGCTCGACCGCCAGCCAGCCCACCCAGAGGACGATCACCGCGGCAGGGCCCACGAAACCGATCGGACCTTTGCAGACCACCGCCAGGCCGGCGAGACCGCCGATCGCCGCGGCCCGCGGCACGGACAGCAGCGGGAGTGGGCCGTCGGCCGGCGGGGCCGTGCCGCCGCGTCGGTCCGGCAGGAAGGGCTCGGCGGCGAGCACGGTGGCCCAGGCGGTGAGGGCCACGAGGATCGCGTCGGGGGTGGCCGCATGGGCCTCGATGCCCACCAACAGGCAGCCGACGTACGCCAGCGCCGCCACGACGCCCGTTTCGACGTCGAACCAGCGCCGCCCGGCGCGGAGCAGGGCCAACGCCGTGAGCAGGACGGCGATCGCCGAGGGGAGGCGGGCGGCGAACTCGTTCGGTCCGCAGACGGTCATCGCCGCCGCCATGCACCAGTGCATGAGCACCGGCTTGTCGACGGCGAGCGTGTCGTTGTAGATCGGCACCACCCAGTCGCCCGACTCGACCATCGCCCGCGCGATCGCGGCGAACCGCGGCTCGTCCTCGTCCCACAGCGGCGTTCGCGAGAAGCCGACGGCGAGGGCGGCCGTGGCCGCGACGAGAACCAGGGTCGTGGGATGCGTGAACTTCATGAATGCGTCCGGTCCGGGAAAGGGGAATCGTTCAGTGGCGGTGCGCGGCGGCCTCGGCGGCGAGACGGTCGGGGCGATCGCTCGGCCCCACGAGGAGGAGCCGGCGGGATTCGGGGAGCGTGGTGGTGGCGTGCAGCACGCGGTAGGAGGAGGGCAAGGCCGGGGCAACCTCTTCCTCGAACCGCGCGTCGATGATCAGGTGGGCCCCTGGATGGTCGGCGATGAAGGCCACGACTTCGGCGGGCGCCTGCAACTCGGTGATCCGTCCGTCGGCGGCGCGGCGGCCACCATAGAAGGCGGTGCTCGGCGGCGCCCGGTAGCCGGCGATCGGCAGTTCACCGGGCGCCGCGGCGGGCATGCGGGCGATCAGGTTTCGCATACCGCCGGCGCGGCCCAGCGCCGCGGGGCCGGCGGCCATGAGCAGGCCCACCGTTGCGCAGGCCGTCGCAGCCAGGGCGGCCGAGGCCGCGAGCCGCGAGTGCAGGGATTGGCAGGCCCAGGCGAGCGCCGCGCCCACCAGCGGCACGATGCCGATCAGGCCGAGCCACTCGCCGCCGGGGGCGAAGCGGCGGGCCACCAGGGGCAGGCCGACGGCCAACGCGACGCCGGCGGCGCCGAGCAGCACCCAGGCCAGCCGCATCCAGCGGTCGGTCGTCGGCGCCGGGAGCCGTGCCCAATCGGCGAAAAACAGACCCGTCAGCAGGGCGAGCGCCGGGTACGCGGGCCACACGTAGCCGGGCAGCTTCGTGGCCGCCAGGGAGAAGGGCACGATCCACGCCGCCGCCCAGCAGGCGAGCAGCCGCACGGCGACGCCGTCGGTGCCGGTCCGCGCGGAGCGGATCGCGTGGCCCCCGATCAGGGCCGCGGCCATCGACCAGGGGAACATGCCGACGAGCACGACGGCGGGATAGTAGAGCAGCGGCGAACCCGCATGGCCTTCCATCGGTGCCGTGAAGCGGCCGACGTTGTGGATGAGGAAGAAGCCGCGCAGCCATTCGCCGTCGGTCCGCAGGGCCACGGCCGCATACCAGGGGGTGGCCACGGCCGCGGCCGCGCCGAGGATCACCAGCGGCCTGACGCCGCGGCACGCGGCGGCCAGCGCTGCCGCGGCCCGTGTCGGCAGCGGGCCGCAGCGGGCGGGATCGAGGAGCGCCTGCCACCAGGCGAACAGGCCGAACGCCACCAGCGGCGGCACCACGCCCACCGGGCCCTTCGTCAGCACCGCCAGTCCGCAAGCCGCGCCGAGCGCCGCGGCCGCGCCGGCCGAGAGCCGCACCGGCGCGTCCCGCCAGCCGGGGCCAGAAGCGGTCGGCACGCGGGCGGCCCGCACGAAGAGCCACAGGGCGAGCGTCGTGAAGAACACCAGCGGCGCGTCGGGGGTGGCCGCCCGGCCCCCCACGCCGGTCCACAGGCAGGTGGCCATCACCACACCGGCCCAGCAGCCGACCGCCGGGCGGAAGGCGGCCGTGCCGATCCGCCACACCAGCAGGCAGGTGGCGACCGTGAGCAGCGCGGAGCCGAGGCGGGCGCCGGTCTCGTTGACGCCGGCCACGGCGAAGCCCGCCAGGTGGAGCCAGTTCACCAGCGCGGGCTTCTCCACCCGCAGCCGGCCGTTGAAGGTGGGCACGATCCAGTCGCCGGTAGCGTGCATGGCCAGCGAGCAGGCGGCGTTGCGCGGCTCGTCGTCGTCCCACAGCGGCGGAACGCCGAGATTGGGCAGCAGTACGAGCGCCGCGAAGGCGGCGACGAGGAGTCCCTGCGAACGGGCGGTCATGAGGGGCGCAGCCTGTGCCTGGGGGGCCGATGGGGGGCGGGAGGATAGGAGGCCGCAGCGGCGCGGGTCAAGGCATCACGGGCTGGCGAAAAACCCCGGTCAGGCGGCGGTTTCAGGCCGGTTGACCGCCCTGGCATGCCGGGTATGTTCAAGCATCCCGCGGGGCTCGCAGACTACGGATCAAGGCTGCCCGAGCGGGATGCGATGGCCATCGACCCAGGAAACCGTCGGCGTTTCCTGCGGTCGATGAAGTGGAAAAAGGTCAGGGATGACTTTTTTCACTGACAGCATGTCCGGCGGGTTTTTGGGCTCGGAGACCGTTCCTTGGCTGACGACGTGAATCCCCCTGCGGAGGGCGACGGGAGTCCGTCCCCGGCCGACGGTCTGCGGGACATTTCCGGCGGCCGACTCGTCGAGTTGCCGATCGAGCAGGAACTCAAGGACAGCTACCTCACGTACGCCATGAGCGTGATCGTGAGCCGGGCGCTGCCCGACGTGCGCGACGGCCTCAAGCCCTCGCAGCGGCGGATCCTGGTCGCGATGAACGACCTCAACCTCTCGCCCGGCGCCGCCCGCGTGAAGTGCGCCAAGATCTCCGGCGACACCAGCGGCAACTACCACCCGCACGGCGAGAGCGTGATCTACCCCACGCTCGTCCGCATGGCCCAGGAATGGAACATGCGGCACGTGCTCGTGGACAAGCAGGGCAACTTCGGCTCGATCGCCGGCCTGCCCGCCGCCGCCATGCGATACACCGAGGCCCGGCTGTCGCCGATCGCGGCCTTGATGCTCGACGACCTCGACCTCGACACGGTCGACTACGTGCCGAGCTACGACGAGCGGAACACCGAGCCGGTCGTGCTGCCGAGCCGGTTCCCCAACCTCGTCGTCAATGGCGCCGGCGGCATCGCCGTGGGCATGGCCACGAGCATCCCGCCGCACAACCTCGGCGAGGTCTGCCGGGCGCTGGTGGCGATGATCGACAACCCGGGCATCTCGATGGCCGAGCTGCTCCAGATCGTGCCCGGGCCCGACTTTCCCACCGGCGGCATCGTCATGGGCCGCGAGGCGCTGGCCCGCGGCTACCTCACCGGCCGGAGCACGATCACGCTCCGGGCCCGGGCCCACGTCGAGGAGTTCGGCAAGAACCGCCATCGCATCGTGGTCACCGAGATCCCCTACCAGCAGACCCGCGACGCGATCGAGGAGAAGATCGCGGAGCTGGTCAACGAGGACCGGATCAAGGGGATCTCCGCGATCCGCAACGAGAGCGACCTCAAGGAGCCGGTGCGGCTGATCCTGGAGCTGAAGCGCGACGCCGATCCCGACGTCGTCCTCAATCAGCTCTACCAGTTCTCGCCGCTGCAGACCTCGTTCTCGCTGATCTTCCTGGCGCTCGTGGACGGGAAGCCGCGGATCCTGTCGTTCAAGAGCATGCTGGAGGAGTTCCTCCGGCATCGCACGACCGTCATCCGGCGGCGGACGCAGCACCTGCTGCAGAAGGCCCGCAGTCGCAAGCACACGCTCGAGGGCCTGCTCGTCGCGCTGGCCAACATCGACGAGGTGATCCGGATCATCCGCTCGTCGAAGTCGCAGGCGGAGGCCAAGGAGCGGCTCTGCCAGCTGCAGGCGCCGGCGGCGCTGCTGGAGCGGGCCCTCGGCGCCGACGGGTTCGCCGTGCTCCAGGAGGAGCGGGGGGCCAGCGACACCTACGGGCTGTCGCCCGTCCAGGCCGACGCCATCCTCCGGCTCACGCTCGGGCAGCTGGTGAACCTGGAGCAGGAAAAGCTCGGCGGCGAGCATCGCGAGCTGCTGGCCAAGATCGGCGAGTTCCGCCGCATCCTCTCCAGCGACTCCAACATCAAGGCCCTGATCCGCGGCGAACTTTCCGAGCTGGAGGCAAAACACGCCGACGAGCGACGGACCGAGATCAGCGGCGAGGTGGGCGACATCCGCGACATGGCCGAACTGATCACCGAGGCGACGATGGTGGTCACGATCAGCCGGGCCGGCTACGTGAAGCGGACGCCGGCCGACACCTACCGGGCCCAGCGCCGCGGTGGCAAGGGTCTCAAGGGGGCCAGCGCCGGCGAGGAAGATCCGATCGAGCACCTGTTCGTGGCCAGCACGCACGACTGGCTGCTGGTGTTCACCACCCTCGGGAAGGTGTTCTCGATGCGGGTCTTCGAGCTCCCCGAATTGGCCCGCGACTCGAAGGGCCGGGCGCTGGTGAACCTCCTCGAGTTCGAGCCGGGCGAGAAGGTGGCCGACTGCCGGGCTGTCGGCGGCTTCGAGGACCCGAACCAGTTCCTCATGCTCGCCACCCGCAGCGGCATGGTGAAGAAGACGGCGCTGGAGCAGTATCGCCGCCGGCGGACGAAGGGGCTGATCGCGGTCAAGCTCCGCGAGGGCGACGAGCTCGTCGACGCGGTGATCACGAGGCCGGGGGACGAGCTCGTGCTGGCCACGGCGAAGGGCATGGCGATCCGCTTCCCCGAGAGCGACGCCCGGCCGATGGGCCGCGACACCAGCGGCGTGCGCGGCATCAAGCTCGGCAGCGGTGACCGGCTCGTGGGCATGGTCGTGGCCGAACCCGACGCCACGCTGCTCACCGTCTGCGAAAACGGCTACGGCAAGCGGACGCCGTTCGGCGCGGGCACGCCCGTGTCGGGGCCGGCGCCCGACGAAGAGGGGGGCGAGCCGCCAGCCGCCGAGGAGCCGGCCGAGAGCGAAGGGGGTGACGAGGGGGATGGCGATGCCGGTTCGAGCGGCATGCGGTATCGCACCCAGCGCCGCGGCGGCAAGGGCATTCGCGACATCAAGGCGACCGCCCGCAACGGGGCGGTCGTGTCGATCGTCACGGTTCGCGACGACGACCAGGTGCTGATGATGACCGCCCGGGGCAAGATCCAGCGGGTCAACGTCCGCGAGATCCGGCCGATGGGCCGCAATACCCAGGGCGTGCGGATCATGCGGATGGACGACGGCGACACGCTCGCCGCCGTGGTGCCGGTGCCGCCGAGCGAGCAGGAGGAAGCCGACGCTCCGCCGGACGCAGGGGAGACGGCATGAAGATCGGCGTCGTCGGGACCGGTTACGTGGGGCTCGTGACGGGCACCTGCTTCGCCGACAGCGGCAACGCGGTCACCTGTCTCGACATCAACGCCGACAAGGTGGCGCGGCTGAACCGGGGCGAGATTCCGATCTACGAGCCGGGGCTGGAGGAGCTCGTCGAGCGGAACGCCCGGGCCGGACGGCTGCGGTTCACGACCGACACGGCCACGGCGATCCGTGATGCCGAGGTCGTGTTTCTGGCGGTCGGCACGCCCCCCGCGGCCGATGGTTCGGCCGACCTCTCCGCCCTGTGGAAGGTGGTGGAATCGATCGCCCCGCACCTGCGTGCCGACGCCGTCGTGGTCACGAAGAGCACGGTTCCGGTCGGCACCTGCGCCGGCATCGAGCGGCGGCTCAAGGGGGCGCTCGGCCGCGACTGTCGCGTGGCAAGCAACCCCGAGTTCCTCAAGGAGGGGGCCGCGATCGAAGACTTCCAGAAGCCCGACCGGGTGGTGGTGGGCGTGCGGTCGGCGGAGGTGGGCGAGATCCTGCGGGCGCTCTACGCGCCGTTCCTGCGGACCGAGAACCCGTTCCTCGTCATGGCGCCGGAGAGCGCGGAGATGACGAAGTACGTGGCCAACGCGCTGTTGGCCACGAAGATCAGCTTCATCAACGAGGTGGCCAACCTCTGCGAGCGGATGGAGGCCGACATCGACGACGTCCGCCGCGGCATCGGCCACGACAGCCGCATCGGCTTCGCCTTCCTGTTTCCCGGCGCCGGCTATGGCGGTAGCTGCTTTCCGAAGGACGTGCAGGCCCTGGCGGCGATGGCCCGCGACAAGGGCGTGACGCCCCGGATCCTAACGGCGGTGCACGAGACGAACCGCGCCCAGAAGCAGGTGCTCGGCGAGAAGATCGCCGCGCATTTCGGCGGCGATCTCGCCGGCCGGAAGGTCGCCGTCTGGGGGCTGGCATTCAAGCCGCGGACCGACGACGTCCGCGACGCGCCGGCGCTGGATCTCATCGAGCGGCTGCTCGCCGGGGGCGCGGCCGTGACGGTGTTCGATCCCGAGGCGACCGAGAACGTGCGGGCCTTGTATGGGGACAGGCTGGCGTATGCCGCCGCGCCCATGGAGGCCCTCGATGGTGCCGACTGCCTGGCGATCGTGACCGAGTGGGGCGATTTTCGGCGGCCCGATTTCGACGAAATGGCCCGGCGAATGAAGGCCCGCACGATCTTCGACGGTCGCAATCTCTACGCCCCGCGCGAGATGCGGGCCCGGGGGTTCGTCTACCACGCGATCGGCAAGGCCCCGGCCTGACGGCGGCGGTTTGACTTCCCCCCGGGGGGAGGTTTCAATTTCGCGCTTCCGCGGCTGGGCCGCGACCGGGAGGGGTTCCTGGGCCTTCCCGCAACCGTTCAAGCGTTCCGCTCGTGTCTTGTCTTTCCGGAGTCTTCCGATCGTGAAACGTGCCACCGCTCTCGTCGTCGCCGCGCTTCTCGTCCTGCCGTTCGTCGGCTGCACAGGCGCACCCGTGAATCCCGAGGCACCGCCGACGGGCTTCGCGAACATGTTCTACATCTTCTGGTGGCTGGTGGGCGTGGGCGGGGCGGTGCTGGCCCTCTTTCAGGCCTGGCAGTTCTTTCAGTGGATGGAGGCCCAGCCCGCCGGCACGCAGAAGATGATCGACATCGCCGGCTACGTTCGCACCGGCGCCGACGCCTACCTCAAGCAGCAGTACAAGGTCGTGGGCTGGGCATTCCTCGCCATCTGCATCCTCCTCCTGTGGATGGCCCTGGGCCTCGGCGTGCAGAGCCTGTGGGTGCCGTTCGCGTTCCTCTCCGGCGGCCTGTTCTCCGGCCTGGCCGGCTGGTTCGGCATGAAGACGGCCACGCTCGCCAGCAACCGCACGGCCGCCGGCGCCGAGCGGTCGCTCAACGAGGGGCTGCAGATCGCCTTCCGCTCGGGCGCCGTCATGGGGCTCACGGTGGTGGGGCTCGGCCTGCTCGACATCATGCTCTGGTTCTTCATCCTCTACTGGCTCGTGCCGATGCTCGGCTTCAAGCCGCTGTCGCTGGAGGAGATCACGGTCACGATGCTCTGCTTCGGCATGGGCGCCAGCACGCAGGCCCTCTTCGCCCGCGTCGGCGGCGGCATCTTCACCAAGGCGGCCGACGTCGGCGCCGACCTGGTGGGCAAGGTCGAGCACTCGATCCCCGAGGACGATCCGCGGAACCCGGCGACGATCGCCGACAACGTGGGGGACAACGTGGGCGACGTGGCCGGCATGGGGGCCGACCTCTACGAGAGCTACTGCGGCTCGATCCTCGCCACGGCCGCCCTCGGCGTGGCGGCCTTCACGGGCGACGGCGCCATGCAGCTCAATGCGATCTTCCTCCCGATGGCGATCGCCGCGGTGGGCACGATCCTGTCCGTGTGGGGCATCTACCAGGTTCGGACCCAGGAAGATTCCTCGCAGAAGGCCCTGCTGGCCGCGTTGGCCAAGGGGATCAACTTCTCCACGATCGCCATCGTCGCGGCCACGTTCGGGATCACGTTCCTGCTGATGCGCGGCTTTTCCCACATGGGGATCGCGATCTCCGTGATCGTCGGCCTCGTGGCCGGCTGGCTGATCGGCAAGTGGACGGAATATGCCACGAGCAACGAGTACGCCCCGACCAAGGAACTGGCCGACCAGGCCCTGACCGGTCCGGCGACGATCATCATCGGCGGCGTGGCCGAGGGCATGCTCTCCACCTGGGCGCCGGTGCTGATCACCGGCGCGGCGACGCTGCTGGCCTTCGGCTTCGCCAACGGGTTCAACTTCACCGACCCCAACGCCTTCGCCCTCGGCCTGTATGGCGTGGGGATCGCGGCCGTCGGCATGCTCTCCACGCTCGGCATCACGCTGGCCACCGACGCCTACGGGCCGATCGCCGACAATGCCGGCGGCAACGCCCAGATGGCCGGCCTGCCGGAAATCGTCCGCGAACGGACCGACGCCCTCGACGCCCTGGGCAACACGACCGCCGCCACGGGCAAGGGCTTCGCGATCGGCTCGGCCGCGCTCACGGCGCTCGCCCTGCTCGCCGCCTACGTCGAAGAGGTGCGGATCGGCTTCGACCGTTGGGGCCACGCCGCCGTGGTGACCCGCGACAACGTCCAGGAAGTGGCGGCCGGCGGACGGAAGCTGGCCGCGGGCGACTGGGTGAAGATGGCCGACCGGCTGGTGCTGGGCGTCGGCGACAAGGCCGAAGAAAACCGCGTCTACATGGTGCTCGACCCGGCGGTCCTCGACGGCCGCAAGGGCCGCGACGGCAAGGAGATCCTGGCGCCGGCGGTGACGGGCCTGCAGGGCGCCGTTCGCGGTGCGGTCGCCGCGGCGGCTCCGGCCCCCGAACTGCTCGCCGAGCTCGTCAACGAGAACCGGGTCGTGGATGTGAAGAAGGCGACGATGCGGGACTACATGCGGTTCTACGACGTCACGCTCATGAACCCGAAGGTGCTCGTCGGCATGTTCATCGGGGCGATGAGCGTGTTCGTGTTCTGTGCCCTGACGATGAAGGCCGTGGGCCGCGCGGCGAAGGGCATGGTGGAGGAGGTCCGCCGGCAGTTCCGCGAGAAGCCGGGCATCATGGAGGGCACCGACCTGCCCGACTACGCCGCCCCCGTGGCCATCAGCACGAAGGCGGCCCAGAAGGAGATGGTGCTCCCCTCGGTGCTGGCCCTCGCCGTGCCCGTGGTCGTGGGCCTGCTGCTCGGCGTGAGCGGCGTGCTCGGTCTGCTCGTGGGGGGCCTGACGACCGGCTTCTGTGTGGCCGTGTTCATGGCCAACTCGGGCGGCGCCTGGGACAACGCCAAGAAGCACATCGAGAGCGGCGTGCACGGCGGCAAGGGCAGTGACGCCCACAAGGCGGCCGTCGTCGGTGACACGGTGGGCGACCCCTTCAAGGACACGAGCGGCCCGAGCCTCAACATCCTCGTCAAGCTGATGAGCATGGTGAGCGTGGTGGTCGCCGGCCTCGTCGTGCGGTACTCGCTCGAGGCCCTGGGAATCTTCTAGCTGCCCGTGGAAAAAGCCCTCCATGGCCTTTTTCCACTTGAGCGACCGCAGGAAACGCCGAGGGTTCCCTGGGTCGCTGTCCGTCGCATCCTGCTCGGGCAGACTTGTTCCACAGTCTGCTAGGCCGCGAGCGGAAGGGACTGAAGCGACCCGGTTTCGGAGCCGGCGGTGGCATGCTCGCCGCCGGCGGACTTTGTCAACATCCGGCGTGATCGGAATGGATGCTCCTGCGGCGGAGACAAAGTTCACCGGCGGCTGCGCGTGCCCCCGACCGACTCCGCCGTAAGCATCTTCAGCTCGATTGCCGGCATCTGGCCGTCGTGCCCTGCCGTTGGGCATCGTGAGGATTGGTCACCTCATGGAATCCGGCCGGCGACTGTCTTCGGGCGCGCGGAGGGTGAGGGTTGCCTGTGGCGTGCCCCGTATGGTTTCCTGGTAGTCGTGAGCGTTGTGGATCGGATGCGCGACATTGGACCAGTGAGGGGCTGCCCATGCCCCGGGAGCCGGCGTAGCTGACCAGCGCAGGCATGGATGCCGGAGCGCAGGCAGCTCCGAGTGAGCGGAGCCCAGGATGGGCGCAGCGAACGTCCGGCGACGGGGCATGGGCAGCCCCGAACGGCGGCCCCAGTTTCGGTTTTGCTCCACGCCCTTCCGACAGCCCAGTTAAGCAGGCGTGCCGTATGAAATCTGGCTTTTCCTTCGCGCTCGAGGCCACCGATGGCGCGGCGCGGGCGGGCATGCTCACCACGCAGCACGGCAGCGTGGCCACGCCGCTGTTCATGCCCGTGGCCACGGCGGCGACCGTGAAGGGGATCGACATCGGCCGCGTGCGGGAGACCGGCGCGGGGATGGTGCTCTCCAATGCGTATCACCTCCACCTCCGGCCCGGTGAGGCGATCGTGGAGCAGGCGGGCGGGCTGGCGGCCTTCA
>Ga0315904_10007765_pt1 | contig 14340 bp, 9 predicted proteins | sample LakEriMetagenome_6_FD_203529 | JGI IMG/M metagenome (GOLD analysis project Ga0315904, IMG submission 203529) | Freshwater fungal communities from buoy surface, Lake Erie, Ohio, United States - Buoy 12 MA120 | ecosystem: Environmental > Aquatic > Freshwater > Lake | place: USA: Lake Erie, Ohio... | reverse complement strand
GCGGATTTACCGATCGCAGCCTGGGCTTTCGCCGGCTTGAGCTTGCGCTCCATGATGTGGTGCGTGCGCGGCAGGACGATCACTCCGGTGCTGGTTTTGGTCACGCGGGTGTCGAGGTTGTCGGTCACCTCGCCCATCATCAGGCCGCCAAGGGCGAGCACGGGGTCCTCACAAGTGGCGCCACCCGCCGCGGCGATGCATTCGCGGAAGGCGATGCCGATGGGCACCGTGAGGGAGACCGGTTCAGCGACGGCACCGGCGACGGTGATCGTCTTGTGCGTGACCGGCTTGCCATCGACGGCCTGCGCGATGTTCACGAGTGTCTCGACGTTGTTGACGATCGCCCCGACATGGATCGGCAATCCGCCGGGCGGGATGAGTTTTCCGGTGACGGTATAGACCAGATCGTATTCATCGCCTGCCGGATAGAAATCGCCGAGCAGTTGCACGCGCACCCGGGTTCCCTTGCAGGCGGCCTCGATGGCGGCGACGGCCTTCTTTTTCTTGGCCTTGATGCCAACCACGCCGTCCGACGCGCCGGTGGCCGCCATGCTGAGTTCCACACCGCGCACGACTTCCGCCGCGTAGTGCTCCATGACGGCGGCATCCTTGTGGAGCAGGGGTTCGCATTCGGCTCCGTTGGCGATGATGATCCCGGCCTTCGAGCCGAGCTTCACATGGGCTGGAAACCCGCCGCCCCCCGCGCCGACGACGCCTGCTAATCTGACTTGATCGACAAGTGACATGATGGATTTTGAAGCACCCTAGACATCCGGCTGCGGGTGCCAAGTATGTTTTGGCCCTTTCTTGCACCGGGTGTCAGGCTTGGTGCATGGGCGGGGTGTCGTGTTTGATCGTCACTTCCCCTTACACGTCCACAGAGCCGTGGCCTGCCCCGGTGCGGCCATCACCGGTTCCAGCTCGAACTGGGTGGTATTGCCGACATCAATGCGGGCGGGGATGATTCCGTCTGATACCTATTCTAGAACGTCCGCGAGGAAACGTTGAAGATGGTTGCCGGATCCCGGGTTTTCAGAAGCTGTTGCATGTCACATTTGTGGTTAAATGGTGAAAAGACAACACGGGATTCCAGTTCTGGACAAGTGATGGAGACAATGATGGGTCAATAATCGGGGTGATGCCGCGTGATCAAACGCGCGAAAATGCGCGGGCTGAAACGTCAGAAAAGCTCACCCTGCGGTGGCTGTTCATCCCTACGCTTTACCAGCGGACTTTCACACGGCGTCACCAACAGCGACCCGGTGAAGGGCGGAAAATCCCACCTGCCATTCCCGGCCAGCCACTCCTGCGCCTCCTCCGGTTTGAGCAATGCTGGCATGCGGTCGTGGATTGGCGACATTAATGGCGAGGCGGCGGTGGTGATCATCGAGTAGCATGGGCCAAGCTCCTTGCTCTCCTCCCAAACGCCCGCGACCCAAAGCCAGTCGTCATCAGGATCATGGAACTGATGTGCCTGCTTTTTTCCGGCGCTACCCGGCCCCCATTCGTAAAACAAGGTCATCGGAATGACACATCGGCGTTCATGAAACGCCTCCTTCCACATCCCGCCCTCCAGTTTATCGGAGCGCGCGTTGTTGATCGCCGGGTTGAACTCCCGGTGAAAGCCCCAGCGCATGATTTCCAGACGACCATCAGCGCGCATCACCACACCGGGGTCAGACTTGCGGACCAGAGTGGAGGCCAGCCTTGCCGCCGCTTCGTTCACCCGTTGCGCCAAGCCCATGGCCCCGCGTTTTGGCCTGATGACATAGGTGTTGCACATGCAGTTTGCGGGCAGAATCCTTTGACAACCCGATCATCTCACGCGCCTACTTGTGAGCGCCGGTGTTCTGGGACAGGGGAATCCGGACACGATCGCTGTTGGAGCAAAAAATCCAGTCCCGAACCTGGCCCTGCAACGATTAATTTTCGGCTTGTCGCCACCTGACTCCGGGATTTGTTTGCGAATGCTGCCCGCATACAGCGCTGCAATACCTGTTTTCCCGTCAATCGCTGCGACACTGAAAATTTACTGACTACAACGCGTTTTTCGCCTACATAGACTTCTCCGCCTTCCGCCCGACTCAAACCGCAACCGTCATGACTTCAATCGAGGAAGCCCAACAAATGCGCCGCCGCGTGGCCCGGTTGCACACGCTACGCTGGTCCGACCTGCCGAAAGGCCACGGGCCACCATTGGCGGTCGTGCGCGCCACCGAACATCCGGAGTTTCCGCAACACCACCACGAATTCTGGGAAATCGTGCTCGTCACCCGCGGCACCGGGCTGATGGTGTTCGGCTCCAAGCCGCTGCCCATCAAGATCGGGGACGTGTTCGTGATCGGCCGTGATCAAGAGCATGCCTACCGGGAAACCCACTCGCTCGACATCATCAACATTGCCTTCGATCCGGACTTCATCGGCTCCCACCACCCGGTTCTGGATGAATGGATGAGCAAGGACGCGTTGTTTGCCGTGGGACCGCGCTGGCGGCCGGGGGAAACTCCGGGTGAATGCCTCCACCTGGGCCCTTCCGAGTTTGCGCGGGCGCTCGATCTGGTCCAGCGGCTGGAGAGTGAACTCGGAAGCGACTGCGCCGAGGCACGCGTCGCGGCTTTCGCCTACTTCCTGCTGCTGATCACCTTGCTCCGGCGCCACTGCCTGCCTTGGGAAGCCAGTGGCGATGCCGCTCCCGGCACACGGATCGGGCGCGCGGTGGAGTTCATCGAGAATCATTTCGCCGAACCGATCACGATCGACGACATCGCCGCGCAAAGCCATGTCTCGAGACGTCATTTCTTCCGCTTGTTCGAGCAGGCGGTGGGAATCGCGCCCATGGAATACCTCAAGAAGGTGCGACTGCAGAAAGCCGCGGCGATGCTGCTCACCACCAACGCCAACGTCACCGAAGTGGCCTACGCCTGCGGATTCACCGACAGCAATTACTTCAGCACCTTGTATCACAAGGAATTCGGAATTTCACCGAGCCGGTTCAAGAGGGACGGCCGCGCGGGATGAGACCGACACAGGCATGATCGGCTTCCCGGGAACCACACGGCGGAGCAGACGAAGCCACACTGCGCCAGACTCTGCTACCGCCGGTTCAGCCGCCACGCCGGAAAGCGCGGCGGACGCCATGCCGCCGGACCGTCCTGCGCTTGGCATTGCCGCAAGGATTTACGGCGCGGATCTCAAGGTATCCGCACACATCCACAGCTAGTTTTGCACCGTGAACAAGCTACCAAAAAACCTATGAATCCATACTACTCATCAATTCCGCGATCATCCAACCTGATCCGTCTGGCCACGCTGGGAGCTGTAACAACCCTCTTGCAAACCGCCGAGTCGGGCACCGTGACCTACGTTGGCACGGAGATAAGCACCGGTTCCTCTTATCCAGTGCACGACTGGTCCAATGCGAGTGTCGCGAAGAATCATGACAGCGACGGCAACAACCAATACGGCTCGGCCGGATACTTGCAGATCCGGCCGATGCCTTGGGATCCCGCCCCTGCGACCATCGGCGAGGCCGCAGGCTCTGGCAATGACTTGGGCATCTCCGCCGGATCGAACCCGTCCTTGTATCTGTCTCCATCGTTCTTGAGCACCATCTCTGGCGGTGCCGGGAGCTATGTGAACTTCGGACCCTATCCAACCTTTCGCGGACCGGATGGCTCATCTCTCTATCGCCAGGGCTCGCTCTCGGTGTCGGTCAATGACGGCCCCTTCAACTCGCCCGCCGGCGAAAACGCCAGCCACGTGGGCGTGCCGGTGCAATTCACTCTCGGGGCTTCCGGAAATTTCCGTCTGGGACTGGCGGTTGATTGCGTGGCCGACGGCACCTATGCCCCCCACTACGTCAGCGTCTTCAACCTGAGCACGGGAACCGTGTTCTCCCCTGTTCTGACCCGCGACGGCAACCCCGACATGGTTTTCTTCGACATCACCGGCAACGCCGGCGAAAACTTCATCGTCGGCCTGTGGCAGAATGTCGGCTCCCAGTCGGTGGCCGCTCTCAGCCTCATCACTGTCGATCTGCTGCCCGATTCCGATCCGCCCGTGCTTTCCTACGCCATCCAGGACGGCAACTTCGTCCTTTCTTGGCCGGCGGAAACGACCGGTTGGACGCTCGAAAGCTCCACCGACCTCGGCACCCCCGACACTTGGGATCCCGTACCCGGCGTGGTCGACAACAGCGTGTCCGTGCCCATGACGGCACCAAGGAACTTCTTCAGGCTCAAAAAGAATCCCTGACAACCCAGTCCCACCCGGTCCCAACCATCAAACTAATCCATGAAACCATCCGCCTTCCTTCACCTCGGACTTGCCGCATGGTATTTGAGCGCGCAAGTCTCGTTGGCTGCAATTACCTACGTCGGCACGGAAACCACCAACGAGGGCAACGGTTTTCTCGTTCCCAACTGGTCCAGAGCGTCAGTCGCGAAGAACCATGACATCGACGGCAACAACCGATACGGCAGCGCCGGCTACTATCAAATCCGCCCGATGCCTTGGGATCCCGGCGCGGCATCCATCGGCGTGGGCGTGGGTGCCGGCAACGACCTCGGTGTTTCCGCAGGAACGAACCCGACCTTGAGCCTGGCTCCTTCGTTTCTGAGTTCGATCACGGGCGGCGCGGGGACATATGTGAACTACGGAGGCTACCCGATCTTCCGCGGACCGGACGGCGAAGCCCTCTATCGCCAGGGCTCGCTCTCGGTATCAGTCTCCAACGGCCTCTACAACACTCCATCGGGCACCAACAACGGCTACTTTGGCGAGGCGTTCTCGTTCACCGTAGGCACAGCCACTTCATTCCGCATCGGCATCACGGTCGATACCGCTGGAAGCGGCTCCTATGCGCCCGACTATGTGAGCATTTTCAGCAACAACACCGGAACCGTCTACTCAACTTCCTTGACCCGGGATGGCAACCCTGACATGGCCATTTTCGACATCACTGCGGCCGCGGGCGAAACTTTCACGGCCGCAGTCTGGCAGTTGAGCGGCACGCAAAGCGTGGCTCCCTTCGGTTTGATCACCTTCGATGTCATCCCGGAGCCATCCAGCGGTTTGCTGTCGTTGATCGGTCTAGCGGCGCTCGGCATCCTCCATCGCCGCCGCCGGACTAGCTGACATCATCCTCCGCCATCGAGCACCCAAATGACTCCCTCATCCAAGGACCGCATCCGGGTCGGCTGCTATTATTTCCCGAACTATCACGTCGATCCGCGGAACGAGAAGATCCACGGCCCCGGCTGGACCGAGTGGCAGCTCGTCAGGCACGCCATCCCGCGTTTTCCCGGACACCAGCAGCCTAAAGTGCCGTTGTGGGGCCATGAGGATGAGTCCGACCCGCATGTGATGGAAAAGAAGATCGACGCGGCCGCGGACCACGGCATCGATCATTTCATCTTCGACTGGTATCACTATGACGACGGCCCGTTCCTCGAGCGTTGTCTGGAGCAGGGATTCCTCAAGGCGCGCAACGTCAACAGGATTGAGTTCGCCCTGATGTGGGCCAACCATGACTGGATCAACATCCATCCCATGGGCCGTTGCTTTGGAAAGGAGTTGCTATACCCCGGACAAGTCTCGCCACGGACCTTCCGCCATATCACCGATTTGATCATTGAGCGCTATTTCTCCCATCCCTCCTACCTCACCGTGGACGGCAAGCCGTATTTCTCGGTTTACGACCTGTCAAAATTCGTCGCCATCCACGGTTCGGTGAAAGCCGCGCGCGAGGCGATCGACGGCTTCCGCGAGCGGGTGCGCGCCGCGGGGTTTCCCGACCTGCACTTCAACGCGGTGGTCTGGGGCAAACCGGTGCTGCCGGGCGAGGTGGTGATCGAGGACATGCCGCAGTTGGTCGCGGCTCTTGGTTTCGATAGCGTGACGAGCTATGTCTGGATCCACCACGCGGAACTCGACAAGTCTCCCTACACGCCACACGCGGAGGTGCTCGCAAAGTATTTGCAAGTGTGGAGCCGGATGGAGGAAGAATACGCCGTGCCCTACTTCCCCAATATCACCATGGGTTGGGACAACTGCCCGCGCACGGTCCAGACCGACATCTGGGAACCACTGCCGGAATCGACCTTCTCCAACCTGATCGGCGGCAACACACCTGAGGCATTCCAGAGGACGCTGGAAATCTTCCGCGACCGCCTCAGCAGCCGGCCGGGCCCCAATTTCATGAGCATCAACGCATGGAACGAGTGGACCGAAGGCAGCTACATCGAGCCTGACATGGTCAACGGCATGGCCTATCTTGAAGCTGTCGCCAGGGTATTCGGTCCCGTCAAGCCCCGGCCGGCACACCAGCCCGCGATTGCCTGAGGCATTTCCGCCGCAGGCGACCATGCTCCCGCACCATGCATCCTGTGAGAATTTCAGTCGCCTCCCTCGTTCGCGTCGCCGTCGCAATCGCGGCCACCATCGTGGCGCCGGCACAGGGTGAAACGGTCAACCCGGGCGTCCCATGGCCGGCCATCGATGCCCTTGGCCGCGAACTTCCGCTTGCGGATGAAGCCGGTCCTCTGAAAAAGAACCGCTTCGTCGGCATCTTCTATCTGACCTGGACCGGCGACGAATACAGCTACGGCCCGTACGATGTCACCAAGCTTCTGGCAGAGCAACCCGACATGCGGACGACGCCGTTTTTCAAACATCGAGGACCCAAACAATGGCACATGGCGCATTGGGGAGAACCTCTGTTCGGCTACTACAAGCTCACGGACCCTTGGGTGATCCGCCGCCACATGCATTTGCTGGCCGATGCCGGGGTGGACACGCTCGTGCTGGATGCGACCAACGCCGAGATTTATGAAAACGTGCTCAACCGGTTCCTGCCCGTGCTGATGCAGATCCTCAAGGAGGGCGGCCGCACCCCGCAGGTCTGTTTCATGCTCAACACCGACATGGGCAACATGGCGAATCAGTTGCTGGAGAAGTTCTACCGGCCGGGTCAATACAAGGACCTTTGGTTCCATTGGGAAGGCAAGCCGCTGATGCTATGCAATCCGGATGCCGCCAGTCCCGAAGTGAGGAAATATTTCACCCTGCGCACCGCCTTCTGGCCCGGCACCCCGCCCTACAAGAACACGCCCTACGCCTGGCACTGGCTGGGAGTCCATCCGCAGGCCTACGGATTCACCACGGATCCCAAGGTGGCCGAACAAATCAACGTGTCGCCCGCGCAGAACATGCACTGGCAAACCGGCGCCGTCGAACTCATGCACACCGGCAAGGCGCGCGGGCGCGGATTCCACAACGGCAGGCAGGATCCTTCGATCAATGCCATCCAGCGCGGGCTCAATTTCCAGGAACAGTGGGACCACGCGCGCAAGGTCGATCCGAAGTTCGTCATGATCACCGCATGGAACGAATGGATCGCCGGACTGACGCACTCCATGCACACCCCTTGGGTGCAATGCGACGGCTTCAACGAGGAGTTCAGTCGCGACATCGAGCCGATGAAAGGAGGCTTCGGGGACAACTTCTACTATCAGGCCATCGCCAACATCCGCCGCTACAAGGGCGTGCCGGAAATTCCCTTGGCAACACCGCCGAAGACGATCGACGTCGACGGTTCGTTCGATCAATGGCAGGACGTCGGGCCGGAGTTCACAGGGCATGCGGGCAACACCATCCCGCGCGACCACGACGGTTTCGGGCGCGCGCCGATGACCCGGGTCACCGTGCCCTCCCCGGACTTCGAAGGCAACGGCACCACCTGGCGCGGGCAGGAGGGTCCGCGATACGTCAACACGACGGGACGCAACAGCCTGCTTTCCATGAAGGTGGCCCGCGACAAGGATTATATCTATTTCCATGTCCGCACGGAGAAGCCGGTCACTCCATCGAATGATCCGGATTGGATGACACTGCTCATCCGCACGGGCAATCCGGCGCACCACGCATGGAATGGTTACGATTTCGTCGTCAACCGCATTCCGCCCGGCGCACAAGGCGCGGTGCTGGAGAAGCACAACGGCGGCCGGAACTGGCTGACGGCTGCGGATGTCCGATACAAGGTGGAGGGAAACCAGATGCACATGGCTGTGCCGCGTCGCGCACTCGGACTGACCGGGGATCCCGTGACCTTCGATTTCAAGTGGCTGGACAATATTCCGCTGCCGGAAGAACTAACGGATTTTTTCGTCACCGGCGACACCGCGCCGTCCGGCAGGTTCCGCTTCCGCTACACCACGGGAAAATAGACTCATGAAACTCCGCAAAGCCTTCGTCATGTCGGTGAACGCCGGCGCTGAACAGGAATACGAACAACGCCACGACCCCATCTGGCCCGAACTGCAAAAGGTGCTCAAGGAACATGGCGTGTCGAACTACTCGATCTTTATCGATCCCGGAACACGAATGCTCTTCGCCTATGCGGAAATCGAGGACGAAGCCCAGTGGGCGGCCATTGCCTCAACGGAGGCCTGTCAACGATGGTGGAAGCACATGGCCGAAGTCATGCCCTCGCATCCCGACCACAGTCCGGTCAGCACGCCGCTGAGGGAAGTGTTTCACCTCGCATAGGGAAGTGAAACAGATCGATCCGTTCCTGACAATTTCATGAAACAGTTGTTCATTCTCCCTTGCATCACCATTCTTTGCGTAGCACCCCCGCTCCACGCCGGCCAAAACGCCGCTGTTTTCAACAAGCTGCCGACAGAAAAGTGGTCGGCGGTCATCCCCGCCGACAAACAGTTGTCTCCGGAGTGGGAGAGATCGTTGTTCGAGCGGGGCGCGCCGCGGCGTTACGAAGGCGATGCCCTGATGAACATCGGCATGCCGGTTGGCGGCATCACCACCGGGGCCCTGGTCTATCTCGGCGGCGACGGCAAACTGTGGAACTGGGACATCTTCAACCGTCCGCTCAACGGGGTGCAACCACGCCAGATCCAATACAAGGACCGTTCCTGGCACGGACTGCCCAAGGGACTGGGTGCTTGGCAGGGCGGAAACTATGTGGAGCCCGTTCGTGACCAGCCGTCCCCCTTCGCGCAGGGCTTCGCACTCAAGGTCACTGCAGGCGGCAAGAAACAGGTCCGCACTCTCGACCGGAATGGTTGGAGAAACGTCGTGTTCACCGGCGCTTATCCATTCGGAACCGTCAGCTACTCGGATCCGGATTGCCCCGTCAAGGTCACCTTGGAAGCCTACTCACCGTTTTCACCGCTGAATTTCGACGACTCGAGTTATCCCGCCACGGTCATGAGCTACCGGGCGGAAAACACTTCCGCGAATCCGGTCGAGGTCGAAATCGGCGGATGGCTTGAAAACCCGGTGCTCATCGACACCATCGGGACCTACCCCGGCATGTTGCGCATCAACTCGGTGATTTCATCCAACGGAAACGTCATGCTGGTGAGCAGGGCGGAACATCCATCAGACTCGAAAGCGGGCCGTCCGGACATCGTGTTCGAGGATTTCGAGAAGCCGGCTTACGACGGATGGACCGCCGAGGGCACGGCGTTCGGGTCGGGTCCCGTGGCCAGACGCGACGTGCCGGCCCATGTGGGCGAGACCGCCATGAAGGGCGATCGCGCCGTCAATTCGCATGCCACGGCTCCGGGCGATCGTAACGTCCCACCAGACCCCGCGAAGGACTCGGTCACCCGCGATGCGGCGACCGGCAGACTCACCAGCAGGCCTTTCACCATCGAGCGCAACTACATCACCTTCCTCATCGGCGGCGGAGGACACGCGGAAACGGCGGTGCGCCTGCTGGTGGACGGACAGGTCGTGCAGAGCGCCAGCGGCCCGGGTAGCAGTGCGATGCGCGAGGCATCCTTCGATGTCACCGCGCTCGCCGGAAAGACAGCAAGGATCGAAATCATCGACAACATGACCGCCGGTTGGGGCCATGTCAGTGTGGACCAGATCGTCTTCCGGGACATTCTGCTTCCTCCACAGAAGCAGCGGGACTGGGGCAGCATGGCACTGGCGGCCATCGGCGGAAACCGCAGCCGCGGCAGCGCGCAACTCGGCTCCCCACCGGAGCAATCGGTGTTCGCCGCCACCGGTCCCGCCACCGCTTCTTCGCCGACGGACACTCCCCTGTTAGGTGGCGTCACCCAATCGCTCGTTCTCGCACCCTCGTCCTCAGGCACGGCCACCTTTGTCATCGCGTGGCATTTCGCCAACACGATCGAAACCGTGAAAGGCTCCGAAACCGGCCATTACTACGGCAAGCGTTTCAAGGATGCGGCGGAGGTGGCGACCAACATCGCGGCGAATGCCGCGCGTCTCAATAAGATAACCCGGCTTTGGAATGACACTTGGTATGACTCGACACTGCCCTACTGGTTCCTCGAGCGGACCATCATCCCGCTCAACTGCCTCGCTTCACCGACCTGCTATCGTTTCGCGGACGGACGCTTCTACACCTATGAGGGAATCCGCAGTTGCGCCGGACATCCGAACCATGTCTGGCACTATGCCCAGGCCCATGCACGCTTGTTTCCCGAACTGGAACAGGATGTGATCGAACGCGTCTGGTACGGCTTCGGATTCAAGCCGGACGGATCGATGGCCTACCGCGGCGAGGTCGGCGGGGACAGCGCCATCGACGGCCATTGCGGCGTGATCCTCGCCGTGTTGCGGGCGCACCAGACGAACCCGGACGACCGGTTCCTCAAGCGCCTCTGGCCGCGCGTGAAACAATCCATCGAATACGCCAACACCCGCGACCGTGATAATGATGGTTTGTTGGACACACCCATGCTCACCACGCTCGACGAACCGTGGCACGGGGTAATTCCATGGATCAGCGGTCTCTACATCGCCGCCCTCAAGGCCGGCGAACAAATGGCACTGGAGATGGGTGACACCGGGTTTGCCGCCGATTGCCGCCGTCGTGCGGAAAAGGGCCGCGCGGCGATGGATGCCAAGCTGTTCAACGGCGAGTGGTTCATCCAGAACCCGGATCCTGCAAACCCGAAAAAACTCGGAGCCTACGAAACCGTCCACATCGACCAGGTGATGGGCCAGGGATGGGCGTGGCAGGTCGGTCTCGGGCGGGTGCTCAACGAGGACAGCACCCGCTCCGCGCTGCGTTCGTTGTGGAAGTACAACTTCGCACGCAACCTCGACGCCTACGACGCGCAGGCCGATCCCAAGGGGCGGCCCTACTACACCGACGGCGAGGGCGGCATGGTCATGACCGCCAACGCGCTGGGACGGAAGCTGCCCTTCGGGGTCTATTCCGGTTTCGCCTGCTATCTCAACGAGACGATGAATGGCTTCGAATACCAGGCCGCCGCGCACATGATCGCCGAAGGCATGGTCAAGGAAGGCATGGCCGTCATCAAGACCCTCGACGAGCGCTACGACGGCAACAAGCGCAATCCCTTCAACGAAGTGGAGTGCGGCGACCATTACGCCCGCTCGATGGCCGGCTACGGCGCGCTCATCGCCATCTCGGGATTCGAACACCACGGTCCCGGGCGCCATATCGGCTTCGCTCCACGACTCACCCCTGAGAACTTCAGGGCCCCGTTCACCGCCGCCGAAGGCTGGGGGACATTCTCCCAACGCATCGAAAACGGGACCATGACCGCCGTGATCGATGTCCGCCACGGCAGGCTCGCGCTGGCCACCCTTGCGCTTGAATTTGATAAAGGAACCACGGTGACGGTGAAACAGGGGGCGGCGATCCTTCCCGCATCCATCCAGCGCACCGGCAAACGCATCCTCATCACCCTTGATGCGCCGGTGGAGATTACCAACGAAGGGAAACTGAGCGTCATCGTGAACTGATGTCGACTGGCATCCGCCTGTAGGGCAAAGCACGGACCGCCGCCGATCTAACAGCCATTCTGTGGCACGAATGCGGCCCCCGCCGCGGACAGGCGGAGTTCCGTGGTTCCCGCCGCGCACGCAACAAGAGTTCCATGCCGCAGGAGCATCCACGGCGCGGGACACACCACCTGATAGACGATGTTGTCTCCTTCGCGTTGCCACATGATGTCGGCCCAGCCGGAACCGGGAAAAGCGATCCGGCCCGCGGCCCGTTCCAAGCTGCCCGGGTGGACCGCAATGCGGATGACCGGCCGGCCTTCGTGCAGCGTGGCATCGGCACCCAGGATGCGGCGGCTCATCTGCCAGCTGGGCGCGCCCGCCCAGTAGTGGCACTGGCTCCAGCGCTCGTCGAAAACCTCCCACCACGTGGTCGCGCCGCAGTCGAGCATCCAGCCCCAGGCCTTGCGCCAGATCTCCAACGCCTCGTCCACCTTGCCCGCGCGCAGCAGCAGGTCGATCGAGTAGTTCGTGAAATACGGAGTGGCAACCGCAGGCGAGGCCTTTGTCGGGTCGCGCAGGCGCTTGCCCGCGGGGTTGCAGGGGAATGAGGAAAGCAACTGCCGCAAGGTCACGTCCACGGCGTTGTCGCGATCGACCGCGCCGATGCGCTCGCCGAGCACCGCGGCATGATACGCTTGCGGATCATCCGCCACCGCCGATCTTACCACATCCCGCAGTGTGTCCGCCTTGTTTTTCCATGCCTCCGCGGCACCATCCCGGCCTAACAGTTTCTGCCAGCGATCCCAGGCATCGACGGCGGCTACCACGTGCGCAAGCACGGCGGCTTCGGGACGGTCCTTTGCGGGCGGCTTGTATCCCCAGTCCACGAAACTCCACGGCAGATGGTGGCGGCCGTCGGGTTCGATGCAGGAAAACAGCGCCCCGATGTTGCGGCGCGCGGGGCCTTCGAGATCGGCTAACAGATCCGTGCTGCCCTCGAGTTCGGCACAGCGCACGCAGGCGTTCACCCATTGGGCGGCGTAGGTGCCGAGATAGATCAACTCCCCCGGGCCGCATCCCGCCACCATGCCGTCCTCACGCGCGGCGGCAGCCGAGTGATAGAGCGCGCGGCGGGCCGCGGCGATCCGGTTCCAGCCGACACCAAGCAACTCAACACAGGCCATTGAAACGTCGCCCGTCCACTCGCCGCGTTCGCGGACCGAGTCGACCGCCGAGTCTTCGGTGGATGCGCGCATTGTGTCGATCCCGACCTGCCAGATGCGGTCGAGCACTTCATCGTGCAGGGTCAGGAATCCCTGCGGTCCGCCTAACAAATCCCGCTCGCGAAACCGGACATCCTCGAGCTTCGCGCCGCCTTCGCATGCCAGACGGACTTCCAGATATCTGCCCCCGAGGCTTTGCAGCGGCCGGATCGATGTCGTTCCAGGGCCGAAGGCGAACTTCTGCAGGAAACATGTCGGCCCGGTCGAAAGCGCCACCATGGGGAGGGGGCGTCCATCGGGTCCCAATTTCTCCGCATAGGCGACGGTCGCCTCGCCGGCTTGGTCGGCCGTGACCTCGAATTCCAGCGCGCCGATACGGATGCGCCCAAGGTCGAACCGTGTCCAGGTGCCGTCGATTCCGGTGGCCGGATCCGGCGAGGGATCCGAAGTCATGAATGCGACGGCAGGATCATCCAAGCGGTAGCCGGTGAAGATATCGCGGAAGTTTCCCCTGCCGGTTTCAGTCGGGGTCACAGATGGCCAAACCGGCAGTTGCACCGGCGATGCGCATGCGGCCCCGAGGATGTTTTCCAAGTCCGGCACCGGAACGACTTTGCTCCACCCGGGATCGCTCAAGGGATCCTCCGTGCGCCACGCTCCGGCATCCGGACTTTGCGTCCACTCCATCCAACCCTGCAGCGGGCTGATCCGCAGTCCGGTGGCGAGATACTCGTGCAGGTGCCGGCCGAACCAAACGGGCTGGGCCTCAAGGTCGCCGGCAAGATCCACCCACACAAAACCCGGCATGCAGGAGGCCAGGCGCGTCGTCAGCCCCTCGTGAATCACATGGACGCTCACCCGGTGGGACCCGGCGGGAAGCGCGACCCGGCACTCCTGGTATTCCGGCATCGAGGTGGCGAAACGCAGCGGTCCCCAAGCCAGTTCGCGGTCGTCCACCATCAAACGATAGGCCGCGGGAGCGATCACCCGCAGACGCACCTCGCCGTCGCGAACCAATCGGAAGTCCGCGACAAACCCGGCGTGCACGTCCTTTTCACGTGGCGGATCCGGAATCCAGAACGCCTCGTGCGCGATGCGGAGCGAGGGCGGATGCGCCAAGGGTGCTGCCAGTCGTCCGAGCGTTCCCGGCACACCGAAGGCCTCGATCTCAACCTCGGATCCCGAAAGTGCAGCAAAATCTTGTGGGTGGTCTGACATGGATCGGTTTGTTTCGCAGGACAAAAAGTATCAAGTCATCGGCATGCCCGCCTTGGTTCCCGCGCCAGCGATCACCGGAGACGTGCCATGGGCATCGGCACCGTTGAATTTGGCACTGGGGCGAAGGCGTGTCGGTTCGGAAACG
>Ga0315904_10007764_pt1 | contig 14340 bp, 7 predicted proteins | sample LakEriMetagenome_6_FD_203529 | JGI IMG/M metagenome (GOLD analysis project Ga0315904, IMG submission 203529) | Freshwater fungal communities from buoy surface, Lake Erie, Ohio, United States - Buoy 12 MA120 | ecosystem: Environmental > Aquatic > Freshwater > Lake | place: USA: Lake Erie, Ohio... | reverse complement strand
TATTGCACAATTTCAAGATTTTGAAAGATATTTGCCCCATGTATCAAAAACCGATGATCCGACTGGCTTTTCAAATGGCATGGTTCCTTACCATACTCGGTGGGGTTTCTCTTTTTGAACAATCGTACTGGAATGTCTTGGGTATCGTGATGTTCCTATTCGGTATTGTCTTGTTTGTCTTTACTGTGGCAGCGCTGTATTGGGATAAAACACTCTATAAAAAACCAGAACAATTGCTCTTCCTAACCGTGATTATGGGAATGCTTTTGGTGATTGCCCATGCTACTTTTGGAGAATTATTGCTCAGTGCTGTGCTTCTTGCACTCTATATCCCCAGCGCTATCGGCTGGAAAATGTTATCTGGGAAGCCCTTGAAAAAAACCGCCAAAGGCCGCGGCTAATGTCGCCTCTATGATAGACTCCTTGGAATGTAGGAGTTCTAATTTCTTTGGGGGATAATCGTCCAGCCAGTTGCGCATGGTTTCTTTATTTAGTTCCTTTAAACTTGATAGAACCGTTGCTCCCCATTCCTTAGCCGCTTCAGCATTGCATAGTTGTTCGTACTGCCCTTGAATTGGTATGAGTAATAACTTCTTTTGCAAATACATAGCTTCTGCGGGTGTTTCAAATCCACCACCGGTGATTACACCATGGCTCGATATTAAACTATGGCTAAAGGTGTCTTTACTTACCGGAAATATTTTGAGGTTTTCTTCAGTTGTGCATTTGTTACATGCACCGCTAAAAATGTGGAAGTCAATAGATTTAAATTTCTTGAAATAGGCTTTTTGGACTTCCAATGGGTATTGAGAAAGGTATACCGTTATGTGACCCTGATTGGAATGTGGCGCTTGTATAATTTCCCTATTCAAAATAGGGGTGAAAATATTGTAATCATAGCTTTTAAAGTGCAGCCCAATGTAACTGCTGCTCGATACATAGTTGTTTAAAATCATGGCTCCCAGTCTATTGTGTACCGAAGTTCTGGGCACTATAGGGCTTTGAAAACTAGCCTGATGTCCAAAGTGCACACTGTGTTTATTACGCAGCTTACAAGCTAAGGAAGTGATGGGCTCAAAATCATTAATAACCGCATCATAATTTTCTACGGGCAAGTGCCATGCATCTTTTAACATCCTAAGCGGGCGCAACCTAGCCAGCATTAAAGGAATATTTAATCCGCCATTTTTATTGTATTCCAAACTAAAACCGCGGTACTTGTAAACTGTTGGGAATGGATTTTTTAAACCAAAGTTCCGTCCACTGAGCAACATGTCAACTTCACCATATTCCTTGAGAATAGGGAGTAAATCACAAGCTCGGCTGATATGGCCATTGCCTGTGGCCTGGACTGCATAGAGTATACGCATTAGGATGCAGGTTGAAGCAAGTGGCTTATCACATCAGATGCGACATCAGGGATCTTGATTTTCAGTCCTTCATCATATACAATGTCGGTATTGCGGGTAGCATTGTGGGTGTGTATGGACCATTCTTTATTTTGGTATTCGAGGGCTGTGCAGTTTTCCACCCAGTCACCGCTATTCAAGTAGGTGACTTCTCCCTTTATTGTATATACCTTTTTAATGGTGGGCTGGTGAATATGCCCGCAGATTACAAAATCATATCCCTTTTCAATAGCAAGGTGCGCCGCAGTGTCTTCAAAATTTTGAATCCAAATCACTGCTTTTTTAACGGCATTTTTTATTTTTTTAGAGAAACTCATTTTCTCTCTTCCAAATAATGCCAAGGTCCAATTGATAGCTTGGTTTATAAGAATGAGTAACGAGTATCCTGCGCCTCCAAGTTTGGCAATAATTTTCGCACTTCCTTGTGTGGTGGCATCAAATACGTCACCATGGAAAATCCAGGCTTTTCTGCCATCCATATCCAATACCAATTTGTCCGTAAGTACAAATTGCCCCATTTCTAAGTCCGTATAGCTTCTTAGGCGGTCGTCGTGATTTCCAGTGATGTAATATACTTTGGTGCCTTTGGACAGGTGCCCAAATATTTCTCGAATTACCTGCATATGGCTTTCTGGAAAATAATGTTTGCTAAACTGCCACATGTCTATAATATCTCCATTAAGCACGAGTATTTCTGTTTCAATACTTCGCAAATAATGGATGATGGACTTTGCTTGACAGCCATAAGTGCCTAGGTGTAAATCACTCATAACCGCTACCTGCAATTTTCTTTTTTCCATATATGGCAAAGTTTGGATTGCCATGTGATTGGATTAATTCGAAAATAAAAAGGGTGTGTTATGCTTAGTTCAACCCAATATGAACGGAAGGTGGTGTCCGTAAAATTGGTTTAACGCAGCAGCGTCACTTGACCCTGGAAACTGCGACGAATACCGTTGAAATACAACACATGTATGGTGTAGGAATATCCGCCTTGTTGCACGGCTTCTCCCTGATACGTTCCATCCCAGCCCATAGAAGGGTCGCGGGTTTCAAATATTTTCTCTCCCCAACGGTTAAAAATACTCATTGTGAAAGTGCTCGCCGCAGATAATCCACCAATGATAAACTGGTCATTTTTATTATCTCCGTTGGGCGTAAAAGAACTCGGCACCCAACCGTCAGTTCCTGAGAACAATGTGAATTCTAGAAATGCGGTATCGGCGCATCCTTGCGGATTTTGCACAATCAACCTGGGTTTGGCATCCCCTGTTCTTTTGTATATATAGTTAAATGAGGGACTGCTAAAACTAACATTGGGCTCAATGTCCCATTTCCACTGGGTTGCTCCTGTGCTGCTATCAATAAATATAATAGGAATGCCGCGCCCAGTAGCCGTTCCAATAGTTACGCCGAATTTTGCATTTGGCTTGGGATAGGTGAGGAGCTGCACCTTGTTGGACGTGTCCTTGCACCCATGGATCGTTTCTGAAATGACATAGGCAGTGGCGGCTCCGGTTGTATTGCTTGCATAGTCATAGGTTTTACCTGTTCCAGAAGCAGTATTGTCGATATACCAGGTGCTGATTTTAATTTTACTGTCAGCCAAGCTGTTGCTTGCGGTGAGCTTCATGAGGGTTCCTGGGCAAGAAGAATCGCCTATAACTGTGCTCTTAGGCATTTCGAATACCATAATTTGGCGACTTGCCGTATCAAAACAACTGTTGCGATCGCGAATAATTAATTGAATATTCTTTTGACCATCTAAAGCATATTTCGCCGCCGGCAAACTGTCATTGGCAGCTTTTAGTTCATCAAGTTGCCAATTAAATACCACAGGCCAAGCTGCATTTGTGGTTGTTGCTGCAAAGTTGAAAGCATTACCCCTTAAACACTGGCTATCTGAACTTATCACCTGAATGCCTGCTGTGGGTTTGGCAAAAATCTCTAGGGTATCCGTTTTTTCGAACGGACAATTTAAATCGTCCCATGTTCGCAATCGTATGGGGAAGATGCCAGCAGTAGTGAAGGCAATATTTGATGGTGATATCGCAGACCAGCTGCGGCCATTGGAAATATCCGACCATTCATGAGTCCAATTGCTCTTACTCCCTGTGCATTGGAAATTGGCAAGTGCAGGAGCACAAGCGTCAGCTACATTTAATGCAATTGTTAATGGATTTGCATCGTATCTTACATGCACTGTGGTTTCAAAGGTGTCAGCACATACATTGGGTTCACCACCTATAAACCGAATATTTTTAATACCGGCGGTTTTGTATGTGATATTGATACGGACTGTGGTATCTGTATTGTTGTCAAATATCCAGCGCCTTCTTGGATTGAGATTGCCATAGTAGGTGCTGTCTTCAAAGAACAAGGTGTCACCCGCAAAGCACACCGCAGTGTCGCGTTGTATGATTTTTAATTCAGGAAATTGAAGGACTTTTACCTTCCTTTTCGCAGTGTCTGTGCATGTAGTTAGTGGATCCCGCACCGCGAGTTGTATCGTATATGTACCTGGGTTCGCATATTGTATTTTCCCGGGTGTCTTTGCCGTAGATGTATTGCCATCACCATAATTCCAATTCCAACGTGCATTCGACGGTGCCGTAGAATTATTGGCGATCATGAAATAGTTCTCGTCGCCACAATAGAAGCTGTCAGTGATTGCAATTACTGCAGTAGGACTGCTGTAAATGATTACATTTTTGCTTGCAGAATCAACACAGCCTTTTCCGGTATTATAGTACATTCTTACTTTGAATGTACCCACGCTACCGTAGGTTTTTTTCGGTGAAAAACTGTCAATCGTCTCACTTCCATCGCCCCATTTCCATACTATAGATTCAGACAATCCTCCATTGCGCTGCGAGGTGCTTCTGAATGCATAATAATTTCGATTTAAACAAAAATTGCTGCTATCCAAGGTGATTAATGCCTTTGGATTTTGTATGACTTTTACCTTTCTATACGCAGTATCTCCGCAGCCAGTCGCTGTAAATGAAGCAATAAATTTTACCTTATATACACCCGTGTCTGCATAAGCGATTTTTCCCGCATTTTGGAAGGTGTTTCCGGAGCCATCACCCATATCCCAAAGGTATTTTTTGCTTTTTCCGTCGGCTAGTGTTCCATCTCTAAAATCAAAGTAATTGCCATTTAAACAAATAGAACTGTCTTGCACCAAAATTGCTGTTTTAGGCGCAGGATAAATACGGAAGCTCGCTGCGTCAGTTGTGTCGAAACATCCAGTTTCTGTATAGGCAATCATGCGCACCGACATCAAACCAGAATCTTTAAAATTAAGCTGTGGCTGCATCCCAAATACGGTATCGCCATTACTAAACATCCATTTTAATTTGTTGATTTTACCTAAGGTACTTGTGCTGCCGCTATTGAATCGAAATACATTGGTTTGGTAACAAGAATCTAGCTTTTTAATTCCCAATCTTGCTACTGGAAAATCTGAAATAAATATCCCCGCAGAAGCACTGTCTTTACATCCATTTTTTGTGTTGATGATAAGTTTAATATCATACTTGTTTGCCCGTGGAGATTTAATAGTATCGGCTTTGGAATTGGATATCAAATATTGATCTGCATACCAAGAATAGGATGTAATACTGTCATTTACTACCGAACTGCTGTCGTACAAATACAAGGGAATGCCTGGGCAATACAGGGTCATTTTGTATTTCAATCCCACACGCACTTGATTAAAGAATTTTAAATCACAGGAATCTTTTGTTTTACATCCTGTAATTGTGTTGTTGATGTCAACAGTATATTTTCCTGATTTTCGTATTTTTAATACTGCCGTTGTATCCCCGGTATTCCATTTATATTTTAAAAATGGGGCTTTTGGAAGTGTTATCGTGAGTTGGGTATCACAGACTACTTTTTTATCAAATAAAATGAAATCAGAGTATTTTGGCTTCTCTACCAACACATCGATCATGCTGCTGTCCCAAGTTTTTTTACCTACGAGTTTATACAGCAACTTTACAGGATAAATGCCCGGTTTTTTCACATAGAAAAAGGGAGATTTGGATGTGTCTTTTTGGGTGGAGTTAAATGTCCATCGAAATGCATTTGCTGTATCACCATATGAAGTGAGTTTCACAATAAAACCAGAATCACAAGAGGGATAGCTCTCAGGTACGATATATCGCTTTAAATTTCTAAGGCCGCTTCCGGCGCTGTAAGCATAACTTTCAAATCCACCGATACCGTATAAATAACAAATAAATCCATACATACATTCAATGGTGTGGTTGCCTGGATTTACTTTTCCTCTATAAAAATAATACGATCCGCAAGGGACGGTATCAAAGTTGTTTTTCGCCAATAATGCACCATCGAGGTATACACTGTCAATACCTGCTTTGGGGACAGCAATTGTGATATAATGATCTTTGACTAAGGTCGTATTGGCTGTTGAAACAGTGGCGTATTTAATGGTTTGTTCTAAGGGGTTAATTACCAACATAGCCGGGTCTCCACCTACGGTTTGGCAATTCTTTCCGGTCATATATTGTACCAATAAAATGGGCTCGGTGCTCGTTAAGCAGAAACTGCTGTCGCCATTTACTTTCCTGTAAAATACATTCCCTCGGTTTAGGGTTGCAATTCGCACTCCGTTTTCCCGTATTTCTGTGCCATTCGTAGCAGTAATGATTTGGTAGTCATAGCCCTTGTCTTGCTGGGAAAAGGGAGTCAGTACAAAATTCTTGCCCCATGTAGGTGTAGGTGGTATTTCTTCATATACATGGTCGCAAGCGGCACAACGAATGGCGATGCATTTATCACCGCTAAATACGGCAATTCTTTTTCCTGCCGAGGCCTTGATGATGGAACCTTCAAGTCCTACTTTTGATACACTGGAGAAGATATACACCTGCCCTTTGTATAGTTTCTTCGTAAACGGTACGCCTCCTGCATAGCCAGTAGGTGTAGTAGATGCAGGTGTAATTTGTACCGTAACGGAGTCGTCAATGCAAACGACTCCTACTTCATTGCCGAGATTGTATCCCGAACTATAATTAATGGGGTTTAAGGTGAAATATTCGCCGCCAGCAGGTTGCACCGCGGTTGGGAAAATACAGCTCGCATCTGTGGTGGCGGATTGCGCACTCAGGGTATACACAGAAATGGGCAAGAAAGAGGTTACATGTATGCCGCAGTCGCAAGTAGTATCTAGACTACTGGGCTTGTAAGAATTGGGTATGTACAACCTCACCAAATCATTATATCCCAAAGAAATGGTTTGGCTAAAACCGAGCAAGGGGATTTCCACTTTTGCATTGGTTGCCTTTTCCGCAGAGAGAATTACAAAAAAACTATCTGTATTCACATAGTTGATCATTGGCGTGAGCCAAAAATCCGTGCCTTGTGTAGTTTGACTTTTTGCTACCTGCGGAAACAGTTGCAAAACTAAGAAAGTGCAGAAAAAGAGGAGTCGCTTTGTCCATCCCAATGGGCCGGCAGTATGCTGTGCTCCTGCTCCCATAATTAGCGCAATAGGGTGAATTCTCCGTGAATTACCTCACGCTTACCCGTCAAGAATACCAAGTTGATGTAATAAGCATAGCCGCCTTGTGGGGCGGGGTCTCCCATATAGTTGCCGTCCCATCCTTGAGAAGCATCTTGGGTTTCGAATATTTTAGCCCCCCAACGGTTGTAAATCACCATTTCATAGGAAGCAATTGCAGACAAACCGTCGGGTTTGAAATACTCATTGTAGTTGTCTCCATTCGGAGTGAAAGAGCTTGGTACAAAGATGAGTTCATCGCTGATAAGGACATATTCTTTCACTATAGAATCTTTGCACCCTTGTCCGTTTTGAACCACCAACATCGCGCTAACCTTGCCTAATCTTGAGTACAAATAGTTTAGGTTTTGTGCGCCGCTACTTGTATTCCTGTCAGGATTTTCAGGATACCATTTCCAACTGCTTGCGCCACCGATGCTGCTGTCTTTAAAGAATATCCGCACGCCTGCACTTGTAGCTTTCTGTATTTCGGCATTGAACAGGGCAGTTGGAGCAGTTAAAATCTCAGTAGCTGCGATATTTGATGTATCTGCACATCCACCTGCTGCTTGTGCTATGGCATAGTACTGTCTTACCCCACGGGTAAGGTTGCTCAATGTTAAACTCGCACCACTTCCAGCTACAGCATTGTTCGCATCATACCATGTAATTGAATTTACAGCTACGCTTACTGGCAGCACTCGAGAGCTTAATCTTAATGTCTCACCTTCACAAGCCGTATCTCCTGTAATTGTGATGATAGGCGATTCATTCACAAATACGGATAGTGTAGCGGTATCTAAGCAAGCATGGCCATCTTTAATGGATAACTGTACTGTTTTTGACCCAACTGATGTGTATTTATGGAATGCAGGTAAGGCTTTTGTTGAGGTATTTCCATCGCCAAGATCCCAGGTATAGATTACGGGTTTGGTGGTGTCTGTTGCCGAAAACTGGTAGGCAAATCCATTTCCTTTGATACATTGTGTATCTTGGCTGCTCGTGCTTATGCTAATATTGGGTGCTGCGTATAGGCGGAAGGTATCCTGGGCGGTATACATACAGCCAAATGCATCCGTAATTTGAAGCTGTACGCGCTGCTGCCCAGCATTTGGAAATTGAGCCGCTGAAACTGAAGGTGTATTCTCTATTTGACCACTGCCTAAGTCCCAATAATAGTTCCATCCTGAACCTGCTTTAATGGTAGCGCTTAAGTCTGTGCTGCCTGGAATACAAGCATAATTGATTTTGTGCTGGAGACTTAGAATGCTGTCGGGATAACGCACATGAACATTGAATGAAACCGTGTCTGCACAGGTACCAGGAATGCCACCAATCATGGTGATTTTCTTATAGCCTGGTGTTTTAAATTGGTGTGTAAAGCTGCTGGCTGTGCTTGTATCCTTGCTGTTTGGACCGAATATCCAGCGGCGCTGTGGGCTTATATTTCCGTAACTTGTGGTATCCTTAAAGGTGAATGTACCTTTTACATCGCATATTGCACTGTCTGTGCTTATGGGTTGTAATGCCAAGCCTTTCAATACTCGCACGTTGCGACGGGTCGTATCCGTACAATTGTATAGGGGATCTCTTACGGCTAAAGTAATAGTGAAATCGCCATACCCAGTGTAAGATACCTTGCCCGGTGTTTTGGTAGTGGATGTATTTCCATCTCCGAAATTCCAATTCCAACGTGCATTTACCGGAGCAGTAGAACCGTTGGTTAAATTGAAGTAATTGGTAGAACCGCAGATACTGCTATCGCTGATGCCAAACTTGGCAATTGGACTGGCAAAGACAACCAAATTTTTCTGCGCGGAATCCAGGCACCCTTTACCCGTTGAAAAGTACATTTTCATTTTGAAGGTACCCGTGGCTTTGTATTGTTTTCGGGCTACCGCAGAGTCCGTTTGGGTTCCATCTCCCCATTTCCATGTGGTATACCTCACTTTTGCACCTTTTGCATCGGAAAGTTTGCTGTTTACATGGTAATAATTTCTGTTCAGGCAAAAGTTCGAACTGTCAATGGTGAGTACCGCCTTGGGATTAGGCAATACTTGCACCGTCCTGCGGAAAGTATCTGAACATCCGGTGTTTTGGTAGGCGGTCACCAAAGCGATGGTATAGGTTCCGGTATCACCGTAATTTTTAAAGCCTGGCTCTTCAAAGGTTTCCCCACTGCCATCGCCCCATTGCCATTCATACTTTACCTTGCGGCCATAAGTGCGGGTTTGGTTGTCTACTCTAAAGTAATTGCCTGAACTACATACAGAGCTATCTGTAACATCAAAATATGGTGCAGGGGCGCCATGAACTTTGAAATATAAGGGGTCTGTAGTGTCTGAGCAGCCCGCATCAGAGAATGCGGCAAATCGGGCCCAATAGATTCCTGAATCTTTGAATCCTTTGATGGCCTGCATCTTTTTATAAGTGGTGTCCCCATCACTGAATAACCACTGATAACGCACAATTCTACCTACAGAAAGTGCGCTTTGGCTGTTGAACCTGAAGCTGGCTCTTTGGTAGCAGCTGTCATAGGTGCGCAATCCTGTTACAAGAATAGGATTGTCCTGTACTTTGATTTGTTTCTCTACACTGTCTTTGCAACCACTCTTACTGGTAATCACCAAGCGCAAATCATACGTTCCAGGATAGGCGTATTTTACGGTATCGTGGCGGGTTTTTTGATTGCGTTGGTTATCAACATACCATTGATAGTCCACGATGCTGTCATTCTTGCCCACAACGCTATTGTTGAACATGAAGATGGGGAGTCCTGGGCAGCGTTTTGCCATGGTAATTGAAAAGTCAGTGCTCAACTTGTCGAACAAAGTGACCTCCATGGTATCATAGAATTTACAGTTTGTAGCTGTATTGGTCACAACAAGCGAGTATTTCCCTGAAACTGCAGTTTTAAAGAAATGCGAAGTATCACCATTGCTCCATTTGTAGCGGAATAGTTTGGTTTTTGGCAAGGTGGTGGTATACTCAGTCTTGCAGACATTGTGTGTAGCCCCCTTAACAAAATCGAGTGTTTCAGAACCTTTTATTTGCAAAAAGGTAATCACAGAATCCCATAAGTTGTTGCGCAGCAGCTGATATTTCAACTTTACAGGATAGGTGCCTTCCTTGGTAATCTGAAACCATGCGGTAAGTCCAGTGTCTTTTTGGTTGCCGAAGGTCCATTGGTAGTTTTTCGCGGGATCTCCGGTGCTCGTAAGCTTTACCACACGACCTGTATCGCAGCTTTTGAATACCTCTGAACTGATAAGTCGTTTCAAACTTTGAAGTCCTGCGCTGGCATTGTATGCGTAACCACCGTATGTACCCCGACCATAAATGTATGAAATGAAACCATAATTGCCCATGAGGCGGTGATTCCCCTTTAAAATAGTATCTCTGTACAGGTAAAAACTGCCGTTGATTATAGGCTTGAATTCGTTCGAGGGAAGTAGGTTGCCATCCAACCACGTGCTGTCTTTGCCAAATTTGGTTGTGATGATATTGATGTAGTTGTCGGTGAAATTGTTGCTTGCGGGAACAGATACGGTTGCATCTGTAATCATTTGCTCATTCGAGCTCAAGGTCATAATGGAAGGTCCAGAAAACCAGCCACTCCAGCCGCCGCCGCCAACGCAAGTATCAAGGATGTTCTTTTCCCAACAACTGACGGGTTTGTCTGCTGAAATCAAGCAACTACTATCACTGTAGATCCGACCGTAATAGGTATCCCCCACATTGAGTGTATCGATTGCTTTACCATCTTTTTTGAGGATGGTGTTGGAGTCCATGGCTGTTACAGTGTAGTCGTACCCCTTTTTATGGTACATGTACGGTGTCATTAGAAAATCCGTGCCCATCACGTTGGAGGGCAGAATTTGCTCGTACATCAGGTCGTATTGATAGCAACCCGCAATTGCGTAATCAAAGAAATTCTCAGTAAATACCGCTATTCGCTTGCCCTGTTGGGCCTCCACCTCCAGGTTTGGATCTGCACCAAGAATCCAAGTGTAAATCCGCACCATTTCTCCTTTGCGCAGCGTGATTTGGTTGCCCGGCGGCATATTCCACATCATGGTGGTACTGGTATTGAATTTTACAGTAACTGAATCATCAATGCCTACAACTGAGAAAAAGAAGTTTTTGTATGTCGACCCACCGCTGCCTCCTGAGTACCATCGGGACTTATATGGGTAATATTTGCCTCCTGGAGGTTGTGTTTTGGTTGGGTAAACCGCCGTGGCACCACAACTGTACCATCTTCCGTCTACAAAAGCGTATACGCGAACAGGTAATTTTGAAGTGACATGAATCGCGTTTTCACCAATTTTCTTTGGTGCTGTAGAATACCAGTAGTAGTAGCTCTGACGAATGTTGGCAGGTACCTTTATGTATTTTATTTCATTATAACCTAAGGTAACTGAGTCAGAATAGTTTGCTAAGGGAATATCCATCCTCGCACTGGTGGGTTTTTCCGATGCGATGGCCAAATAAAAAGAATCACCCGAGTAGAAAGGGTAAGTGCTTGCTACCCAAAAATCGGTACCTGCTGAAGTTTGTGCCTTCAGAGAACCCATGAGTATCAAACAAATAGCTACAAGTATGTTTCTTTTCAAATGAAGTATAGTTATTTCCTTACCTATTAGACGCCTTATTACAGAAAACGTGGCATTCAAATTTACATTTTTTTTCTCAATGCATCAAGAAAGTGAATGATTGTTCGATGCGTGATTTGGAAGACTTCCTCAAATCCTTCCTCTTCACCGTACCAAGGGTCGGGCATGTCTTCACCACGACCTTGGGGGTCATAGTCGCGAAACAGGCTCACTTTCAATGCATCAGCTTCAGTTTGGGCCATGTTTAGCACATGTTCAAGGTTGCGATTATCCATAACCAGAATTTGGTCAAAAGCTGCGAAATCGGTGGCCTTGAATTTTCGGGCTCTGCTGCTGAGCTTAAGTCCATGGTCGAGGGCATTTTTTCGCGTACGCGAATCGGGCAACTCGCCTTCGTGTTGGCCGCTGGTGCCTGCACTATCAGCTTCTACGAAATCAATGATTCCATGCTTTTCGGCTTGGTCAAGAAATATCCCTTCCGCCAATGGCGATCTGCAGATATTGCCGAGGCAAACGAATAGCACACGATACTTCATGTAATTAGAACCAACAAAGTTTTACTTTGGTTGTTTGAAATCAGCCATTATGTCAAAAAAATGACGGTGGGGCTTCGATTGGAAGTCCGCCTTTTGGAGCAGTTGGGTGAGGCTTTGAGGGATGATTACATCCCAAAGAGCATCACATGAAACCCATTTCTACACGGGTTTTTCCTTTGGTGTTGCAATGGCTTCTGCTGGTGCCACATGCTTGAAGCGCCAACACTACGATAAGGATTACGGCTGCGATTTTGAAGGTTTTAAGTGGGTTTTTCATAAGTGTTCTTTTACAAAGAACGTAAAAAACTTGGATTTATTCTATATCCAATTTCTTTTTAAGTTCCTTACTCAAGGCGTCTTTGTGCACCATTACACAGATGGTTTTGTAGCGAACATAATTCTCAGACACATACAAATATCCTTGAAGATAGTTAGAGGTTCCCCATGAGTTCTTTACGATGTAATAGTTCTTCCCCGATTGGTCTTTCACCATTCCGGTGATGTGCATGCCATGGTCGTCTGTAGTGGTTTGCTCATCAAATGCTTTTTGGCGCAGTTCAGGAGTTATGTTTTTTTCTGCCACTGGATTTGCAAAACCATAGCCCCCTCTTTCTCCACCAGGGTTGTTAAAGCCTTTGCTATCCTTGCTTTTTTGCTGCACCATGCTGTCTTCTTGTGGCACAATACCTAAGCCGTCATAGAAAGAGAATCCCTTTTCACTCACATCGGCTGCCCATGCAAAACTAAAGCCCTTTTTCAAACCGGTTTCCATGGTTGAAATCATATCGTCCAACACCACATTGTAGGCACTTGCCATGGCCCAGTTGTCCGCTACCTCTATCACAAAGGGCTTATTCATCTCGTGGTGGGTGAACGATGTAAGCACTACATAGTCATCCATGTTGAGTCCCAAACTTTTTGAGAACTCCAGCGGCGTATATTCTTTACCCTGATAGGTGAATTTCTCAGGAACAGCTCCAAGATAGGCATCTACGACACCTTCAATGGCATCGGTCCACACAGGGGTGAGCTTGCCTTGAGGCATGTCTTTTAAATTGTCGAGCATCCCCTTTAGCATAGCCACCATTTCGCTGTGGTTGTGTCGGGTTTCGCCATATTCTATGCCCTTATAAGCCTCTTCAGGCATGACTCCGTATTTCTTAATGATGGTGGGTATGTCATGAAACTCGCCTCCCTCATCAAACTGGTGTTTGCCTCCCATGCGAATGTAGGTGATCGCTTTTTCAATATAAGCGCAACGCACAATGTACATTTCACTCAAGTTGTGATAGCCTTTACCGCTGCGCAGCAATTCTGATTCAACGAAAGATAATGAACTGTAACTCCAGCAAGTACTGGTTCTGCATTGGTCTTGAACTTGGGTAGCATCTACATTGGCAAGGGCTGTGAACCTGTAGTTGCTGCCTTTGCGATTCAGTAGGGTGTCTTGTGCGTTTAGGCTCAAGCAAATAGCCAAAGCCGATATCGTAAATAGGGACTTCATGGGTGTTTACATTGCAAATATAGGTTGCAATGACAATCAATCCTTAAATGGCCGACGAAGGGTATAGGTAGCAGGTTTGAAATATCTCTTTTTATAGAACTGAAGCAATTTTCGGGTAAATGGGTTTCTGGCGTAGACCACAAACTTGTTTTGCATGGGTTCCGCGCCAATAGTGCTTTTGATTTCAGTGGCGGTTCTTCCAAAATTCACAGAGCAACAACCTTTTGAAATGGAATCTCCCACCAAGTCATACAACATGCGCTGGTATATATGCAATTCCTTCGCTTGCGAGGCATCATACCCTAAATGCCATGCCAACATGCGGTCGCCCAATTGTGTGCAAGTAATAAATCCTACTACCTCGCCTGCTTTTCGATAGACCCGAAATTGAATTCTACCCCCAAAATGACCTGCAAAACACTGCAACATGCCTCGTAAGTCCTTGTTCATTGCAAGCGTTTTCTCCTTAAGTGTTTCATGTAACAATACTGCACAGCGATTCAAGATCGTTTCGGGAAGGTTCTCTGCATCATAAATTTCTAATTGCAGCGGTTCTGAAAGTTCCAAGACTTTTTTCGCACGAACCCGGTACTTGGACTGCATGGAAGATAAATAATCTTCAAATGTTTGCCAATTGTCGCGCAAGCGCAAAATCATAAATGGCTCCGCTTCAAAGCTCACCGCCTCACTTGAAACCACGGCATCGGAAGGCACGTTGGCTACAAATATTCCACAGGTATTA
>Ga0315904_10007763_pt1 | contig 14341 bp, 8 predicted proteins | sample LakEriMetagenome_6_FD_203529 | JGI IMG/M metagenome (GOLD analysis project Ga0315904, IMG submission 203529) | Freshwater fungal communities from buoy surface, Lake Erie, Ohio, United States - Buoy 12 MA120 | ecosystem: Environmental > Aquatic > Freshwater > Lake | place: USA: Lake Erie, Ohio... | reverse complement strand
GATACCTCCAGGAACTCCGGAGTTCCACGAGTTTAGCAAGGTGCTAGGAGAGATGCTCGACGGGGATGTTGCGGATTTGCCTAAGCTATCCTTCAGCAGGGTTAGTGAGGCTCGTGATTTGTTGCGAGACGCAGAGCATTGTAAGGTGCTGCTGGTGCTAGGGCTGATTGCAGAGGATTTCAACGATGCAGATGAGTAACAAGAAAAGAGGCCGTAGGAAAGGTGCTAAGATGGTTCGCGCGGTGCGACCAGATGGGAAGATCGTGTACTTTACTAGCCGAGAGAACGCGAAAAAGGCTCACTGTGCGCCTAATTCAAGATTTCTCGAGCCGGTCTACACGGTGCTCGATTCCCTCCATCGCAATCTGAAGCTTGACAAGCTCTTCGCGTATGCCGCTAAGATTCTGGACTACTTCTTGAAGCTTTGTCTCCATAAGCGTAAGAAACCTGTCCGCCACCTTGCTGATAAGCCTCCCAGCCCCTAGCAGCAAAACAACTGCTAGGATGTACTCAGGCTTTGCCAATCCTGTTATGATCTCTTCCGTCATGAGCACTCTCCTACGGCCATTTTAAGCTTGAAAGGAAGGGGTTTTGGAGCGTCGTCTGGCTCCTTATCATCGTCGTCATCTTCATCCTCCTCCCATTCATCAGGTTCACAAAAAGCTACCTCAAATTCGTCGCAAGTGAATAGCGTAACTTTTGCCTTTCCTAACGCAGATATGAATGCGCTAAGTGCCAGGAGCCGATCTTGAGGGATTGGTTTCTTAACTGTCTTTTTTACTGTCATTTGTTCTTCTCCAACGCTTCAATGCGTGCTTTGAGTTGGTTAATAAGTTCTTGTTGCTTTTGACATAAGCGTAATATTGGTATAATGAATTTTGTGTAATCTATTCCTGCATTACGTTCGCCATTCTGGTCTATACCAAAATCAAAACATACTTGTGGGCATATCTCCATCATATCTTCAAAATATGTTCCAAATACACGTGCTTCTTCTACTTCTTCAGTCCATACACCATTAATCTTTTTCTTGTAGTTGAAACTTCCACAAGGAACACTTAATAACCAGGAAACATCATTCAAATCCTGCCAATTCGCTTTTGTTGCTCGGAGAGATGATGTTGTTGTCAATTGTCCACTACCATTGTAGTATAACGCTGAGCCACCTGATGCAGCAGTAATGTTAGAGAAATATGCTTCTCCACCTGATATACCAACATCACAATATGCTGTTGTGCCATCAATGCGAATAACGCTGTCTTGTGTAGAGTAGTTATTTTTCACTTCTAAAACAATGCCGTCTGACCTATTACTTTGTATTTTATGCATACTTGATGTTCCAGAAGCGCCTAACGTCGTAGCACCGCTTGTTGATAGGGCCTGAACAACTGAACTTCCTTGATAAACATTATATGCTTTTGATGTAGGGAGTTCCAAGTCAACTGACGAACCGTGCGATAGAGATACATTGGCAGTTCCAGTGTATAAGCGAAGGTATGGACGATTTGAACTATCTGATTTCACATCAAGATAAGTATTAGCTGCAGCAGATGTTCCACCAAAGGTATGAGTCGTTTGGACAGGAAAACTCCAAGCGCCTGCCGAGGAGCAGTTTGCTACATACTTTGCTCCTTGATCAGAATATATATAAAAATCAGTAATACTTGCTTCAACTCCCATTTGGAAGCGGGCGGTTGCTCCTTGATACCATCGTAATGCTGTTGTCTTACTTGTGCTTGCACTAACTATGCTTACTTCTACAGCATCTCCACTTTGAAGTTTATGAGTAAGGTAAGAGCCAGTGCTCGCGCCTATCGTTACGGCACCTGTATATGCAATATCTATACCTGTTGTAGTATCTGGAGAGCCTCCTCCTCCTCCTCTCACACCTAGCCGCAGACCGCCTTTATAATCTGTTGAGGTTCCGTTATATTTATAGCCTTTAATAAAGGCTAGGGGCGTGCTGGCACCTGCATCTGTATAATTTCCATATAGTGCAATCCCACCGCCAACACCAGCTGCTTGAGCTGTGGTGTCTTTTATGATTTGCTGACAAGTCCATCCAGTCATTGGTCCAGCTAAACCATCTGCCTGCAAAATATGCGCATTGACTAGACCACTTGTTGGTCCAATAGTCCAAGTATTGAGGTTTCTATCTATCTGTCCTGCTGCTCCACTTGCTCCAAAGTTGATAAGACTTCCAGATTTCGTGCCACTTGTACTCTCAAGTGTTAGGTCCGCTCCGTCGGCTGTTCCACCGTAAATGGTTGGAGAGGTCACGGAGGTCGCGAAGGCGCCGGTAACGCCAGAGAAAGCTCCCGCCTCTGTGATAGAAGATTTCACCGTGGTATCTAGGCCAAACTGCCACGTGGTACCGCTCAGTGTCAGTTTTGTGCTAGCAGCGGTGCCGCCGGTCTCTAGTTGGAGAAAGTTGTTGGTTGTGCCGCCAGAGATAGCAATTCCGGCATTGAATGTCTTAGCCCCTGCAAACGTTTGTGCAGAGGTGCTGACGTAGCCTGACACGCTGGCACTAGCGGCTTGTGTTGCTATGGTGTGCTGTGCAGCCGTGAGGTGATAATGGTCGTTGGCTGCTCCGCCCAGTAATCCCGCGAGTTCTTCGTGGTCATTAGATTGTGCATAAATCAGAGTTGGATCGCTGATATTCTCCACCGTAAGTATGCTGGATGCGCTTTTCTGAATAATCAACTTAGCTAGCAGCACACCCACGGAGCTTAGGGGAGGATATGCCGCAGGAGCCTTTGCGGCGTTAGCTTCTGCCAAAGAATAATTGCCCTGTCCATATTGCACATAAAGTGCCATTGTTGTACCGGTGAGTTTGGCACCATATACCCAATGCACGCCGTATTTATTAGCCCCTAATGTAGCTAGAGTGCCACTACCATCGTCATATTTATCATTATTTAACTGAGTTTGGCTTGCTTGTTCTGTCCAACCTGTTCCTCCGTCACGATACACGGCTGTAAATGTGCCTGCACCGCTTGTGTCTATTGCAGCTGTTGCGAAACGTGTAACTGCTGAGTGAAATACGCCAGCGGAGACTGTGATATTCCTTGTGCCCGTCTGACCTATTGCTGCGCCAGAAGTTCGTTGTACGCCTCGCATTTCCCATAGGCGCTGCATTTCTTTTCGATCGAAGTCTGGCAGTACTTGAGAGGTGTTAAGAAGGTATACTTCTGTGCCAATTCGGTGTACACAGCCTAGTATGACTTGAGTGTGCTTGTTAATTGTTGTCCAGTCGGTAGCAACGGCAATAGCTGGCGAACCTGCGTTGTAATTTGCATAAATCCAATTTACTGAGTTATCTGTGAGGCTTACGCCAGTAGCAGCCGGTGTAGCAAGCTGCTTAATGGCTCCAACATCTGAGTCCGTTGTCTTGAATACTACTACGCCCGCCGCAACGTCTACCGTCCCACTGCCTCCATCAGTAACCGCGCATCCTGAGTACACACCCGCAGATTGGATGCTCCCGATTGGAACCCCGTCTAGTGTGACTGCTGCGAAAGCGGGGCTCGACGTAGTGGCGCAGGATTGATCGAAAGTGATGCCACTGGCACCTGGGGTCAACGTTACGTCACCCGCTGTGTTTGGGGCCTTTAAGACCCAACTGTTGCGATCTGCTGAAACCTTCGCGTAGCCCGTAACCGCCGCATTCTCTTCGATCTCAATTCCACAACCCATACCAGAGGTTACTGCGCCACCGTCATTCAGAGTTATGCACTTGTCCTTGACGTACAAGTCTGTCACGGTCTCGTAGAGCACATCGCCTATCAGGTTGATAGTGGCTCCGGAGCGTCCGATATTTACAACGCCTGCGTTAGTTGTTCCGATATTGATGACGCCGCTGGAGGAGGTATCAATTTCCTTCGTAGTGGCCACCACAATGCCGTCGACGAACGTCTTTGCACCGGCGAACGACTGGGCGGCTGTTGATACCGCTCCCGGAACGCTTCCGGTGGCATATGCAATTTGGGCATGCAGTCCGTCAGTCTCTTCTCCGAGAGCGACGTTCATGTTTCCAGAACCTGCCGCTGCTGAGCTTCTCTTGACTGCGGCGCTCAGCACTCCGGCCGCTACTGTCAAGTCAACGCTGTTTGTGTCGGATATCACTCCAGCAGAGAAGGCTACAGCACATCCTCCCCAAGCTGCTCCAGTCCAGGTATAGAGAATCGAGGAATCTAGTGCTAGCCGCACATCTCCGGTGACGTTGCCGGTTGCTGGAAGGGCTGCTGCATTTGCCACAGGAGCCTTCCACTTGCGGTTTCCTGTTTGTGGGTAGTTGTACTCTGTCATGCTACCCTACCTTTCGCCATTACGTAGGCGCTGAAGTTGCCAGTGGAACTTGTTGATTCAACATACTTAAGCCTGATTCTCTCGAATCCAAGCCCTGATAGGTTCACAAGTAGCTGGCCAGAGGTTCCCGTGATGACGATAGGGTCCAGGTCGAGAGAAGCGAACACAGTAGCGTCTCCCATAGATCCTTCAACCTGGAAATACCCTGTGCCCGTGTTGGACGCCCAGGTGACTAGGTAGGACACCTCGGTCATTATTTTGATGTTTGTCTCTGGTGATGCATATCCATTAACGAGAGGAAGCGCATCGCAGAGCTTGAACGGAGGAATCACGTCGTGATGGTTTACTCGTAGACTCATTGTACGCCCCCTTATGAAGTCTTGAGGTGTGCATGATCCTCAACCACAACAGCGCCTCCGGTAACCACGTGCTTTAGCCGTATTTTGCTATACGGAACGGCACTCTTCTCACTCCAGTGCTGAACTGACGCAGCACTCCAAGAGTTGGTGGTCAATCCCGAGCCGTACACGTCGTCGAACGTCAGCACGGGGTCCGTCTGGATAGGGTCCTGCAAGCAGTATTGCAGGGTCGTGGTTATCGACGGGACATTTCCAGTATCGGTGATGTTTATTTGAGTGCCTGCTACAGCATCCGACAGAGATGCAGCAAGCTGCAATGTGGAGGCGCCTGTGTCAATGACAAAATAGTCTGTGGCTGCGGCTAGTCCTCCTGGATACGAAGTGCTATTAGACACAAGACGAACCTTGAGCCCCGTGAACATGGCGTGCACAGCAGCAGTGGTGATTTCGTCCCCAGTAGCGTCTACTCCAGCGTCAACAAAAGCAGCATCGGCATAGGCTAGAGTGTTCGGGGTAAACGTCAGCGAGCCGTTCATATCCGAACCAGTATCTGTCAGGTCGATTGCAGTTCCAGCTAGTGCATTGACTAGCGAAGTTGCAAGTTTAATCTCTCCAGCAGCATTGTCGATGATGAAATAATCTGTGATCAGGCCAAGAGGGCTCGGAGGCAGATATGCTACGTCAGTGGAGGTTATTTGCACCTTAAGTCCTGTGATGAAACCGTGCAGTGCTATTGCCACGACGTCTGTGCCGATTGTAACATTTGTCGGCTTAAACGTCTTTGAAGTGAATGTTAGCGTATCAGGAGTTACAGTCAGTGCGCTAACTACTCCGCCGATATTTGTAAGATCAATTGCAGTGCCTGCAAGGGCATTGACGAGAGATGTGGCGAGTTTCACCTCTCCTGCTGCATTGTCGATTATGAAATAGTCTGTCAACGCTGCTAGTGGGTCGGGCAAGGAGTAGCCTGCCGTTCCAGAGATACGAACCTTCAGGCCGGTGATAAGCCCATGGGCAGCTTCTGCAATGACGTCTGTACCAAGCGTAATATCAGCGCCTAGGAAGTTGAAGTTGCTGTAAGTAGCAGAAGGAGTGAAGGTGTGATTGCCTACACCCTGGTCAGTCAGGGCTATTGCCGTTCCTGCATATGCGTCAGCTTCGCTAAGTGCTAGTTTATAAACATCATCTGAAATTCTGATGATATAGTGGTCTGTCAGCGCTGCAATACCTGCGGGGAGCGTATTATCAGTTGTGAATTGTCCTACCACGCCGGTGATATAGCCATGGCCAACCTCTGTAATCTCATTAGACGTTGCGTTGAAATCAGAAGCTGGAGTAGCCTTTGCCGAGAAAGTGTCCTGTACGGTACACGTGAAAGTAGGTGCCGTAAGGTCAATTGCAGTACCTGCATAAGCATCCGCTTCACTCGCGGCTAGTTTGAAAGTGCTGCTAGACACCCATATAACGTAATAGGTCGTGAGCGCGGAGAGTCCGGCAGGAATAACCGCACCTGCCACCTGCACTGGAAGGCCAGTAATGAATCCATGCGCTGCTTTAGTAATGAGATCCGTAGCAGCATCAGCAGTAGAGGAGGCGGCAGCTGCAAAGGTTTGCTGCGACACTACTGTGAAAGTAGGGGACGTCAGGTCGATTGCAGTACCTGCGTATGCATTTGATTCACTAGATGCGAGCTTTCCTGCGTTGGCACTGTCTCGGATGAAATAATAGGTCGTACCTGCCACAAGAGGCGAAGGAACGGCAAGCCCCGACACCTTTCCTGGAAGTCCAGTAAGCCAGCCATGGGTGTTCTTGGTGAGAACATTAGTCTCAGAATCTACAGTGGTGGCGCCAGCGGCAAACACGTCCTGCACATCGATTGTGGTACTCACAACGCCCTTGGACAGTCTCGCGTTTATGCCGAAAGAGAAGATGCGGGACGTATCCATCTCGTCGGAGTAGACTGAGCCGGAAGCATCAGATATTGTTCGTGAACTGAGAATAATAGGACAGGCAGATTTCACAGGGGTCTCCCTATAGGTGGGGAATCGCTGGTGTTTTGAGCCAGCGACTCCATGAGGTGGGAGGCACTGGGGGAGCCTCCCATGTCCCTATAGAATATCACGACTATCTTGAGGTTGCACGCTGAATTGAATTTTGTTGCGGAGGGGCCATGGTAGACTTCTTTTGCTCATTAGCTTTTGCCTGCGTCTTGTGGGATTTTTGCAGGGAGGAGATGCCTGACACATCCTTAGGCTTAATGGTATCAAACACTTCTCTGTATAGCACAGGATATACTTCCATAAGCGCCTGAAGCTGCGCATCAGACAGTCGACGCCCCTGTTCTGCCGCAGCTGCTATCTCGCCGTAAGGATTGCTTATCATTGCAGCAATCTCGGCGTACTTGCGAAGCTCGGGGGACGATGGCGGACGGGTCCTTGTCGGGTCTCTCAACGAAGACGTAGGCCGAGGAGACTTGTCCAGCAGGTACTGCCGGGCGATTCCGACCTTGTCGGCTGCATACGCCGGGAGGTCTTTGTTCATTTCTGCAAGCTCGGTGTGCCTTTCCAGAGGGTCCACGTAGAACGAGCCTTCAAGTGTTGCCACATGCTCCTCGTACGCCTTGGGGTCCGCAGCAAAGAAATCGTACATCGACGAGGCTTCGGAACTCATAGCCATTCCGAGACCTTTTCGCACGTTCTTTGTTCTCTCGGAAATCCTCTTTCCGGCCATTCCAAGCATCTTAGCTGCCCAGTTCTCTACGCCGACCAGCCCTCCCTGTGCCACGTGCTTGCGCAGGGCATTTGCACCTCTCTCAGCAGCCCTAGTGGTGCGGAAAAACACGGCAGGATTTGTTAGCGCCTGTCCGACGGCTACGCCAGCCAAACCTGCAAATTGATACAACATCGCCATTTTTGTTATGGCTGTTGCTTCCGGATCTCCCTTCTGCATAGTGGCCAATTTCTTTGCCTCTTCCCTTACTCCGCGAAGGGCGTCAATCATTCCGCTGAGTTTTGACACTTCCGCAGATAATTCTGGAGGAAGGCCGGCAGAAGAGTTGTCAAATTTATTCTTTACTTGCTCGAGAGCGGCTACGAACTCATCTCCGTTTAGCTTATGATATCTGTCAGAAACTATCGCCTTTGTAAACCGCTGCAAGGACATGACGCTCTTGTCCCCACGATCAAACATAGGATCAAGTAGGCGGCGCATATCCATTGCTGCGTGGTAAGTCTCGTCGGCTGCCAGTACTTTTCTTTTCAAGTTTTTAACACCCAGCATGACATCCGCCTGTGACAGAAGGTCGTCATGAACGCGAGATATCTCATCAATATCTGTGATAGTTACCTTAGAACCTGGACGCTTGCTCGCAGTTATCATCTCTCTGCGAAGCTTAGATACTTCGCTGAATATGCCGGATTTTCCGAAAAAAGCATCTCCTAGCTTTTCTCCTCGTTGAAGCTTAGCAACAAATTGCTCTAGAGCGTTATCAACGTCCGATACAACACCCTTGGACGCAGCCCTGTTTTTAGGCTCTGTCATGATATTAATCGTGCCCGATATGAAATCGTCGAACCTAGGCTCGTATAGCTGGTACGTATTCATGATGTCTATGGCGGGCTTTTTCGCCTCGTCCATAGACGCGTCTGCAAACTTCTTCACACCCCTTCTTGTCTTTTCCACGCTATTAAAGTGCGACTCGACTGCTTTCTCAGTATCCTTATTGAAAAGCTCCAAGTGCGCCACGTCTTCTTCCTTAGACATCTTCAGCACTTGATTGGCGTATTCCTTCTCGTCGCCGGATTGAAGGTATGAAGCGCTGTTAGCAAACAGCTTGTTAGAAGACCTTCCTAGATCAGTAGTATTGCTCTTCTTTGTTCCTGGGAGTATTTCGAGCACTTTGTCGATTGTCGGAGATATTACCCTCTCCCCTGCGAGCTTTGCAGCAGCAATTGTCGCAGGTCTGGCTCCATATTTGTAAGCGCCCTTGACGCCTCTGATAAGTCCTGCTCCAGCAACTGGAAGTCCCGCACCCATAACACCACCGAAAAGTACGTCGCGTATGGCCTCATTCGCAAAGCCCTCCGCGCTCATAGGGGCGTCGGAAAGAGACACGTTCGACAGAGTCTGCTGTAGGCCTCCTACGATGCCCTCAGAAGCTCCGCGAACAACTCCTTCCTTCAACGTTCCCATTGCCGCTTTTGGGCCTAGTTTGGCAAGGGCACCTGCCGCCCTAGCTGCGGGTCCTCCAGGAAGCGCGACGTAGCCTGCGGCCTCTCCAAGCACGTTGGCGATAGGCGCCTCTTCTTTTGCAGCTGCGGCCTGCTCTCTGAATGTAAGCTCACTACCTGGTCGTGCGCCCATTCCAGAAACGCCTAGCGTAACGTCAGAGGCTCCCATGGTTGCCGCACTGGTCACCCCGAGCAAAGCAGACGTCAACATTGACGATATCGGATTGGCTGCGGCAGCTTCTCGGGAGTTGTCGATGCGAGTCCTTAGGATACCCCCGTTCGCTATCGCCTCTTCCCGAGCCTTCTCGATATCTGCCAAGTCATACTGGTAGGTGTCCCCTGTGGAAGGGTCGTCGATCTCTATCTTTCCGCTGTCAGTGAGAAAACTGTCTGGCGCAAGGATTCCATAGCGCTTGTCGAGGAATAGCTTCTTCGCCTCTTCGCTGTTCGGCTCAACTACTTCGTTCGAGAAGGTGTCTAAAAACCTCATTGTTTCACCTTCCTGTTGCCGCTGAATGCAGGCCCTTTTGTGGCCCCTTCTTTGTATCTCTGGAGGGTTTCCCATCCAGAAGGATCGTTGCCGCGAACGAAGTCTTTTCCGAACAGGGCCTCATTATCTGCAAACCTTTGAATGCTTCTGACGTATTCTTTCTCTTTTTCCTTCATGATCGTTATAAGGAAGTCGCGAACATTTAACATTTCTCGGTCACTGAGAGGGGCTCCTTCAAAAGCCGCGATTAGTTTATCTCTCGTCCAGTATTTTGGCTTGTTATCGAACTGAAGTCTATCTACGTCCGCATCAGTCAAAACACCCACAGACTGCATCATCTTAAGCACTTCATTCTTCAACGCAGCTTTGGCTAGCGGGTCCGCCTTTAGCTCGCTTTCCGATAGCTTAACCGCCTTGCGACCGAGCGCTGCTACAGTCTCGTACTTAGATCGCGCCTCTCCTACTTCTTTGTTATATATCTCGAACTTACGCATCTTCACTTCCGGAGAGGTTTCTTGGGCACCTTGATTTGCTACAAAAGTCCTATTAACCGTGGTCTTTGCAGTTGACTTCTCCATAGCCGAAGCTATTTCTGCATCTCGCCTAGCCTGTAGGTCGGCAATCATACCTTGTAGGTTCGTCTTTGCGGCCGAGTTAGTAAGCCTGCTGTTTATCTCTTCTGCCTTCGCTTTTGTGGCATCCAGGGCCATTGCTCGGGCAAGATTTCTAGCCGTTCTCTCATCCCCAACCGTTTCCATGTACGAGGACAGTGAGCCGCGAAGGTCAGATATCTTGTCTCTCTTCTGCTGCATCTCGACCTTCTGCAAATCTAGATCCTTGTCTACAGCGTTCATGATAGCCTCGACCATCGGGTTCGGGCCATCCTTTCCGGTACGTGCCTGATAGGCCACGCTGGCAGCTGCACCAATAGCAGCAACTATTTTGTTCCAGGTTCCCATATTGTTGAAGTATCTTTTAGGGTCGAGTTTAACCTTGGCGGAGTCTTCTTGTGCTTCTCGGATAGCGTCGTTCAGGCGCTTTTTCTCTTGCTTTTCCGCATCTGCCGCAATATATTCGGTCATCTCCTGGCCGGCTATCAGCTCATTGCGCTGTCGGTGAAGCTCTTCAAGATCTTCGTTTGCCTTAGTAACAGCGGCCATGTTCTGGTCTATTACAGACTTGCTGGCATTGAAAGAGTCGTTTGCGGCAGTTTCCCGTCTCTTAGCTTCTTTCGGAGTAATATCGGGAGACGTCGTTGACTGCGTTACCTGGCCTAGCTGCAAAGGAGCCACCTGGCTGGCCATAGCTGCCGCTGCGGTGGCCTCTTCTTCCTGTCGCCTCTTCTCTTCTTCCGCCTCTCTTTGCGCTTTTTCTATATCTGCGTTTAGAATCGCATTTGCCGTAAGATCTCCATACAGGCTTTGCGGAGATTTGTTCTGGCTCTGCAACAAATAGTCCGTGAACAAGGGCGCGTTAGGGTCCTCAGCCTTTATTGCTTCATTCGTAATTATCGGCATATATGTCTCCTAGTATTACAAGGCCATAACGATAGGGGCAAGCTTCCCTGCTGCTCCCAGTAGCGTGGTAAGCATATCAGGAGATTTCTCCTCCGGTCGCCCTGCCTTTGCTTGCTCTATCCCTTTGTCCTGCCCTCGCATACTGACGATTGCTGTAAGGTACTTAGATATCATATCATTGTTCAGTCCTGCGGCAGTTAGCTGTGCTCTCAAGGTTTCGATAGCGGCAACGTTTCCGGCAGCTGCGTTTGTCTTCAGTACATCAAGGTCCACTCCCTGGTTTGCCAGGTTTGCACGAAGTGTCGAATCAGCACGTGCCAGCTCAACCTGTACTGCCGCAGCCTGATTGCCTTGCGCCGCTCGAAGGGCTAACTCTCCGCTTGCCAGGGCTGCGCTGTCGGTTGCTTGCTTCTCAGTAAGCGCGACCTTCAATGCGTTGTCAGCATTCATTCCAGAGGCTTGTAGGTTCTGAGCACGTTGCTCTACCCCTGCTCGCTGGTCCGCAGTTAGGCCAGACAGCTGGTTAGCGACGTCCTGGCCAACGACTCCGGCAGTCTGTGCCGAGGAGGCGAGAGCTCCGGACGAGAAGGCATCTCGAGCCTTTGCCATTTCGTCAGCACGAAGCACGGCCCCTTGTGTAGCGGCCTGTTGCTGTAGAGCAACTCCTTGTTGAGCCGCAAGTCTAGCAGCTGCTGGATCATATCCCCTACCTGCCATGACAGCGTTCTGTTGTGCCAAGATCTGGTCTGCCTGTTGCTTGAGCATCAGTTCGGCAGCGGAGGGTGCGGCGCCTTGAGCAGCCTGCTGCTGCAGTGCCAGCGCGTTTTGCACCGAGCCCATTCCTTGTGCCACTTGCGCGTTGTTCGCTATGGAGCCAACCGACGGAGTGACGTTAGCTACTCCAGGACCTGCCGCAACCTGACCAACTTTCGATGTGTCTACGGCTGTTGCGCCTATTGGCGCGGCTGACACATTGGCAGGATTTGCTATGGTTGGCGCTGCGACGTTCTGCACCTGGGATCGATCGACGGTCTGTGCCGCGAGCGGATTCACCGTTGTCGGAGCGTACGATATGGAGGTTTTCTGAAGAAAATCAGCCCATTCTTTGGCTTTACGCTCTTTCTCTTCCCTAGCAGCTTTCTGTTCTGGAGTTTCAGAAGGTCCCATTGCTGCGGCCAGTACTTTATTGTATCCACTATCCTCTCCGCCATTGCGGTTTTCTTGGGATGCGTTAGGGTCGTATGCCCTTGGAGTAGGTGCAGGTGCTCCGCTAGTCCTCGCAGAACCTCCCTCATCACTGAATCTTTGTTCTGGCATTGTAGCTCCTTATGTAAGGCTTCGAGTAGAGGAGCCCCTGAAGAAGGACTTGTCTACTCCAACCTCTAATGTTACACCAGTTAACTCAAAACTTCCAAGCAGATCGTTGGATGGGAATGCGTCGTAGATTTTGATTTTGAAGGCAGAACACCTTTGAACTCGCGGCTTTAGCCGGAAGCGATAGGTGCCATCCTCTGTTCCACCGAAGGTCCCTGTTCCGAAAGGAGTGGCCGTACCGAAAGTGGAACCTACTACAACGGAGGTGTCCAGGGAGAATATATCTTCAGGGAAACCTCTGTAATCATAAGATAGCTCTACCACAAGGGTGTGGCGGCCGACGTACTTTCCGAAAAACAGCACGTTCAATATTCGCTGCATGCCTTGTAACATTCCGGTAGAAATCCAGCCGGTCTCTATCATCGTAGTGAAGTTTGCCCCGTCGTCTGCGAACAGGGAGGAGTCTTTTCTCCAAACATCTCCAGAGGATGTTGCGATAACGTGTGCCGAGCCCATCGCGGAGCCTACACCGGCAGGGGTGTGCACGGCCCAATATTTGTAGAAGTAGTCGTACGCCAGAGTGTTTGTAGCAGACGTAAATAGAACCTGATTCTTGTTGGACTCCACTGCGGCCCCCGTACATGGGTCGTCATACGCCTCAACTTCGGCGCCTATGTATGCGTGTGCCAGACTTCGGTCAAGCAGCCATATGCCCTTCTCCGACTGGAACATCAGCCCTACGGGAGTCTCCACAATCGACCTCGGACTGACGCATCCCACGTCGGCCGGAAGCTGCTGCGGAACGGATAGCGTATTGTTGGACGCTGTGGCGTCAGGAGGCTCCCCAGACAGCGCGTGACACTTCTTGCGGGTGAACACTAGCAGATTGGCGTCCATCGTCCCTAGGGCCGATATTGGGCGCTCTAGCTGAAGGTCTGTAACCAGAACGTCGGAGAACGAAAAGCCGGCAGCGCGCTCGAGAGGCTTTGTCCAAAAAATGCGAGATGAGCACTCCCCGCCGCTGACCGCAACTCGGTTCAGGTACCTTGCGATTGTGGAACATCCCGGAGGTGGAATATTTTCGACGATTCCGCCAGCAGTATAAAGTATCTCTTTTGAAATAAGGTCCGAGTCTGGCACCTCGTCAACGAACGTCACCGTTGCTGCCGAAAGGGAATTGCTGGTTGCGGAACCTTCGGACACCTTGTAGAAAATCGTAGTGCCTGCGTCCTCCGTCCTAAACACCTGAATCTTTATGGGATTCTGTGTCTGGGTCTTTAGAGTAGCCCACAGGCATTGCAGGGTTACCGTGACTTTCGCAATGCCGCTTCCGCCCGAGACTGCGTGAGAGGTAGCCGTGCTGGGAGAGCTTCTGTGTACCCTTCCGTTGTTGTCAATCCATTCATAAATCGCGCAGTACAGGTACGTTCCGTCAGCCATGTGGCCGCCGCTTGTAGTGGTCGCACATGAAGGAGGTTCTGGGAACAGGAGAAACCCAAGCTCGGAAAACCTAGTGCCGTCGTACGCTCCTACAAAAGAGCCTGCAAACAGGGCAGTGTCCAACACGTCTGTCATGACAGGAGAGGCGTCCCGAGAGAAAGTGACCACTACCGTGTTTTCTATAACACTTGACGACGTCTTTAGCACGGCCTTTCCAGCACAAAGTACGCCGCTGTTGCTCGAACGAACGTGCGTCTGTCTAGCCTCGGCAACGTTGGTAAGGAACCTTCCAATCAGCACAGTGCTCCAGGACGCGAGAGCCGCTGCCGGGGTGCAGCTAAAGAAGAAGCCATTTCGCTGAAGTCCCGAGTCGCTGTCATAAAGTATTGGAACTATTACTGAATCTCCGTCCAAGTATGGGGTCGCTAGAATGCTGCCTTTGGCAAGTGTGAACTCAGAGGAGTATCCCGTTCCGGCTATTGTCTTCGACTTTATCCTTGTCAGGCACGCTTCCTTTGAGGCTCCTGCGAAGTCAACGAACACATGAACATGAGTGCTGTCACACACGGCGGCCATTCTAACGATATTCGACGTTACTGTAGTTGCATCGTTAGCGTCAATGCTATTGAAATACCCGTCAAATCCCTCGACTTGAATTGTAGTAGTCGCTCCCGCGCCGAC
>Ga0315904_10007762_pt1 | contig 14342 bp, 10 predicted proteins | sample LakEriMetagenome_6_FD_203529 | JGI IMG/M metagenome (GOLD analysis project Ga0315904, IMG submission 203529) | Freshwater fungal communities from buoy surface, Lake Erie, Ohio, United States - Buoy 12 MA120 | ecosystem: Environmental > Aquatic > Freshwater > Lake | place: USA: Lake Erie, Ohio... | reverse complement strand
CGGATGTCGCTGGTTAAATACGGTTCAATGCTTTTTTGACTATTGGCAGTATTGTCGAGGTATTGCTTTCCAATGTACCGGGAAACAAAGGCAGCCTCAATTTTTCTGGTGATTTTAGCATTCAGTATCAGAAATCCGGTTAACGATGGTGAGAAAGACAGATCTGTATTTCGATAGATAGTCAATACCTGACCTCCGTTGTCGAAATCGTCGGTGTATTCTCTGAATTCTTTGATCTTATTTCTGCTAAGGGTAACATTTCCTGAGACATTGAATTTTTGTACAGGGTTCCAGCCAAACTCCGCTTCAATCCCTTCGCGAAAGCTGCTCTCGATATTGGTTCTTGTGTAGTTGCCCACATCATTGATTTGCCCGGTAAGAGCAAGCTGATTGTGATACCACATGTAGTAATAGTTGAGAGAGGCTTTCCATTTCTTTCTGACGGATTTGTATCCGACTTCGAGATCATATAGTCTCTCGGGCTCAGGTCTGCTATTGCCGGTGGTTTCAACATAATCATCTCTGGATGGTTCTTTGTTTCCGACACTGAATGAACTGTAAATGTCCTGACCTGGAGAAAAGTTCCAGGTCATTCCTGCCTTGGGGTTGAAGAAATCAAGCGATGCATTTTGCGGAAGCGGGTTGCCATCACTGCCTATGCCTGTGAAATCATAAGATACATTCCGGTACTGTAAATCTGCATACACCGAAAGTTGTGAAGTCAGACTGATAGTTCCTTTGGCATAAACATTAAAATCCGTTTTGAAGCCGTTGTTATCATAGTAACGGTGACGGATATTACCATTGGAAGCAAACTGAGCCCAGATAACTTCTCCGAAATGATCGCCGTCGTATTGATTCCAGGCTCCTCCCAGAATGAAATCCGTTTTGTGATTCGGTTTGGCAATCAGTGACCAGGTAACACCGTAAAAATCATTGTCCAGCCATTTTCTCCTGATCAGATCCGTTTCTGTGATGGTGTCGTTTCCGGTCAAAACAGGATCCAGCTGATAGTCCGACAAGGATTCATTTTCATTATATTCTTCATAGTATCCTCTGCCGTAGGTATAATGAAAAGCAGTGTTGAGCGATACTTTGCCCGAAAATTTCCTGGTATAAAACAGTTGATAATGATCCTGCTGGTAATCATCCACCTGGTTGTCGTAGGTGTAATAGTTCCAGGTGCGGTTGGTATCGAGAGCGGCTTGTGGTACACCATACCACGACTGGTAAGTTACTTCTTTGCCCGAAAAAATATTCATTCGCAAGACGTCACGGGATCCGTAATAGCCACCCGCAATAAAAAAAGATTTCAGATCTGCTGATGCCCTGTCAACATAACCGTCGGATGAAATTTTTGACAGTCTTCCTTCAAAGTTAAATTTATCATGCAGCATTCCTGTTCCGATGGAAGCTGTTGTTTTTAATGTATTAAAGGAGCCATAGGCTGCCGATGCATTCAGGTAAGGTTTTTCAGATGGGTCATTGGTCTTGATATGAATACTGCCTCCAAAAGCAGATGCACCGTTGGTGGAGGTTCCAACACCTCTTTGCACCTGAATGTTTTCAACTGATGACGCCAGGTCCGGCATGTTCACCCAATAGAGCAGATGTGACTCTGGGTCATTGATCGGAATGCCATCGATTGTCACGTTAATTCGGGTCTGGTCCGATCCTCTGATTCGCAAACCGGTGTAACCGATACCTGTTCCGGCGTCGGAGGTGGTTACCAGTGATGGTATTCCTTCAAGAAGAAAAGGCAGGTCGCGGCCGGTATTTACGTTTTCTATTTCCTGTTTACTGATTGCTGAAACTGCCATCCCGGATTTTTCGCTTGCACGGGTAGCGGTAATGACCACTTCACCTGCACTGACAACGGAGGGCTCCAGAGAAATATCTACGACGGTGTCACGGAACAGACTAACAGGCAGCTTATACTCGCGATAACCTAAAAACCGAACTGCTAAATGGTAATTACCGGCTTTAAGCTGTCGAATGGAGAACAAACCATTTTCGTTTGCAGCAGCTCCTGTATAGTTTTCTTCCAGGGTAACAGTGGCGCCTGGCAACGGAGAGCCCGTTTTGGAATCAGTGATCTTTCCAGACAATGAAAATTGCGCTTCCGCGTGAAGCGAAATCATTAATACAATTAACAACAAGTGTAATTTTTTCATGACCCTTTTGAATTAAGTGAGCAATACTCTTCAAAGGGTCCCGGCACCATGTGATGCCTGAATGGTAACACCGGTGCACGGGGATGGCATTCAGCTAAAAATGTTACCAATCTTCCTACGCCGGCATTATCCGGATCAGGTTCCTGGGTATGATCTCAGCATTCCGGTTTTACCCGGATAGCACCCCTTTGTGACTGCAAATATATGGAAAAAGTGGAAAAGTGGGGTAGTGGGGTAGTGGGGTAGTGGGGTAGTGGGATAGTGGGATAGTGGGATAGTGGGATAGTGGTTGAGTAAGATAGTAAGATAGTAAGATAGTGTTTTGGCTCCCAACGACTAACAACTAACGACTAGTGACTAACGACTAATGACTAACGACTTAATTCCTATCTTTCGCCCATGGAATTCAACCAGATCGCACTTGCCCTGGCAGCTGGATTTGTTGCCGGCATTATCAACACACTTGCCGGCAGTGGTTCGCTTTTTACTTTGCCTTTTTTGCTTTTTATGGGATTGTCGCCTCATCATGCCAATGGTACCAACAGGGTGGGCATTCTGGCCCAGACACTGGTTGGAGCTATTACTTTGTATAAAAGGGGAAACGTGAAGCTGGGTAAGGATGCGTTTTATATCCTTCCTACTGTTTTCGGATCGGCGCTGGGCGCTTTAATTGCTGTCGGTATTGATGAAGAGGTTTTGCGTTTGACCATCGGAATTGTCATGCTTGCTCTCCTGGTGGTGATCATGATGCGGTACAACGAATTGTTGCGTCCATCTGATGAACCCATGAGCACCGCTCGTCAAATGGCCTCCTGGCCGCTGTTGTTTGCGGTGGGTGTTTATGGCGGATTCATTCAGCTGGGAGTGGGAATTTTTACCCTTGCGGTTTTATTGCTGGTCATGAATTTCACTTTTCAGCACGCCAATGCTTTGAAAAATATCATGAACTTTTTTCTGACCCTTCCGGCATTCCTGATCTTCGCCTGGAACGGACACATTATTTGGGAGATCGGTGCGGTGATAGCTATCGGTCAAACCCTCGGAGCATGGGTGGCTGCCAGATACGCTGCTGAAAGTAAGTCGGCGGCAGTGTGGGTGAGAAGGTTACTGGTGGTGATGATTCTGATTACTTCTGCAGAATTGTTCGGCTTGCTCGATCACTTGAAAAGTATATTTTGATCAGTTGAAAGGCAAAATGTTTTCCAGTAATTTAATGGCATTCTGAGTCCTAAGCATTCCGGTTCCGGATACAATGCCATAGGGTAAATTAAATTCTTCCAGAAGTCTTTTGTACCATTCAAAAAAGAACTCGCCCTTACCGGGATTTTCTCTCAGCGGGTCCGGTTCCCAGGGTAAATCGGGAAAGGTGAGGAGGTAAAAGTCATAAGGTTTGTGCTGAATCAATTCGGTAATTTCATCCGGACAAATTCCGTAAACATGTTCACACCATACTTTGGCTATAATCGCTTCAGTGTCGGTAAAAATTATTTTGTCAGCATGTGGAATTTGTTCGCTTTCCAGCTCGTATTGCCGGTTATATATTCTGATGATATCCTGCATGGAATACTTCCATCCGACCTCGTTTAGATATTCCCTTGCATATTCAGGAACCCACACCGACTGATAATGTCTGGCCAGTGCTTCACACAAAGCGCTTTTGCCTGTCGACTCCGGACCGATTACCGCTACTCTGAAAACTGATGTTGAATTAGTCATTGATCATGGTTCTTTTCCAACTGAAATATCCGTAAACTGCAAGTATCAGGTAAATGGCAAACAGAATGGCATAGAGGTGCATATCCTTGTAGAGATAAACACTTATATAAACTATGTTAACGATGATCCAGAGGATCCAGTTTTCAAGAATTTTTCTGGCAATTAAAAACTGGGCAATGAAACTCAGTGAAGTGGCCGCTGCATCAATCCATGGCAGGTCGGCTTTGGTATAAGTTGAGAAAATAGAACCGAGCGCGAGAGTCAATATTCCGCCTGACAATAACAAATATCCAAGATCAGTGACCTTGATATTCTTAACGGGCAGATCATTTCCGGTCTTTCCCTGAGTCCATTGATACCATCCGTAACTAAGCAAGAAAATGTACACGGCCTGTTGCAGTGAATCAGAATAGAGCTGGTGTCCATAAAACAGAAACAGGGAAACAATTACATTCACCAATCCCACCGGAAAGCACCAAATGCTGCCGCGTGAAGTGAGCCAAACCCCCGCCACTCCAAAGATAAAACCGGTAATTTCCAATGGGTCCATTAGTCGCGGCAAATCAACGATTTTGTGTTTTTATAATACCTGAATTCATAAATCTATTGTAACTGCTTGTTATTCAGTTGTTAAAATTACCGTTATTATTGTATTTTGAGGATAAAAAATTTGTCAGCATGCATTCTTTCAATAAATTTGGCCAAAATTAGGGTTTCTGAAAAGAGTAAAGTGAAAGACCGCTTCAACCATATCATTGATGTACTTGAAATCAAGTATGTACTGGCAAGCAAACGTGTAGTGATCAAGCCGGTTGAACTTTCGCGCACGCTTGAGCAAAAGGATATTCTCATTCAGGTAAACTCTGGTCATTTTTATTCCGGTGAGCCATACAAAAGAATTGAGCCGGGCCATTTTTACCTGATTCCGCGAGGCAGCGTAATCAATTTCAGACACGGTTCAGGGCCCTACGAAGTAATCGGTAGCGAAGGTTTCATTTCACCGGAGCAACGGGAAAAATACCTGCAACCCATTTCACCTGAAACCACTTTCAATGAAAACCAGGATGTATTTACCATTCTAGGATTTGAAGTTTTGATACATGGCGCCATTCCGTTTTTATCCATGCTGGAAATTCCTGCAATGGATATAGGTTTGAATCCTGAAATGGAGTCGCTGACCAACAGAATCATGAATGAAGTATACGGCGACGAACTTGGTAAAAATACCATGATCAAAAAGTATACGGAAGAGTTGCTGATTCAGGTCTGTCGATACATCTACAAAGAGAACAAATTGCACGAGAGCATTCAAAAGCTCGATTATGTTCTCGATAAACGGCTGATCAACATCATTCAGTACATACAGGACAATCTTGACAAAGATCTTTCGAACAGTAACATCGCCCGTCTCGCTTATGTTTCTAAAGATTATATTGGTCAGTTCTTTAAATCAATGACCAATCACAACCTTCAGGATTACATTGAAAGCCGAAGACTCGATCAGGCTCATTTTTTGTTGAGATCGTCATCCGACAGCATTCAGGAAATTTCTCAGAAGGTAGGCTTTACGGATGCTGCTTATTTTAGCCGCAGATTCAAATTGCGTTTCAAGCAAAACGCCAGAGAAGTCCGCCGCAGCGACATACTGTCGATGTGATAATTAGTATTACCGGTGTACGGCTGAGGTTTTGTGTATCGCCTCTGAAAATTCCGCGACAAGCTCAGGATGTTTCTCCAGCAGATTGCCAATGACAATCATGTCAGCTCCTGCCCGGCAATTGAGGTAAGCCTTTTCAGGGGTTCTGATTCCTCCTCCAACGATCAGCGGAATGGTGATGGCGTTTCTGACGGCAGCAATCATTTCTTCAGATACAGGATGTTGTGCCCCGCTTCCCGCATCCATGAAAATCATTTTCATTCCAAGCATTTCTCCTGCCATGGCAGTGCAGGCTGCGATGTCCTTTTTATCGGCAGGCACAGGCTGTGTATTGCTCATATAAAGCGCAGTGGTGGTGTTGCCGCTTTCAATGAGCATGTATCCGGTTGAGATGGCTTCTATTTGCTTTTCTCTGATGATGGGTGCTGCCGAAACGTGGTTGCCTATCAATAATTCAGGGTTTCTACCCGAAATCAGAGACAGAAAAAGCAAAGCATCAGCATTACCGTCTATTTGAGATGGATTGCCGGGAAAAAGTATGACCGGGATATCGCAGTTTTCTTTGACACGTTTGATGCAGTTGCTCAGATTGCCGTTGGTGAGCAGGCTGCCTCCTATGAAAATGTAATCCACTTTGCATTCGTTGGCCAACCGGGCCATTTTTTCAGCTTGCCGGTCACTCACTTTATCAGGATCCAAAAGCACAGCCAGCTGCTTGAGTCCTTTTTCTTTATTTTCAATGATCTTTCGGTAAGTTCTCATGCGGATGGGGCGGTCATTCAGCGATTGCGTAGGTGATCATCATATTCTCCAAAGATTGAAAAAAAACACGGTATTCGCAAGGGTTGAGATCCTTTTTGAAGATGACCGAAGTGTGGCCTTTGGAATTTAGTTCAAACGGCCTGACTTCCAGATGGTCTTTGAAGTCGACTGAACCATATCCATAAATCTTAAAGGCGCATTCTTTAGCTCCCCAAATGACGTACAAATGGAGGGTATTATTGATTTCGGGCAGCCAGGCCTTTTCACTTTCGTTTACAAATTTATGGCTGACCCGGTGAATCCTGTCTCCTGTCTGCTCAATATCGATCCCTACACGGTTCTTTTTGCTAATGATTACAGCGATGAAGCCATGTGAATGAGATATAGAGAGGTAAAGACCGGCTCCCTCCAGGTGAGGTTTGCCATGCTCATCATAGCCGACACGTTGTTTGACTCCCAATTCTGCAAGCAACGCTCTGGCGGCCAGCCATTCAGCCAGTCTGGAAGGATTTCTGAAAAATGGAATATCAGGATATTTACCTTTTTTGTTGAGCAAACTGATTAACTCATCATTCGATTCAGTGACTTTCCACAAAGCCAGCTCACTGTCGCCTGTTATATGTTCTCTATGTATGACTGGCATATCAAAATTCTCTCAGCCTCTGAACTTACTTTGCCGACTGATTGTTAATTTGTAAATTCGCACAAAATTCCATAAAAATCATGATTAAATCACCTGAAACCCAGTTCATGAAGCACAAAGTAAAAGATATTTCACTTGCCGAATGGGGCAGAAAAGAGATCAAACTCGCTGAGGCTGAGATGCCCGGATTGATGTCGCTCCGTGAAGAATATGGCAAATCACAGCCGTTAAAAGGAGCTAGAATAGCCGGTTGTTTACACATGACCATCCAAACTGCTGTATTGATCGAAACACTGCAGGCTTTGGGTGCAGAAGTAACCTGGTCGTCCTGTAATATATTTTCAACCCAGGATCATGCCGCCGCTGCAATCGCTGCTGCCGGCACTTCGGTATATGCCTGGAAAGGAATGAACAATGAGGAGTTCGACTGGTGCATTGAGCAAACACTGTTTTTCGGCGAAGACCGCAAGCCATTGAACATGATCCTCGATGATGGTGGTGATCTTACCAATATGGTGTTTGATAAATACCCTGAACTCATTGCCGGAATCAGAGGCCTTTCTGAAGAAACAACAACCGGTGTTCTCCGTCTGCACGAAAGAATGAAGAACGGAACCCTTCCGATGCCTGCCATCAATGTAAATGATTCTGTTACGAAATCAAAGTTTGATAACAAATACGGATGTCGCGAATCATTGGTAGATGCCATCCGCCGTGCCACCGATCTGATGCTTGCCGGTAAGGTAGCTGTTGTGGCTGGTTATGGTGATGTCGGCAAAGGTTCTGCCGAATCTCTCAGCAGTGCCGGCGTTCGTGTTATCGTAACTGAAATTGATCCTATCTGCGCCCTCCAGGCTGCAATGGAAGGATATGAAGTGAAAAAAATGGATGATGCGGTTAAAGAGTCCGATATCATTGTAACCGCCACCGGTAACAAAGACATTATTGTTGACCGTCATTTCAAATCCATGAAGCACAATGCTGTTGTTTGTAACATCGGCCACTTCGATAATGAAATCGATATGGCATGGCTTAACAGCAATTTTGGCTCTACCATGGATACCATCAAGCCACAGGTTGATAAATATACCATCAACGGAAAAGATATCATCGTTCTGGCTGAAGGTCGTCTGGTTAACCTCGGTTGCGCTACCGGTCACCCTTCTTTTGTGATGTCGAATTCATTCACCAATCAGACCCTGGCCCAAATCGAGCTTTGGAACCACAACGACCGGTACGAGAATAAAGTATACACCTTGCCTAAGCATCTGGATGAGAAAGTTGCCCGTTTACACCTTGCCAAAATCGGTGTTGAACTGGATACACTCACTCCTGATCAGGCTAATTATATCGGAGTTACGGTTAACGGTCCGTTTAAATCGGAGACTTACAGATATTAATATTCAGCTTTAAAACTGAAAGCCCGGTCTGAGAGGACCGGGCTTTTTTTTGTACTGTATTCCATGTTTGCGAATTTGGTTTTATCAGCCCCACTGTTCAATTTTTTCAGTCATGGTGTACTGATGTGCTGAATCCGGAATGGAGTGATTCATTTGATACTGAAGATAATTGATACGTATTCCTGAAAATCTCGATTGTCTCTATCATTGTCTGCATGATCTGAATAAAAGAAAATCAATAAAAAAGGGCTGCCGGAAGGCAACCCTTTTTTATTGAACTGGAGTTTAGATTAATTTTTGATAATGATCTTTTGGTTGGCAATCTTGTTTGAAGTGACCACCTGGATCATATAGATACCTGACTGAAATTCGTTTGCATCGAAAGTCAACTGATGGTATTCTCCAGCTTCAACAGTACCGTTGAACAGGGTGGCAACTTTCTGTCCGTTGATATTAAAGATGTGAGCCTGCGCCTGATCTTTTACGTCAGAATAAATCATCACTTTGGTAACACCATTAGCTGGGTTTGGAGCAACAGATACAGTGAAAGATTGATCAGCTGCAATTCTGTCTTTCTTCTCTTCAGGACAAGTCAGGAATCCATTGTCAACAGCTCCATCAGTATAGTTCTGGTTGATCATGGAAAGCGCCTTATTGATCTTAGAATAAGAATAAGCAGAAGTACATCCGCCAATTTTGTTGTTCGCTTCAGTGAGCAGATCATTCACTGACCATCCCATGAACGGACCTGAAACAATGATCAGATCACCCAGGGTGAAATCGCTGTTGGAAGCAAAGTTTGGATCGTATACATCAAATCCTGCATTCAATGTAGCAGCAACGAGTTGACCTGCCAGAACATTGGTGTACGCAGCACCGGGATCAGACATGTTTCCTGCAGGAAGTGCAACAGGAGTAGAACCTGAAGGGAGGAAGTCACAAACTGCCTGAGCAGATGAAAGGCTCAAAGTGTTGGTGCAACCGATAGTCAGACCGTTAGGGAATGCAGCGGCAAAGTTGTTAAACAGGTACGAACCGGGGTTGTTTCCGTTTTGCTGACATTGTCCCCATCCGCCTTGAGTTTGAGTGCGGAAACCTTCACATTCTTCTTTTTTCTCGGTGATGATTTCGCAGGTAGCGGTTGACACGCATTTCTTATCATCGGTAATGGTTACAGTATAAACACCTGCAGTCAAACCGGTAGCGGTAGGACCATACTGAACAGGGTTGGTGTTCCACTGGTACTCATAAATGCCGCTTCCACCTGTTGCTGAAGCAGTGATGGAACCATCAGCAGCTCCTGGTGCCGATTCGTTTGTAAGGGTGGTGCAGGCTGCAACCACAGGCTCAGGATCACCAACACTGATGGTGTAAACAGCGGTGCACTTTTTGTCGTCGGTGATGGTAACTGTGTAATCTTCACCGCAAACATTGTTCAATGTATTGCCGGTAGAACCGTCAGCCCACATAAACTCGAAATAAATCAGGCTGAAGTTTGGTGTTAAAGTAATGGAACCATCACATGCTCCTGGACATGAGGGATCTGTGATGGCGATGTCAAGTGTCCACCCGCAAGGGTTGGTTTGAGCATTTGCGTTCGTTAAAACGCCCATTCCGAGCAACATGGCTGCGGAAAGCATTATATGTAAAATTTTGTTCATGAGGGATTTTTTTGATTAGTTTGTTGGATTATTTGATGCAATTTGAACCCAAATACCGCTCGTACCCTTCAAAAATTGGCAGAAGTCCCGGTTTACTTGGTCAATCGGCAACGAAAATTGGGTGAATTTGCTCAAACGGAGCTTTTAACACGAAAAAGAAGATTTGACATTCGGGAAAACCAAACGACCTTTTCAAACGCATTAAGATTATGAAAATCAATTAAATACCCTTAATGCAATACCGTCAAAAGTAGTTCGGTACTGATAAAGCGGCCTGGTGGCAGGACCGTTGAGGACACTGCCATCAAAAATACTGAACCGGGAAGTACAACAGGAGTCAATGGCGGAGATACCTGATTGTACTTCAATCAAAGAGCACGATGCGTTAGGATCATATGTGCAGTTTCTTTCCAGTGCCGTGAATTCAGTTTGTGACCTGCGGTAAATGATGATGCCTTTGGTACCGGCATTGATATACATCCAGCCGCCAACAGCATTCAGGTTGATATAGGCCGGCTCATTGATGAAAATGGTGAAATCCACATAGTACTGGGCAATATCATCGGTTTCATCTTTTTTGCAGGAGGAAGAGAAGAGCACTACTGAAGTAAACAGTAATACAACCGCACCCGTGAAAAGTATAGATTTGCCTGAATTCATCAGCCCTGATATTTGATAGTGGGTACAAAGTTAATCATCTTCCGTTCGTTTTAATTTGTATTGTTATTCTATTTTGGCTCCAGAAGTAAACGGTAAAACTCCTGAATGAATTACTTATTATATTTTTATGGCAAAAACCGATTTTATTATCAGCAATGGCATTTGAATTCAGATACTATTGGAATTCCATAACAGACCATGTCAGTTTTTTTATTGATGCAGATAATTCCGTGCTGGAGATCGGATGCCGCACCGGACATCTGATCGGATCTCTCAATTGCATGGATAAGACCGGGATCGATTCCGATCCGGACATGATCAATAAAGCCAGGAAGAAATTCCCATCTGTGAATTTTATTGTTTCAGATTCCACTGAGTTTTCGTCTGACAGAAAGTTTGATGTAATTATAGTATCCAACTCAATCGGCAGGGTAGGGGATGTTCAGCGGCTTTTCAGAAATGTTTCCGCTGCCTCTCATCCATCAACCAGAATCATCGTTACTTACTATAACTTTTTTTGGGAACCGCTATTGAAATTCGGAGAGTTCATCGGAGTGAAGAAGAAATTACCCGATCAGAACTGGTTGTCCCGAAAGGATATAAAAAACCTGCTGACGCTCTCCGGCTTTGAAACTTATCGGTTAAGCTCCTCCACATTGCTGCCTGTTTATATCCCTTTGGTTTCGGAAGTGTGTAATTCGTTTTTGGCTCATCTGCCACTTTTGAAAAATCTTTGCATCAACAATTATGCTTACGCGAAACCAGCACCCGTGGTTCATCCCATCTCAGAAAATCTGTATACTGTTTCTGTTATTGTACCTGCCAGAAATGAAAGCGGAAATGTTGAACAGTTATTACAACGTCTGCCTGTAATGGGAAAAAATACAGAAGTGATTTTTATTGAAGGCGGATCGGATGATGAAACATGGAAAGCCATCCGTTCGGCCGCTGATCATTATTCAGGACCGTTGAAAATTAAAATCGACAGACAAAACGGAACCGGAAAGAACGATGCTGTCCGCAAAGGTTTCAGTCTTTCGGAAGGCGAAATACTGATGATACTGGATGCCGATATGACGGTAGCACCGGAGGACTTACCAAGATTTTATCAGGTCATTGTTTCGGGACAGGCAGATTTCGTGAATGGCTGCCGGTTGGTTTATCCTATGAAAAAAGAAGCGATGCGCTTACTGAATTTATTTGGCAATAAAGTTTTTGGATTGATTTTTTCCTGGCTGCTGGAACAACCGATTAAAGATACCCTTTGCGGGACAAAAGTGATGTGGAAAAAAGATTATATGAAGCTTGACAAAAACAGAAGTTACTTTGGCGAATTCGATCCTTTCGGAGATTTTGATCTGCTTTTCGGAGCTTACAAACTAAACCTGAAAATCGTCGATCTCCCCATTCAGTACCATGAACGTACTTATGGAAGATCTAATATTTCAAGAATCAGACACGGCTGGTTGCTTTTTAAAATGTGCTTAACAGGAGCGATGAAAATTAAATTCAGATAAAAAAAAGGGCATCCAACCGGATGCCCTTTTTTTATAAATTCAGATTATCACTTTTTAACTAAGTTCCTGCGATATACTTTATCATTGACCCTTATTTCGGCAATATATACGCCGGGGGCATTTGTCGAAAAATCCACCATGGTTTTCTCGCCGGTGATTTCGATATCCTTTACTTTTTCTCCAAGAGCGTTGTAGACGGATAAAAGTACTGTTTCATTGAACTGTTTATTGTATTCAACGGTCAGTTGTTCTGAAACAGGGTTTGGATAAATGACGATCCCTGCCAGAGACATTGGATCATTGATGCCGGTATAGAGGACAGGAGATGATTCAGCTGAACAGCCGGTAGCAGGATCTGTTACCACCACGGTATAGCTGCCTGAACCGGAAAGCGCCATATCATAAGTGGCCTGTGTGGCTCCCGGAATGGGTGAGCCGTTCAGATACCATTGAATATTGCTGGTCACAGATGAAGTCAGCACAGTACCGAATTGAGATATAGCTGGTGCAGCAGGAGGATTGATCACAGTAACGGTAGCAGGTACTCTGTTGCTTTTACATCCCTCTGTGATCTCCCAGTTGTAGAAGAAATAGTAGAAACTTCCTGTTCCGGCATTAGGATTCAGGAATCCGGTAATGCTGACCGAACTTCCCGCAAAGGTGTAAGGATATACAGCACCGAATGAATTGTAATACATCGGTACACTTCCTGCTCCCATTTCAAGTCTGTAACCGGTTCCGGGATTGATGGTCCATCCCAAAGCAATTGGTTGTAGTCCCGAAAAGGCACTTACTGCAACAGTTTTGGTGGCCAGAATCGGTCCGCCCTGCGATGCGCGCAAGTTGATGATCAGGTTACCGGTGGTTCCTCCGGGCGAAACGAATACACGATCAAGACTGATCTGATTGGTGACATCAAACTGCACTCCCCAACCGTCGCCGGCAACGGTAAACTGCGTGCCCATGGAAAGATTGGGAGGACCAACATTGTAAGTGCCGCCTGCCGAAGCTTCCACATAATAGGTGGTGGTGTTACTAACGTTTGGTGTATAAATGTTACCGGTGAAAAGACTTGTGCCACCTGTAGGGTCGGTAAACCAGTTCATGACTCCTGCACCGTTGGCCGACAAGCTGGCGGCACCAGGACCGCAGATAGTATCGTTTGTGGTTACAGGATCGGTAACTGCAATCACGGTAAGGCTGAGTGTAACAGTAGTATCGGGATCACAACCGCCACTGGTCACTACTGCACGGTATTCTGTAAAGATATTTGGAGTAACCAGGTATTGTCCTGTTGTACTGCCTGCTCCGGTTTCATTCACCCAGCCGCCTCCGTTGTTGCTTTGCCATTGGATGTTACCGGTGTTGCCTGACAGGAACAAGGTAGCTTCACTTCCCAGGCAAATGGTGTCGGTGGAAATAACCGCGGTACCGGCTATGGATGCGGGACCTACTGCAATGCTCACACTGTCGATATTGCCGCAGGTTCCGTCATTAGCAACCACGGTATAAGTGATTGGTGAAAGAGGGGTTGCATCTACTGATGTGCCTGAGGTGGTATTCAGACCTGTTGACGGTGACCAGGTATAAGTATAATTTGCATTCGGACTGGAAACGGTCAGATTGGAGGTTTGTCCCTGACACAAAGCAGGCGGAATGGCATTTACCGTAATGGTCGGTGGAGGTGTTACGGTTGCCACAACTGGAGTTCTGGCACTTTCGCAGCCTGCCGAGTACATGATACGGCCGTTGAATACGCGAGGAGAATTGACCAGATTGAAATAAGCACCTCCGAATCCTTCGGTAACCTGCAGATTGGCGTCAGCCACATAAATATTTCCTACAGCCGTACCGTTAGTGTATGTGATGCCTCCGGTTCCGTGAACATAGAAGGCGTAAGTTTGCCCGGCAGGGATGGTGACGTTCACATTTACATTGATGGATGTTCCGGGCGCGCCGTTACCGGTACTGGTGTATGCTGCGGTTCCTGCAAGAGTCCAACCTACGTTGCTGCCTGTAAACCCAACGTGCGTTCCGGGTTTATACCAGATTTCCGCGGTTCCGGAACCAACATTGAAGTTGGCCGCGAAACTGTCGATGGTAACGGTATTGATGGCGATGATATCGAACATGTTTCCGTCGAAGCCGTTCC
>Ga0315904_10007761_pt1 | contig 14343 bp, 12 predicted proteins | sample LakEriMetagenome_6_FD_203529 | JGI IMG/M metagenome (GOLD analysis project Ga0315904, IMG submission 203529) | Freshwater fungal communities from buoy surface, Lake Erie, Ohio, United States - Buoy 12 MA120 | ecosystem: Environmental > Aquatic > Freshwater > Lake | place: USA: Lake Erie, Ohio... | reverse complement strand
CCTGGACGTCTTCCATCCGCTTGTAGATCGCGGCCAGCTTGTCCTTGCCTTCGGCCATCAGCTCGTCGGTGCGGAACACGGCGGCATGCATGGACATCGTGCGCTGCATCTCGGTGCGGATCTGCGCCGTGGGCGAGCCGCCCTTGGCGTGGCGGAAGTGATCGAGCCGGCCCAGCGCCATGTCGGCCGAATCCTTCGGCAGATCGGGCTTGGCGGTGCCGGGCTTGACATTGTCGCGCAGATAATGGCCGGTGGCGCGGCCGAAAACCACGAGGTCGATCAGCGAGTTCGAGCCCAGGCGGTTGGCGCCGTGGACCGAAACGCAGGCCGCCTCGCCCACCGCGAACAGGCCTTCGACCGGGGTTTCCGGATCGCCATCGGGGCCGATGGTCATCACGCGGCCGTGATAGTCACAGGGGATGCCGCCCATGTTGTAGTGCACGGTCGGCACCACGGGCAGCGGCTGGCGGGTCAGGTCGACGCCGGCAAAGATCTTGCCGCTTTCGGTGATCCCCGGCAGGCGTTCGCCCAGCACCTTGGGATCGATGTGATCGAGGTGCAGGAAGATATGGTCCTTGTTCGGGCCAACGCCGCGCCCTTCGCGGATTTCCAGCGCCATCGAGCGCGATACCACGTCGCGGCTGGCAAGGTCCTTGGCCGAAGGGGCATAGCGTTCCATGAACCGCTCGCCTTCGGAGTTAGTCAGGTAGCCGCCCTCGCCGCGCGCGCCTTCGGTGATCAGCACGCCCGCGCCATAGATGCCGGTCGGGTGGAACTGCACGAATTCCATGTCCTGCAGCGGCAGGCCGGCGCGCAGCACCATGCCGCCGCCATCGCCGGTGCAGGTGTGGGCCGAAGTGGCGGTGTAATAGCAACGGCCATAGCCACCCGTCGCCAGCACCACGGCATGGCTGCGGAAGCGGTGGATCGAACCGTCATCAAGGCAGATCGCGATCACGCCGACGCACTTGCCGCCGTCCATGATCAGGTCAATCGCGAAGTATTCGATGAAGAAGTCCGCGTCGTATTTCAGGCTCTGCTGGTAGAGCGCGTGCAGCATGGCGTGGCCGGTGCGGTCCGCCGCAGCGCAGGTGCGCTGCACCGGCGGGCCTTCGCCCATGTTCTGCATGTGCCCGCCGAACGGGCGCTGGTAGATCGTGCCATCGGGGTTGCGCGAAAACGGCACGCCCGCGTGCTCCAGCTCGTAAACCGCGGCCGGGGCTTCGCGCACCATGTATTCGATCGCATCCTGGTCACCCAGCCAGTCCGACCCCTTAACGGTGTCGTACATGTGCCAGGTCCAGTGGTCCGGCGTGTTGTTGCACAGCGAGGCCGCAATTCCGCCCTGCGCCGCCACGGTGTGGCTGCGGGTGGGGAACACCTTGGTGATGCAGGCCGTCTTCAGCCCGGCTTCGGCGCTGCCCATCGTGGCGCGCAGGCCCGAACCGCCCGCGCCGACAACCACCGTGTCATAGACGTGGTCGATGATCTTGTAGGCGGCACTCATGCAGCGGCTCCCAGAGCAATGCGGACAATGGCGAACAGGCCGAAGGCGGCCCCGGCGAAAGTGGCAAGGTTAAGCAGCGCCATGGCAGCAAACTTGTTGGCGTGTTCGTGGACATAGTCCTCGATCAGCACCTGCAGCCCCAGCCGCGCGTGCCAGAAGGTGCAGAGCACGAACAGCGCGATCCCCGTGGCGCTGAGCGGCTGGGCCGCCCAGGCCTTCACCGTCTTGAACGCCAGGTCAGGCAGGCCGACCAGCGCGAACAGCAGCCACAGGCCGAGGATCAGGTTTCCGATCGCGGTGAAGCGCTGGATCAGCCAGTGATGCGATCCCGAATGCGCCGAACCCAGCGCCCGGACGCGGCCGATATTGGTTCCGTTACCCATCGTTTCCGTCCCTCTCAGCGCAGCAGGATATAGGCCCAGGTGGCGCCGGTCAGCGCCAGGGCAATCAGCGGGGTCAGCACCGACCACAGCGCGTTGTTCTTCAGTTCATAGCCCGCGCCGATATCCAGCACGAAGTGGCGCAGGCCCGAGGCCATGTGATTGAAGAAGGCCCAGGTCAGGCCGACCAGCACGACCTTGCCATACCAGGCCGAGGCATGGGCAGTGAACGCGGCATAGCTCGCCTCGCCTCCGGCCAGCGCGCCCAGCCACCACACCAGCACGGCCAGGCCGACCAGCGCCAGGCCATCGCCCGAAACGCGGTGGAGGATCGAGACCAGCATGGCCGGCCCCCATTTCCAGATCTGCAGGTGCGGCGAAATCGGACGGTTGCTGGCTCCGGCCATGCGAGCGGTTCCCTGTGCTGTCTTGCGATGGCTCGTGCCACCCTTGCGCCATTCCCCTTAGTCAAAACGATGCACGGTGCAAGCGGCGGCTTGGCGCACCTGCACCAAAGCCCTAGAGCGGGGCCATGACCACACTGACCGCACTCGTCACCGGATCATCGCGCGGGATCGGCGCCGCGATCCGCACCGCGCTCTCCGCGCGCGGCATCCAGGTGATCGGCCATGCCACCCGGGCGATCGACGCCGACACGATTGGCGCGGACCTGACCGATCCCACCGCCGCCGGGCGGATCTGGGAAGCTGCCCTTGAACGCGGCCATGGCCGGATCGACGTGCTGATCAACAATGCCGGGCAGTTTCAGGCCAATCCGATCGGCCTGTCCGACATCGTATGGCTGGACAACTGGGAAGATGCGCTGCGGATCAACCTGACCGCCGCCGCCGAACTATCCCGCTTTGCAGTGCGCCACTGGCTGGAGGACGGGCGAGCGGGCCGGATCGTCCACGTCGCCAGCCGCGCTGCCTATCGCGGCGATTCGCCCGACCACTGGCACTATGCCGCCGCCAAGGCCGGGATGATCGGCCTGCACAAGACCATTGCCCGGCAATATGCGGCGCGCGGCATCATGAGCTATGCGATCTGCCCGGGCTTTACCGATACGGCGATGGCCGGGGATTACCTCGCCAGCCGGGGCGGACCGGGGCTGCTGGCCGATATCCCGCTGGGCCGGGTGGCAACGCCGGAAGAGATCGCGACCATGGCCGTGTTCTGCGCGCTCGATGCGCCCGAAAGCATGACCGGGGCGGTGCTCGATGCCAATGGAGCCAGCTATGTCCGTTAAGCCTGTCCTCGCCGCGCTTGCCGGCCTGGCACTCGGAACTCCGGCGGCCAGCCAGCCGTTGCTGCCGCGCCCCGGGGCCGATCGCAACATCGCCGCCGCCTGTGCCGGGCGCGATGGCTGGGCCGATCCGGCACCGCCCGCGCGGGTATTCGGCAATACCTACTACGTCGGCACCTGCGGGATCACGGCGTTGCTGGTGGAAACGCCGGCGGGGCTGGTGCTACTCGATGGCGGAGTGCCCGAAGCGGCCGAGCTGGTGCTGGCCAATGTCCGCAAGCTGGGTTTTTCGCCCCGCCTGATCCGCTGGATCCTGGTCAGCCATGAACATTATGACCATGCTGGGGGCCTGGCCGAAATCCAGCGCCAGACCGGTGCGCGGATCGTCGCCGGGCCGAACCAGGCCACCATGCTGCGCACCGGCCAGCCCGATCCGGCCGACCCGCAAGCCCCGCTGCTGGTCAAGGAGCCGATGCTGCCGGTCAAGGTCGATCGCATCCAGCCCCACGCCAGCAGGTTGATGGTAGGCGTGACGGGCTTCACCGCCTGGGCCACGCCGACGCACTCCCCCGGCTCGACCAGCTGGACCTGGCGCGAATGCGAAGGCGCGGTCTGCCGGACCATTGCCTATGCCGACAGTGCCAGCACAGTTTCCGCCGATGGCTATCGCTTCAGCGACAACCCGCAGCGTGTGGCCGCAGCGCGCCAGGGGCTGGCGGTGATCGCGGGCCTGCCCTGCGATATCCTGATCACCCCGCATCCTGCAGCCAGCGATCTGTTCCCGCGTCTGTCCGGCGCCAAGCCGCTGGTCCAGTTCGGTGCCTGCCGCAGCTATGCCGCCGCTGCCACCGAACAGTTCGAGGCGCGGCTGGCCGAGGAAGCGGCCGAGAAGAAGAAGACCCGGCCCAAGTGACCAGCTGGAAACTGACCGCCCTGGCCCCCCGCCCGGTGATCGAGGCGGCCCTGCTGGCCCACGAGGATGCGTGGGACTGGGATCCCGACATCGTCATTTCGGGCAGCGAGATCGCCGAGGACAAGCCCGACGACTGGCAGCTGGAAGCCTGGCTGCCGCGCAAACCGACCAAGGCCGACAAGGCGGCGGTCCTCGCCCTGTTTTCCGGAACCCCGCCGAAACTGGCAATCGAGCAGTTGCCCAAAACCGACTGGCTGACCGCCAGCCAGCAGGGGCTGGAGCCGATCCGCGCCGGAGTGTTCCACGTCCATACGCCCGAACACCCGCCGCTGGCCGCACCGGGCTTGCGCGATTTCTGCATTCCCGCCAGCCAGGCTTTCGGAACCGGCCAGCACGCCACCACCGCCGGGTGCCTCGCCATGCTGACCCATATGAAGCGGCAGGGCGTGGTGGTGAAGAACTGCGCCGATATCGGCACCGGCACCGGCTTGCTGGCCTTTGCCGCGCTGCACCTCTGGCCGCGCGCCCTGGCCACGGCGAGCGATATCGACGCGGTCTGCGTCGGCGTGGTGCAGGATAACGCTGTCAGCAATGCCGTGCCGCTGGGCGCGCGGGCGGGTGAGCTGACCATGCTGGTGGCCGATGGCATGGAGCATCCGCTGCTGGCGGCGCGCGGGCCTTATGACCTGATCATCGCGAATATCCTGGCGGGGCCGCTGATCGGCCTCGCGCCCGATTTCGCCCGGCATATGGTGCCGGGTGGGCACCTGTTGCTGGCGGGCCTGCTCGAAACACAGGAAGCCCAGGTGCGGCGCGCGGCGCGCCGCGCTGGCCTCAGGCTGGCGGCGCGGCTGGTCAATGGCGACTGGTCGATCCTGTGGCTGCGGAAGCGCGCGGGGCGCCCCGGCCAGGCCCCCGACTGGGCGAAGCGCTGGTAGCCGGGTGAGCCTGCGCGATTTCCTGCTGCTGGTCGGGATCTGCCTGATCTGGGCGACCAACAACGTGGTCAGCAAGGTCGTGGTCAGCGACTGGCAGGTGCCGCCACTGCTCTATGCCGCCGTGCGCTTCGTCCTGGTCGCCGCGCTTACCCTGCCCTGGCTGCGCCCGATTCCGCGCCCGGCCTGGCGGATCGTCACGGTCGGCCTGCTGATGGGCGGGGGCAGCTTCGCCCTGCTGTTCATGGCCTTGCAAACCGTCTCGCCCTCGGCTGCGGCAGTGGTCAGCCAGGCCGGGGTGCCGATCACCACCCTGCTGTCGATCCTTATCCTGGGCGAGCGGATCCACTGGCGTCGGGGGCTGGGCATCACGCTGACCCTGATTGGGGTGCTGGTGGTGGTCTGGGAACCGGGCTTCGCGATTTCTGCCGGGCTGCTGCTGGTCCTCGCCGCCGCCGCCTCGGGCTCGCTCGGCGCGGTGCTGATGAAGCAGATGGGGGATATCGCCCCGCTGCGGTTCCAGGCCTGGGTCGGGATGAGCAGCGCGCTCCTGCTCGCCCCGCTTACCCTGGTGCTCGAAACGCCCGACTGGGGCCAGCTGGCGGCGGTGAAGTGGCAGTTCATGGCCGCAGTGGTGTTCTCGGCGCTGGTCGTTTCGGTCGGCGCGCACACGCTCTACTATGTGCTGATCGCCCGCTATGAAGCGAACCTGATCGCGCCGCTCACCCTGATCACCCCGCTCGCCACGATCGGCCTGGGGGTGGTGATCACCAACGACCAGCTCGACACGCAGATGATCGTCGGATCGGCCATCGCGCTCACCGGTGTGCTGATCGTCGCCCTCAGGCGCACCAAGGCCCCCATTGCCGAGGCGCAAGAGCACTCCTGAGTGCCGCCTGCGTGCTAACGGTGTGCCGGTGGCCTAACGCGCAAGTGCCGCTTCAAGCAGGTTCAGCGCGGCGCGGGTGAAGGCCGCCATGTTGGCGATCCGGTCATCGCTGGCGGTGGTGGTAACGCGGGTCAGCTCCACCCCCGGCCCCACTACTGCGCAGGCACTTTCGCCCGAAGCCACGCCCAGCGGATGGCGGCTGCCGCCAGCCGATCCGGTCTCGGCAATGCCCCAGTCCGCGCCGAAATTGTCACGGATCGCCCGGGCCTGGAGCAGGGCATATTCCGGCGTCGCCGATCGCATCCCCTCATAGGCCTCGCCCGGCAGGGCAAACAGCACGTCGCGGGCGCGGAACGAATAGACGATCCCCCCGCCGACATAGAATTTCAGCGCCCCCGGCACGGTCAGCAGCGCCGCGCCGATCAGCCCGCCGGTCGCGCCATCGGCCACCGCGATCTTCTCGCGCCGCGCCTTCAAGGCCTCGGCAATCCGCAGCGCCTGGGGGTTTAGTTCGTCCAGCATATCAGCCCGCCGCCCGCACGATTTCGGCCCAGGCAGCCTCGTCGATCACCTCGATCCCCAGTTCCTGCGCCTTCTTCAGCTTCGACCCCGCCCCCGGCCCGGCCACGACCAGGTCGGTCTTGGCCGAAACCGATCCCGCCGCCTTGGCTCCCAGCCGTTCGGCCTGGGCCTTGGCTTCGTCGCGGCTCATCGTCTCAAGCGCGCCGGTAAAGACCACCGTCTTGCCTGCCACGGCGCTGTCCTTCGTTTCGACCACATAGGGCGGCGGGGTGACTTCGGAGAGCAGGTCTTCCCAGACCACGACATTGTGCGGTTCGTGGAAGAAATCGCCCAGGGCCTCGGCCACGGCCGGGCCGATCCCGTCGATCCCGGTGAGGTCAGCCTGCGCCTCGGCATCGCCGCTCTGCGCCGCTTCGGCCACTTCGCGCAACCGTTCAAGCGTGGTGAACCGCTTGAGCAGGTCGCGCGCGGTCACCGCGCCGACATGGCGGATACCCAGCCCGAACAGCAGCCGCGCGGCATCGGGTGACCGTTTGGCCTCGATTGCTGTCAACAGGTTGTCCACAGACTTGTCCTTCCAGCCCTCGCGCCCGACCAGCTCGGCGCGGCGACGGCGGAGGCGGAACACATCGGCGGGGCTTTCCAGCCAGCCCAGCTCGAAAAACTCGATGATCGACTTTTCGCCCAGCCCCTCGATGTCGAGCGCGGCGCGGCTGACGAAGTGCTTCAGCCGCTCGACCCGCTGCGCCGGGCAGATCAGCCCGCCGGTGCAGCGCACGTCGACCTCGCCCTCCTCGGCCACGGCCTCGCTGCCGCATTCGGGGCAATGATCGGGGAAGGGATAGGCCTCCAGCGGCGTCTCGTGGGTGAGGTTCTCGACCACCTGGGGGATCACGTCCCCCGCGCGTTGCAGCACCACCCGGTCGCCCACGCGCAGGCCCAGCCGGGCGATCTCGTCGCGGTTGTGGAGCGTGACATTCGACACCACCACCCCGCCAACCGAGACCGGCTTCAGCCGCCCGACCGGGGTGAGCTTGCCGGTCCGGCCGACCTGGATATCGATTGCTTCCAGCGTGGTTTCAGCCCGTTCGGCCGGGAACTTGTGGGCAATGCCCCAGCGCGGCGCCTTGGCGACAAAGCCCAGCCGCTCCTGCCAGTCGAGCCGGTCAACCTTGTAGACCACGCCATCGATATCGTAAGGCAGATCAGCCCGTTGATGCTCGATGCTGCGATAATGGGCGAGCATCTGCTCGACGCTGTCGCAGCGCACCAGCAGCGGCGAAACGGGGACGCCCCAGGCGGCAATCGCGGCCATGACCTCGCGCTGGGTGGCACCAGGAACGGCACTCGCCGCGCCCCAGCCGTGAGCGAAAAAGCGTAAGGGACGGCTGGCGGTAACCGATGGGTCCTTCTGCCGCAGCGACCCCGCCGCCGCGTTGCGCGGGTTGGCAAAGACCTTGTCACCGCGCGCTTCCTGCGCCGCGTTGAGCGCGACGAAATCGGCCTTGGCCATATAGACCTCGCCGCGCACCTCGAACACGTCGGGCACGTTGCCGCGCAGGCTCTGCGGGATATCGGCAATGGTCGCGACATTGGCGGTGACATCCTCGCCCACCTGCCCGTCACCACGGGTGGCGGCACGGACCAGCCGGCCATGCTCATAGCGCAGCGAGCAGGACAGGCCGTCGATCTTGTCCTCTGCCGTCATCGCCACTTCGGCATCCTCCGGCAGGGCCAGGAAGCGGCGCACGCGAGCCACGAAATCGGCCACGTCCTCGTCCGCGAAGGCGTTGTCGAGGCTCATCATCCGCACCTCGTGCGTCACCTTGGCGAGCGGCGAGGCGGCGACCTCGTGACCGACCTGACGGCTCGGGCTGTCAGGCCGGATCAGGTGCGGAAAAGCGGCTTCCAGTTCGGCATTGCGGCGCACCAGCGCATCGTATTCCGCGTCCGAAATCTCGGGCGCATCCTCGGCGTGATAACGCCGGTTGTGATAGGCGATCGCCTTGGCCAGCCGCATCAGCTCGTTTGCGGCATCGGCTTCGGAAATCGTGGTCATCGGTTCTCCCCTTGGCCGCAAAGCTGCGGCTCCGCTTCAAGGGGGCTTAATGCCCGGATGCGGCGGGAATGACCAGCACCCCGCCGCCCGAACCAACGTTTTTGCGCGTCAATTGCGTTCGCTTTACTGCGGGAAAGCCGGATCGGCGACGATGTTGTTGACGCCGCGAGCCAGTGCCTGGCGCACAACCGTTTCAACCGCCAGCTTGACCCCTTTGACCTCGGTCCCGGGGATCTCGACGTCCTTCTTGCCGAACTTCATGTGCAGGGCATGATTGACCGTGGTCACGATCGGCGCCGCGCCGGGCGCTGCGACATATTCCAGCGTGACGACGTAATAGTCGGTGGCGACCACGCCGCCGAACAGGCCAAATCCCAGTCCGGCGCGGAACCCGTCCTTCTTGGCCTTATCCATCTCCTCCTTCTTGACCACGTTGTTGAAACGGATCTTCAGGACTGCGCCTTCGGCCACGGGTGTCTCGGCCACGCTGGCGAAGGCTCCGGTGCCGGTGAGTGCGGCCAGCGCATAGCCCCTGGTTTCCTTGGTGGCGCGGGCATGCGCAGCCCCATCGCGCTGGAACTCGTAGATCACCTGCAGCGGCTTCGGGTTCTTCGGCAGAACCTTCTCCTCGGGCTTCACCTCGCCCAGCGTGTTGTCGACATACCACTTGGCCGCATGGGCCGCCGCCGGAACCAGCCCCATCAGCAGCACGGCCAGCAACAGTCGGACCGGACGCGTCAGGCGGTCAAAAACAAAAGTCATCGGAAAAACTCCCCACTTTGAACCCGGTTCAAACGCTGTTACTTTCCGCTCTGGAAAGTCAATGTACCGGTACATTGCGGGCCAGCACGGTCGCCAGCAATAGCCAGGTCATTTCCGCGCGCTCGACCGGTCACACCGTGTCACACGGATCCGCCGGCTTCGCGTGGCTCACGCCCCCTCCAGCAGCCTGTCCGCCTGGGCGCGCGCCTCGGCCGTCACTTCGGCGCCGGAGAGCATCCGGGCGATCTCTTCCTGCCGCCCGGCCTGATCGAGCAGGACCACCGAAGTGCGGGTGACAGTGCCCTCGCTCGACTTCGCGATCATGTAGTGCTGGCTGCCGCGCGCGGCGACCTGCGGACTGTGCGTGACCGCGAGCAATTGACCGCCACTCGCGAGCCGCGCCAGGCGTTCGCCGATGGCCGAGGCGACCGCCCCGCCGACCCCACGGTCGATCTCGTCGAAGATCACGGTCGCCGCCCCGCCCTGCTCGGCTAGTGCCACCTTGAGCGCGAGGATGAAGCGCGAAAGCTCTCCGCCCGAGGCAATCTTGGCCAGCGGCGCAAAGTCCGCGCCGGGGTTGGTCGAAATCAGGAATTCCACTGCCTCGCTGCCCGCCGGGCCCCAGCGCTCCTCGGGCAGCGCGGTGACGCTGGTGCGGAACTTCGCGGCATCGAGCTTGAGCGGGGCCAGCTCCGCCGCCACCGCCGCATCGAGCCGCCCCGCCGCTTCGCGCCGCTTGGCGGACAGGGCCTCGGCCAGGGCGCGATAAGCGGTTCCGGCGGCGCGGGCGGTATCCTCCAACTCGGCCAACCCCGCCTCGCCACCCTCAATCGCGTCGAGCTGGGCGCGCAGCTCGCGAGCGACACGGGGCAAGTCATCGACCGTGCAATGGTGCTTGCGGGCAGCGGCGCGCAGGTCGAACAGGCGGGTCTCGATCCGGTCGAGCTGGGCCGGATCGTGGCTCAGCGCCTCGGCAGCGCGGGTCAGTCGATCCTCGGCCTCGGCCGCTTCGATCACCGCACAGTCCAGTGCGGCCAATGCCTCGGCCAGCAGGGGATGTTCACCCGCGATCCGGTCCAGCCGCCGGGCAGCGGCGCGCAGGGTCGCCAGTGCCGAATCCGATCCGGCCCACAGGTGCTGCAATTCGGCGAGATCGCCCGACAGCCGCTCGCCCTTCTGCATATCGGCCCGCGCGCCGGCCAGTTCCTCCTCCTCGCCCTCCACCGGGGCGAGTGCGGTCAGTTCCGCGAGGTGCGCGAGCAACAGGTCGCGATCGGCGCTGGCCTGGTCCAGCGCGGCGCGCGCCGCCGCCAGGGCATCTTCGGCTGCGCGCCATTCACGCCAGGCCGCTTCCACGCCAGCGATATCGCCCCCGGCATAGCGATCGAGCAAGACCCGATGCCCGCGCGGATTGACCAGGCCGCGATCATCGTGCTGGCCGTGCAGTTCAACCAGCGCCGGGGCCAGCTCGCGCAGCAGGGCCACGCCCACCGGCTGATCGTTGACGAAGGCCTTGGACCCGCCATCCGCCCTGACCCGCCGCTTGAGGATCAGCGGCTCGCCCGGTTCCAGATCGACCTCGGCCTCGACCAGGGCGGCGCGGAGCGGGTCGGGCAAGCGAGCAAATTCGAAAGTGGCGGTAACGCTGGCCTGATCCTCACCCGCGCGGACCAGCCCCGAATCCGCCCGGTCCCCCAGCACGAGGCCGAGCGCATCGAGCAGGATCGACTTGCCTGCCCCGGTTTCCCCGGTCAGCACACCAAGGCCAGCCGAGAAATCGAGGTCGAGCGCCTCGATCAGAACGACATTGCGGATAGACAGGGTGGTCAGCATGTTCGCGGGCTGTTCTAGCGGCGGTCTGGAGCGGAGTCACCCGGCATTAACGACCATGCAAGGCCGCTTTCCACGATTCTGCACCGGCTGTCACAGGGCTGTAATCCGGTCTTATTGCTGCAACCTGCGCACGGCAAAGGCCGGTCATCGAAGGCAAGCGATGGGGATCGCCGATGACCGAACTGCCCCTGCCGGGTATGCTGCCCGCCTGGCTCAATCTCCCCGAACCGCGCGGCTTTCGGCCGAAGCGGCGGTTCCGCACCGTATGGATTTCCGACGTCCACCTGGGCACACGCGGCTGCAACGCTGAACTGCTGCTCGATTTCCTCTGCGCCATCGAATGCGAAACGCTCTACCTGGTGGGTGACATCGTCGATGGCTGGCGGCTGAGCAAGGGCTGGTACTGGCCCGATGCCCATAACGAGGTGGTGCGCCGGATCCTGAAAATGGCCCATCGCGGCACCCGCGTGGTGCTGATCGCGGGCAATCATGACGAGATGCTGCGCGGCTATGCGGGGATGAGCTTTGGCGGGGTGGAGATTGCCCTTGATGCGATCCACCGCACCGCCGATGGCCGCCGCCTGCTGATCACCCACGGCGATGCCTTTGACGGGGTGGTGCTTTATGCCCGCTGGCTGGCCGTGCTGGGCGATCATGCCTATGGCCTGCTGCTGCGCGCCAACGTGGTGGTCAACGCCGTGCGCAAGCGGTTGCAGTTGCCTTACTGGTCGCTCTCCGCGCACCTCAAGAAGCGGGTCAAGAACGCGGTCCAGTTTGTTTGCGCCTTCGAAGAGGCCGTGGCCCATGCCGCGCGCGACCAGGGGGTCGATGGCGTGGTCTGCGGCCACATCCACAGCGCCGAGATCCGCCAGATCGGCGACATCACTTATTACAACGATGGCGACTGGGTGGAGAGTTGCACCGCGCTGGTCGAGGATCAGGCCGGTGCCATGCGGATCGTCGACTGGGCGGCCGAAAGCCGGATGCAGCATCAGGACCGTCGCAGCCGGACCAAGACCCCCGCCCAGGCCCCAGCCACCGCCGACCGGGAAGAGGAACTGCTATGAGAATTGCCCTGTGCACCGATGCCTGGCACCCCCAGATCAACGGGGTGGTCCGTTCGCTGGCGATGACCGTCAATGGTCTGATCGCGCGCGGGCACGAAATAGAGCTGATTACCCCGCAACAGTTCCGCACCTTGCCCCTGCCCGGCTACAGCGAGATCCGCCTCGCCATGGCCCCGCGCTTTGGCACGCGCCGGGCCTTGCACGCCTTTGCCCCGGACATTGTCCACATTGCCACCGAAGGCCCGATCGGCTGGAGCGCTCGGGCCTGGTGCCTGAAGCATGGCGTGCCTTTCACTACGGCCTTCCACACCCGCTTTCCGGACTATGCGGCGGTGCGCACCGGCCTCAGCCCCGAACGCTTCTGGCCGCTGCTGCGTCGCTTCCATGCGCCCGCCCAGGCGATCATGGTCGCCACCCAGTCGCTGGGCAAGGAACTGAGCGAGCGCGGCCTGCCGCAGTGGCGCCTATGGTCACGCGGAATCGATCGCGGCCTGTTCCACCCGGGCCATGCACCCTTGCCCCAAGTGATCGCCCTGCCCGGCCCGATCCAGCTTTATGTCGGCCGGGTCGCGGCGGAAAAGAACCTTCCCGCTTTTCTCGATCTGCCGACGTCCGGAACCAAGGTGGTGGTGGGCGATGGCCCCGACCTGCCCCGGCTGAAGGCGCTTTATCCCGCCGTGCGCTTTCTTGGCGCGCTATCGGGCGTCGAGCTGGCCCGGGCCTATTGCTCGGCCGATGTCTTCGTCTTCCCGAGCCGGACCGACACCTTCGGACTGGTACTGATCGAGGCGCTGGCTTGCGGCTTGCCGGTTGCAGCCTTCCCGGTGGCGGGGCCGCTCGACATTATTGGCCCCAGGGGGCGCGGCCCTGACGACAGTCTGCCAGCAACGATCGGGGTGCTGGACGAGAACCTGATCCAGGCCATCCATCGCGCCCGACGGCTCGATCCCATGGCCGCGGCCGTGATCGGGGCCGGATACAGCTGGGACCGGGCCACGGATCAGTTCATCGCCGCGCTGGAGGGCGTGTCCATCGGTGCCGAAACTGGCGGCGATTCCCGGTTGGCCATGGACATGGCCCCCGCCTGAGGCAGCGGCGCGAAAAGCCTAAGGAGCGGGGCGGCACCAGCCACCCCGCTCCCGATTGCCGGTCCCCGGATGAAAGGGACCGTCAGCATCCCGACGGCGGCAGACGAGGAGAGGAGATCACCCGCCGCCGGTCTGCAAGCGCTAGAGCGACAGCTTGAGCGTCGCCCCGAAAGTGCGCGGATCGCCGGGCTGGCCGACGATCAGGCCGACATTGCTGGGCGCAACCTGCAGCAGGTCGAAATAGTTCACCGCAAACACGTTGCGCACCCAGCCGTAGAGATCGAGGCCGTCGCCGCGGAAACCGAGGCGCAGGTTGGTCAGCGCATAGCCATCGACATTGGTGTAGATCGACGGCGAGGGGTTGGACGAAAAGTCCGAGCGGTAATTGCCGTCGACCCCCAGATAGACCTGCCCATCCTTGCCAAAGGCGGAGACCAGCACATTCGCCTCTGCTCCATAGGAGAAGGCCCATTTCGACACGCCGGGCAGGCGCTGGCCGGAGATATCGCAATTGGCCGGGCTGAGACCGCCGGGGGTGCCCGGCGCGCTGGGGGTCTGCCCCGCCCCGACGATGGTGCCGCCAGCCAGTTCCGGCGGGCACGGCGCATCGACAAAGCGGACGTACTTCGCGTCGGTATAGGCGGCATTGGCATAGGCGCTGAACCGGTCGCTGGCCCGGATCTTGAAGTCCGCTTCCAGCCCCTGTGACCGGACCTTGTCGGCATTGGCCAGATAGCCGCGCAGCACACCGAGCTGACCGTTGGTGACCGTGGCCTGGTAGTCCGAGATCTCGGTCAGAAAGGCCGTGACATTGAATGTCGCCCGCCGGTCAAGGAACTGGGTCTTCAGGCCCACCTCGAAGTGATTGACCGATTCCGGCCGGATCGTGCCCGCCGAAAGGATCGGGTTGCCGGCGGCATCGGTCGGCAGGCCATTCTGGTTGATCCCCACGGTCTTGAAGCTCTTGGCATAGGTGGCATAGGCCAGCACATCGGGCGCCAGCTTGTAATTGACGTTCAGGTCATAGCTGAAGTTCCAGTCGCTGACCGAAGGGGCGCTGACCTGCGGCTGGTACACGCCCAGCCGCGCGGTGCGCACCGCGCTGGGCGGGGCGGCGGCCACATCGTTGCCCAGTGCATCGA
>Ga0315904_10007756_pt1 | contig 14345 bp, 3 predicted proteins | sample LakEriMetagenome_6_FD_203529 | JGI IMG/M metagenome (GOLD analysis project Ga0315904, IMG submission 203529) | Freshwater fungal communities from buoy surface, Lake Erie, Ohio, United States - Buoy 12 MA120 | ecosystem: Environmental > Aquatic > Freshwater > Lake | place: USA: Lake Erie, Ohio... | reverse complement strand
ATTTGTACCATTTAATTTCCATTGATAAGCTGGCGAAGTACCACCATTCGTTGGAGTAGCTGTAAACGTTACGCTAGTTCCTACACAAATAGCATTATCGGCATCGCTAGAGGCAATACTTACACTCGCCGGTAAATTAGGATTTACAGTAGTAGTAATTGTGTTGGATGTTGCTGGCGAATCAGTAGCACAAGTAGCTGTTGATGTCATGATAACTGAAACAGCAGCATTATTCCCCAAACCTGTGGTGGTATAGGTAGCGCTGTTGGTTCCAACATTCGTACCGTTCCATCTCCATTGGTAACTTGGTGTTCCCCCGTTAACTGGAGTAGCGTTAAAAGTAACACTAGTTCCTGCACAAATTGTATTATCGGCATCACTAGACACTATACTTACACTCGCTGGTAAATTAGGATTTACAGTTAGCGTAACCGCATTAGACGTAGCTGTTGGGCTACACGTACCGCTTATTACCACATCGTAACTTCCAGCATTTGCTGCTAAAGGATTTGTTAGCGTTAAGGTGGCTGTACCTTGACCACTAATTACTCCTCCATTAGTAAGTGCTACACCTGCTCTTCTCCAAGAATAGGTTAGTCCAGCACCTGTAGCAGTAACGCTTATCGTTCTTATACCATTTCCTGAACATACTGCAGCCGGAGCTGTAGGTTGCACGGTTATAGCTGGAGCTGTATTTACAGTTGTTGCTATTGCACTAGATATATTACTACACCCTATGGCATCAGTAGTTTCTACATAATAATTGTTAATTCCTGCCGGTGGTGTCATACTAATAGCCACGTTCTGATTATTGGTTCCTGAATACGTAATGGTTTCATTTGCATCTGGCCCTACAAGAGTAGAAGTATATGCACCCGGATTTGTAATGGTAAGGGTCCAGTTGTCTAATCTTCCCACTGTGGAGCCAGTAACATCAAAAACCCTTAAAGACCAAGTTCCATTGATTGATGCACCATTTAATGGTAAAGCACCAATATCTGCGGTACTATAACTTCCGTCATTATTACTATTCTGAGTGTTTGTCGCAGGTGCTATTGTAATACCTCCCTCTGGAGCATATGTATTTGTAAAAGGAGCCGAATTATTTCCTGATGTACCTATTGTGTTTGTTGCACTCGTGCTAATAATGGTATTGGTATAATTATCACCAGTACTCCCATTATTTGCAGTCAACAACATCCCTCTTGTTCCTGAAGGATCTACTAGAAACACATCTAATTGCTGGACATTAGTATGACTAATACTCAATTGAACAGAAATTACAGAAGCACTACTTACCGTTGCAGCAGTAGCATCTGAAAGAGCAATAGTTGAATTTGCAAATTCAGAAACTGAATTACTGCTATTGTTTGGAATATCTACTCTTGTATTATTAAAACCCGTAAACACCCTGTTAGCACTACCTCCCGATACCGTTGCTGTAATAGCAACAGGAGTTCCGCTACATACCGTTGCAGAAGCTGGAGTTACAGAAAGTGAAGGCGCTGGTGTCGAAATTACTGTAAATGTACCATTTACATAGGTAATCGTATAATTACTTAAACCTGTTCCGGTTGCTGAAGATGGCACTATATCATAGGTTCCTGCTACTGTAGCTGTGGATGATGCGGTACTCGATAAAGATACTGTAGTAACGTCATCAGAATTTTTTAATCCCGCAGTCAAAAATTCATCTCCAAAAAACACAACATTAGCGCCAAAACATTTCGATTGATTTTGTGCAGTTACTGTTAACTCGGCTTTTGTCACAGTAATAGCACCTCCTACATAAGTAATAGCGTAATTGGCAGCGTTAAACGTACCTCCTATGGCTGCTGAAGGCACAACAGCACTAGCATAAGTCCCAACAACACTAGTGGCTGAAGCCCCCGAGCCATAGTTTAAGGTTACACTCCCTACTGTTTCACTCCCTACTAACCCACTTGTAGTAAATAAGGTAGAGCCTGTTTCTGGAGTCGCTATGACATCACCATATACTTTACTAACACCATTAGCAGTTATAGTCAATGCTTTAGTGACTACAACCCCTAAGTAAACTACATAAGTAATCGAATAGTTACTAGCTACAAATCCTCCTGTTCCAGTAGCCAGAGATGGCGTTACTGTATAGGTCGTTCCAGCTGCTGTAGTTGCTGATAATCCATTTGCATTCGGTGTAAGTGTAACGCTAGTTATAGCCTGCCCTGAAGGTAAAGTTCCAGTAACCGTAAAATTAGAGGCACTAGTACCTGCTGTTAAAGCAGTACCATATACTTTTGAAGGTCCTATCGCACTTACTGTAATGGCCAATGGAGTAACTGTTAAAGTCCCTGTAGCATAAGTAATCGTATAATTATTTATTGAAAAAGTTCCTCCTGTTGCAGCGCTTGGCGTTATAATTGACGTACTTCCTACAGCATCTGTTGCTGCTAATGCTCCTGTTCCATAAGATAGCGTAACACTACCTATGGTTTCCCCATTTTTTAGAGAACCACTTGTAATCGTGTAGGCTGTTGAACCTGCTACAGGTGTACTTCTAACAGTTCCATACGTTTTATTTGCATTTGATGCTGTTAGTGTCAATGCTGCCTTGTTAATGGTAAAAGCTGTTTCTGCAGAAGTAACGGCATTGTACACACCATCAATACTAGCAGCTACTGTAGCTTTTACCGTATAACTACCTGCAACTGTTGGCAAGGTAGCACTTGGTCCATAAACTGTACTTCCTGATCCCGAATAACTAAAGGTATAAGTACTTCCTGTTCCTGAATTAGTAGCTGTATTCGGTCCTTGTGGTAAACCTGTATAAGTATATGTTCCTATAGTAACTGATAGTGTTGGCGTAATTTTAGTATTGATGTCAACGGTTCCGTTAGCAGCAACAAAACTGTAATTGGCAGCATTCAGACCTGAAACATTTGGAGTAATAGTTACTCCCGCAGTGCCTGATGCCGTAGTTGTCGTATAAGTTGTCGTATAGGTTGCAGCGCCACTGATGACAGAAGCGGTTTCTCCGTTTACAAAACCAGTAGCCGTATAGGTCCCTGCTCCTGTTACCGAAGCCACAGCAACACCATAAGAAACTGCCTGATTGTTTGCTGTAATTGTTAGTACCGCTTTACCGATAGTAAAGGCAGTTGGAACTGAACTTGCAGCAGAATAATTACCGTCAGCTGCTACGGTAGCGGTTACCGTATAACTTCCTACTGCTGTTGGAGGTGTTGCGCTAGCGTTATAAGTTGTACCCGATACTCCTACATAACTGTAGGTATAGGTAGATCCTGTTCCCGTATTGGTAGCCGAATTGGGTCCTTGTGGTACACCCGTATAGGTATAACTTCCTATTATTGGAGTTACTATTGGAGTAGCATTATTTATGGTAATCGTTCCATTAGCAACAGTACCAAAACTGTAATTGGCAGCGGTTAATCCAGAAACGTCTGGAGTAATAGTTACACCTGAAGTTCCCGCATTAGTGGTTGCAGTATAAGTAGTAGTATAAGTGACTGTTCCGCTGATTACAGCAGCCGTTTCACCATTTACAAAACCAGTTGCCGTATACGCTCCAGCACCTGTTACCGTAGCTTCACTTGTACCAAAACTAACCGTTTGATTAGTTGCTGTTACTGTTAGGGATACTTTTGAGATTGAAAATTCTGTTGCTGACGAACTCGCTGAACTAAAGTTCCCATTGGCAGCAACAGTTGCTATTACTGAGTAGCTTCCTGCATTCGTTGGTCTTGTAGCACTTGGCCCATAAACCGTTGGAGCTACTCCAGTATAACTGTAGGTGTAGCTTGTTCCCGTTCCTGTATTTGTTGCGGTGTTTGGTCCTTGGGCTAATCCTGAAAAGGTATAGCTATCAGTATTTACGGTAACTATAGGTGTTGCAAATCCAATAGTAAATGGTGTTGCTGTTGAACTCGCTGAACCAAAGTTTCCATTAGCAGCAACAGTTGCTGTTACCGTGTAGCTTCCAGCATTAGTTGGACGAGTAGCACTTGGTCCATAAACCGTAGGAGCCACTCCAGTATAACTGTAGGTGTAAGAAGTTCCTGTTCCTGTATTCGTTGCACTATTAGGTCCTTGAGGGGATCCTGAAAAGGTATAGCTACCAACAGTTACTGTAACTGAAGGTGTTGCTACTCCAATCGTAAATGGAGTTGTTGTTGAACTCGCTGATTCAAAGTTACCATTAGCAGCAACAGTTGCTATTACTGTATATGAACCTACATTAGTTGGAGGAATGGCACTCGCTGTATAAGTAGTTCCTCCTGTACCCACGTAACTATAAGTATAGCTAGTTCCTGTTCCAGTATTCGTTGCAGAATTAGGTCCTTGAGGGGATCCTGAAAAGGTATAGGTTCCAACAGTTACTGTAACTGAAGGTGTTGCTAATTCGATTGTAAATGCAGTTGCTGATGAAGAAGCAGATGCAAAATTCCCATTAGCGGCAACACTTACCGTTACGGTGTAACTTCCTGCATTCGTTGGAAGAGTAGCACTTGGTCCATAAACTGTTGGAGCCACTCCAGTGTAACTGTAGGTGTAAGAAGTCCCTGTTCCTGTATTTGTTGCAGTATTAGGTCCTTGAGGGGATCCTGAAAAGGTATAGCTACCAGCTGTTAAGGTAACTGTAGGCGTTGTTCTTGTATCAGTAGAAACAGTAAGTATACCTGTTGAAGTAAAATAAGTATCATCTGTATATGCTGCTGAGGAAGTACTTGAACCCCAAGTATCATCAACAGTACCTATAACATCCAGCGATAAAGAACCAACAGTTTCACTTGATGTTAGATTAGCAACAGCTCCTGAAGATATTGACAAATTATTTGCATTTGCTCCTAGTGCAGATGCGTTACCTACAGTTAAAGTTCCTGATTGAATAAGTATATTCCCAGTATATGTATTGGCACCGGATAAAGACCATGTTCCTGCTGTAACCTTCCTAATGGCACTAACTGCACTACCTGCACCGCTAACCACACCAGTAATTGCACCACCTGTTGAAGCACCTCCCAAAGTAAGCTGATTCCCTCCTAAGGCAACAGTACCTGAAATCGTTAGATTATTAGATTGATTTCTTATGGTAGCATCAGCCGCCAAAGTTATGGCTCCGCCCCAGCTATTGTTACTGCTTACATTATCAAAAGCAGCATTTCCGTCGACACCATTACCAGATAGTGATAAAGCCTCAGCACCAACAGCAATTCCACCTTGCAATTGTAATGTAGCTCCGCTGGCTACTGTAACTCCGCCTGCTGTTGTTCCTGTACCTCGTGCATTCTGTATATTTAAAATACCCGCATTTACGTTTGTTGCTCCTGTATAGGTATTCGTTCCCGAAAGCACCATTGTACCTGCTCCTGCCTTGGTAAGAGCCCCTCCTGAACTAATAATACCACTTATTGTTAAATCAGCCGCTGCTGTTCCATCATCTGCTACTGTAAAGGTTCTGGTAGCACTGTTTAAGGATACCGGACATGAGAAGATTGCTCCAGCCGTACCTCCTGTATTGTCTGTAACGGTTACATTACCGCCCAAAGTTAATGTGGATGATCCTGAAATAAGAGCACCTGTTCCCGCACAACCGCCTTCTAATGAAACTTCATTTGCCGTAACAGCATGCGCTAATGCAAACTCATCAGCAGAATTAACCGTAAGTGAAGCAATAGTCAAAGTACGACCCGTTGTCGTTTTACCACCCGAAATAATTAGATTGTTAAATTGTGTAAAAATTGTTGCTGGCAAAGTATTGGTTGCTGTAAGCTCTACGGTCCCTGTTCCTCGTGTAAAAACATTGGAACCACCATTTAATATTGCAAAACCCCTACAAATCAAATTACCACCATTGGTCATTGTTATGGTACCTATTCGGTTATTATTTCCTGAATTACCTAAAGATACTGTTCCAGACACCGTAAGTTGACTACTGGCATTAAAGCTTAATGCAGCGGTTCCTGAACTGGTTGGAGACAAAGCCAAAGAAGCACAAACCGCATTGGCTATATTTACCACTACTGACTGACCTTGGGAAAGTGTTACGGCATCTGAGCTTGTAGGAACTCCGTTGGGACTCCAGTTATTTGCATCCCCCCAGTTGTTTGTATTCGCACCTCTATCCCAAGTTTTTTGAGCAAAGGAACTTTCTATAAAAAATAAGGTCAGTGCCAAAAAGACGACATGTACTATTTTTTTATTTGAAAATGTTGTTTTCATAATAACAATTTTTGGTGATTTTATATTGTTTTTTATTTGTATTAATTTCGTTTACAATCACCCAACAAAGTAAAGATGGGTTTTAGTGATTAAAAATTCTTTTCGTTCAATGACAACAAAACTCGTTGAAGGTTATAGGTAGAAAAATTCAAATTTATTCGGCTACAAAAAAGTGTATTTTAAAGATTGTTGCTAGGAATGAAATCGATGAAATACATCTCAATTTTGAGCTATTTAATGCGAAAATTCTTATTTATTTACAAAAAAAGTGCTTTAAAAGCGATTTGGAGTACTTTTAGTTCATGATTTTTTTGATAATACTACCTTGTGTTGCAGAAGTTATTTTTACCAATAGTGCCTGTGGAGTAATTCCTGTGTCAAGTGTAATTTGGGCAGCATTACTATTCTTTTTAGAAACCAAAAGCCTACCCGTTAAATCATACACTTGAACATCGGTTATCTTAATCGTACCCGAATGAATGACTAGTTCTTGATTCAATTTGTATACCTTAACACTGTCTTGTGTAAAAGTATTTTGTTGGGTACGCAACGAATTTTGATAGACTATTTCAAATCGATTAGCAAAGGTCCCTGCATCTGAAGCAAACACATAAGCTTCTGATTTTAAGTTATGTACAATATTTAACAACTTGTCTCTCAGGAAAATATCCTGACTTTCAAATAATCCATTAAGATGATCTATCGAAATAGAATAATTGTCTTCAACAGTAACATTATAAGTGAGGGCCACAACGTCATCAATTGAAAATTCTGGTCGTCCCTGAATGGTATAATGACTTCCTTCGATGGTACTACACAAGTAATCCGTCGGATTAATGTTGAGTCCATCGATACCTCTGTCTACACCTAAAGTTGCATCCAGAGTGTATCCAACGACCATCTGATTAAAAACTCCTCTATCACTTGTAAAATTTAACCAAAAAATGCTTGGGGCAGAAAGGGCTTTATTTGTTAGCGAAGTTTGTGCTGAAATACCACTTGTAAATAATAAGGATATCCCAAAAAATAAAACAGTTTGATTTTTAAAATCGGTTAATAATTTTTTCATGTCATTTTTATTTAATTAAACATTCCGTTTATAGTAAATAGTCAATTGGTATTCACTATTGTATTTTGACATGACAAACATAAGATTTAATTATTAAAAAAAAATAAAAAAATACGATTAAAAGCATTTTTTATCGACAAAATGCAAATTTTTAATTTATTTGTATAAAATAACTTACAATAATTAAATTTAAAATACTGTTTTAAACAGACCTTAATTAACATAAATTCTTACTTAAAGGTACAAAAAAGCCCTCCAAATGCTGGAGGGCTTGATTTATTAACTTAAACTAATATTAAAATAATTATGCGATAGTACTGTTGTAGTTAGTTGCTTTTTTCAAGAAAGTTTTGATTAACAAACGATTTGGAGCAATACCTGATTGAATCATTTGTTTTTTAGTACTAGTTGAAAAATCAGTAGTGGAATTAGTAGAAGGAGTTTGTTTCGTTCCCATGAACCAAGAAACAAAATTCATTGTAGTATTAGTAGTTGTTGTAGCTTGTGTACTTGCAACTGTTTCGTCTGTAGAAGCAAAAGAAACTTCAAAAGTAACAGTTGAAGCAGCAGGTTGTACATTTTGACCAACCATTCCAACACTTGATAATAAAACCAAAACAAATAAAACAACCAATCCAGTTCTTGAGAAAGAATTTTGAGTTGTTGTATTTTGAGTTGTTGCTTTCATCTTTGTGCTGTGTTAGTGTTTATGTTTCTAATACATGTCAAAGATAGAGCAGCAGTATACCAGCAACAATTATTTTCGTTGAAGTACTACAAAACTCGTTGAAGCTACAAAAAAGACAAATTTGAAGCATTTGAGCTAAAAAAAATGCTTTTTAACGACCGTATTTAGGCGCTTTCTCGATGAAAAACAGCACAACTCGGAACTTTTTCAAATAAAAAAAGCCCTTTCGGTATCGAAAGGGCTTTTTAAGGGGAGAATTGGGGAGTTTTAGTTAATGATTTTTTTTAGTACACTTCCTTCTGTTTCAGAAGTGATTTTAACCAACAGTACTTCTTTTGTAGTTCCTGTGTAGATTTTAGTTTGAGAATCATTAATATTGTTTTTAGTCATCAAAAGTCGTCCTGTTACATCATATAGTTGAACGTTTGACATCCTAATTGTACCTGTATTGATAACTAATTCTTGATTTTGCTTGTAAACCACAACACTATTCTCTGTAAAACTAGTTTGATGCGTAGCTAAAGCATTTTGATATACGATTTCAAAACGTTCATTAAAAGTACCTGCCTCCGAGGCAAATACATAAGACCCTGATTTCAAATCATGAATGATATTGGTCAACTTGTCTTTCAAATATACCGCTTGTCCATTGGTAAACAATCCATCAAAATTACTTAATGTGATAGTGTAGGTATCGGCAACTTTGGCTTTGAAACCAAGGAGTACTACATCACTTGGATCAAATGGTAACGCTCTACCTTGTATAGCAAACTCTTCATTATCTATCAGTGAGATCAATGCTGTTTGAGTATCTTTTAGAAAACGGCCATCAATAGTGGCATCAATAGCTGATGTTGCATTTGGCATATACGAAACCATCGTTTGGTAAAAAGCACCAGAGGTACTTGATAAATTCAGCCATATTCGATTTCTATTTTCTGCCACTCTCAAAAAGGGTGCATTAGAATTAGCAACTCGCATCGCATTGGTAAAAGATAGGTTTATGGAAGTTGATTTAACTATAAAACCTTGACCAACTGCAATTATACCACTAGGAGTTAGCCCTAAAGTATCACCGCCCGCATTACAAACACCTCCTGCAGTAGTATAAGTGGCATAGGAAGAATTATTAGAATTATTGGTTTTTCTCCAAAAATACAACGCCTCTGTTATACCATTTGCTGCAATAAAATCATCAGCATTAATAGTGGAAGGATACGGATTCCCTATAGCATTATAAGTGCCATTGGCAACCGTAAGATTAACTGTACCATTATTAGGCACGCCTGTAAATTGACCTCCCCAAACTGTTGGAGTTGTTGGATGAGTATTAGGTACACGAATCAAATAGCCTGTTCCTAAAGCAAAATTGGTAGTTGCAGGAGAAGATATAGTAAGATACTTATCCGTAGCTGAATCATAAGAATAAAAACGATTCGTCAAAGTCGCTGGTGAAAAGGCTTGTAATTGCTGAGCCGCTACTGGTGATGACCATAACACATAATCTTGACGTATCAATGGTGAGGTATTCCTTTCCACTATAATGTTTCCAGAATTAACAACAGAACTCGATTGAATCAAATTAGCATTATTTTCTAAAGTAAAACTGCTTCCATTTTCAACGACTAATGCATTAGTTAATGTAACTGAATAACCAGATGGAATGATTACAATGGCAGTATTAGTTACCGTTAAGGAACAGGCATTAAGGCTTGCAGCTTCATTATAATTCCCAGATATAATAGCTGAGCTAGTAGATGTAGGCACTCCATTACTCCATGAACTTCCATTCCAAGTCGTTGTAGATCCAAGACTTACTGTTGTTGGTGTAGAATTAACTACTGTGCAAGAGCCACTTTGAACTACAGCTCTAAATTGAGTATTTTGGGTCAATATGCCTGATATATAAGTGGTAGTTGTATTAGCTATTGGTGTCCACGTACTAAATGGACTTACAGAGCTTTCCCAACGAATTACAGAACCAACATGACCCGACAAAGTTAACAATCCACTTGTAGAACCCGAGCAAATACTTGATCCTCCAGTTACTGTTCCTCCAACTGTTCCTGTACCAACAGTAATAGTAGCATTTGCCGTTGATGCGGTACAAGGAGAATTACTAATAGTCCATCGTACAACATAAGAACCTACTCCTCCTGCTGGGGTAAATACCGCAGTTGGATTGGTCAAACTACTAAATTGACTTGCTAACGTACTCGGACCACTCACTACGCTCCAAGCGCCTGTGCCTACTGTTGGTGCATTTCCTGATAAGGTAGCTGTAGCAGTAGAACATATGGTTTGAGTAGAACTATTCGTTGCTGTGGTTGGTGCTCCTGTTGCTGTTATTGTAGCATTTGCCGTTGAAGCCGTACATGGAGAATTACTAATAGTCCATCGTACAACATAAGAACCTGCTCCTCCTGCTGGGGTAAATACTGCAGTTGGATTGGTTAAACTACTAAATTGACTTGCTAACATACTCGGACCACTCACTACGCTCCAAGCGCCTGTGCCTACTGTTGGTGCATTTCCTGATAGGGTTGCTGTAGCAGTAGAACATATCGTTTGGGTAGAACTATTCGTTGCTGTGGTTGGTGCGCCTGTTACTGTGATTGTAGCATTTGATGTTGAAGCCGTACATGGTGCATTACTAATAGTCCATCGTACAACATAAGAACCTGCTCCTCCTGCTGGGGTAAATACTGCAGTTGGGCTTGTTAAACTACTGAATTGACTCGCTAACGTACTTGGTCCGCTTACCACACTCCAAGCGCCTGTGCCTACTGTTGGTGCATTTCCTGATAAGGTTGCTGTTGAAGTAGAACATATCGTTTGGGTAGAACTATTCGTTGCTGTGGTTGGCATTCCACTTACTGTTACAGAAACCGATGACACACTAACCGTTTTACACGATGGCGCAACAGCTGTAGCTGTAATTACATCTCCTGCCACTAATGCTGACAGAGCTGTTTTAGTCCATATTCCAGAAGTCACCGTTGTGGTTCCTAGTGAAACTCCTGCTTTAAACAATTCGATAATTGTTCCATTGGGTTCCGAACTAGTTCCGCTTATAGTGGTCGAACCAGAGCAAATTGGCGAACTAACGACAGGTGCTACAGAAGGTGTTGAAGCACGGTAAGTAATAATAATTTGTCCTATTGCTCCATCTCCTCCTTTGTTGGCTCTTTTGTCATTACCTCCACCCCCTCCACCCCCTGGTGTTGTTCCATTAGAACCATTGGTAGTTGTTGACCCTGCTCCTCCAGCGCCTCCACCTGGGCTTGCTCCTGCACCTCCACTTCTACCTCCCGCAGTTGTTCCTCCAAGACCTGCATTTCCTGAGTTGGTAACTAAATTCCCATAACATGAAGCTGCAGACCCTGCATTTGTTGGAGTGACGATACTGTTATTTACACCAGCACCTCCTCCTGAAGCAAGGGTTCCGTTTACATTGGAAGTTGGAGCACTATTAGTCATTGCGATAGCATTAAACCAAGTATTTCCTCCTGCAGTGGGAGCTGTTGTGCTGTTTGCAGGTCCACCAGATCCCTTAGTTCCCACATTATAATAATAGGAACTTCCAGGAACTACGGTATGAATACCTTTGGCATAAGCACCCCCGCCTCCGCCACTTCCACCATTAGTATTGGTGTTATTACTACTCCCTCCGCCTCCGCCAGCTCCCCAAGTTTCAATAGTAACTGAGGTCACACATGCTGGTGCTACCCATGTACTACTACCTGAGGTAAGCACTATTTGAGCTAGTGTAGTTTGCGAACCAGTTAAAGGAGGAGAGCTTAAAGCTCCCTCGGAAATAGCATACACTTTAAGGTAATAAGTAGTATTTGTTGTTAGTCCTGTGATATCTGCATTAGTATCATTTGCTGCCACTTGTTGATTAAAGAAATAATTTACAGCATCAGTAGAACTATAAATCACATAACCTTGTTCATTGGAAGCATTGTCCGTCCAATTCAGACTCATTGATGTGGATGCAAGATTTGAAAATGTTAGATTACTTGGTGCATTTGAAGCTTGAGGGCTAAAAACATAAGATTTACCTAATGCTATCGATGCGGTTTGATTGGTATTGGGATCGCTACCATAAGTTGCAACGTCTGAACCAGCTGCAACACTAACCATGTTCGTAGTAGAAGTACTAAAACCTATTGAGTAGCCAGTAGTAGATGTTGCTATGGTTCCACCATAAATAAACTGGATAGCCCCTGTTGACTCTGACAGTATTGCTTGAAAAAGTAGTGGAGCTGCATTACTAACCGATGCATTATTAACATAAACATTTGTTTTCCACTCCACAACCAGCCTTCTATTAGGAGCTGAACCTACAAGTCCATACTTTACATAGCCATCAGAACCCGTTGTTAAATCATCCCAATAGGGTGCAATCTTAGGATTCTCAGTTGCATTAGCTAAATTATTGATATAGTTAATATTGGTAACCGCTGACCCCAACTTTAAATGGCCATTTGTATTGACTCCAAATTGCGTATACCGTACTCCATTGAACCAAAAATCGAAACCAATATTGGTGACTAATGAATTAGTATCATCATTACCTGAAGTTATAAGTGTACCTAAACTGGTATAAGATGTTAAGCTTACTCCTATAGAAGGAGTTAAAGGATGAGTTGTAGAACTTATGGTTTGACCAATAACTTTAATACTTGTTAAGAAAAAAAGAACAACAATGTAAAATAGGAGTATAAAATTCTTTTCTAAATACTTACTACTAAAACAGTCTAAAACAGGTTTCATAATTAATTTTTTTGTGGTATTTGTAATTTTTTAACGGGCGCAAACATAGATATATATTTTTGTAAAAAAAAATAAAATATCGACAAAATGCATTATTTAAACGATTAAATGCATTTTCGTGTTGTTATTGTAAGTTTTTACTTAATTAATAGACTGCATTAAATCCGTTCGTCTATACCTGTAGTCCAAAAATTGCACATTCATCTACAACTGAAATAGGTAAAAGTTCCATTTTAAAATAACAAATAAAGGAATGATTAAGAAATGTACATCTTACTTAATAAAACTAAATACAAATATGTAAATGCTAAAAAAAAGCCCTTTCGATAACGAAAGGGCTTTTAAGAGTTGAAAAAGGAAGGTTTTAGTTGACTACTTTCTTGGTTACTGTTCCGTAAGAATCTGAAGATATTTTTACCAAGAGAACTTCCTGAGTGGTTCCTGTAAAGAGTTTCACCTGTGTAGCATCAATATGGTCTTTAGCAATCAAGAGCCTTCCTCTGATGTCATATACTTTGACACTTGACATAGGAATCTTTCCAGTATTGACCACCAATTCTTGATTTTGTTTGTAAACCACTACACTGTTTTCATTAAAGGTGCTTTGATTTACCGCCAATGAATTCTCGTAAACAACTTCAAAACGCTCTTTGAAATTACCCGATTCTGAACTAAAGTCATACGGTCCTGATTTCAAGTCATGAATGGTATTGGTCAACTTGTCTTTCAAGAACACGTCTTGGCTTGCAAATACACCACTTAATTGCGCTATGGCTATGCTGTATTGGTCTGCATTTTCGATTTTGTATTCCAAAGGCACAATGTCGGCAACTGAAAACTCTGGACGTCCTTGAATTACATAGGCAGCTCCTTCAATAGGACTACATAAATAATTGATGCTGTTAATGTTGAATCCGTCTATTCCATCATCTACCCCTGGGGTGTATTCTGGTGAATAACCCAACACCATTTGACTAAACACACCATTGGTACTAGTCAAATTCAGTTTGAAAGTACTAGGGTCTTCCACTAACTTACTGCTAGTTCTAAAGAATTGATTGCCGTTGTTGGTACCTCGTCGCATCGAATTAGTAAACAACAAATTAGAAGAACTTGTCGCCTGAACAAAGAAGCCTTGTCCTACATTGAGAACCCAATTAGAAGCTGATGTACTATTAAAATAACTACTTCCAGTATCCCCTCCAGCGGCACTGTTTGCAGCATAAGCCAATTTAGTTAGTGTGGCATAACTGGTGGCATTAGGATCATTCCTTTTTCTCCAAAAGTACAAGGTTCCAGTTATGTTAGAGATATTGGCATCTATAAAATTATACACATTGATTTGCGAAGGATACGGATTTCCTACTGCATTAAAGCCATTTAAGGATTTACTCAAACTGTAGGTTATATCTCCACTATTAGGTTTTCCAGTAAAAATTCCTGTGAAAACCCCTGGTGTTGTAGCCGAGAATGTTCTTGGTACTCTAATCAGATAGCCCCTTCCAACGGTAAAACTATTGTTCGAGGACAATGAATTGTACTGGTCTGTTGGCTCATCGTAGATGTAAAAACGATTGGTTGCAGTATCGG